>Ga0070699_100000021_pt1 | contig 164544 bp, 137 predicted proteins | sample KBSK1503metaG_FD_65473 | JGI IMG/M metagenome (GOLD analysis project Ga0070699, IMG submission 65473) | Corn, switchgrass and miscanthus rhizosphere microbial communities from Kellogg Biological Station, Michigan, USA - KBS K1-50-3 metaG | ecosystem: Host-associated > Plants > Roots >... | reverse complement strand
GGGTTTAGAACGTCGTGAGACAGTTCGGTCCCTATCTGGCGTGGGCGTAGGAGAATTGACGGAATCTGACCCTAGTACGAGAGGACCGGGTTGGACTGACCTCTAGTGTAACGGTTATCGTGCCAACGGTAGCGCCGTGTAGCTATGTTGGGCAGGGATAAACGCTGAATGCATCTAAGCGTGAAGCCCGACCGAAGATGAGTTCTCCCTATGAGGTCCCTGGAAGACTACCAGGTTGATAGGCTGGGTGTGTAAGCACGGTAACGTGTTTAGCTTACCAGTACTAATTAGACCCATCGGCTTGACCATAAGATTTGCTCGTTGCAAATCGGTTCGCATTGTTGATTCTCTTTCGGAGGGGTTTTGCCTTTCGATTATCTGAGAGCGCTAACGCTCTTTACAATTTTCCGGTGGTTATATCGTAGGGGTCACACCCGTTCCCATCCCGAACACGGCAGTTAAGCCCTACGGAGCCGATGGTACTGCACGGGTAACTGTGTGGGAGAGTAGGACGCCGCCGGGATTAATCTCGATAGAAAGCTCGCTGACACAATGTTGGCGAGCTTTTCTGTTATATGGATTGCTGATCCTGTTGGTCGTCTCTCATCGTCGAAATGCGAAACGGTAGCTTCATTCTCCGCTCAAGTTCTTGTCGCCCCTACTTGTGAGTCGTTATAGTGAAGGCCGGCAAAGGAGAGAGTGAATAATTTTGATGGCTAAGAACTCATATGACATTGTTGCCCTCCCTGGAGACGGGATTGGGCCGGAGGTGCTGGCGTGCGCATTGACCAATCTGCGAGCTGCCGGCTCCGTCGCGGGTGTCGATTTCAAGATAGATGAAATTCAATGCGGCGGACACTACTACGTCGAGCACGAAACCGAGTGGCCTGAAGGCTCCTTCGAAAAGTGCGAAGCCGCGGACGCGATGCTGCTGGGCGCCGTAGGCCACGAAGTCGATGGCAAAACTGTTTTCACCAAACCCGGTAAACCCTATGCGGAACCTCAACTGGCAGGCTTCGCTCAGGTCATCGGGAACAGAAAGAACCTTGATCTCTACGCGAATGTTCGTCCCGTGAAACTCTATCCGGGCGTCGCGCACAAGATTCACGGCAAACTAAAGCAGGTATGGCAAGCCGACAAGGTCGACTACGTAGTTGTGCGTGAAAACACAGAAGACGCTTACACCGGTGAGATCGAAGTAATTGCGGACGGGCGAGTGACTCCCATTCGCATTACCCGACACGCAACCGAGCGCGTTACTCGCTTTGCGTTCAATCTTGCTCGCCACCGCAACAAGCAGTTGAAGGTGACCTGCGTCGACAAGTCGAATATTATCGGCGCCCATCGATTCTTCCGCGAAGTTTTTCGTGAAGTTGGCGAGCGCGAGTTCCCCGACGTAACGCTGGACTATGCGTATGTCGATGCGTTTTGTCAGTGGCAGATCCGCAATCCGGAATGGTACGACGTCGTGGTTGCTCCGAACCTTGCCGGGGACATTATCAGCGACAATGGAGCAACAACCGCGGGCGGGCTCGGTCTGGCGGTCGGAGGCAACATCGGGGACGAGCACGCGATGTTTGAGCCTATTCATGGAAGCGCTCCAAAACATGCCGGAAAGGACAAAGCGAACCCCCTTGCGGCAATCCTTTCAATGCAGATGATGCTCGATTGGCTCGGGACTCGACACAATGACGAACGACTGACTCGCGCGGCTGGGATTGTCGAAGCGGCAGTCGCCGCAGTGATCAGAGATGGCAAGACTCTGACTTACGATCTGGTCGGAGAGGACCGAGCGGCCAAGTGTAGTGAAGTGGGAGCGGCAGTAGAAGAGAAAATAAGAAGCATTGCCGCCGGCTGAGCGGTTATTACAAGTCTGATGAAACAAGGGGCCGGGGTGGTGGAATGGCAGACACAGAGGACTTAAAATCCTCTGGGCGGCAACGCCCGTGCGAGTTCGAGTCTCGCCCTCGGCATCTCAACTTTTCCTCAACGATGGCGGCATCCTTCTGGCCCTCGTCCGTTTGTATTCCTTGACAGATGCTTTCTAGCCGATGACGAAGAACTCAAGAACGATAGCGGCGCTCGTCGTCGTCGCGATGATCCTGCTGCTCGGCTTTGTCTTCAGTTCAAACCTCGTTGACTTTCCGGTTTATTATTCCGCGGGACGCTCATTGCTAAGCGGACGCACGGATCTTTACGCGTCCGATTTCGCTCTGGGCCGCGTGATGGATTATCGCTATCCGCCGTTCTTTCTATTCGCTGTTCTGCCGTTGAGTCTTATTCCCTATCCTGTTGCCGCCTACGTTTGGTTTCTGTTCTGCGCGGCAGCAGTCGTCGGATGCGCGATTATTGTAAGCCGCGTGTTTGATGGGCTACGTGCTTCGAAAACGATGTGTGTTTTTGTGGCGCTGGCCGTCGCCCAGTATTTCGTGATGGCCCTGCATTACGGCAACGCACACTTGATTGCAGTCTTTCTATCGTTCGCGTCCTTGTACTTCTTTCTGCGGCGCAAGGACCTTTCGGCCGCAGCGCTGATCTCACTGGCAATCACAATCAAACTCACACCCGCGTTACTGCTCCCATATTTCGCCCTCAAGAAAAGGTGGACCTTGCTGGTTGCGACGTCGCTCTTCGTGATCGCGATCAACCTGATCCCCTCGATCTATTTTGGCTTCAGCGGCAACAACCAGCTTCTGCGAGCGTGGTACGGCCACGTCATTGAGAGCCAGACCTTTCACGAGGAGAACGGCCCGATCAATCTGTCGCTCAAGGGTGAGCTGAGGCGCTACTTGTCTCCGGTTGATTACTCGCAACGCGTCGACGGCGACATCAGGTACCCGAACGTGAACGTTCTTGACGCCTCACCTGAAACGACCGAGCAATTTTGGATGGCGATCGCGGCGACAATCTTTGTGGCCGTTCTGGTGTTAATAATGTGGCGCTCAGTCCCAAACAGGGATTCTGAAGCCAAACCGCAGCGCAAACTGATTTCGTTGGAGTTGGGATTGATGATCTGCCTCGCACTGCTGGTAGGACCACTCACGTCGAAGATTTATTTCATTGCGTTGCTTTGGCCGGCCGCGTGTCTGGCGGATTTCGCGGCGACCAGGAATCATCAGGCCGGCGGGAGAAATGTGTTTCGTATACTAGCCACGGTCGCGGTGCTCAATGTTGTTTTGCCCTTGCTGCCCGGGCGCTCTGTTCAGCGCTGCCTGCTGGTTGTGGGAGCCGATTTCTATGTGAATCTTCTGATGATGGGGACGCTGGCATACGCTCTAGTGATTCAGTCGCGCTCTCTTCGATCGCAATCCGTCGAACCGCAAACGCTAGCCCCGTCAGAAGCCAGAAAGCCATGACGACCTCGCCGTCGCCGAAGTTAAAATGCACCAGTGAGCTCACATTGAAAGCCACAACGGCCCCCAATACGCCGAGTGTGATCCCGCGAGATTGCCAGCCACGTGCGCGCTTGACCACTCGCCATATTTCGACCGTTAGGATCGTCATCAACGAGTAATAAAAAACGAGTCCAAGTAAGCCCCACCACACAGCGATCTGGACGGGTGTCGAATGAAAGTGTCCCGGAGGCAGCCGTCCCTCGTCATAGAGTCCGAGAGCTTCTTTCAACTTGGCCTCGCTGCCCTTGCCAAGGCCCAGCAGCGGATTGTCCTTGATAATCCCGAAAGCTTCCCTCCACATCTCGAGCCTATAAGCCGTGCTCCCCTCCTCAGGATCAAACAGCGAAATGCCGCGCGCGTGCTCAACAGCGACCAGAGCCAGGGGAAGCATAACCAATATGCCGGCCGCTGCCGCTACGAGCACTCGGCGGCGGCTGCTTGCCAACGCCATAACGGCAACGCTGGTGGCCAGGCCGGCAAGGGCCGCTCGAGTGGACGTCAGAATCAGGGTTGTCAGTAGCAGCGGAATCGCAGCGCATAAAAACCAAAGAACCATCGACTGCTTCTTCGGGACGGCAATCAAAAGCGCAATCGCCAGCGATGCGATAAGCTGCAGCACTTCGGCATAGGTTTCGTAATGACTGTAGAATCCCGTTATCCGAAAATCCCTGCCCGGTGATGTCGTGATTCCGAGCCGGTCAAAGTTTGCTCCTTTTGCATCTCTGATCACTCCTCTTGGCATCGACACTTCCATCACTGAGTCTTTTCTCTTTAGCTTTACACGCAGCCGGCCTCGGTTCGAATCGATTATCCGGGATAAATCGGCGGGCGAATTAACGACTTGATCGTCGGCTTCGAGAATCACATCTCCAACGCGAATCGTGTCGTTTACGAAGGGGCTTCCCGGATCGATCGAATCGATCTGCAGGCCGCGCCCTGCTGTTAGCTTCACGCCGCTATAGCCGACGTTGACCAGGCACGAAAGGATCAGAGTCACCCCGAGTAGGCCCGCGAAACGGATGCTCTTTACATTGGTGCTCACAAAGTAAAACGCGAGAAAAAAAGCCGGACTTCGCAGCCCTTTCACGCTGACCATCGGATCATAAGAGAAGAAGGACGAGACCACACAGCACGCAAAGAACCCGAACAACGCGACGTCAATCGGTGTCCGCGACTGACGCATTCTTCTCGTTACTGTCAGTTGGACTCCCCACGCGATCAGCCCGAGAAGGTAAGACCCTTGCGTTATCGCGATCGAGTGAGGCGCGAAGATGGCATAGAACAATAACGAAATCGTTATTACCCAACTTGTAGTCTTGATGAGCGTGCTGGACGCATCTGAGTAGGCGTCTCGATTCCTTTGCAGGATATTGAGGAAGGTATTGGCAGCAGATTTGACCCGCGCGAGTTTCGGCTGAATCTCGTTTGCTACTGGGCCGCAAGCGGAATCGTTTATCAAAATTCTCGAACCTCGGCTCTGGTCTCCATCGCGAGCAAATTAGCCTCTTGGAATGCAACATTCTATGACGCGACTCTATGGCTAGGCAATACAAACGCGGCTTGCCTGTGCTCTATGGAGCGCGACTGTTGTTGCGTGGCTTCAATATAGCCAACCTTGACCACGATAACCCTTTCCGGTAGCCTGAATTTAGGTCGGATTGAGACGATGTGGCCATTGCTCGGGAGGTAATACAACATGAGTGCCAATCCGTACGGGAAGGGAAGCGCCGCTGACGGCGTCAGACAGGCGTTTGCGAATCTGCAATTCGATGAAAAGGTTTCAACGCTGATTCGAATCGAACTCGATATGGTCGGGGATGCATTCGATTGGGTAGTGTCGACGGCTTCGAAGGCGGCCGATGAGGTCGTGAAGGTATGCTGCGATCGACAGTCGTCAACCGGCTCGGACGCTAGTCAGCCAGCGGCCAGTTAGGAGCGAAGCAATGAGCGAAGGCTATCAGTTACCCGATCCTCTTTTCAGGCTGATCATCCGATTCAGCAATGGCGAAACCGTTCAGCATATGATGACCGAGCCGATTGATTCACGACAGCTATCGTCCGACACCAAGTATGCAGTGATAAGCTCGTTCGCGTGCCAGAATCCCAGCGTGTGCTCGGACGTGACCGTGGTCAATCTTCGCGACGTTACCTTTATCAAGACCGAGCGCGTCACTCTCGAACAGCTTGCCGCAGAGCACAGGATCGGGATTCGATCCGCCGCCGTGTCATCCGCCGATGATCGGCTCCCCAAGAACCTGGCCCAGCTCAAGTTTATCTAAGAACACCGGAACATCATTCAGGATCCTCCGAATGTTTCATCGAGTCCGCGCAGATAAGAAAACAATCGCCGCGTCTCTACTGTTTCTTTCCTTCTTCTTGCCGAATGTAAGCAAAGTCCAGTCAACCAGTGTCGCTGGTAAGAGTAAAACGTCGGCCGCGAGCGAGCCTGGCCAGTGCGATGCCGCCCGCGCGTACGGACACGTCAAGAGGCTCGTTGAGATGGGCCCGCATCCCTCGGGCTCTGAGAGCATACGAAAGGCGCAGCAGTTTCTTGAATCGGAACTCAAAAGCTACGGGCTCAAAGTGAGCGAGGATAGCTTTGATGGCGAGACTCCGCGCGGCGACGTTCCGATGATGAACATCATCGCGGAGCTGCCCGGCGAGAAACCTGATCTCGTGCTCATCACCGGGCACTACGACACCAAGCTTCAAGCGGGTTTCGTCGGCGCGAACGACGGAGGCTCAAGCGCCGCGGCGGTTCTCGAGACGGCGCGGGCTCTTTCAAAATCCAAACCGGAATACACGTTGTGGTTTGTTTTGTTCGACGGAGAAGAAGCCGTCGTCGATTGGAACGCGATGGGCGGCCGGGACAACACCTACGGCAGCCGTCATCTTGCAAACAAGCTGCGAGTCGAGGGCAAGATCAATCGCGTCAAGGCGCTGGTGCTGTTCGACATGATTGGCGATAAAGGTCTCGACATCAAGCGCGAAGGCGAATCAACTCCGTGGATGGTCGACGCGATTTGGAAGACGGCGCGCGGGATGGGCTTGCAAAAGTATTTTCTGGAGAGCGAACAGTTCATCTCGGACGATCACTTGCCCTTTCGAGACGCGGGAGTGCCGGTCGTCGATTTAATTGATTTCAATTATGGTCCCGAGCATTCCTACTGGCACACGAATTTGGACACGCTCGATAAGATCAGCGGCGAGAGCATCAAGATAGCAGGCGATGTTGTGATTCGAGCGTTGCCCGAGATCTTTAGACACCTGAACGCGAGTCCTTCAAATGGCCGCCGCTGAGAACAAGCGTGCCGCCCCCACCGACTTCTCTATTTTCTGTAGAAGAGCAATTATGGTCGGTGAGTCACCGTCAACATAGATCGAATGTCAACGAAGTCAAGCCTGACCCGGCAGGACGCTGTTTGACCAACTGAATTGGGTTCCTCCACGTCCGAGGCAAGGACCGCAGAGATGGACTACACCGGCGACCCCCTTTACATAAAAGTTGATGAAAAACTTCTGCCTATTCGTAGTTTCGAAATCAAAGGCAAAATGGTCATCAAAAAGTATCTAATAAACACCCAAATTGCATCGGGGCAGAGAGATTCGTGACTTCAAAACTGATAAAGTCCAGTATATGTCTGTCACAACTGTTGGCTTCAACCTTCCTGGAATAATGAAAACGCAACCAGGGATATTGATAACAAACGATGAGTGGCTCGAAGCCGATATACCGCAACCGAATAAGTCACTAATAGCATTTCAAATCAATCCCGAGAGACCATATCATCGCCTAACAATCTCCAGCGGTAGCATTAAGCAGGAATAAGCCGCTCATGTTTGAGAGAAGGCCGAACACCAGCGGCGCTCCTTGTTTTCATTATTGCGAGAGACGCAGTTTCAGGCGTGACTTGTGACTTCGATCAGACGCTAGGTTTGGTGATTTGTTGCGGCGGGTTGGACTTCCCAATGTGACCAACCGCCGGACGCTGGAAGCAGCCCCGGTCGGTCGGCCTTTGTTGACCTTGCACTCTTCGTGCTGTAGCCGGCCCGGATCCCAGCATTCTACGAGCCGGATGAGGTTGGCCTAAAGACGAGGGGCGATCACTTCCTCGATTTGAATCTCGTCGAAGATCACGCCCATCTCAAGGTTGAGTTTGTTAGCCATCGTAGTCTCCTTTTCTCTTGGGGCCGCCAACAATGCTGGTTCAGTGGATTCCTACATTGTGTGCACCCCGGCTGCTACGAAGTCCCTATTGAGAAGCCTCAAAAAATCAAGGCTCTTCGGTAGTGGTCGATGATTAGTCGCACTTCACATCACCTAAGAGAACCCCGTCGCACTTCACATCACCTAAGAGAACCCCGTCGCACTTCACATCACCAAACAGGTTTCCTATACACATGGCAATCTCCTTTTCGTTCTTTTCTTGATTGAGCAGTTGTTACTCTTTGCTTTCTTCTGCTCGTTACGTCTGGATGTAGGGCAAGGTGCGTACCACTGTGTATGCGACATTGCGAACGGGAAGGCCGACCTACTCTCATCACTTAGCACCCCGCGCGGAAGTTTCACTCAGATTGAAGAATGGGAACCAGCTACACACAGTGAGGGTGGGGTTGTATAAATACTGGCAGTGAAGAGCTTGCGAGATATGTGTAGCTGCTTCACACCTGTGAACCAGCTACACATGCTTTGTGCTACTCATATCGCAGCGCAATCATCGGATCAATGCGCGTCGCTCTCCGGGCTGGAATGTAACAAGAGACCAAAGCTACAAGTGCAAGTACCAGGGGAACGATAACGAAGATGAACAGATCCCGTACGCCGACTCCGTAGAGTATAGTCTCCATTGCTCGGGTGAGAACCAACGCGGCCACCACTCCGATTGCAGTTCCAATCAACGCCAGGAACATAGCCTTTCCCACAATCATTAGCAGAATATGACCGCGCTCGGCGCCCAACGCCATGCGAATACCAATCTCGTGTGTCCGTTGGGTCACGGAGTAACTCATTACGCCATAGATTCCAACTGCCGCCAAAACCACCGCAAGGCCCGCGAAGATACCGAGAAGCGATGAGTATAGACGCGATTGCGACATTGAATCGTTCACCACTTGTTGCATGGTCCTGATTCCGTAGATCGGCTGATTGCTGTCGACGGAAAGGATGGTTGCGCGAACGGCATTTGTCATCCGCAAGGGTTCGGACGTGGTTCGAACCACCAGCGTCATCAAGCCGAAGGGCTTTTGCAGATACGGTACGTAGACTTCCACTCCAGACTCGGTATCCAGGCTCGAGTGCTTTACATCGGCCACCACGCCCACAACTTCGCGAGGGGCGCTTCCCAGCGATGGTATGACCACCCGCCGGCCGACCGAACCCTCTTCGGCCCAGTAACGAGTCGCCATTGTCTGATTTATGATTACCACCGGGGAGGAATCCTCGCGATCGCGTTCGTTGAAATAGCGACCATCTAACAGTGGGATTCTCATGACGTCGAAGTATGCGTCACTAATCCTGCGAATGTTCGCGCGCGGAACCTCCGACGGGCTTGGTGGAGGATGTCCCTCAACTGTGAACCGAAGCCGCTCAATGAGCGTCGTCGTGAGCGGCAAACTTGTAATCGCCGCCGCTGACTTCACGCCGGGAAGCGTCTTGATGCGTTCGAGCGCTTGCTCATAGAACATCCTGATTTGCTTGTCGTCGGAGTATTTCAGCGTCGGCAGGTTCACAAGCATCGTCAAAGTGTTTTCCGGATTGAATCCGGCGTTCACCCGCTGAAGCGAATAGAAACTCTTGAGCATCAACCCCGCGGCGATCAACAACAGCACGGTCAGAGCTACTTCGCTGACGACCAGCATGCTGCGAATGCGGCGCCGGCCAATTCCTCCCGTCGATCCGCGCGAGCCTTCTTTCAAAGTCTCGTTCAGGTCAGGCTTCGAGGCTTCCAGCGCCGGCGCGAGCCCAAAAACGATCCCCGTTATGATTGCGATCAGATAAGTAAAGCCAAGCACGCGGCTATCGACATTAATCTCGGTCAGGCGGGGAATGTTGGGCGGATTCAGTGAGACGAGAAGCCTGATGCCGCCGTAGGCCACGAGCAACCCAAGAGTTCCGCCGACGAGCGACAAGAGCATACTCTCGGTCAGCAACTGGCGAATCAAGCGAAGCCTGCCCGCACCAAGGGCCGCGCGGATGGTCATCTCTTTTTGCCGGCTCGACCCTCGCGCCAGGAGTAAATTCGCCACGTTTGCACAAGCGATCAGAAGCACGCACCCAACGGAGGCGAGAAGAATGATGAGCGCCGACTGGATGTTTCCGAGGAGGTGCTTTCGAACGGGTATCACCGCTACGCCGACGCCGGTGTTTGTGTCCTTATACTGTTCCTGCAGACGGCTGGCGATGGTATCAAGATCCGTTTGGGTCTGGGCGGGCGTAACCCCCGGCTGCAGGCGCGCAGCCAGTTTCAGGAAGCGGCCTCTCCGGTTGCGCAGTAGTTCCGGGCTTGCCGATGATGGAATGCGCAAGCGGTCGCCACCATCGAACGAGATTGGAATCCATACCTGGGGGTTTTCGTCTGGAACCGGAGATTGAAAATCCGCTGACGCTATTCCTATTACCGTGAAGCTGCCCCCGTTGAGCGATATCGTTTGCCCTACAAGATTCGGATCCGCGCCAAAGCGCCGCTTCCAGAGCCCATCACTAATGATTGCTACGCGTGGGGCGCCCGGCTGATCTTCGTCCGGTTGAAACGCGCGGCCCGTGGCGATTGACACACCCAATGTCGCGAAGTAGTTGGCGGAGGTCATCAAGCCTTCCAAATGGTCCGGCTCATCCGCCATTCCCAGAATGAAATCGTCATACGCGAAGGCGCACACCTCTTCGAAGACCTGATTCTGATCTCGATAGTCCTGAAAATCGGGGACGGACAACGAATCTCGGGCGCTTGTTGCATTCCGCCCCCATACCAGCACGAGCCGATCAGGATTCTCGTAGGGCAGCGGTCGAAGCAGCACCGCGTTGACGACGCTAAAAATCGCCGTGTTTGCGCCGGTGCCCAGAGCGAGCGCCACGATCGCGACGATGCTGAACGCCGGATTCTTGATCAGCGACCGAAATCCGAAGCGAAGATCCTGAAGCAGGTTTTCCATAACTCTTCCGGCCCAGATCAAGTCTGATTAGAAATCGAGACGATCCGGCTCACGTGTTAGGCCCGCGGTTCCCTCGTTCTGTTGAACAAATCGAAGCTCGATTAGATCGTTATGCAACCAGATCGCGGAGTTTATCGCCAGCTTACGTTGGATTCAACCTCGACGCGCGTCACGAATGCGAATGCTGTGGTCGCTAGGCGAGTGCGCGAAGTGTGCGTCCCGTCAGAGACAGCGAAATGGCGATCAGCAGCAAGGCGCCGCTTCCGACGAAAAGCGCCGTCAAACTCTCATCAGCTATCACCCCCGCCAACGCATAGGATAGTGACTCGACCAGAGTTGAGCCGAACATCAGCAATCCCATCACCCGTCCCAACATCCGGCGATCGGTTTCCGCTTGAAGCAGGGATAGAATGGTGATGTTGGCGAGCCCTCCGCCTATCCCTATGAATGTGAGCGTTACTCCCGCCCATAACAGCTCGTGCGCAAAACCAAGCAAGAGGAGGCCGAATCCGAGGAGAAGCGTGGCGCCGATTATCACTTTGCCACGGCCACGATCCGCCTTCATTGAGCCAGCGACGACCATCCCAATCAACATTCCGGCTCCAAAAGCTGAGAGCATCCATCCCAGTGCGCTTGCACCCCAATCGGTCTCGAATCGAGTCTTGGCCAAAGTTGCAAGGCCCACGGAGGATGGTCCGACAAAACAGAATTCGATGATCGCAATGAAGAACAATAAGTATTTCACCAATGGATGCCGCCAGGAGTACTTGAGACCCTCGATGATCGATCCCAGTAGTCGATTCGAGCGGGCTTCCGACGTTTTTCCTTCCTCTCCTTCTTCGGGCGCAGCCGCGACTTGCTTTCTCATCAGCCAAACCATGATCGCCGCGAACACAAACGTCGCGGTGTCGATCGCGAACGCCGACCCAAGGCTCCGATGAAAAACGACCAGGCCCGCAATTGCGGGTCCCGACAGCGCCATGAGTCGATTTGTACCGCGCAGCAGTCCATTTGCCGCCGGCAGGTACTCTTTCACGACCAGTTGTGGGACAACCGAAACGGAAGCGGGAAAGAAGAACGCGTCGACGACGCCGAAGACGATCGACAGCGCATACAATTGCCAGAGCTCAACAACCCCGAAGGTGACGAGCGCCGTTATGGTTGCCGTCGCCGCCGCGCGAACAATGTTTGAGATCAACATCAACGAGCGCGCGGAAAACCGATCACTCAACGCCCCGCCCAGAAGCTGAAAGACGGCGCGAGCTCCTCCCGCGACCATCAGTACGCTTCCAAGCGCGAGGCCTGATCCGGTCAACTGAAGAGTCAGCCAGGGCAGCGCAACCAGGTAGAACTGATCGCCGAACAGCGAGACTCCCTGAGCCAGCCACAGAAGTCGGAAATCACGAATCCTCAATGGCTTCAATAATCGGAATTCGCGGTCACGCTGAATTGTAGTGGGTTTTACCGCCAAGCACTCTCCGCCCAAAAGCTTCGGAATCTAAACCGATGTTAAACTCAGTTTGTCTCTCGAACTCCCAGGTTCCAGTTCGTACTGCGATGAGATTCAGTGGGGCAACGTCTGGCGTATACGACGATAGGGACCAGGACCGACTTCCGTCAAGTAGAATGCGGCCATCAAAAAAGGTACGCGGGACAATTGACGCGACCATCCGCGGGTAACCGCCGCACGACGATACCGGGCGACGCTAAGCATTAAAATTCAGACGATCCATTTTCAGATAGAGACCCTTGCGCGATAGCCCGAGTTCCTTGGCTGCGCGCGCGATGTTTCCCGACGAACGTCGCAGTGCATCCTGTATCATTCGCCGCTCCAACTCCTCGATCGCTTCCGACAACGATTCAGCCTCGTCGCTCATGAGCGCGGTGTGAGTGCGGATTCGCTGTTCGGACGGAATCGAGTCGAGATCGCGCGCGGCTCGCGCAATCTCCGATGACAATGCCTCCGGCGTAACAATGGTTCCCGATTCGCTGTAGGTAACGATGCGGCGAACTTCGTTGCATAATTGCCGGACGTTGCCCGGCCAGTCATACACTACCATCAGGTCAACCGCCTCCTCCGACAGCCGTACGTCTCGCTTCGCTGAATCCTGCTGATATTGATTCAGATAGTGATTGATCAGTGCGGGGATTTCCTCGCGTCGCTGTCTTAGCGGAGGCACTTGTATTCTAATGACATTGATTCGGTGAAAGAGATCCTCTCGAAATCGTCCCTCGCTCACCGCTCGCTCCAGCTCCGAGTTAGTCGCCGCGATCACGCGAACATCGACGTGTTGCGGCTGACTGTCTCCAATCGGATGAACCTCGCCCTCCTGAAGGAACCGGAGAAGCTTTGGTTGAAGCGTGAGCGGCAAATCCCCAATCTCATCCAGAAACAAAGTCCCGTGTTCGGCGCCGCGGATGATACCCTCACTGTTTGCCACTGCGCCGGTAAACGCACCCTTTCTGAATCCAAACAGCTGACTCTCGATCATGTCATGTGGCGCGGCGGAGCAATTGAAAGGCAGGAATACGTTCATGCGACGCGAGCTCCCGGCGTGGACGGCTCGCGCGATCAACTCCTTACCGGTTCCCGATTCGCCGGTTATTAAAACAGTGACATCGGATGATCGAATCTTGTGAATCTGTTCGAGCACCTGGCTCATGGCGCGGCTTGCGCAGATAAAGCCCGGAAGCTCGACTTGAGCCAGCAATCGCGCCGGATCAAAAACCAATGCTCGGCGGTTCTTGTTACGCAGCACTTGAGTCTCGAGTCCCTGCTCGACAATGTACAGGATCGGCTTTACGTTAATCGTGCGGTTAAGATAGCGATGGGCGGTCGGGTCGATTATTCGAAACAGGTACTTGGTCTTTTGATTGTCGCTAAGCGTATAGACGAACCGCTCGGCGTGTTGTTCGGGCGGGAGCGACTGAAGAATGGTAAGTTCCTGGGCGCAATCCTGATCACTCAGACCGGTCGCCGCCGCGATCTTCAACCTCACCGATTCCTTGGCGCTGCTTTCGTCGTTCAGAATCTCCGCCACCAGGGCTCCTCGACTTCCCGACTGCTCGCTAACGATGGAGACAAGCTCGTGTAAGAGGAGGTCTCGCGACGCGGATGCCTGGACCAAACGCTGTGCGGTGAACCCATCGAGCGAGGATGCCAGGCCGTCGGTGATTTTCCGATACGACTCTTGAAGCTGGCCGCCTGGTCCCGCGACTCCCGCCGGGATCGCGCCTGTTCGTTGCTGCGCCCTCAATGTTTCGAGATACGTGGCGGAAGTACCCGCGTCGATTGAGGCGCCGAGATGACGAAAGACATCGAGTGCGGATTCGACTTCGCGGATCGCCCGTTCGACCTCGCCCTGCCTTTGAAGCATCTCCGCCAGAATAATTTGATTGATCGCGCGATAGTAGGGGCTTCGTCTGAGCGTGTAAATCGAAGTGCTTTGCGCCAGCGACTGGATGGCTGCGGCAAGATAACCATCTGCCGCTTCGATTTTCGAGACCATCCGCATCATGAAGCCCCACACCAACAGATTGGGCGATTCGCGAAGGTATGAACGGACGTCTTCGACGATCTCGCGAGCCTCTTCCAGTCGCCCGTTTTGAAGCAGGGCCTCAGCAAGCCAAAGTCTTGCTTCGGGAAGTTCGTGCAGTTCTCCACGCCGCGCGGCAATTTCGACGGCGCGTTCAAGCGGCGTCAGCGCCAGTTCGGGTTGACCCTTGATCAAAAAACTGCGGCCCATGGTCGTCAGAGTACTGGCTTCGACCCACTCGCCGTTTTTGATCGTTGAAAGAATCTGCAGCGACTTTTCGAGCAACCGATCCGACTCGTCCAATCGCCCCATCAACAAGTAGAGCTGCGCGAGCGTGTCGTGCGCGCCTCCGTAACCCGAGATGTTGTTCACCTCGCCAAGCACACGAATCGCGTCTTTCACAAGCGCCTCGGCTCGCTGCCATTCCCCGAGCCGAATCAGTTGCATCGCGTAGTTGTTCTGGTTGATTGCAACCTCGCGCGGGCTCCCCGCCTGTCGAAAGCCGTCTACGCATTTTTCCCACGATGAAATCGACTTGTCGATTTCCCCGAGATTGTCGTAGATGATTGCCAGATACCAGTGCGCTCGTCCCTGTAGATCGGGATTCTGTCGGTTGCCGATGATTGTCAACGATTGTTTGACGGCGTAGAGCGCGTTCCGAAAATCGCCTTCGCGCGCGTTGATGTAGCCAATATTAATGTAGGACTCGGCCAGCTTTTGCCAGTTGCCCACTTGCCGGAAGTGCTCGAGCGCCGACGTGTAGTGGTCTCGCGCGATTCGAGGCTCCGAAAAAACGCGATATGACCGGCCCATGCCGAAATAACACTCACCGATCTGGGAGTTGTCGCCGGCCTCGCGAGCCAGATGCAACGCCTGATTGAAAAGCGCAATCGCACGCGGAATGTCGTTGTTGAAAGAGTAGCCGAACCCGAACCTAATCAGCACCGATATCTGCGAGGATTGAGAGAGCCTGCCGAACTCGACGGGCTTTTCGTATTTTGAGATCACCTCGAGTTGTTCGCGGGTTAAAGAGAGCTGTTCGAGCGCGAAACTCAAACTGCATCGAATCTCAGCCTCCTCGTCAATGGAACGCGCTCCCATCCTGAGAGCGGCGCGAAACAGATTCGCCGCTTCCTCGTGACGGCTTTCTTCGAGCGCAGCTTTGCCCGCTACGAACGGACTTTCGACGCGATGGCTGTCGGATACTTCTCTGGTGGCCATCAGTAACCCTCTTTATAGGAGGCTTTTGGTTCCCGCAGATGTTTTCAATAAGGAAAAGGGCTGTACGACGCTCACTTTAATCAAAGGAGCCCGGCGAAGGCAAGTGCATTCTCCACGAACCGCGCAACTTTTTCTCTTTTGTAGTCTGGCTCTCAACGGAAAAACCCTGCTCCCGCTTCGCGAAAAGAGTCGATTGGCGATATCATCCACGCATGCGTTGGCTGACGCCGAACCGGATATACGAAGAAGAATTGCTGGACGCGGGCGATGGGACAGACAAAGACGTCGCCGAGAGCCTCGCCGACCTGAGGAGAATAAACCGCTTCCTCGGCGGAAGGAGAGTCGTGCTTGACGCCATTGCAGCTTGTGTTGACGCCACTAACGTGAAAGAAGTTTCGGTGCTCGACGTCGGCACAGGCTCCGCGGACATTCCGATGGCCGTCGCCGACCAGTGCAGAAATCTCGGGCTCTCGATCTTTGTCGCTGGCGCTGACATCAGCGAGCGTAATCTGCGCGTTACCCGGAGGCTCTTGGGAGTAAGTCCTGAAATCCAGATGGTGCGCGCTGACTCAATGAATCTGCCATTCGCTGACGACAGTTTTGATTTTGTGACCGCGTCGCTGTTCCTTCACCATTTTCGCGACGAAGACGTAGTGCGTTTACTGGCGGACTTCGCGCGTATCGCGAAACGCGCAGTCATCGTCAACGATCTTGTTAGAAATCTCGTACCGTACTATTTCACCAGGCTCGCGGGTCCGTTCCTGGCCGCCAGCTTTCTGACCAGGAACGATGCGCCGGTATCTGTGCTTCGCGGTTTCACTCGTCAGGAGATCGCAGACCTCGCGCGGCGCGCCGGACTCCGCGATCTTGAAGTCAAGAGGCGTTTTCCATATCGGTTGTCACTTGTTGCAGATGTCCGTAGTCCGGAGTCAGTAGTCAGTGGTCCGTAGTCAGTAGCGACGCGGTCCATATCCGTAATAGCGCAACGACGACCGACGACTCACGACTGACTACTGACTACTGACTACTGACTACTGACTACTGACTACTGACTACTGACTACTGACTACTGACGACTGACTACAGACCAAGTTCCCATGCCTGATTACGACGCGATTGTCATCGGAGGCGGCCCGGCGGGTTCATCAGCGGCGATATCGCTGGTTAATCGCGGCGCGCGGGTGCTGCTTCTTGAAGCCACGAGCATGCCGCGAGGGAAACTGTGCGGCGAGTTCATAGCCCCCGAATCCTTTCCCACGCTCGAACGACTCGGGGTGATGCAGCGAATGTTGTCCGATGGCGCTCATAGAATCACACGCGCGAGTCTGGTCGCCTCGAACGGCAACTCGGTTCAAACGCATCTTTCCCGAATTTCCGCGAATGCACCCTGGGCCATGAGCCTAAGCCGCTCGCGGTTCGATCAGAATCTGTTTGATCGGGCACGTGAAGCCGGCGTCGAATGCCGCGAAGGCGTGGCGGTGAAAAGCTGCATCCGAGGGCGCGGACTCTCGCATGAGGTTGAAGCCTTATCGCTCGCTACAGGCTCGACGATCGTCTTACGCGCCACTGTGATTGTTGACGCCTCGGGCCGAAACTCGCGAATGATGTTGCGCCGGCAGGAACGCGCGTCCGGCCGCCGAGGGTCTCGGTTGTATGCCTTGAAGGCGCACTTTGAAGGCGTTCGCGGAATCGACGATCAGGTTGAGCTTCATTTTTTCCCACAGGGCTACGGGGGCTTCTCGAGAATCGAAGGCGGTCTGGTGAACCTTTGCTTTATTGTAGACGAAAGCACATTGAGAAACGCTGGCGGCGATCCCTCAAAAGTTCTCGAGCGCAGTGTGATGAGCAATGAGATTGCGCGCGAACGATTGCGAGATGCTGTGGTTGTTGGAAAGTGGCACAGTGCCGGTCCACTCACTTTTGGGCACAGGCGTCTGACAAAGGACGGGGTGATTGCGGTGGGCGATGCATCGGGAATGATAGATCCGTTCACCGGTACGGGAATCCAAATGGCGCTGCGAACCGGGGAAATGGTCGCGGACGCGATCACTGATGCTATCGGCTCGACTGCGAAGAAGCCGGTCGATGAAGCCGCTTCATCGATCCCCGATCTGGTGCTGAACAAATATTCGATTCTCTACAACAGTGAATTTAGAAATCGATTGAATGCGGCCGGCCTCCTGCGCGCGCTTGCCTTTTCGCCTCGCGTTGCGCCGATTGTGGCGAGCGTTCTGACCCGCGTGCCCTGGCTCGCGAGGTTCGTACTTCAAGCCACCCGAAGCACAAGCGGCCCGTCGCGATAGATTCAGCGAAGAATGGGAAGTTTTGGGAACTTTTCGAGCGCCCATGCGTGCTCAAAGGACGAAATAGCACTTCATTTGTCGTTTGTTGGGAGGGATGAAATGTTCAAACGGATTTCGCTGTTGTTTGCGCTGATCGCCGTTCTCGGCGCGGGCGTAGTTATCGCCGGCGACGCGGCTCAGAAGGACAAGGCAAAGACTAAGGACAAGGTCGCAACGACCGAAGAACAGAAGGAAAAAGAAAAAGCTCTGGCGGACTCGTCTCCGGCTTTGTTTGCGCTGGATCTTGGCGGTGAAGGTGGGTACCTGGGTGTGTATTTGGAAGAGGTCACTCCGGAGCGAACAAAGGAACTCGGATTGAAAGAAGAGCGCGGAGCCGTGGTGATGAAGGTTGTGGCGGGAAGTCCCGCTGAAAAGGCTGGTCTGAAAGAGAACGATGTCGTTGTGACGTTCAACGGCCGCCGAGTCGACAGCGTCCGCGAAGCGCAACGACTGCTTAGCGAAACACCGGCGGACCGCACAATCCAGATCGAAGTGGTGCGCGGCGGGTCGAGGCAGGTGGTTACGGCAACGCTGGCTAAGCGCTCGTCGCAGAACTATCGAATGCTCGGCGCGCTCGAAGACGGAAAGTTTATGCGCCCGAACGAAGAAGCGATGAAGCAGATGGAAGAGTCGCTCAGGAAGTCGCGGGAAGATTTCAGGAAGTCCGAGCGTGAGTGGAAGGAAAAGATGAAAGATATGCCGCGCGACTTCGGTGATTTTGCGTTCGTGAACCCGGGTGAGTTTTCGTTTTTTGGCGGAACCCGCATAGGAATAAGCGCGGAGTCGTTGACCGATCAGCTTGCGGAATTCTTCGGCGTAAAGGAGAGCAAAGGCGCACTCGTGGTTTCCGTTGAAGACAACGGCGCCGCGGCAAAAGCGGGGCTCAAAGCCGGAGACGTGATCATTGCGATTGGAGATGACAAGGTTGACAGCGTCAGGTCTTTGGTAAAGGCGCTATCTGGAAAAACGGAAGGAACCGTCGCCGTTAAGATCATCCGGAATCGCGCCGAACAAACGGTAAACGTCACCCTCGAAAAGCGCGATGTCCCGGCGCCGCGTCGACGGGCGTTTGCGATGTTGCATCCGTCATCCGCGGTTTGAGTAGACCACTCAACCCACTCAAGAGAGGAGGCCGACAGTTTCGCGCCTCCTTTCTTTTATGGGTCCGGCCTTCTTTGCGCGTACTGGTCTAATCTGTGTTGCTACCAACAAGCCTTCTGGTGGTTTCACTCGCCGAACTCGATAAGGCATGAAAACCGAGTAGCGATGTCCTCTCGATAGTTTGGGTGGTTGCCGGACCTGGTGGACCGCCTAGCGGTTACCTCTTGACGCACATGCCTATGAACGCAACAAAGTAACCGCTACGCGGCCCGCGAGATCCATAACTACGCGAGCTATCGAGAGGACACCGCTACGCGGTTGGAACCGGGGATCGTCCCTGGAGTTTCAATCACGGAAACACACCTTGGGACAGCGCCCTGTGCGGGATTTCTTGCCTGAAACTCACGGCGACGATAACATACAGCTTCGCCGCCGGGTATGCCGCCTAGAACTAAATTTCAAATTGCAATCACCGCGATCGTAGTGCTGGTCGCGTTTGGCACCTTCGGCTTTAAGCTCATGCTTCCTGAGCTCCCGTGGTTTGATTGCTTCTACTTCACTCTGATAACGATCACGTCGATTGGCTATAGCGAGCCGACTGGCATGACGGAGGGCGCCCGCTACTTCACCGCGGTGCTGATCATCATGGGCGTCGGGACCCTCGCTTACGCTCTGTCATCGGCCGCGCAAGCCGTGATAGAGTCCGAACTGCTATCAACATTTGGCAAGCGAAAAATGTATAAGGACATCAACAAGCTCAGCGATCATTACGTCATCTGTGGCGCGGGTCGAATAGGCGCGGGCGTGATTCGCGACGTCGCCCGCAGCGGACAGGAGTTCGTTGTCATCGAAGGCGATGAGGCGATTGCGGATCGATTGCTGGCCCAGGGCCACCTGGTGTTGATGGGCGATGCGACAAACGACGAGGTGTTGAAGGCGGCCGGTATCGAGCGCGCGCGCGGGATCGTCTGCGCGGTATCTTCCGATCCCGATAATTTGTACATCACGCTTACGGCGCGTGACCTCAACAAGACCGCTCGAATTGTCGCCCGTGCCAATGAGGAATCGGCGATCGGGAGGCTGGTCAAGGCGGGCGCCGACAAGGTAGTGTCTCCGGCGATAACCGGGTCAACCCGAATGTCGCAAATGCTACTGAGGCCCGCGGTAGCCGATTTCATCGAGCTTGCGACGATGACCGAACGGCTCGAGCTTGAGATCGAGCAGATCGAGATGGGACCGAATTCGCCTTTTGTCGGAAGCGCGCTCAAGGATACCAGTATTCGTTCCGATCACGGCGTGATCGTGATCGCGATTCGCCGCGCGGGCGGTGAAATGATCTTTAATCCATCCGCGGACACGATAATCGAAGAACGGGATGCGCTGGTGACCATCGGAAGCCACACCAGCCTGGAATCTCTCGAGCGAATGGCCAATCCCGGCGAAGCCTCCGAGTTGGCGCGCCACCGCCACTAAAGTGACAGCCGCCGTCAGCATTGTTATTCCGACCTGGAACGGGCTCGAGCTGCTGAAACGATTCCTGCCCTCAGTCATCGGCTCGGCTCGCCACTACCATCAGCGCTCACAAAGCCCGACCGAGATCATCGTTGTTGACGATGGAAGTCGGGATCAAACCATCGAATGGCTTCGCGCGGAAGGATTCGTCGATCACCGCAGCGGAGCGGCTGCGAGCGGCTTCGATCTCAAATTCGTGAGCAGCGAAATGAATCAAGGATTCGGCGAAGCTTGCAATCTCGGTTTTGCTTCGGCGAGTCACCCGCTTGTGTTTCTCATCAACAATGATGCCGAGCCCGCGCTTGACGGGATCAGGCCGCTGGTCGCGAACTTCGAAGAGGAGATGGTATTCGCCGCGCACTGCCGCGTGTTTGATTTGGACACGAGAAACGAATGTGGGACTGGAAAAATCGGAAGCTTTGCGCGCGGGTTCATCCGAGTTCACAAGAGCTACATTCCCGTGGCGACGAGTTTCAATCATCGCGACGCACTTTATTCAATGTTCGCCGGCGGCGGCGCGGCGATGTTTGATCGGAAGAAGTTTCTCGACATTGGAGGTTTCGAATCGCTGTTGTCTCCGTTTTACTGGGAAGACGTCGAGCTCAGTTATCGGGCGTGGAAACGCGGCTATACGATTCTATATGAGCCTCGCTCCGTCGTTTATCATCGCTTCTCGTCGACTATCGGGAAGTTGAATCAGCGCACCGTACGCAAGATCGACCAGCGCAACCGGATTGTCTACCACTGGATCGATCTGCATGATGGGCCGATGCTTGCCTCGCACGCAATGTGGGTGCTGTTGCTGGCGATTTCGGCGCCCCTGCGGCTCAAGCCCGAGTTCGTTTCATCTTGCTTTGGCGCCCTGAAGCTGCTGCCTCGGATACTCAAACGCAGAAGAGAAGAGAAGCGGCTTGCGCGCCGCGGCGATCGAGAGCTGTTCGGATTGTTCGCTGATGTCGAACGGCGCAAGGACTTATTCGCGTTCGATCGTCGCTATGATTTGTGAAGCGACGCGAGATGTTGCCGTCATCAATCGATTGGAGGAGCAACAATGACAAAGACCTTGAGGGCAGCGGCCGCGCTGGGCGTCATTGCAGGCGCGATCCTTTTTGCCGGCGCTACACAGAAACAGAACGCCGAGGACCAGGCTAAGAAACAGATTCGCGATGTCCTGGATCGTCAGGTTCAAGCGTGGAATCGCCGCGATCTCGAAGCCTTCATGCAGGGCTACTGGCGTTCACCGAAGCTGACTTTCTATTCAGGCGGCACGACTGTCTCCGGATGGGAAGAGACGCTCGCTCGTTACCGTAATCGCTATCAGAGCGCGGGCAACGAGATGGGCACGCTGGAGTTTCTGGACTTGAAGATAGAGTTGCTCGGTCCTCGCGCCGCCTTCGTTCGCGGGCGATTTCATCTGAAAATGTCCAGCACGGAGCCGAGCGGGATATTCACGCTGACGTTTCGAAAGTTCACCGGCGGATGGAAAATCATCCACGATCACACTTCTACGGCTTAGCGGCTCGAATTGGCGGTTTGAAGTGGATACACAGGAAATTCGCTTCGGACGCTCGGCTGGTTGCATTTATTACGCACCATCGCTTCAACGCGGTGCAGCCTTGAGTTCGTCGATCGCGCGTGTGATCAAGTTTGCCAATTCGTCAGGTTGGCGGTTCGAGAACTGATAGCCACACACAATCAGTCCCGTTGACTCGACTCCGGCACCGCTTGTGCTGAATCGGGAAATGAATTCCATGGGCCGCAATTCCGCGGCGCCGCGGCTGATTCCGTTACGGACGGGCTCCAGGCGTCTTTCCTCGATGTAGATCGCGGCGTTGGCGCGCTCGCACATGATCCTCCACGCAGTGTACTTCCAGTCGCAACGCGGAGTCGCGGTCAGATGTGCGAGATCGACTCGAATGCCGCGCATCGCGCTGGGCTCGCTCGTCTTGTCCTCGACAATCAATGCCGTGATCGTTGCGCGAGACTCCACGCTTTCCAGACTGCCGATCACCTTAGACCAGGTGACGTGTGCCGTAGCTCGAGTTGCAATCTGTTCCAATGGAGTGGGTGGAAGAGAGGGCTCTCGGTTCACCTGGGCAATCGCGATACTTACCAAAAGGCAACAAACAGGAGTAATGGCGGCGGCTGATCTCATACAAGCCTCCTTTGAGAAGCCTAGTAATATCTCGTCGTGCTAAGAGTACAACGCGGCGTAACGTCTCCTGGATTGCCGGTGTGCACTTGCATCATCGGTCAGTATTCGTAATCAACCGAGCCCACGGCGTCCGATATTTCACGGATCTTCATCACTACGGCAACGTGATCGTCGTGGCGAGTGTACACGTCGAGGGCGGCCAAATCGTCGTACGTAGCGATCAAAGCGGCGTCCCACGAGCGGGGGAGCTTCAAGATGTCCTCGCCAACTTCGTAGGACCTGATCACATCGATCTTGTCCGGCAAGGCGCGCAAGTCGTTCAGGACTTCCGCGCGCTCGCGTGCCCCGGCTTCCGGTTTGAATTTGAAGAACACTATGTGTCTGATCATGGCGGGTGAGTGATATCAGATTAGCGCGATCTGAAGCAAGAAAAAGTAGGAACCACAGATGAACACAGATGAACACAGATCAAACCCCTAACATCTGCGTGCATCTGTGTTCTTCTGTGGTTCCCTACCGGTGCCGCGTGCGCTAGTATTTCACCGCCCATGTCCAGAATAAAAATACTTCCCGATTCGTTAGCCAATAAGATCGCCGCGGGCGAGGTCGTCGAGCGTCCCTCATCAGTCGTAAAAGAACTACTCGAAAACGCGCTTGATGCGGGCGCGCGATCGATCAACATCGAAGTCGAAGCGGGCGGCAAGAAGTTGATTCGCGTGCTTGATGACGGCGAGGGCATGACTCGCGACGATGCGATTCTTGCTTTTGAGCGGCACGCCACGTCGAAGCTGCGCTCGGCCGAAGATCTGGACGCAATCACCACGCTTGGCTTTCGCGGCGAAGCGTTGCCTTCAATCGCCGCCGTTGCGCGACTCTTTCTGCGCACCAGGACCGGTAACGACAGTGAAGGCACCGAAGTCGAATTCAACGGCGGCAAGCTCGTAGCCGTGCGCGACATCGCGTGGCCCGGCGGCGCCGAACTCGAAGTGCGCGATCTCTTCTTCAATATCCCTGCGCGGCGTAAGTTTCTTAAGAGCGACTCTACTGAGAGTTATCACATAGCGAATCTCGTTCAACACTACGCGCTGGCGAATCCTGCGCTCTCGTTTCTGCTGATCAACAACGGGCGCGACGTGATTCGCCTGACGCCTGCCCAGTCGTTGAAGGAGCGCGCCTACCAGGTTCTTGGAGGCGCGCTTCTCGACAAACTGGTTGAGGTTCGAGCGGATGCGAACGGGCTTCAGGTAACCGGCTTCGTGTCGAACCCGCAGGAGCAGCGCTCGTCTCGCGACGCGCAGTATTTGTTCGTGAATCGGCGATTCGTGCGCGATCAGCTTATCGGGCGCGCGCTCAGCGAAGCTTATCGCTCGATGATGCCTTCGGGAACCTATCCGGCGGCGGTCCTGTTCATCGAAGCTCCGGCTGCGGAAGTCGACGTCAACGTACATCCGGCCAAGACCGAAGTGCGATTTCTTCATGAAGGCGCCGTGCTTGCGTTCGTGCGCGATTCGGTCGCGGATGCGTTGCGCGCTACGCGGCCGATCACACAGGTGCCGCGCGTGGGCCGAACGACAGAGCAAGAGCTGAGCGTGGCAGTCGATCGTCAATACACCGCGCAACCGATCGTGCCTCGCGAGCCTGATCCGGCTCGAAGGGGAATTGAATCGCGTTTCGCCGCGTCGCAATCACCCATCGCGGTCGAGGTCGATCGCGAGCAAACGGAAAAACCGAATTTGGCCCAGTCTTTCACCGCCACATCCGATGAACGGGATCTTGAATCGTGCGCGAGGACGCCAATCGATTCGGTTCGATTCGACTCCGATGCAAAGCCGATTGAGCCGGTCTCACTCCCCGGATTTGGCCACGGCATAAAACCACTGGGGCAGATTCGCGACAGCTACATCGTTGCAACCGATGAAGAGGGATTGCTGTTGGTCGATCAGCACGTGGCGCACGAGCGAGTGTTGTTCGAACAGTATCGCGACGATCGCCTTGCGCGAGCGGCCGGACTGCAGCCGTTGCTGATACCGGTGACGCTTGATCTCACTCCCGCGGAAATCGAAGCGTTCGGTATTGTTCAAGGTGAGCTGGAAAAGATGGGCATAGAAACGATGCAGCTCTCGGGTCGGACCGTAGCAATAAAAACAACGCCGGCCGGCATAGGATCGACGGACGTGTTGTCGGTGGTGCGAGAAGTGCTGGCCGTCGTTGAGCGCGAGCGGCGCAGCTCGACTCTCGAGCGGGTTCGCGACGGCATCGCCGCGGAACTTGCGTGCAAGGCGGCGATTAAGGTGAACATGCCGCTCACCAGCGAGAAGATGCAGTGGTTGATAGACGAGCTTATGAAGACACAGAATCCGATGACCTGTCCGCACGGAAGACCGATCATAATGCGAATGGGATTGAGGGAGATCGAACGCGGATTCAAGCGTCCGGTTTAGGAAGACGATGACCAAAAGCTCATTCGATTCAAACTCCTGAAAGCGCTCAACTTTTTTGCTTCAAATGCACCGCCGCCATTCTTTCAAAGCAATTGGGGCAAATGCTGTGGCTGAACGCGACTTCCGAGTGTTTTGCAATGTAGCTGTCCACCTGCTCCCAGTAGTCGTCATCCGAGCGAATTTTTTTGCAGTAAGAGCAAATCGGCAACAAACCCTGAAGCTGTTTGACGCGTGCGAGCGCTGCTTCAAGCTCCGATATGCGCGCGGCCAGATTCTTTTGTAGTTCACCTATCCGCAAACCAACTTCAATGCGCGCGCGAAGCTCCTGCCTGCTGAAAGGTTTTGTGATGTAATCGTCGGCGCCCGCCTCGAGACCAGCAACCACGTCGCCTTTTTCGCTTTTGGCCGTCAAGAGAATCAGGTAGGGGACTATGTCGGCTTCAAGCGATCGGATTCTGCCGCACAACTCGGCCCCGTCCAGGGCTGGCATCATCCAGTCAAGAATTGCGATCGGGGGCGACTCTCGTTGAAATGCGTTCCACGCCTCATTGCCATCGCGAGTCGAGATGACTTCATAGTTCCACTTGGCAAGCGTTACTTCAAGAAAGCAACGCGAGACGGGATCGTCTTCGGCAATCAGGATTTTCATTTCGCGGCTCCTGTCAGCATTTCGTTCAGCGCCACAGTGAGCCGCGCGATTTCAGTGCGCAACCTGTTGAACTCAGTGGCGGCAGACGACAGGTCCCCGCTGCCGCCGATTTTTTCGAGAGTAGCCGCCGAGTCAACCGCCGCTCGAGCCTGAAACGTAGCTATTGATCCTTTGAGTGTGTGTGCGCCCCGCATCAGCGCTTCCGCATTCTGGTTTGCGATCGCGGTCTCGATGACGGACAACTGAGTGGGAGCGGTGTCCGCGAAGATCTCCGCCAGCGCGCATAACAGCTCCAGATCTCCATCCAGATTCAGCATAAGGGCGGCGGCATCAAAGACCCGATCGGGCGAGTGACCGTTGTTGTGTGGCCTCTCTTGTGGTTTCTCAGCGCCAGAGATTGCAGCTTCAATTGCGGTGAAGAGCTTGTCGGCTTCAATTGGCTTGGAGATGTAGTCGTCCATACCGGCGGCGATGCATTTTTCACGATCACCCTTCAGCGCGTGAGCGGTAAGGGCGATGATCGGTATATGTGCATCGGTGCCACGCTCCTTGTTTCGGATCGTGGCTGTTGCCTCAAAGCCGTTGAGTTCGGGCATTTGAACGTCCATCAGCACTACATCGAAGCTCCCGGTTTCCAGCAGCGAAAGAGCCTTCTGGCCGTCGTCGGCGATAACAACCGAGTGACCCCACTTAATCAGAAGACGTTTCATGAGTTCCTGATTCACCGCGCTGTCTTCTGCCACGAGGACTCGTCCGGGATTTGGACTGCGGAGAGCGCGTTGGCGGGCCGGCTCATCCGGCGCCATGCCATTCTTTCCCAAGACTGAACGCACCGTCTCGAGTAGCTGCGAAGCTTTAACCGGTTTCATCAGGTAGGCATCGGCGCCGGCGGATTGCTTCGCGTCTTCGCGACGCGCCGACGACAATATGATGATCTTGGGATCATCGCCTTTGGAGGTTTGGCGAATCATCTTAGTGAGTTGAGCGCCATCAATGCCGGGCATATGCAGATCGCTGATAACCATTTTGAAAGGATAGCCCGCCGCCGAAGCTCGTTTGATTTCCTCCAAAGCCGCCGCCCCATTTTCGGCCATGACCGGTTTAACACCCCAGCCGGTTAATTGCACTTCCAGAATTCGACGATTCGTGGCGTTATCGTCTACGACAAGAACAGAGAGTCCCTGGAGCGCCGACAGATCGACGGATTCGATCCGCCTGACGGGACTCTTTGGGACAGCAAAGGCGGCGGTGAAATGGAATATGCTGCCGACGCCGCACTGAGGGCATTCCGGATCGGGAATTCCTCGGTAGGATCGGCACTGCTCAACGTCACATTGTCCATTTGGCGTTGCACAATGCGCGGGACTGTCTACCCATATCTTTCCATTCATGGCGTGAACTAACCGGGACGAGATCGCAAGACCGAGGCCCGTGCCGCCGTACTTGCGCGTAGTAGACCCATCGGCTTGAGTGAACGACTCGAAGATGAGCGCTTGTTTTTCGATGGGCACGCCGATGCCGGTGTCGCGCACGCAGAAGTGCAGGATGGCCTGATCATCGCTGAGAGAATCAACATCGACTCTGACGATGATCTCGCCGCCGGCGGTAAACTTGATCGCGTTTCCTACCAGGTTTACAAGAATTTGCCGAAGCCGCCCGGCATCTCCGACGACGTATTCGGGGACGCCCGGCCGAAGCATGTACGCCAGCTCGAGGCCCTTTTGATCCGCTCTCACTGCCATTGCCTTCATCACATCGTCGATGCTGTCCTGCAGGCTGAATTCAGCAAGGTCGAGCTCGAGCTTGCCGGCTTCGATCTTCGAGAAGTCCAGAATGTCGTTGATAACCCTCAGCAGTGAATCCGAAGAGAGCTTGACCAGATTCAGATACTCGCGCTGCTCAAAACTCAGCTCAGTATCAAGCGCAAGCTCCGTCATGCCGATAATGCCGTTCATAGGCGTGCGTATCTCGTGGCTCATATTCGCGAGGAACTCGCTCTTGGCGCGGCTTGCGGCCTCTGCTGCTTCTTTGGCACTCTGCAACTCTTCAAAGGAGCGCTTTCTCTCAGTGATGTCCTGGCATACGCCTATGATTGCGATAGACCTTCCGCTCGCGTCTCGTACTTCCGAAGCTGACAGGTAGGCGGGGAAAACGGCTCCGTTCTTTCTACGGCTGAGCGCCTCACCTTCCCAGCGATCCTCCTTCGCTCCTCTGACTACTTCATCGACGAAGCGGCTGTCGCGTGCCGCGTGCAAGAGTGTTACGTGTTGGCCAACGGCCTCCTCAAACTCGTATCCAAACATACCGACCGCTGCATCGTTGACGAAGATGATGTTTCCAACTGGATCGGTGACGACAACCGCTTCTTGGATGCTTCGAACGGCCTGCGCAAGCATTGTGACTTCTGCTTCCATCTTCTTGCGTTCGGTGATATCGCGAAGGATGCAGGTGAAGATGCGCTTACCAGCGTGTATGGATTCGCCGACGGAGAGTTCGACCTGGATCTCAGTACCGCTTATATGTCGAATCGGCACCACAATAGGCTCCGCCGTCGGAAGGCGCCCCAATCCCGTCTCGGCATACCTGTGGAAGACACTGTTGTGGGAATCTCGAAGAATATCCGGCATAACTTTCGTGACTTGCTGACCGACAATCTCAACGGAGCTGTAACCGAACATCTTCTCGGCGGCGCCATTTATGTAGGTGATCGTGCCCTCGTGATCGATCGTTATGATTCCGTCGGTCGCGGTTTCCGAGACAGCGCGATAACGTTCTTCACTGCGCAGCAAGGCCTCCTCTGCGAGCTTGCGCGTGGTGATGTCCTGGGCAACGCCTATAAGCGCAATCGTCCGTCCATCTTCGTCGAGGATTGGCGAGGCCGAGAGTTGGATCGGAAACTCGGTTCCATCCTTTCGCCGATTGATCAGCTCGCCTTCCCAGATGCGGGCGGCCACGGCTCCCGGTGAAGGCATAACGTTTTGAATTGGCTTGCTGTCTGGGCGCATCAGCGCGCGCACATTTCTGCCGATTAACTCGTCGCGTTCATAGCCGTAGGTATGAAGAAAGGCATCGTTGACAAACAGGATCTTGTCGTCAGTATCCGTGATGGAAACGCTTTCGTGTATGCTGCGAATAGCGGAGGCCAGCATTGCGACTTCTCGTTCCATCTTCCTGCGGGCCGTGACGTCCCGTTTGACGGCAACATAATTGACGATCACTCCGGCGGCATCACGTACGGGTGATATGGTTGCCTCTTCCTCGAAGAGCGAGCCGTCTTTCTTCTTGTTCGTAAATTCGCCGGCCCATCGAAGCCCCTGGGTGATCGTATCCCACATGTTCTTGTAGAAGGTCGGGCTGCTCTGGCCGGACTTCAGAATACGCGGGGTTTGTCCGATAACCTCGTTGCTGGAGTAGCCTGTTTGTCGCTCAAAGGAGGGATTGACGTACTCGATAATCCCCTTTGTATCGGTTATCAGGATGCTGTCGTCGGTTTGGTCCACCGCGGTGACCAGCCGCAACAACCTTTCTTCGGTGCGTTTGCGCTGCGTCACATCACGAACGATGCTGATCCAGCATTCCTGTCCTTGATATTCGATCTCGTCGGTGAGGATTTCGACGTCGATATGCCTCCCGTCCTTTGTAATATGTGTGTAGGTATTTGCCAGATCTGCGTTTCGTGCATCGATGTGTCGCTCGACGTTTGGCAAATCCTCGGGTGGGTGAAGATCGAACACGGTCATAGCTTGCAGCTCTTCGAGTGAATAACCGTAGTTCCGTTGCACGGCATCATTGCAGTCCACAAATCGCTTTGTCGCTTTGTCGAAGATGACGATGGGATCGGCAATCTGGTTGAAGAGAGTGCGATATTTGAACTCGCTGTCCTGTAACTCCTTCAGCGCTTGCTTGCGCTGTGTGACATCAGTCGCCAGCACTAACTCTGCGCGCCTTCCGGCAAAGTCCAGCTTGTGAGCAGTGATATCAACGTCGATGTTCGTTCCGCCCTTCTTCGTGTGCCGCCAGCTTGTCGTCTTCAAATCGTTGTCGCCGTTCAACATGGGAATCGTGGTCAGGAGCGCGGGAACATCCTCGGGCGGCCTGATGTCGCGAATCGTCATGGCAAGGAACTCTTCGCGCGTATAACCGTAATGATGAATCGCTGCTTCATTGACGGCAAGAAATGAGAGCGTCTCCAGATCATAGACCCACAACGGCTGCGGGTTGGAGTCGAACAACGCCCGGTAGCGCTCTCCGGACTCGTACAGTGCCTGTTCTGCCTGCTTCCGATCGGTGACGTCGCGAAAATAAAAGACTCGCCCGTAATACTTGCCATCCGCTCCGAACATCGGCGCTGAGTAGCGATCGAAGGTTCGGCCGTCCTTAAGCTTCAGTTCATCCTGGAGCTTTTCATCTGGATGCGAGTACAGGTGTCCTACGCTCTCAACGAACGCATCTGGCGACTCCAACGCGTTCAGAATCGACCGAAGCGCCAGCTCGTCTGATCGTGACTCAATTATTGAGGCGGCAAGTCCCCACATTTCGACAAATCTACTGCTGAAGGAAACCATCCTGTGTTGGTCGTCCACGACAAGAATCCCGTCGAGCGAGGTTTCCCGCTGCGTTTGAAGAATGGTGTTAGCGAAGACAAGGTCACGCTCTTGTGTCTTGCGCTCGGTCACGTCCCGTGAGTTGATGACCACCTGAGCCGCGCCCGAGTCGCCGGAGTAGCTTCTCGCGACAGCCTCCAGAGTTCGCCACGCCCCACTGCGATTTTTGATTCGGAATTCAGTTGACCTCGATGCGAGGCGTACCTTACCAGCGACCGCACGCAGGAGATCGGCCGCGGCGCTCGCGTCTTCAGGGTGAATGAACGTCACAGCGTTTCTGCCGACTATCTCTTCCGTTGTATAACCCAGGAGACGTTCGACCGAAGGGCTTGCATAGCGAATCGTGCCGTCAAGGTCAGCAATCGTTATGATGTCCGACGCGTCCTCGATGAGGGATCGAAAGTGTTCCTCACTGCGTCGCAGCGCCGCCTGGGCTTGTTCTCGCTCAATAATCTCAATCCGAAGTTCCGTTGTGCGCTCCTCAACTCTTCTCTCGAGTTTGTCTCGAGCTTCCTGCAACTCGACGTCTCGGTCCTCGATCTGGCTCAACATTTCGTTGAAGACGTCGATCAGCATGCCCATTTCGTCGCGACCGGTCTTAACTGCCCGGATTGTGTAGTCTTTGTTGATCGAGACCGCTCTAGCGGTCGTCGCAAGGTGCGAGATCGGGTCGGAAATCAATCCCTGGAGCCTCGACGATAAGAGAAATGCAATCAGCAAAGAGCCGACGAGAACGGCGGCCGCGACGCCGGCAAATCGTTTGAGACGCGAACGGAACGCGTCGAGGTTCGATATTAAATAGACGGTTCCAATGGTTTCACCGTCCAGATTTATCGTCTCAGAAGCGACCAAGTATCCATTCGTGAAAGCAACTTGAGATTGCGGCTGCAAGGTGAGTGGAATGTCGCCACTTTCGCCAGCGCGAACGTATTCAGCGAATAGGTCCGAATCGCTTGTATAGATGCGGGCTCGGACGACCTCCTGTTTTGCGCCGAGCGCCGACAAAACGTCTTTTGCCGACTTACGGTGGTTGAAAGAGAGCGACGCAGTGCTGTTCGTTCCGATGACCTTCGCAAGGGTGGACAGATCGCTGGCCATCGATTGACGGAAAGCGACAAGGTCATAGGTGACGAAGGCCGCGCTGGCGATGAGCAGCGCGACGCTGGTGGTCGCAAGGATGACCACCTTGAGCTTGCGGCTGATTGACGTGTCTCGAAGCAGGCGCATAGTGGGTTCCGGACTAATTCCTTATCACTCGAGCGAGGTTGAGCAGCTTCGCGCTGATTTTCAGCCCCGCCCTCTCGGCGGTTGATTGATTGATTTCGAGTTCGAGCCTGCCGTCCACGATTATGAGGTTGATCATCCCCCCCGACTCGGCGAAGCGCTCAGTCTCGCCGACCGTCAGGGCGCCCTCGCCCGCCGCAGCCAGGGTCTGCCGAATCCTGTCCCTCTCCGACGATCTTACGAATACGATGTGGCACTGGGTCAGAGCTCTAAAGTTTGAGAATCGCTTAACGACCAGGCGCTTGCCATTTGCGGTCTTGCCACTGATTATCCGATCGATCACCGCGCTAGAGCTATCATCGCCAACCACACCGATGATAAGGGGAGAATTAGCATCGGCAAACGATTGGGAGGGCCATTCGACGAACTTCACGAAGTTAAAAAGAAAGGCAGCTTTGGCCTCATACTCGTTGAGCACCTGGGCCTGAGCGCTTCCGGATACCGCGCACGTGGCAATAGCGAAAACGAGAGCAGTTCGCCAGCATATCGATCGCGCTCCAATAAGAAGCGCTACTCTTAAACTTTGCGGATAGCCTCGAGGATCATTCATTAGCTGTCACGATCATCTCGTCGCCCGATGCTACCGGCCGCCACCGAATCCATAAGTGAGCTTGAGCCGCCAAGTCCGGCCGTCTTGTTGTATGGAGGCTTGGCTATGTTCTTCCGCTCCCGGGTCGGCGTAGCGCGTGTTGAACAAATTATAAGCGCCGACCGAGACCTCGACGCCCTTGAAGACTTTTTGACTGAGCAACGTGAGATTAGTCACGAAGTATTTGTCCAGATTCGTTTCGGCGAGTGTTCTCCTTCGTCCTGCGTACAACCCCTCAAAGCCGGCGAAAAGTCTCCTCTGTGCCAGAGGAACGATAAAGTTCATTTTGGCAAGGTGCTTTGGTGAGTTGGAGAGTACGTCGCGGGTTTGCTGGCTCTCAGATTGCTGCAGGGTATAGGCCACGCGACCCTCGAATCCACTGGGCCACTTTCCTTCGACCTCGAATTCGAGGCCCTCACCATGAACAGTCTCCAGATTTGCGTACGAGTACTTCACTCGAATATCGACTGGATTCAGTTGTTGATTGATCAGTCCGTTAATACGGTTGAGATATCCAGATGCTGAAACCCGAAGGTTCTTGCCGACGTACTGCTCCAAAACGACCTCGGCAGACCTGATCGTTTCAGGAACCAGCGGCGGCGCGATTCTATTGGAAGGGTAGTAGTAGGACTCGAAGTTATTTGGTGGCCGGAACGCCGAGCCATACAGCAGCTTCAGGGAAGTCGCCTCGCGCGGTTTATAGATGAGGGCGAATCGCGGATTGATGGTTCCGCCAAAACTGTCGTAGTGGTCGTATCGCACTCCTGCATTGATAATGATTTCTTTGCGAATCCTGAATTCATCCTGGGCGTAAAGCGCCCACACTTTTGACTGGCGCCGGTCATCAAGGTATTGGTAAAACGGTTCGGGATCATAGTTCCCCTGATCCTGGCGAAAGTTGTCGCGATATTCTGAACCCAACGTCAGCCGGTGCTTCTCGAGCAACCTTTTCGAAGCATTGATCTCGGCGCCCCACCAGGAAGCGCGATTGAAATCTCTGTTCTGTACCAGTAGCGCCTCTCCGCCTTCCGAAAAGTCGTACACATATGTTCCGTCGTAATTGTATACATCGTAGAAAAGCCGCCCCGTCACTTCCCACTTATTTCTGAATGTGTGATCGTATTGCAGATCAATGAGCTCGCGCACATCGGTAGTTCTGGTTCTGGGATCGTTGAACACTGTGCCGTATGCGCCGGTAGGAACGCCCTTTTTTCTGGAGCCATAGACGGCCTGGAGTCGGAAATCTCGAAACGAGAGTTTGCCAAGCAGACTGTGGTATTTGTCCTGGTCTCCGTCTATGGCAAATCCGTCATTGGTTGATGGGTCAGCGAACTCGTTGTAGAAGAGCCGATGGTTGCCCGCGCTGTCATAGAACGACGCTGAGAGCAGCATGTCGAAACCATTCGTAAAACTCTCGCCATAACTAACCCGCCCCGTGTAGGTCCCCAGGGTGCCAGCCTCAAAAGACACCAACGACCCTCTTAGGTTGTGACCCCGCTTGGTTACCACGTTGATTACGCCGAAGAAGGCGCTGCCGCCGTACAATGAAGAACTTGGACCCCGAATCACTTCCACCCGCTCAATCAGGTCGACATCGATCGGAAACTCAGTACCTATGTAGGCTCCGTCATAGACGTTGTCATTCATACGGTGACCGTCCACCAATAACAGCACTCTGGTGTTGTAATCTCCGGGGCGAGCGAAACCACGAACGCCCACATAACTGTAGTTCCGGTCATTTGCTATAGATATGCCGCGCACGCTCCGGAGAATATCGGCCAGGGTCCGATATCCATACTTTTGGATCTGGTCCGCTGTCACAATGCTTATCGAAGAAGGCGCTTCGTCCACGTTCTGCCAGTGCTTCGATGCGCTGTAGATCTCGGCTTTCATCAGGTCCTCGAGACTGAGCTGCGTCGGGTCATGCGCTTGCGAGGGCTTCTTCTCTTGCGCGCTAGCTGTGCTGAGACAGATGAGAAGGATCGCAAAAGGCACTAGCGTCGTGATCAGGCATCGCGACAGAGCGACGGCGACTCGACGAGAACACCAGTGAATCATTGCTGCTGACGAATCTGGACGCAGTTGCCCGCCGCGCATTTCGTTAGAGCGCATCCGAGGGTCCTCTTCCCAGACTGAAACGGCTGATATACGCATGTCTCCTCCACGATGGCTGAGCGCAACAGATGTGCCGTTAGGCGAGGGCCGCGGGAGTGATCACAAACCTCGTCAAAGCAGGGCTTACTCGTTATTCGACCTCTAACCGAGGCAGGGAGTGAGGAAAGGCGCTACACTCCGGGATGATTGGTAGAGGACTGACTCCCCGTCATTGAGAGCTTGAGTCTGCGGCTGGAGGGGTATCTCGCAATGCCTCTTACCGGGCGACGCAAAGGCTGATGGTAATTGTGGAAATTGAATGTGCGCGACCTTGGAGAAGAGACCTGCGAAAACTCCCAAGGGAGCATCGAGAGATATCGACTTCCGCGTTCCGGAGCCTGGAGGTTGCCGCGAGTGAGCGGTGCAGTCAAAGACCGTCCTCGCTCTGCGGGGCTGACTTTGACCTGCAGAATTTCGTCGCCATCCGCGACGACGATTCTCAGCGTCCTCTCCACCCCTCTCCAACGATTTATTGTGAGGGTGTCTCAAGCGATGTACGGACGGCCTGCAGTATTTCCTGATGCGAAAAAGGTTTGTCCAGAACCACCTGCGCGCCGAACACGCTCGCCACTCTTAAGTAGTTCAAGGACCCGTTTGGTCCTCCGCCTGACATTGCTATGATCCGGGCGGTTGGGTTTGCGTGCCGAATCTCTCTGATTGTTTCCAGCCCTTCCTTGTCCGGCATAATCAGGTCGGTGATAACGAGATCGGTCTGATGGCTCAGATACAGATGGATTGCCTCATTCCCATTGCAGGCTTCCTGCACATCGTATCCCGTGCGGGTCAAGACCTGTGCGAGCATCCTCCTGAACGACTGATCGTCATCGACGAGTAAGATGGTGGCCATCAGTTCTCCTTTTCATTGCGGCCGAGCGCTCGCCGGATGGCATCGCCCATTGCCTGCGTGGTGTTTGGTTTCAAGAGCATTTCTCGTATGCCGATCGCGTTGGCTTTTTCGGCGTTGATCGTAGTGCTGTAACCCGTCGCCAGGATCACCGGTAACTCGGGGCGGATTTTCAGCAGCAGCTTCGCCAGTTCAGCGCCGCTCAGATTGGGCATGGTTTGATCGGTAATGACCAGGTCAAACTGCCCGGGTTGCGCGCTGAACGTCGCGAGCGCGTCGAGGCTGTTTGTCTGGGCCGTGACCCGGTAGCCCAGGCGTTCGAGCATGGATTTCCCTAACGCGGCAAGGGGTGCTTCGTCGTCGACGAAAAGAATGCGCTCGCCGTTGCCCTTCGCCGGTGTTGTTAATTCGGCCACCGCCGCGCTGGGTTGAGTTTCATCAACCGGGAAGTAGAGATTGAAGGTTGTTCCCCTTCCAGATTCGCTATAGACCGAGATTGCCCCTCCGTGTCTCTTCACCACTCCGTGTACCACGGCCAGGCCCAAACCGGTCCCGGAACCGGGTGCCTTGGTGGTAAAAAACGGATCGAAGATCCGATCGATTACCGTTGGTTCTATGCCGCACCCGGTATCGCTGATCATCAAGCGCAAATATTTGCCGGGATGAAGATCGGCGTGTGTTTGAGCAAATCCGGAATCCACATCGACCGCTCTCAGGCTGACCTCCAGAATGCCGCCGTCGCCGTTCATCGAGTGCCATGAGTTGGTGCACAGGTTCATCATCACCTGATGAATCTGTGTCGGATCGGCGAGTATCGGACCGGCGCCGGAATCGATGTGTGTGCGAATTTCGATTGTCGAAGGCAGCGAAGCTCGAAGTAGTTTCATCGCCTCATCTATTACACTCGCAAGTTGTATCGGCTTGGGCTCGTGTTCCTCCTGGCGGCTGAACGAGAGAATCTGGCGCACTAATTCCTTTGCACGTTTGGCGGCCCTCAAGACCTCCGCAAGGTGTGCTTGTGAAGGATCTTCGTCGCCTATGTCCATCACGGCCAGCTCTGAGTAGCCGATTATCGCGCCGAGGATGTTGTTGAAGTCGTGCGCGATCCCGCCTGCCAGCGTGCCGATGGCCTCCATTTTCTGCGCCTGCCGTAGCTCGGTTTCCAGCCTCACCTGACGAGCCTCGGCCTGTTTTCGTTCTGTAATCTCCCGCAGAACACCCCAGGCGCGCACCAGGCGGCCGTCTTCGACGATGCCCGAGAGATTATGAAGGAAGTAGCGATCACGACCCGCCTGATCTGTGCGCTTTAATTCCCGGTCAATCAGTCGATATCCGGACCGAATGAATGCGTTCAAGCACTCAATGCGATCTGCCGAGGGGAACATCAACGCGGCGAGGCGCATTCCGACCATCTCATCGGCGCAACTCCGGTCATGAATTCGCGCCATCACGTCGTTGCATTCGGCAAGATAACCATATTGGAAAAGATGCGTGATTTGTTGTTCTTCAGAGAGGGTGATCGGGAGAGGGTGCTCGAGTTCGAGCCGCCATATGGCCTCAGAGCTTTCGGCGACGAGAGCGCGATAGCGCTCGTCACCTTCACGCAACGCATCTTCTATGAGGAGGCGCTTCTCGATTTCGGCTTGTAATATCTCGTTGCGCTGATGGAGTTGCTCGTCCCGCTGCTCAATCTGCTCGAGCATCGCGTTAAAGCCATCGATGAGCGCGCCCGTTTCATCCCCGCTATGCCTTGGAGCACGGATCGAATAATCCTTTTGAATTGAAACTGCCTTCGCCGTCTCCGCCAGTTGAAGTATTGGTCTCGAGATGACGCGTTGAAGCTTCGAAGAAATAGTCAGCGCGATGATGAACGAGCCGAGAAGAACGAAGACAACTATGCCGCTGTACCGGTGAAGCCGGGCGTTCAGTTGTTCGGCATCGGCGATCAAACAAACCGTTCCGATCTCTTCATTGTTTATTATGATCGATTCAGAGACGACTAAAGAACCGCTCATGAACGTAGGCGCCATCCGTTCTGCGGCCGGTTGCAAACCGCCGGCCTGGACTTCGCCGCGGCGGTAGCTCGCGAAGGCCGCGCCGGCGTAGTCGTACACTCGCGCCTGGGTGATATTAGGTCTAAGGCTGAGGCCCGAGAGGACCTCAACCGCAGCTTCGTGATCCTTGAAGGTGAGCGCGGCGGTAACATTGGTGCCGATGATTCTGGCGTCGGTCGAAATATCGTCGGCCAGCATCCGGCGAGTCGACGCCTGATCGTATGCAACAAAAGCCGCGCAGGCCGCCAGCAGCGCAATGCCGCTTGTTGCCATGATGATCAGCTTCAGCTTGAGGCTTATCGATAAGTCGCCAAATGAATGCCGAAGTGAAGACATAGTTATCCTGCCTCTAAGGTCCTACCACCCTTGCAAGGCTGAGCAGTTTCGAGCTGATCTTTAGTCCCGCTCGCTCGGCGGCGCCCTGATTTATCTCGAAACGAATTCGGTTTTCTATCGCGACAAAGTTTATGATCCCGCCGATGTGGGCGAATCGATCAGTGTCGCTCACCGTCAACACGCAACTGTTTCTGAGTGTCGCAATGATCCTGGGCAAATTCTCACGCTCGGATGAACTGATGAACAATATGTGGCAGTACTGAAATGCTTCGATTGACGGAAATCGCTTGATGGTCAATCGCCTGCCGTTAACCACTTTGCCTTCGACCGCTCGGTCGATCTCACCTTGAAAGGGATCTCGGCCGAGGACTCCGATTATCAGAGGAGTGCCGGGATCGCTGACGTTACTCGGCCACTCGACGAATTTTGCAAAGTTATAGAGGAAAGCTGCCTTGACACTATACTCGCTGACTTCCTGGGCGCTAGCCAAACCCGGCAAAAGCAGCATCACAGCGAGCGAGGCGGCAGAACAGAGCCGCGTAATTGTGAGCGGGGCGGGCAAACCTTTCTTTGCTTTGCGCGAGGCCCGCGGTAATCCTGTAGTCACGCTGTTCATTTTCCGGAATCTCTTTTCCGCATCGCGCGGGCTTCGGTCTTAGCGGCCTCGGTCAAAGGTATATGTCAGCTTCAGTCGGAAGCTCCGGCCATCTTGCTGGATAGAGTTCTGGCGATGTTCTTCGGCGCCCGGGTCCGAGTAAGTCACATTGAACAGGTTATAGACGCTCGCTGAGACGTCTAAGCCGTGGAGACTCTTATCAAGCAGCGTTGCATTCACGAGGAAGAAGCCGGGCAGATCGTCGCCGTTGAGCGTCCGGCGTTCGCTGGTGTACAGACCCTGGAAACTCGCGAATGTGCTTGGACGGCCCAACGGAACGGAGAAGTTGAGCTTCGCCAAATGCCTCGGCGAGTTTGATAAAGAGCCATGGGTAACCTCATTGCTCGAATTCTGCAGCGTGTAGGACGCCTTACCTGTGATTCCGTTAGCGGCTTTCCCTTCGATCGCGGTCTCAACTCCCTTGCCACGTATGTTGTCGAGATTTGAAAACTGGATTCTGCCATCGGCCTGGTCAAGGCGCTGACTTATCAAGCCGTCGATGTCGTTGTAGAAGCCAAAAATCGCGAACCGAAAATGCTTTGTATATCTCTCAATGATAAGCTCAGTGCTCTTGATTTCCTCCGGCGCAATAGACGGGTTTGGCTTGGCCGAGATGCTGGACGCATAAAACATCTCATAGGCATTCGGCGCTCGGAACGACTGGCCGTAGAGCAGCTTTATCGATCCATGCTCGTCGGGTTTGTAAATGAGAGCGAATCTCGGGTTGGTCGTGCCCCCGAATGTATCGTAGTGATCGTAACGCAGACCCCCGTTGACGATCAGATGATCGCTGATTCGGAACTCGTCCTGCGCGTACAGCGCTCCGATCCTCGAGCTCCGCCGGTCATCGAGATAACTGAAGAACGGATCGCTGTCGTAGTTTCCCTGATCCTGTCTGAGATTGTCGCGATACTCAATGCCTGTGATGATCCTGTGCTTCCCCAAAGTCTTTGAGGCATTCAGCTCGACTCCCAGCCAATGGCCGCACGCGAAGTCCTTGTTCTCGACGTAGGGCGGTATGCCGTCTCGGGCATTATCGACGACATAAGTGCCGTCATATCTGTACCGGTCATAAAACAAGTGCGCGGTTACATCAAATGACTTGCTGAATGAATGCTGATATTGAAGGTCAGCATAAGTATCCGCGTCGGTCGTGCGCGTGCGCGGATCGTTGAAGACGGTTCCGAACGATGCCGTAGGTATGCCTTTCTCTCGCGAACTCGAGACAGCTTGAAAACGGAAGTCGCGGTAAGAAAGATTCGCAAGTAAACTGCGCGATTGATCGTAGTCGGCGTGGTCAGCGAGCCCGTTGTTGGTTTCCGGCGAATCGAACGCGCGATACCAGAGGCGCTGACCGCGGCTATCGTAGAACGATGACGACACCAGCATCTCAAGACCGTTCTTGAAATCCGCGCCATAGCTGAATCGTCCCTTGTAGGTGCCAAAGCTGCCGGCTTCAAATGACAGGGTCACTCCGCTGTTTGCGTGGCCGCGCCTCGTGATCACATTGATCACTCCAAAGAAAGCGCTTCCACCGTAGAGTGACGAACTTGGGCCTCGAACAAATTCAACTCGCTCAATGAGGTCTACGTCGATTGGGAATTCAGTGCCGAGAAAAGCCTGATCGAAGACATTGTCGTTGATTCGATGACCGTCGACCAGAAGCAGCACGCGAGTGTTGTAATCTCCGGGACGCGAGAACCCCCGCACTCCAAGGTAACTGTAGTTTCTGTCGTAGCCGATATAGATACCACGCAGGCTCCCTAGAATTTCGGCAAGCGTCCGGTATCCATATCTTTGAATGTCATCCCTCGTCACAATTCCGATGGACGCCGGAGCATCGACGATCTTTTGCCAGTGTTTTGAAGCGGTGTAGATGTTGACGTTCATCAAGTCTTCAAGACTCAGGTTCGCCAGATCGGGCTGATGCGGCTCCGCGGGTTTCTGTTGGGCGACCGCAGCGCCGGGCGAAAACAAAGCGATTGCTATAAGAACCGCCAGCGCAACAAACATCACTCGAACGGTTTGGTCGAACGCAACTAAGACCAGCGGCGCATCGCTGCATTTATTGGCTGCGGTCAAGCTTTGCAACTGATTGCGCGAGGAATCATCGAACACTCCTACATTTACCATCCCAACCGCCCCCGGTCGGCTGCACCTGCTTTTTGAATCGCGACCGCAACTGTATTGACTCATTCGGGCATTGGGGGCAACCGATATGCCGCCCATGCGCAGGCTCTTTGCGAGCGATAACCTGATGTTAGGAGCCAGTTAGCACAGGAGCTGCTTTTACGAGCCACCATGGCGAATGTGGCGGCCCGCCGCAGGTTCGCGGTTGGGGTGGGGATTAATTGAGCAGTCTGTGACGAGCACTGCGACCCGGCACTAGCCCGCTTGGAACCCGGCGGTGCTATAAGGCCCAAGCATCACAGCGCTCGGAAGACTTCGACTTCGGTGTTGAAGTCGGGGATTCCGCACTCGGAATCGACGACTCCTCGTTCGATCAACGCGTTTCCTTCGGGCCAATGAACCTGCAGATTGCCGGGAGCGATCGGGGCAATCAAACAGCGTCCTCGCATTTGCCCGGCTGAGCTTGTCAGCAGAATGTCATCACCATCCGCGACGCCGATTCTCTCGGCGTCTGCTCTGCTGATCAACACGTCATCGCGCCGCGCGCCGGTCAGCGGATCGCGAACGTTGTGAATCATACTGTTGAACTGCTTCCCGCGGCGCGTCGAGAGTTTCAGCTTGTTTGAAGACCCGCGCTCAGCTATCTCGATGACCGAGAACATCGCGCGTCCGTCCTCAGTCGGAAACTGCGTGACCACATTGCCTTCCGCGAAAGTCACCTCGCACAAGCGCTCGCCGCCCCATTGCACCTGATCGCCGGTCTTCGTCAGGAGTTGAATGCCGTCGTAAGCCGGAACCGCTTTTGCGATTTCATCGCGTATTGATTGTCCGTCCTCGAAGTGAATCAGGTGGGCCAGGGCCGGGCGCGCGCGCTCGGCGATTCTCATTGGGATTTCCCATTCGGGCAGCGCCTCGCCGATTCTGCGCCCGGGAATTTCCGGGCTGAAGAGTATGCGTCGTTCGGTCGACGTTTCGGTTCCGCCGCCGCGTTGCTCGTACCGCGTCTGGGCAGGCAGCAACACAACTGCGTCAGCGGGCTCAACCATCATCTGCGGATTGAGCACGATGTCCTGGTGCGCGCGAAACGGAATTCGCTCGACCGCCTCTCGAACATATTCCGGATCGGGAAGTGTCTCCAGGAAGTTTCCGCCGATTTGATAAAGAGAGTCGATGTTTTGACCGTGCGCGGCGTCGATCATCTCGACAGCGTTCATTCCGCGCCAGGCGGGAACTTCGAATCCCCACAGTTTCGAAAAGCTCGCCGCGCCGTCTGCATCAACAGGCACGCCGCCGGGAAACTGATTTGGAACCGCTCCGACTTCGGCGCCGCCTTGTACGCCGGAGTGTCCGCGAATCGCCATCAGCCCGCACTTCTCGCGGCCAACGAAACCCTGAGTCAACGCAAGGTCAACGATAGCGCGAACGTTCGCCGCGCCGTCGCGATGTTGCGTGATGCCCATTGACCATACAAACACGGCAGTCTTCGCCTCTCCGATCATTCGAGCGAAACGAAGCATGTCATCTCGCGATGCCCCTGAATGAGCTTCCAATAGTTCCCAGGAACAGGCTTCCAGAGCCGTTTTCAGGTCATCGAAGCCGGAAGTCTTGTCGGCGATGAAATCCCGATTCAACCATCCGCGTTCGGTCAGGTGCTTGATTACTCCCGCGATGAACGCTTTGTCGCCGCCCGTGTGGACTTGAAAGAACTCATCCGCGATCTTCGTCCCGAACAGGGCGCTCTCGGCGACCGAGGGAATCCAATAACGCTCGAGGCCCGGCTCGCGATAAGGATTCACAATGACTACACGCGTCCCCTGCTTCTTCGCGTTGTAAATGTATTTGGTTGTCACCGGCTGATTGTTGGGCGTGTTGCTCCCGAACAACACAAGCAAATCGGTGCCGATCCAGTCCTTGTATGAACAGGTCGATGCGGAGACCCCGAGCGTCTGCTTCAGCGCGACCGTTGAAGGCGCGTGACAGATTCGGGACGAATTATCGACGTTGTTTGTGCCGAGGAACCGCGCGACCTTTTGCGCGACATAATAAGGTTCGTTTGTAAGTCCGCGAGAAGTCAAATAAAACGCCAGGCGACGCGGATCAGTCTTTGCGAGGCGGCCGGCAACCAGATCGATTGCCTCATCCCACGCGGCTCGGGTGAAGCCTGCTTCACCGCGTCTCCGAATCATCGGATAAGACAAACGCCCCAATTCCCGCAGCTCCGCGGCCGACATTCTCTCGAGTTGATTTGCGTCTTCAAAGACTCTCACATCGAGTGCCGGCATCGTATTCAAGCGCATTAGGTCCAGCCGGACCATGCACAGATGCACGCCGTCCATCGTGAAGTCGCGAATGCCGGAAGTGCCAAGCGCGCAACCATCGCAGACCCCGCGCGTCAGTATCCGCCACGCGAACGGCAGCTCGCTTTTGTTTCGCCAAAGCGCTTTGCCAATCTCGAGGTAGTGATTCGGTTTGATTTGCCCTATGCCGTTTGGTGCAAGGCTTACCCAGTTGTTTTTGTTCCAGCGGGACTTGGCCATTGGTGCTCACTCGAAAACTCGGAGTCATTTGATATCAATCGGGTGATGAAAGCAAGTCAGCCAATTTACCTTCTAACGATGACGTTCGTCATTCAATGTGACCGATTGCTTGACTGTAAGAATCGCTGACAACCTCGCAGTTACCTCGACAAGTCACTCAGCTTCGCCATTTAGTTCATTGCGAATCTCGCGGGAGATTCCTGGCATCTGGATTGCCCTTACGAACAGCGGCATCATGGCAACCCTTTCCTCCGCCCGCCTTTCGGCGGGCCTTTTTTTGCCCGGAGTCTTTGTTGTGTGAAGGAGAAAATTGAGCGACAATCGAGACTCGCCGGTAACCAACTCCAGCCAATCTCGGATACGAGGAGAGCCGACCATGAGAATATCGGCCGTTCTTTGCGCGGTGCTCGTTTGTGTTTCATTTAACAATCCAAAAGCCAGTTCGCGAACTGAACCATTCGCGCGTGCGCAGAATGCCGCGGGCGCATACGACAACCTTGAAGCTTTGCTCGAGACTTCGAGTGGGCCGATCGTAATCGAGTTCTTCGCAAAGGAGGCGCCGCGTCACGTTGAGAACTTCGTCAAGAACGCGCGCGAAGGAGCCTATGACGGAACAACGTTCCACAGGCTCGTTAAGTACGCGCTCATTCAGGGCGGCGATCCGCTGTCTAAGAACCCAAGAGATCGCGCGCGATATGGAACGGGCGGGCTGAACACCGGATTGCCGGACGAGATCAATAAGAACAAGCACATCGCGGGCGCGGTGTCTTCAGTGCTGCAGGCGGTGCGGCCGGGCGCGACGGACGTCAAACCGGGCACCTCGGGCGCTCAGTTCTTTATCGTGTTGAACGCGGGAACCGCTCAAGCCAATCTCGATTCGACTTTCACGGTGTTCGGGCACGTAGTCGAAGGTATGGATGCCGTGACTAACATATCGCTCGCATCAGCCAGCGCCGCCGGAGTGGCGAGCGAACGAATCGAGATCAAGAAGGTGACGATTCGCGAGAAGACTCCGACCATCGATCAGATGAAGGCGATGCACGCGACGATCGAAACTTCGCTCGGCGCGTTCAAGCTTCAGCTTCAGCCGGATGCCGCGCCCAACGCGGCGCGCGCGTTCGTTCGTTTCGCGCGCTCCGGGTTATACGACGGAATCACTTTCTTTCGCGTCTCGCAGAAGTATTTCATCGAAGCCGGATATCTGGGAGATTGGCCGGCGGACAGTCCCAATCGAAAGCGCATATTCAGTTATTGGCCCGCGCCTGGCGACAAGAGCACTGTGAAACAAGAGCGCGGGACCGTGTCGATGCGTTTGGCTGAAGACGGAACGATCGGGTGGTATTTCTTCATCATCTCGAAGGACAACCCGGCGCTTGATGGCAAACACGTTCCATTTGCAAAGGTCATTGACGGACTCGATATCGTGGATAAGATCGCTGATGCTGAAGTAGCAGGAGACAAGCCAACCCAACGCATCGAGATTAAGAAGATCACGTTTCAATAGAGGAGAGTCAGTAGTCCGTAGTTCGTTGCTCTTAGCTAGCTGCTTCGTGATACTACTAACTGATCAGGTACGGATTACGGACTACGGGCTACGAACTACGGACTAGGAACTACGGACTAATGGCATGATTCTGGTCATCGATAACTACGACTCTTTTACCTACAACCTTGTTCAGTACATCGGCGAGTTGGGGGCCGAGCCTCGCGTCTATCGCAACGACGCGATCACGATCGAGCAAATTCGCGATTTGAAACCAGAGCGAATTGTCATCTCCCCTGGCCCTGGTGTGCCGAAGGATGCGGGGATATCGGTTGAGGCGATCCGCGCCTTTGCGGGAAAAATTCCAATACTGGGTGTGTGCCTTGGAAGTCAGGCGATTGGCGAGGCTTTTGGAGGCCGAGTAGTTCGCGCGCCTTATCTGATGCACGGAAAGACAAGCGAGATATGCCACGATTCCGCTACGATCTTTCGCGGACTGCCTTACAGATTCAAAGCGACGAGATACCACTCGCTGATTGTGGAGAAGGAAGATCTGCCAGACGCGCTTGAAGTCTCGGCCACAACAACCGATGGTCTGATAATGGGCTTGCGACACAAGCAATTCCCCGTCGAAGGCGTTCAGTTTCACCCCGAGTCGGTAATGACCGAACACGGAAAGAAGCTGCTGCGGAATTTCCTGGCTCTTTAACAATGACAAAGGCGTCAACAACCTCGGTCACCGGAGTCCGGGCATCGGGCGGAATCCTGGATAAGATTGTCCAGTCGAAGGTGCAGCGCGTTGACGAAGCGAAGCGTCGCACGCCCATTGAAGAGCTGGCACGGGATGCGGCGCGCCGCGCGTCGTCGCGTGCCGCCAAATCAATGACAGCGGCTCTGAGAAGCAAGGAACGCGTCAACATCATCGCTGAGATCAAGCGACGCTCACCGTCAAAAGGAATCATCCGCGGGGACTTTGATCCGGAGTGGATTGCCGAGCGTTATGCTATGTCCGGCGCGGCCGCGATTTCGGTTTTGACCGAAGAAGATTTCTTTGAAGGCTCGCTTGAACATCTCCGCGCTGTTCGAGCTCGCGTGGAGCTGCCTCTTGTTAGAAAAGATTTTGTATTCGACGAGTATCAGCTTCACGAAGCTCTGAAGGCGGGCGCGGATGCAGTGCTGCTGATTGTCGCGATACTGGAAGATTTTCAGCTCGCGCGATTGATCGCACTTGCCCGCGAGTTGGGCCTCGACGCGCTTGTCGAAGTACACACGGCCGATGAGATGCACAGAGCCGTGGGCGCAGGAGCCTCGATCATCGGCGTGAACAATCGTGATCTGACTACGTTCAATGTTGATCTGAAGACTTCGATTGAGCTTGCTCGCCTTGCTCCTCGAGACGCGATTCTGGTCAGTGAGAGCGGCATCAACACGGCGGGTGACGTTCGCCGGCTGCGGGAGGCGGGTTTCAACGCGTTCCTCGTCGGCGAGCATCTGATGCGCGCCGATGATCCGGGCGAGCGGCTCGAACGACTGATCGAAGCGGCGAATGCTGAATCGTGAAACCTCAAAGATATATGACTCGAGTAAAGGTAAAGATTTGCGGAATCCGCAGCCTCGAAGAGGCCGAAGCCGCTCTCGATGAGGGAGCAGACGCGCTCGGCTTTAACTTCTGGCCGAAGAGTCCGCGATACATTACGCCGAGAGCCGCGCGGGGAATAATCGCGACGCTCTCGCCAATGGCTTCAACTGTCGGAGTCTTTGTGAATGAAGACGCCGGGCGCATACTCGAGATTGCAAGCGATCTTCATCTGAGCGCGGTGCAACTTCATGGCGACGAGTCTCCGGACTTTTGCACGCGGCTTTCGTCGATCAAAACGATAAAGGCAATTCGCGTGGGACAGGATTTCGATTTGAGCATGATCGAAAGATATTCGGCGGCGATGGTGCTGTTGGACTCGGATATTCGGGGAAGCTACGGGGGCACGGGACAGAGATTCGATTGGCGAATCGCCCTCGAGGCGAAGCGTCTTGCGCCGATCATCCTTGCGGGGGGCCTCAATACCGAAAATGTATGGGACGCAATCACGCACGTCAGGCCTGCCGCGATCGACGTTTGCAGCGGCGTCGAGTCCGAGCCGGGCCGAAAAGACTTAATCAAACTGCGAAGCTTCATGGCTGTTGTCGCTCGGGCCAATGTGTTGATTGCTGGTGAGGCAGACGAAGCTGCTCAGATTTCAACAGGATTTCTTCCGTGAGCAAAGTCGAAAGCGATAGGTCATATGGGCAGCCCGATGCGCGAGGACACTTCGGTCCGTACGGCGGGCGGTACGTTCCTGAAACGCTGATGCATCCGCTGCAGGAATTGACCGCGGCTTACGAAGCGTCAAAGATCGACCCCGAGTTTCATCGCGAGTTGGATCATCTTCTCAGCGATTACGTCGGGCGACCCACTCCATTGTTTTTCGCCGGGCGATTAACAAATCATCTTGGCGGCGCGCGAATCTACCTCAAGCGCGAAGACCTGTGTCACACTGGCGCGCACAAGATCAACAACGCGATCGGCCAGGCACTGCTTGCGAAGAAGATGGGCAAGACTCGAATCATTGCCGAGACCGGCGCGGGTCAGCACGGAGTCGCCACCGCGACCGTGTGCGCTTTGATGAACCTTAATTGCGTGGTCTACATGGGCACCGAAGACATGCGCCGGCAGGAGTTGAATGTGTTTCGTATGCGATTGCTCGGCGCGGAAGTAGTGGGGGTCGAAGCGGGCAGCCGAACTCTCAAGGACGCGATCAATGAAGCGTTGCGCGATTGGGTGACGAATGTAGGCGACACTTATTATTTATTGGGTTCGGTGATGGGACCGCATCCGTACCCGGTGATGGTTCGCGATTTCCAATCAGTGATCGGCCGCGAAGCTCGCTCCCAGATACTCGAAGCTGAGGGCCGCTTGCCCGATTTGTTGATCGCGTGTGTCGGGGGCGGCAGCAACTCGATCGGATTGTTCCACGAGTTCATCGCCGACGAGACTGTCAGAATGATCGGCGTCGAAGCCGGCGGGCGCGGCCACGAGTTGGGCGAGCACGCCGCGCGTTTCAGCGGAGGCAAGCCGGGCGTTTTACAAGGGACACACAGCTACATTCTTCAGGACCAGCACGGGCAAATCTCGACTACGCACTCCGTGTCGGCTGGGTTGGACTACTCGGCGATCGGTCCCGAGCACGCTTATCTGCATGACATCGGACGGATCAGTTATTCGAGCGCAAGCGATGCGGAAGCGCTCGAGGCCTTTGAGTTGCTGGCTCGGCTTGAAGGAATCATCCCCGCGCTTGAGAGCGCTCATGCGATAGCCGAGGTGTTCAAGGTAGCGCCCTCGATGACGAGCAAGCAGATTATCGTTGTAAATCTTTCGGGTCGCGGAGACAAAGACGTAAATACGGTCGCTTCCATTTCTCCCGGATAAGAGGCTCGGCGATGTCCTCTAATCATTCGAACAGACCTTGGCGTTTATCGATCATCGGCGCGCTGCTTTTGTGGCTATGTTGGTCGACCGGAACAGCAGATGCACAATCCAGAGACGTCGAGGAGCTCAAGAAGGCGAATCAGAGATCTGAAAGTGCGGCCAATATTTTGACCGCGATTCTAAATGTCCCCGACAAGGGAATTCCGAAGGAGCTTATCGAGCGGGCCGAGGCGATTGCGGTATTCCCACACGTTGTCAAAGCAAAGTTCGTGCTTCAACAGTGGACGATTGGCTATGGCTTGATCAGCCGACGATCGCCAAGGGGATGGAGCCTGCCTGCGTATTACAGGTTCACCGGAGGTGGAATTGAGCTGAATATTGCTGGAGGCGAATCCGCGGACATCGTTTTGCTCTTTATGAACGACGAAACGGTGAATCTCTTTCAGAAAGGACGGTTGGAGTTAAAGGGAGATCTGAAGGCCGTAAGTGGGCCGGTGGGAGAGGTGACAACAGATCGAAAAGAGGAGATAGCTAAGTCCAACATCATTTCCTACCTCAGGAGTAAGGGCGAATTGCGGGGTATCAGCATCAAGAGCGATCTATTGAACGGTTTCATACTCAATCCCGATAACAACATCAACAAGGCGATCTATGGTGTTAAGGGGCGAGATATTCTTGCCGGCAGGCCGATGGCCGTACAATCGACTCCGGAGAGTGTCGATACGTTTACCCAATTTCTGAACAAAGTGCTTCCCGATAGGCGCCGCTAATCTATCCTCGAAAACAATGGGAGATGTCAGCGTATTCGCCTGATCATCTCAGCGGGAGTCTCAAAAACCATTTGTCCGATCAGAGGATGGCCGAGGAGATAGTCAATTGTTTGATCCATATTTGAAAGGCGATCGGGGTGGGTGGGAATATCAGACCTCCCGACGATAGCCAGGTATGGGCGGTGGGAACCGGTCAACAGCGTGTCAACGATTCTACACATACTCCATGGGTTGAACGCCAGGTCCAATGTCAGGTACTTCGAACTATTCGTCTCGTAACAAGTGAGCTCCCTTGGAGAGTTGCTCAAATAGAAATGGGTCCCGGCCGCCCTTACGTTGATTGAATGTGGCCTTCCATTCTTTAGCCAGGTGGGTACGGGAACGTTAAATGAATGCCGACCGTCACCCTTCCCGGCGTCCAGCAGATCCTGCCTGAACGTTGCGGCGATGGCTGTCGTTAGTGGATGGTCACCTTCGGATATTTCTACCTCGATTCGCATCTCAGGCCGGTTCTTATCATATGCCCAACCTGAAATGAACTCGCAATCGGCTCGATCGAGATAACCTTCACAGGATCCGGCTGACGGATGAGGCTTGGAGCCGGAAGACTGCGAAAGCGCAAATCCTGTTTGATCGGCGCTGATCAATGACCGAGGTTTCGACTCAGCTTCGTTTGACGACATAGGGGCCCAATCCTCTGGGCCGGCGCTCAAGGGAATAGTCCATAGTTTTCGCGGGTACGAGCCAGGTTTTCTAAAATCGGTTCTGGAAGAAATATAGGGATGTCGTGGAACCTGCGAATAGTCGAGAAAGTCGCCGGTGAAGGGTTCAGCAACGTGCCCGCCAGTCTGTCCCGGCTCCAGGGTCAAGTCAAAGCGCGCTCCAAGCTTTTCTATCAGTCTTGACGTAGCATTGTTCATCCAGTGATCGCCGAAGCGGAAGTACAAGCAACCTTCATTAAGCGATTGTCGAAAGGCCTCAAAGCCCATACTCAAGCAATGGTTTATCCAGTCCTGATCCGCAAAATCCACGATCCATTTGTCTCGAATCTGATTCAACCTCCACGAATGCGCGTGCAAACCAATCGCGTCGCCCGCCCGTTTGATTTCTCGTATTAATGATTCGTAGCGCACTACTGCCCACGATGCAGACCCATAGGTGATTGCTATCTGAGGGTCCATCCGAAAGAACCACGAAAAATGAACCGGTGATCCGGTTGCAGCCTCTATGCGAGGCCTAAGTTTGGCGAAGATTTCAAAGGTCGATTCAAAGCCGATCCAATCCTTTGGCACACTCGGATTAATCAGACGGTCATCCGGCTCAACATCCATGCACAGTATAACCGGTATCTTCATACAGTGAACCAGCCAACATCCGTCACTCGGCTGACGGATGCTCCAAGAGTTGAGGCACCTGAGGTATATCATTGTGAACTTCGACCGCTCAACCCGGGCGGACGTTCGCTCTAAAACTGCGGTATAGTGAATGCGCAATCGCTGAACCAAGCTCCTTCTGGTTGCTGCACGCAAGGCTTGGTAAGGATCGACACAGGAGACGATGAGCCGAATCAAAACAAAGTCCGCCGACCTCAAGCAAAAAGGGCGCAAGGGTTTCATTCCTTACATCACCGCAGGTGATCCTTCGCTCGAAGCAACCGGGCAAATCATCCTCGAACTCGAACGTAGCGGGTCCGACATCATCGAACTCGGTGTGCCGTTCTCAGATCCGATGGCCGACGGCCCCGTCATTCAACGTGCTTCCGAACGCGCGCTCCGAAACAACGTAAGCGCTCGAGATTGTCTCGAGGTCGTTCGACGTGTCAGGCAGCAAAGCGAAGTCCCGATCGTGCTGTTTAGTTATCTGAATCCGCTGCTTGCGCTCGGACTCGAAACGCTGGGCGATCAGCTTCGAGATGCCGGCGTGGATGGAGTGCTGGTCACCGATCTTGTTCCGGAGGAAGCCGGCGAATTCGTCAGTCGAGTTCGGCCCTCGGGGATCGATACGATATTTCTGGTTGCTCCGACGAGCACGGATGAACGCATAAAGCTTGTGGCCGAAGCGAGCCGCGGATTCGTGTACGCCGTGTCACGCACAGGCGTCACCGGCGTTCGGCAGAGCTTATCGGATGCCGCGGCTAGCCTTGTTGAGCGAGTTCGGCGTTTCACCGATCTTCCGGTTGCGGTCGGCTTCGGCGTGTCGTCTTCGGAGCACGTCGATGAAGTCTGGCGGCACGCCGACGCGGCGGTGGTCGGCAGTCGAATAGTCGCCGAGATAGAGAATAACGCCGGCGACCCGAACCTTGTCCCGAGGGTCGGCGCGTTGGTGCGGTTGTTGGTTTCTGGTCGACCGGCGAGAGGGTAAGCCGTCGTTGGAATCCACTTCTCGCAATCCCGAAGGCATATCGGAGCTTAGCCACGGGTGCCCGTGGGTGGCGATGCGCAAGATGCAAACGCCCGAAGGGGGACGGTCCGGTTCGCGGGAAAACCAAACAGGTTTGGCGGTAACACACTGGAGAATCCTCTATGGGCCATCCGTACACCAATCTGCTTTTACGACGTTGTGTTTTCGACCAGGGAACGACAGCCGTGGCCGGACCCTGTAATCAGCACGCGACTGTACGAATATCCAGGGGGAGCGCTTCACTCGGAAGGTGGAACGAGCATGAGCATCAACGGCTGCGCGGATCATATACACGTACTCGCGAAGCTTAGACAAGATAAAGCCGTCTCGGATGTGCTGCGTGCAATCAAAGCCAATTCATCAGGCGGCGCGCTTACCGTGAGTCAATCGCAGGTCGAGAAGGTGTGGATTGAGAGCCGTCACCCGCTTCGTTGGTTTGTGATCGCGGACGCGACCGTTCCACGGATTCGCGGACTCACCCGTGGCTTTATGCCGTCACCCGCTTCGCGGGTTTATGATCGCGGGCGCGGTTTCTCTTTTACGCCCGGTTCAGGTCCTGGTATCAACCGTCCTTGATATCCCTCACATTTCGATCTTCAATTCTCGCGTCATCATTGCTGCTTTCGTCGCGCGCGAATAAACTAGAGGCTCACGGTTGGTGAGTTTGAATGGACATAGACGATTGGCGAGACGAGATCGATCGGTTGGATGAGCAGTTGGTCAAACTGCTCAATGCCCGCTCCGAGTGCGCCATCGAACTCGGGAGAATAAAACGCGAACTGGGGCTTGCGATCTACTCGCCCGATCGCGAGAGGGAAGTCATCGCGCACGTCACAGGCATCAATCACGGGCCGCTCGATCGATTTGCTGTGCGGAGACTGTTCGAGAGAATTATCGATGAGTCCCGGCGCATTGAACGCGTTACCATAGAGAAGGAAACGAAGGCCGGGGATTCTGTATGGCGAAAAGTCGCGAAGAATCGCAAAGCCGCAAAGAAGCGCTAAGGAGAGACACAACGAATGGTCATCGTGATGGACGAGACTGCAACCGAAGAGCAGATCTCGGCAGTAATAGATAAGCTGGTAAGATTCGGATTCGATATACATCGGTCGACCGGCGTGAGGCACACAATCCTGGGGGCGGTTGGCGACAAGGTCATTGATTGGCGGGACATTGAATTGCTCGACGGCGTGAAAGAAGTACTTCGAATCACGGCGCCGTATAAGCTCGCAAGCCGGGGGTTCAAACCCGAGGGCACTCAAATCAAGATCAAAGACGTCACGATCGGCGGGCGCGAAGTCGTGATGATGGCCGGGCCATGCACGGTCGAGAGCCGCGATCAGGTGAACGCCATCGCCGATCTCGTCGCGCGAAACGGGGCAAAGGTTTTGAGAGGCGGTGCGTTCAAACCTCGGACCTCGCCGTATTCGTTTCAGGGGCTCGGCGAAGAAGGTCTGAAGTATCTGAGGCAGGCGGCAGACCGGAACGATCTGCTGGTCGTCTCGGAAGTCATGGAGCCGTCGCAAATACCGCTATTCATCCGGTACGTGGACATCCTTCAAATCGGCGCGCGAAACATGCAGAACTTCAATCTGCTTCGCGAAGTCGGAAGAATCAACAAGCCGGTTCTGCTAAAGCGCGGCCCGGCCGCAACGATCGAGGAGACGTTGTTGGCAGCGGAATACATAATGTCGGCCGGCAATCACGAAGTCATTCTGTGTGAGCGGGGAATTCGCACATTCGAGCCATACCTGAGAAACACGTTCGATATCGCGGCTATTCCGGTGTTCAGGAAACTGTCTCATCTTCCGGTCGCGGCCGATCCGAGCCACGCCACCGGGCGTCGCGATAAGGTCCCCCCTGTAGCACAGGCGGCAGTTGCGGCGGGAGCTGACGCGCTGCTCATCGAAGTTCATCACGATCCGGAGAATGCGTTGTGCGACGGCGCTCAGTCATTGCTCCCCGATCAGTTCGAAAGACTGATGGAGCGACTGCGATTGATCGCTAAAGCAGTGGATCGCGAGATTGTTCCGCGAGCGGCTGAAACGTCGGCACGGTAGACTTCAAGCTCAGGTGACGAGTTTCTGCCGCGCGCGTGTCTTTTGCGTTGATGATTTCTTCGAGCGCAATGGTTAGAGTTCGGTTGCCTCACAGTATGTCGAGTTGAACGTCCTTGCAGCATATGTACTTCAATCAACTAACAGTCGTAGGAGTTGGATTGATCGGCGGGTCATTCGCCCTCGCCGCGCGGCGGGCTGGGATAGCGGAGCGGATCGCCGGATGCGATACGCGGGAGGTGCTTGATCGGGCGATCGCGCTCGGAGTAATTGACGGCCCCGATGATTCGTTTGACCATGGCCGCACGAGCGAGGCCGGCCTCGTATACCTTGCGGCGCCGGTTGGATCGATTATCAGTTTTCTGCGGTCTCGTGCTAAGTTGTTGAAGCCTGGAACGCTCGTTACCGACGCGGGCAGCACCAAGCGAGAAATCTGCCGCGCCGCGCGCGAAAGCTTAGCGATGAATGTTTCATTTGTCGGTGGACATCCGATAGCCGGAAGCGAGAAGACCGGTATTGAATTCGCCAGCGCGGAACTTTTTAGCGGATCGCCGTATACGCTTGTTATGAGCAGTGACGTTGACTCTAATGCCGCGGATGTCGTCAGAGACATCGTCTCGAAATTGGGAGCAATACCACTGGAGATGACTGCTGAAGAGCACGATCGCATTGTTGCTCGGATAAGTCATACACCGCAGATGCTGTCGACGTCGCTTGCGCTGGCCGCTCGGCGCGCCCTCGGCGCTCGTACGCTTGCGGCGGCGGGGAGCGGCTTCGTTGATATGACTCGCCTCGCTCGGAGCCAATGGTCAGTGTGGGAGGACGTGTGCAAGACAAACGGCGATGAGATAGTCGCCGCATTGGATGAGACAATTTCTGAGATCGAATCGGTTCGCGCGGCGATTTCAAGCGGCGAGTTTCCAGATCTCGGCGAAATGTTTCAGAGCGCCAATGAATTGATGCGGAGCTTCGACGATGGAGACAATAAAGGCGCGGGCTCAGGCTTGCGCAACCGTAAGGAATAGTTGATGGGAACCTACGTCATAGGCGACATTCACGGAAGATTGGCGTTGCTGGAACGGTTATTACAGAACGTCCCGTGGGATGTGGCTCACGACAAAATCGTCTTCCTTGGTGATCTGATCGATCGCGGCGCTGATGCACGCGGAGTGGTTGAAAGAGTGATTGCTCTTGCGAAGGGTAACCCGAATGTTGTTGTGTTGCGTGGCAATCACGAACAGATGCTTTTGGACTGTTTGGATTACGGCGATCTTCAGTGGCTGATACCGGAGAACGGGGGACTGGCGACGCTGTCGGCTTACGGATTCCAGCTCGATCAATTGCGGGATGTGTCGGACATAAAGATTCCCCCGGAGCACGTCGAATTCCTGCGGACGCTGCCTTTCTTTCACGAAGATGAGCAGGCGATTTATGTTCACGCCGGACTCATTCCCGGCGAGCATCCCTCCCAAACCGATTCCGATGTGCTGGTGTGGACGCGCGATCTTGATTTCTTCAAGGACTACAACGGCAAGCTGTGTTTCTTTGGCCATACTCCTACTGCATATCTTCCTCGCGAGGGTCGCACGCGGCGCTGGGGGATTTACATAAACCGCCACTGCGTCGGCATCGACACCAGCGGAGAGGAAGAGAGCCCGCTTTCGTGCATACAGGTCGAGACATTCACCCTCTATCAAGCTTTCCCGTCCGGCGTTACCGAAGTCGAAAGGCTGCGTAATCGCAAACCCGCCGGCGTCAGTTTTGAGGCAACCTCCTGACGCGCGGAATCAAATCCAGAATCACAATGCTTGCCAACGTTCGGATTCGTCGTCGCGCTGTTCTGCTCCTTACCGCCACTTCTCTTTTCAATTTCGCGTGCGGCAACAGAGTCCTGCTGGACGAACGGTTTCACGATCCGCGATTGATCAACTGGAGCGTCGTCGACGATGTGGACACTTTGGAAGGCCCGTCCGATTGGCGAGTCGCCCAGGACGGATGGCTTCATCAAACCAGCAACGTCTGGGGTCGTCGCGGCGATTTCATCGGGCGCTGGTACGGAACGTATTTGGTCGCGGGCAGCGCCGATTGGAGGGACTACACGGTCTCCATAAGGGTGAAGCCGTCGGATGATGATGGCTTCGGCGTAGTGTTTCGCTATCAGGACGCCGAACATTTTTATCGCCTGCTTTTCCTCCAGGACGGGATGAGCGGCGGACCCATCACCAGGTTAGACAAGCGTGAGGGCGCCGATTACACTGAGCTTTGGTCGGAACCGAAGGGCTATCGACCGTCGAGCGAGATGCTGATAGAGATCGATGTTGATGGTGAGGTGATCGGCGCGACCGCGGACGGTAGGCGGTTGTGTGAGATAAAGGACAGTTCGTACAACCGCGGCAAAATCGGGCTTTTCTGCTACGCGCAGCAGGGCCAGGCGTTTGATGATGTGAGAGTAATCAGCCATTAGCGGCCGGCCAGTTGGTTGTTCAATTTTCGGGGGCACTATGTCGAAGCCAGTCATCATAAGCGGCGCGAGAACCGCGATCGGTTCATTCGGAGGCTCACTCAAGGATGTTCCCGCGACTGAGCTTGGTCGAGGTGCGATTGAAGCCGCGATTGAGCGTGCCGGAATAGATCGCGCCGACATCGACGAAGTGATAATGGGTAACGTCTTGCAGGCGGGCGTCGGAATGAACGCCGCGCGTCAGTCAGCCATCGCGGCGGGAATCCCCGACAGCGTTCCATCGTTCACCGTCAACAAGGTTTGCGGATCGGGCTTGAAGGCCGTGGCGCTCGCTGCTCAGTCGATCGCGGCTGGCGACGCTGAGTTGATAGTCGCCGGCGGAATGGAATCGATGAGCCGCGCTCCATACCTGCTTCCATCAGCGCGTTGGGGCTACCGGATGGGGAGCGATCAGATAATCGATTCGATGCTGAGCGAGGGACTTACTTGCGCGATGGCGCAGTGCCACATGGGAGTGACTGCTGAAAACGTCGCGGAGTCTTCGGGCATATCACGCGAAGCGCAGGATGAATTCTCCGCCGAAAGCCAGACGCGCGCGCTGGCTGCGATTGAAGCCGGACGCTTCAGCGCTGAGATCGCGCCGGTCATTATCGCGCAGAGGAAGGGAGACCCTTTAGCATTCAAGATCGACGAGTATCCGCGCAAAGGAACGACCGCCGAGAAGCTTGCCGCGCTCAAGCCCGCGTTTCAAAAAGATGGATCGGTGACGGCGGGTAACGCGTCGGGCATCAACGACGGAGCCGCCGCGCTGGTGATTGCGAGCGAAGAGCGTACGCGACTCATGGAACTCGCGCCGATGGCGCAGATTGTTTCTTATGCGAGCGCGGGCGTTGATCCGCGATACATGGGTCTCGGACCCGTGCCCGCGATCGAGCGTGCGCTTGAGAAAGCCGGCCTTGCGATCAAAGACATCGACTTGTTCGAGCTCAACGAGGCGTTTGCATCCCAGAGCCTGGCCGTGATCGCGAAGCTTGGCCTCGACTCATCAAGAGTGAATGTGAACGGTGGAGCAATCGCGCTTGGTCATCCAATTGGGGCAAGCGGAGCGCGAATCCTGGTCACGCTGCTTTACGAGATGAGGCGGCGCAATGTGCGACGCGGACTTGCGGCGCTTTGCATCGGTGGAGGCCAGGGAATCGCAATGATCGTCGAGAGGTGAGTCGAGATTATGGGCGAACCATCCTTAAGAAGCGAGATCACACCAGGATCGCCGGTGCTCATTAACCTTCACAGCCCGCGCGAGAAGGTGTGGGGCATCATGCGCGAGTTGAATGCAGCGGGCGTCTTTGTGCGTGGGATAGATCTAAACACGTTTGATGACTGGGTCAAGATGATCGTTCGGGGCGAGAGAAACATGGGACTCACGCATGTATTTTTTCCAATGTGGCGAATCGAGCGGGTCTCATTGGACGAATCAATCGACGACATAGCCTCGCTCGCCGATCAGTTTTATGCGCGGGTGGGTTTGACGGTCGCGGAGTATCTGGACCGGGATTAAGCCGGTTAGTGCGGCGCTACTCCTGAAGATGTTGGAAGATTTCGGGCTCGAGCTTGGCGGAATAAGTCGCGCTGGTCACCCTGACCTCCTGCACGAACTTTCCATCTTGTTTCATTTCTCTTCGCACAGGCAATAGTGTGTTCTGAACCACGGCATTGCTGAACGGCGTGTAGTAATAATCCAACCGGTACTGCGTTGGCGGCTGTCCCTCGGCGAGTTTCAACTCATACTCACAATGAAGTATTCGATATGTCTTTGTGCTCAGCCAGAAGCGTGTCTTCTCGCCGTCCGGCGTTGTTAGCTCCACAACATTCGTATCGACGCCAACCACTTTCTCAGGGCCGACAATTTCCAGCTTCGAGCCGTCTTCCCTGTAGCGAAGCAACGCCATGTATTCGTGAGTCAACTGGGCGCGGAAGGCAATATCCGCCCCCGCGCGAGGGCTCACGTACTGGCCGTTTTGCGCGGACCAAACGCTTGCGCCGTTAAAGCCGATCACGTATTTGATCGGAGGAGTGCTCTGACTCTGCGAATCGGCGGATGACAATTCGAGGTCAACGCGAAGCAGATCCAGCCACGACTTTTCTTTTCTAATCGAACGCAGGAGATAGTTTCCCGTAAGATCACCCTGATCTGTTGCGAGTCGTATAGTGCCCGTTTCCTGTATCGCCGCGCGGGCAGTTTCGATCTGTTTGCGGCCGCCATAAGCGATAATGGAAAACTCGGCGATTACCTCGGCCGGACTCAGCTTCGCCTGCGCGGCTCTTACTTCTTCCTGCTTCTTCGCCTTTTCAAGTTCCTTTCCCGTCGGAACTTTTCCATCATCGCGACGCGAAGGCTCTTGCGCGCCGGATTTCTTCTTGTCCTTTTGCTCCTGAACCGACGACGACTCAACAGAAGCAGTTAACAGAGCCAATAACATGATCACCACGGCGGCGGCGCGCTGAGGACGGGCTCGGCGAAGGCTTTTGATTAAGCCATGCAGGCTCGACTCGATTAACAAGAGATTTGTTCCTCCGTCTGTGTTTTCTTTGAGGTAGACCAGAGCGACCCGATGAAACGCAGTCAAACAGATTGAAAGTGTAGCACAGCGGGCGATCAAATCGCATGTATGGCTGTGCAGGCAACGGCCGTGGTCCGAAAACGATGTTCGTGGATATCGCGAATCGCGGGCTAGGCGGCCTGGGGCGGCTGATGGACGCGGCTTCGAATGAATTCGATGATATCTTCCATCCTGGCGCCGGGTGTGAAAACCTCGGTGACGCCGATCTCTTTCAATCGGGGAATGTCTTCGTCGGGTACGATTCCCCCACCGAAGATGATTACATCGTCGAGTCCCTGTTCGCGCGCGAGTTCAACGACGCGGGGAAACAACGTCATGTGCGCGCCCGACAGGATTGACAGGCCGATCACATCGACGTCTTCCTGGACCGCGGCGGCAACGACCTGCTCGGGCGTCTGGCGCAGGCCCGTATAGATTACTTCCATCCCGGCGTCACGCAGTGCGCGCGCGATGACTTTTACACCGCGGTCGTGTCCGTCCAACCCGGGTTTTGCAAGCAAGACTCGTATTCTTTCCTCAGACATAATGGATCGTGATTGGTCATTGGTCATTAGTCACTGGTCTAGCTTGCCAATGACAAAGGACAACTGACAAATGACCAATGACAAAATCAGCTACTGTCCTCCGCTCGATGATTTTACCGGCTTGCCTTCAGTGTCATAAATCTCGACTGTTCCATACTGCTTCAGAACATCTGCTATCTTGCTCGCATCCCCGACAGCCACTATTTGGAGACGCCCGAGATCGAGATACTTCTTTGCAACGCGCTGAACGTCATCCGGCGTTATCGCCGCGATCTTTTGCGTGTAGGTATCCCAGTAGTCGGCCGGCAGTCCATAGACCTTCTGCGTAATGATGTTACTCAACAGTGTCTGCGGGGATTCGAGTTGCAACGCGAAGCCTCCGATAATCGTCCGCTTCGCTCGATCGAATTCATCTTGCGGGACTCTTTCATCGCGAATGCGTTTCAACTCGTACAAAAGCTCGTCCATCGAACCCTTTGTTACTTCGGTTCGCACTTCGGTGCTTGCTCTGAACGTGCCTCTGTATTTGCTCGAAGAGAGCAAACTGTACGCGCCGTACGTATATCCCTTGTCTTCGCGCAGGTTGAGGAACAGCCGCGCGCTGGCTCCGCCGCCCACGATCTGATTCATTACGTCGAGCGCAAAATAGTCCGGATCCGTCCGCTCGATCGACAGGTTGCCCAGCATCAAATTCGTCTGAACCGACGGAATGCGATTGATGAGGTAAATCTTTGCGGGCCCGGTTTCATTTGTTTTGGGTATGTTTAGCGCCTGCGCATCGCCGCGCTGCCACGAGCCAAATGCTTTTTCGAGTTTGGCCACCACCTCGGCGGGTTTTACGTCGCCGACAATCGCAAAGATGGAGTTATTGGGTTTGTAGTGCGCTCGGTGAAACCTCCGAAGAATCTCCGGCGTGATGCGCTGAATTTCGTCAGCGCTTAGCGAAATGCGCGAAGCGGGGTGCGAACCATACATAACCTTCTGGAACATCTCGGTAGCCAGAAAGGTCGGCTGCGCGCGCTGCAATCGAACTTGCGACAGTGAGCGCGTTTTCAACTTGTTAAGTTCGTCCGCGGGGAAGGCCGGATTCAAAGTCACATCGGAAAACAACTCCAGGATCTGATCGAAGTTGTCCGTTAGACCCGATGCGGTGATGCTGCTGAACAACGACGACAAACCTGATCCGGCGCTTAACGAGGCGCCAATCGATTCAACCTGCTCGGCGATCTGTTTGCTGTTGCGCGTATTTGTTCCCTCGCGCAAAAGCGAAGCGGTATACTGCGCGGCCCCGGGTTGATCGGGCGGATCAGAGAGCCCGCCGCTCAGCACAACCATTTGCATAGTAAAAGTCGGCAGCTTGTGTTGCTCGAGCACAATCACCTGCAATCCATTGCTCAGTTTCGTTTCGTACGCCTTTGGCAGATTCACCTTCAATACTTCTTTGCTGATCGGAGCTTTGCCCTTGATGACCAGACCCTTCGATGACTTCTGCTGTTGAGGAGCCTGGGCCAAAGCAAGCATTGCAAGCATCGAAGACGCGACGATCACCGCCAGGAGCATATTGGTCTTTGAGATCATATTCTTCATCGCTTCGAGTCTCCTTTCACGCAAGCCCGCCGCGGCGGTGTTAATTAGTCGAGGCCGAGGGCGCCCCCGCCTTTGCCGGCATCGTTATTCCGACTGTGCGGTTCGTCGCCTTGAAGTACTTATTGGCTACGCGTTGAACGTCCTCTTTTGTAACCGCGGCGATCTTCTCGAATTGAGTGTTCACCAGGTTCGGATCGTTGTAAAAAATAGCAGACTGCGTCAGGCGCGTTGCGATGCCTAACGAGCTCTGAAGGCTCTGAATTGAGGAGCGGCGATAAGCGTTCTTCGCTTTTGTCAGTTCCCAGTCGGCGATCGGTTCGCGTTGGAGCCGGGTTATTTCTTCGTTGATGGCTGCCTCGACGTCCTCGATCTTTTTCCCGGGAGCTGCGGTCACTGTCAAGTCATAATAGCCGATGCCTCGCACCGCGCTCAGGAATCCGAACGGGGCGCCGGCCAGCAATTCTTTTTCTTTGACGAGTTTTTGGTATAGCCGCGAACTTTGTCCCGTCGTAAGCGTTTGGCTGAGAACCTGTATTGCGTCTGCGTCCTTTGAATTCGGAACGATTCCCTTGTACCCAAAGATTACTTGCGGTAGGCGCGCCAGTGGGTCCTGAACAGTAAACCTGCGTTCGGCTGTTTGCTCCGGTTCCGAAGCATCGACGGGCGGCGGCGCCGGCTGCGAGGGAATGGACTCGAAATACTTCTTTATTCGCGCAAGCGCATCGTCGGCTTTGATGTCGCCGACCACTGCCATCGCCGCGTTGTTCGGGGCGTAATAGATTCTGAAAAAGTCTTTCACGTCCTGGAGGCTGGCCGCGTTGAGATCTTCCATCGATCCGATCACCGAGTGTTTGTACGCAAAGTTGTCGTACAGCGTCTCCTGGAATTTCTCGCCGGTCTTATTGTAGGGCTGGTTGTCGACGCGCAGGCGGCGCTCTTCCTGAACCGCATTGCGCTGATTGTCCAGGTTTTCCTGGGTCACATCCAGAGCGCGCATCCGATCGGCTTCGAGAAACAGAACCATATCGAGTTGATTCGCCGGCACTACCGCGAAATACAACGTTCGCTCTTCGTTTGTAGTCGCATTATTACCGCCGCCGTTGGTGTCGATCAGCAATGAGTATTCGTTTTTGCCAACGTTCTCGGAACCGGTAAACATCATGTGTTCGAAAAGATGAGCGAACCCGGTACGGCCCTGTCGCTCGTTGCGTGAGCCTACGTCGTAACTGATCGCAACCGAGACAACCGGGGCGCTATGGTCTTCGACCAATAGGACTCGCAGGCCGTTTTTGAGCCTCAGGTCCTTAAAGTCTACTTTTATCTTGCGCGTCTGCTGTGCGCTGACCGAAACAAGCAGAACGCACGAGAGAGAAATCACCGAAAAAGCTCTAAAAGTTCTCATTGCGGAACTCCTTTCCGGAGGATTGCCATGGCCACTATGGATTTCTGACTGGCTGACACGGAGTGCCGGCGACCCCAGGTGAGGCGGCACTAAACGCTTCTTCAAAACGCAGGTTCCTGATACTCACCGAAGACAGGTCTGAGCGCGTCGCACATCTCGCCCAGCGTCGCGTATGCTCGAACGCAATCGATCAATAGCGGCATCGTGTTGTCCGAGGATCGCGCTCCGTTTACCAGATTCTTAAGCGTTGCTTCAACTCGCGCATTGTCCCGCCCGGCGCGGAGCTTTTGGAGCCGCTCGGCCTGAAGCTCGGCCACTGACTCGTCGATCTGAAGAATGTTTACACGCGCTGATTCTTCGTCCATCACGTAATCGTTCACGCCTACGATGATCTTTTCCCGCGACTCGACGGCTTTTTGGAACTCGTACGATGACTCCTGAATCTCCCGTTGAGGGAACCCGGCGTCAATGGCTTCGATCATTCCGCCGAAGTCGTCTATTTTACGGAAGTATTCGAATGCGCCTTCCTCCATGTCTCGCGTCAGCTTTTCGACAAAGTATGATCCGCCCATCGGATCGACCGTGTTGATGACGCCCGATTCGTGCGCGATGATTTGCTGAGTGCGAAGCCCTATCAGCGCGGCTTCGTCCGAGGGCAGCGCCAGCGCTTCATCATAAGCGTCTGTGTGCAGCGATTGAGTCCCCCCCAGCACCCCCGCCAAGGCCTGAATCGCAACCCGCACGATGTTGTTTAGCGGTTGTTGCGCGGTCAGAGATACTCCCGCCGTTTGCGTGTGAAACCGAAGCGTCCATGATCGCGGGCTGCGCGCATTGAACCGATCGCGCATCACCTTGTACCAGATTCGCCGAGCCGCGCGATACTTAGCGATCTCTTCGAAGAAATCGTTATGCGAATTAAAGAAAAAGCTCAGACGCGGCGCGAAGTCATCGACATCCATGCCGTGATCGATCGCGTATTGCACGTATTCGATTCCGTCGCGCAAGGTGAACGCAAGTTCCTGCAGCGCCGTTGAACCGGCTTCACGAATGTGATAACCCGAGATCGAAACCGGATTGAATCGCGGCACTTCTTTAGTGCAGAACTCGATCGTGTCTACGATCAACCGCATCGCCGGCCGCGGCGGATAAATCCATTCCTTCTGCGCGATGTACTCCTTCAGAATATCGTTCTGGATCGTGCCGCCGATCTTTCTCCAATCAGCGCCCTGTTTTTCCGCCACTCCGAGGAACATTGCGAAGATCATCGATGCCGGAGCGTTTATCGTCATCGATGTCGTCACCTGTTCGAGCGGTATGCCGTCGAACAACACTTCCATATCGGCGAGGCTCGAGATCGCGACTCCGCACTTCCCAACTTCGCCTTCGCTGAACGGATGGTCCGAGTCGTAGCCCATCAACGTAGGAAGGTCGAAAGCAACCGACAATCCCGTTTGACCGTGCTCGAGGAGATACTTGAATCGCTGATTGGTATCGAACGCAGAACCAAACCCCGCGAACTGACGCATCGTCCACAGACGTCCGCGATAACCGGTCGCGTGAATGCCGCGGGTGTATGGCGGCTCCCCGGGAAAGCCCAGTTCCGTTTCGTGATCAAAATCCGGCAAGCTGTTTGGCGTATATAGACGTTCAACCGGCGTGAGCGATACCGTGGTGAACGAGTCTCTTGTTTCGGGCGACTTTTGCAACGAGGGCCTGAGTGTACGTTCCTCCCAGGCCTGTTGTGCTTCATCCACTTCGTTGGTCAGCTCGGTAGTGCTCATCGGACTCTCCACGGAAAAAAACTCGGCGCAGCGGCTGATATCGGATTAAGTTAGTAAGCGAGATGATAGTTTAGCGACATGCAGGGTGTCAACTTTTCGGCTCAGACTGGAGCGGGTTCGTTGCTCATGCGCTCGACGTCCATCACTCCGCGAACAGATTTCAGTGCGCCGGTAATCTTTTCAAGATGTTTCAGGTCGAATATCTCAGCCGTAAGAACAAGCTGGCCGCGTCCCTCTTCGTCCAGCGAGGCGCGAATGTCGCGAATATTCGTTCCGACGCCGGCGATCGCCTGTGTAACATCCGCAACCATCCCGGGCCGGTCCTCAGTTACCAGCTTGATCGATACAGGATACGCCGAAGCGTGCTGCGCATCGGACTTCATCCACTCGACTTCGATCAATCGCTCCGGGTTGATGAGCAGGGCCGGCATATTGGGGCATCGAGTGGAGTGGACCGCGACGCCCTTGCCGCGAGTGATGTAGCCCATAATCTCCTCGCCGCGAATTGGATTGCAGCAACGCGCGCGATAAACCATCACGTCGTCGATGCCCTTCACGACGAGCTTGTCCTCGAGCCCAAGCGCGCGTTTGACGACTTGCTTGAGCGTAGGGCGTTTCTCCTGTTCGATTTCCGCGGCGCGGTCAGGCGGCAGCAGCTTCGCGATCAGGTTGCGCGGAAGCACCTTTCCGTATCCGATGGCCGCAAACAGATCATCGGGTCGCGCGACTCCGTAATCCGGCGCGATGCGATCGAGGTCTCCGTTCGAAAGAATCTTCTTAGTGTTTAGTCGGAAGCGATCAGCTTCCTTCTCAAACAGCTTCTTGCCAAGCTCGACCGCCGTTTCGCGCTCGCTTTCGGCAAGATAATGGCGAATCTTTGATCGCGCTCGCGACGTCTGGACGAAGTTCATCCAGTCCCGCGACGGATGCGCCGCGGGCGACGTCATGATTTCAACGACGTCTCCGTTTCGAAGTTGGGACCTTAGCGGAACTATTCGCCCGTTGACTTTCGCTCCGGTGCAGGTGAGCCCGACCTGGGTGTGTATTGTGAAGGCGAAGTCGATTGGCGTCGCGCCGCGCGGGAGCTCGATGACTTTTCCTTTTGGCGTGAAGCAGTACACCTCTTTGGGATAGAGATCGAGTTTGAGCGAGTCGAGGAATTCGCGGGAGTCCTTGACCTCCTGCTGCCACTCGACAAGCCGCTTGAGCCACACGAACGCTTCGTCTTCATCGGTGTGGGTGCCGCGCCGGCCTTCCTTGTATTTCCAGTGCGCGGCAATGCCCTCTTCGGCGATCGATTGCATTTCCTTTGTGCGAATCTGCACTTCGAAGGACTGCCCGCCCTCGCCAACGACCGATGTGTGCAGAGATTGATAGAAGTTCTCGCGGGGGATGGCTATCCAGTCTTTGAACCGGCCGGGAATTGGTTTCCACGCGGTATGAATCACGCCAAGAGCCGCGTAGCAATCCTTTACCGATTCAGTGATGATTCGCATAGCGACGAGGTCATACACCTGATCGATGTTGATGTGTTGGCGGCGCAGCTTTTGATAGATTGAAAACAGCCGCTTGATTCGGCCCTCGGTCGCGACTACTCGTATTCCCGAGGCCGTCATCATTTGGAGTATCTGTTGCCTCACATCCTCGAGGAAAGTTTCGAGGCGAGACCTGCGGCTTTCGACAAGCTCCCTGAGCTTTTGATATTCCTCGGGCTCGATGTGCTTGAAAGCCAGGTCCTCGAGTTCTCCTCTTACGCGAGCCATACCGAGCCGATGCGCTATCGGAGCGTACACATCAAGCGTTTCCTGCGCGATCCGGCGGCGTTTCTCCCCGGGAAGATATTCGAGGGTGCGCATGTTGTGCAGCCGGTCGGCGAGTTTGACCAGCACCACCCGCACGTCGTCGACCATCGCGAGCAACATCTTGCGCATGTTGAGCGCCTGCCGCTCTTCGGTCGACGCGTGATCGAGCCTTGATATTTTGGTTAGGCCGTCGACAAGATGGGCGATTTCCGGTCCGAAGTATTCTTCGATATCTTCGACCGAGATGTCGGTGTCTTCGACGATATCGTGGAGCAATCCGGTCGCGACACAGGTAGGATCGAGATTCAGATCGGCGAGAATATTCGCGACTTCGAGAGGATGAACAAGGTATGGTTCGCCGGATTTTCGAATCTGCCCGCGGTGCTCGCGCGCCGAAAACAAGTACGCGCGACGCAGGAGCTCTTCATCCGCGTTCGGATGATTCTTCCGCAGTTTCTCTAATATGGTTTCGAAACGAATCATTGCAGATGGCGGGGCGGGGAAGGCGCCCAAAAACAAAAAAGGTGACAACCCCTTCCAAGGGCGTCACCTGGATTCTAACACAGGAGGGAAACTACTTCATTTCGTCGGGGCGGCGGCAGCGTCGCTAGCCGCTTGCTGCTGTTGCGCCTTCTGCATGGCCGTGAACTTGTCTTGCATCTCGAAGGCCTTCTTCGTCAGCTCGTCTTTTCGGTTCGGCTCGCGTTTCATGTCTTCGATGTAAACAAGCTTTTCATAGAACCAGGCGTTGGCGTAATTTGGGTCGACCGATATCGCCTTTTGCAGGTACTCGTGAGCCTTCAGATCGAGCGGCTTCATCTTTTCCAGGATGTCCGGAGGAACAGATCTGTTATGCGAGACGTAGCTGGCGTTCAGGTCGTAAGATTCCTTCCAAAAGCCGACGCCAAGGGTGTAATAAACGTCGGCTTTGGTCTTAGCGGTGGCGCCTGCCAGATTCGCTCGCTTTTCGAGAGTCTCGCGCTGAAGGGTAGTGTATTCCCCGGATTTTTCCGGAGTAACCCTAGTCAGTTGGTTATAGATGTTAGCCTTGAAGGCCAGGGCCTGGTCCATCGCGTCATAGTTGTCCGGGTTCTTGGCTATGATCTGATCGTAGGCGCCTATGGTCTTCTTACCCAATTCGTCCGTGAGGTTCTGGTCGAACTGGGCATTGAGCGCGCGAGCATAGAAAAGCTGCGCATTGGTAAGGCCCGGGCTCAGATCAAGAGCGTACGCGAACTTTTCTTCGGCGTTCTGATACTTGCCCTTGTTGAATTCCCGCACACCCTCGTTCAGGCTGTTCTTCGCTCGTAGGTTATTTACGACTCCGCATCCGGGCGTCGCCATCGCGAGCGCCAACAGAATCAGCGGTAATAAATATTTCATCTTCCTGTCCACGGCTCGCTCCTCCGTCTTCTTCGCCTTCTGCACCGTTTGCGCAAGAAGGCCCGCGCTGCTATTGGAGATAATCTATCTGAAGCCCGATAGGCTGCGCGCCCGCGCCCTTCACGGCATCAATTACCGAGACGATGTCACCATACTGTTTATCCTTAGGCGCCTTGATGAATACCGTCTTGTCCGGACGCTGCTCCAGCAGATCCTTCAAAGTCGTGCCGAGTTCGACGAGCGTCATCGGTTTGCTGTTCAACTCGACCTGTTGATCGGGCCCGCCCCCTGTCATCTTTACGTCGACCATCAACATGTCTGATGGTGGCACGATTTTGTTCTCGTCCTGAGGTTGCGGTTTTTGCGGAATTTGAGATTCGAATTTCGCTTCTTTCTGGGGCTGAATGACCATGAATATGATCAGCAGCACCAACAGCACGTCAATCAGCGGAGTGACGTTAATGTTTGGGGGCGCAAGCCCCAGCGATCTGTGAGGGACGCCTTCGTCAACTTCTCCGTGAGCCATATTTCTTAAGCTGCCTTTTGGGCAACACCCTCCTTGAAGTTTTAGCGAGCCCCGTCGTTAGGGCTCCCGTGCCGGGGCCACATAATGCCCCCGTTTCCATGTGGTCGCGATTCTCACTGACCTCCGGGTCCACCGGCGCCGGCAGCGGTTTTTTCCTTCTCCGCCACCAGCCCAATGCGGTCGAAGCCCGCATCCCGTATCGCATCGATCACCGAGACCACGGTTCCGTACTTCACCAGCTTCCCGCTCTTTATGTAAACCACCTGATCCGGAGCGGGCTTGTCCTTGAGGATATTCTTCACCCTCGTCGGAATATCAGCCTGCGCGACCTTATCACGGCCGATGTAGAACTCTCCGTCATTCGGTATAGCAACCACCGCGGAGGTGTCCTTGATGATGTTTGGATCCGGGTCGGGGTACTTGGATTTCGGAAGCGCGACGCTGACGCCGCTCTGCAACATCGGCGCGATGACCATGAAGATGATCAGCAACACCAGCATCACGTCGACCATCGGTGTGACGTTGATATCAGCGACATAACTACCCTCGCCGCTGCCTACTGCCATTCCCATAGCGTTACCTCACTTGAGTTCGCGGCGTTTGATGAAGTAGTCGATGAGTTCCGACGATGAGTTGTCCATCTCGATCGTGAACGCCTCGACCTTGTTGGTGAAGATGTTGAAGGCCCACACCGCGGGGATTGCCACCAGCAGTCCGAATGCCGTTTCGATCAGCGCTTCGGAAATTCCGCCCGCAACCGCCGCGATCCCGGTTCCTTCAGCCGCCTTCATGCCCTGGAAAGCTCCGATGATCCCGATGACCGTTCCGAGCAAGCCCACGAACGGGGCGGTCGAGCCGATGGTCGCAAGTCCCGAAAGACCGCGCTTGAGTTCGGCTGTTTTAAGGGCAGTTGCGCGTTGAAGCGCCCTGCGCGCTGCGTCCATCGTTGTCCCGGGGATGTCAGAGCCGGCCTGATGGGCCTGAAACTCCTGAAGACCTGCGTTGACGACCATCGCGAGGTGCGATTTCTTGTGGCGGTCGGAAATGGCTATTGCCTCGTCGATGCGATTGTCGCGCAGAGCGGCGGCAACCTTTGGTGCAAACTGACGCGACTGATTCCGTGCCGCATTGAATGTAAGCCATCGCTCGACCATCACGGCAATCGAATACATGCTCATGATTGCCAGCACGATGGCGACGACCAACGCGGGCCATTTCATTTTCTGGATCATGCCCCACAGCGAGAAGTCCTCAGTCGCGCTGGCTGCGCCTTTGTCGCCAGCGGCATCCGTCGCTGCCTGGAGCAAGAAGAAGGCGAGTTTGTTTCCCGCCAGCCATATGTTCGATAGAAGAAGTAGCATTTGTAGAAACCCTCCAGAGTCGATTTTAGATGACCGTACACAAGGCCGTGAGCACTTGACTCAAAGCCTCAAACCTAAGCCCTCACAGGTTGAAATTGAACGTAATCGTGCCGATGACTTTTACAGCGACACCGGTCAACATTGTCGGAGAAAACTTCCAACCCCGCGCGGCAGCGACAGCCGCGTCCTTCAGCAAAGGATGGCCCGATATCGCGCGAGCCGCGATCACGCTGCCCCCTTCGTCAACCGTAACCTCAACAACCACCGATCCGCTAACGCGGGCGGCTTTGGCAAGTGGAGGATAGGTTGGCTCAACTCTTCTTGTTGCCGATCCCTGAAGCACGCCGCCGGATTTGCGAATGATCTTGGGCGGCTCAGGCGGCTTCTCCGCGGGCGGCGGAGGTGGCGGAGGTTCCGCCGGACCTGTCGGACCGATTCCCCCGGGAACTCCTCCCGGCACGCCCCCCGGTACACCGCCAGGCACGCCACCCGGCTGGCCCCCGCTGTCGCCGACGTTGCTGCTCACAAAGACCGGCGGCTTTGGTGACGGTGGCTTGATTTCTTTTGGTGGCTCCTTCGCCGACACAAAGGCCTCCGTTACGTTGGTCTTTACGACCTTCTGCGGTGCTGCGGCGGGAGGCGGCGGAGGAGGAGGAGGCGGCGGCGGCGGCGGTGACAAAAGCGTCAGCAGGTTGAACTGCTCATTCAATTTGGCGTCATAGGCGAGGATGCCCCACACGATGACTGCCGTCAAAACAGAAACCCAGATCGCCGCCGTCACGCTGAAGTACACCCACCGGTTGGATCGTCGTTTGGTTGGCGACGACTCGACTAGTTGGTCGAACATTGAAATAACCTCCGGTTATCGCGATGGGTCGGAGAGATGATTCTCATTGAACTCAAGACTTGATCTCGATGATCAGCTTACAGAATCAGGCGCTCACAGGATTCGCCCCCGTCTCTTTGCGAGACGGGGAAAGCTCGTAGACAAAACGCCGATTGCGATTGTGCAGATAGTACAGGCTGAAAACCGGCTGAGTCTACTACTCGCCTTCCCATCTAGTCAAGAAGTTTTCAAACTACCAGGAAATTAGACACCGGCAATTCTGGCTTTGTTCCGCGCCAGAAAAGAAACGTTGTTTCAACTCAAGCTGCGCGCGACAACCTCGACAGGAATCTCGCGTCACACTCTTGCAAGATTGCGCTCGGGTGCTCGCCCCTTGATTTCGCCCGGCCGGCCACGTCCGCGTTTGCTGCCGGTGATGTACTCCCACCACAGCATCATCGGGCTGGCGACCGCTATCGACGAATAGGTGCCGATGATGATGCCGATAGTCAAAGCCAACGCAAAGCCTCTCAACACTTCACCGCCGAATAACACGATGGCTACAACCGAAACGAAGGTCAGGCCCGATGTTATCACCGTTCGCGAAAGCGTCTGGTTGATCGAGTCATTAGCGATCTGGGCAAGGCTGTCCTTTCGGCGAAGCCTCACGTTCTCTCTTATCCGATCGAATACGACGATAGTGTCGTTCATCGAGTAGCCGACCAGCGTCAGCAGCGCGGCTATCACCGTCAAGCTGATCTCCCAATGAAACAAGCTGAAAAAACCGAGTGTGATTAGTATGTCATGGAAGACTGCAAGCACTGCCGCCACACCGTAGATCCACTCGAATCGAAACGCAATGTACACGAGCATCCCGGCAAGCGCCGCCAGCGTTACGTAAATCGCGCGGTTGCGCAGGTCTTGCCCGACTACCGCGCCCACAACGTCCGCTGAAATCACCGCGAAATTGCCTTCCGTAAAGTACGGCTTCATTTTCTCGAGCAACTCGGCCGACACCTCTTGAGTCTGGAGCAGACTAATGTCGGTTATGACTCCGCTGCTGTTCTTGCGAAAGTCGGCGATCGCTTGTGCGGCTTTGACGTAGGTGTCCGAGCCGGTTCCGACCTTGAGTGGATCGATCCGGCCAAGCGCCTCTTCGATCTCGCTTCGCCCCGCAAGATTCAGATCGATCTTTCCCGCGTACAGGCGATCGAGAAGCACGCTCTTCACTTTGCTCTGATCAAAAGTCGGCAGGTCTTTGATGTCGAAGTTCAGACTCTGTATCGCGTTGATGTCCTGAAAGTAGCCTCTGTTTGGGCCGTTTCGAAAAGACATTATCTGATCGCCGACCTGACGATATGGGTGATCAGTGGCAAACTGCTGGCCCCTGATTCCGAGCGGATCAGCCTGGCGTAACTCTGCCTCAATGCCGGCAGCATCGATACTGTTGATATTGATCTTGCCGGCTGAGATATCGCCCGCCGGATTGAGCCTTTGCAGCGCGGCGATAATTGAGCGTTTGTCTTCGTCGACTCGCCGTTCAGATTCACTGCCAGTGCCGAGCTGAGGAGAGTGGATTATCAGTTCATTGGGCCGGCTGGTAACCGGTTGCAGCGTGACCTTGGTTGTATCGATAGCCGATTCATTGAGCGCGGAACGAATATTTGCAAGCGTCGGCGGCTCCTTGAATCGGACGATCATCATTGTGCCACCGGTAAAGTCAACGCCGAGATTGAACCCGCGAATCTGCACCGAGATCGCTCCCACCAGCAGCAGGAGGATCGTAATGCCGATAAAGAATTTCTTCGCGTTGATCCAATCAATTTGAGGGTTTCTGAATAGTTCTACCATAGATGACTCGTGATGAGTGAACCGTGATGCATGACCGTATCACGCATCACGATTCACGGTTCAAATGCTCAGTGTCTCCACGCGTGCGCTCCGATTCATGTGCCACATGAAAATAGTGCGTGAGACGAAGACGGCCGTGAACAGATTTGCCAGAAGTCCGGCGACCAGCGTCACGGCGAAGCCGCGGATCGGGCCCGTGCCGAACACAAACAAAAAGATCGCGGACACGATCGTCGTAACGTGCGTATCGATGATCGTCAGGAACGCCTTCTTGAATCCCACGTCAACGGCCGAAGCGACTACCTTTCCGTTGCGAATCTCCTCGCGGATGCGTTCGAAGATCAGCACGTTCGAATCGACCGCCATACCGATGGTAAGGATCACGCCCGCAATACCCGGGAGTGTCAGCGTGGCGCCAAAGGCAACCAGCGCCGCCAAAAGCAGGATGAGGTTTAGCACAAGAGCAAGTACCGCGTTGATTCCTGATCCGCGATAGTAAAACAGCATGAACATGACCACGGCCAAAAGCCCGGCTATCGAAGCCGTCACGCCCTGCCTGATCGAATCCGCCCCCAGTGACGGACCGACCGTTCTTTCTTCCAGATACACCGCTTTCGCCGGCAGCGCTCCCGACCTCAGCACCAGCGCGAGATCCTCGGCGGTCTTCTTCGTGAAGTTGCCGGTGATCTGGCCGCGATCATTGATCTGGCTGTTGATGCTTGGCGCGGATTTGACTTCATTATTCATCACGATCGCCAACTGGTCTTTTATGTGTTTGCCGGTCGCGTCGCCAAATCGCCTTGCTCCCTCGGGTGTCAGCGAGAAGTCAATCTGGTAAGCGCTTCCACCGTATTGTGAGGAGGTCGCGGAGGCGTCGCGCATATCGAGTCCAGTGACGACCGGATTCTTGCCGACCACTACCCATCCTTCCTGCACCGATCCCCCGGCATCCGGGCGCTCACGATAGAAGAATGTTTCCCACTGCGCCGTGTATGAATCGCCCCCGGGCGGTGTCGACTTCGCCGCAGCCTCTGCCTGCTCCTTTGTCGGATAAGGCACCTGGGTGCCTTTCGCCACGAGCTTGAGCTCGAGATTCGAATCTGCGTTCAGGGTGTTCTTAATGCGTTCGGGATCATCCACGCCCGGCATCTGGATGACTATTTGATAGGTGCCCTCGCCGCCCTGCCGCTGAATGGTCGGCTCGGTGACGCCGAATGCGTTGACTCGATTCTCAATGATTGCTTTGGCCTGATCCGTAGCTTTGTCACGCAATTGATTCTGGGCGGTCTCGTCAAGCGTAGCGACGATCGAATTACCTCGTTCGTCCACATGCCAATCTCTTCCAAAGTCGTCTTCCACTTCGCGGACGATGTCTGAGTTTCTGGTCGAATCGGGAACGGTTACGACCACCCTTCCGGGCGCTTCGACGTTGACTTCGACGATGGGCAGATTTTTTTCCACCAGCTTTGCGCGCACGACATCGGCGTTTCGCTGGGTAACCTTGCTGATGACTTCGTCGGTTTGCACCTGCATCACCAGGTGACTGCCGCCGCGAAGGTCCAGACCAAGATGAATGTTCTCGGAGAGATTCTGTTTGATCTGAGTCCAGTTGGTGAAATCACGAAGCCCCGGCTTGTGGTGCGGTTTGAACACGACCGCAAGACCTCCGACTGTCACGATCAGGATTATGATGACTCGATTTCTAATCTTGCTTTGCATAACAGCGTCACCCGGAATTCCTTACTTTGTTGCCTCGGCCTCTTTGTCCGAAACCTGGAGTCTGGCAATCGCACTCCGCTCGGCTTCGACTGAGACCGATTGAGCAATCCTCAACTGAACGGTGTCGTCCTTTTCTCGAACGGCTACGATCGTGCCGTAGATGCCGCCGGTCGTAACCACCTTATCGCCGGCCTTGAGCGCCTTCAGCATGTTGTCTCGTTCCTGCTGAGCGAGTCGCTGTTTGCGTTGCTGCGGCCGGATCAGCAGAAAGTAAAAGATCACAAAGATCAGGATGAACGGGAGCAAACCAATGAGGCCGCCCGTGGCATTACCACCCTGAAAAAAAAGCAAAGCGCCAAGCTGAGATTGTATGTTCATCGATTGACGTATTGGCACTTCACAAGGTGAGTTCGCCCGCGGGGGCTGCGGTCCGAATAACTGGCAGATCAGTCCTGTCCGCGTGCTAGTCCACTCAGAAAAGAATTACGAAATTCACTAAATGTGCCAAGCTCGATAGATTGCCTGATCACCTTCATGGTGTCAAGGTAGAAGCTGATGTTGTGTAGTGAGGTAAGCACTGAGCCGAGTATCTCGCCGCTCATGTAAAGGTGCCTGACGTACGCTCTCGAATATCTCCGGCACACTTCACATCGACAAGCGTCGTCGAGGGGCTGTGGATCATCCTTATAGCGCGAGTTCTTTATGTTCAATTTCCCGCGGCTGGTGAACAACTGTCCGTTGCGCGCGTTGCGGGTCGGCATCACGCAATCGAACATATCGACGCCCAGAGCGACCGCTTCGACGAGGTCTTCAGGAGTTCCGACTCCCATCAGATAACGCGGCCGGTCCTCGGGCATTCTCGGCGCGATGTGCGAGACGACTTCGAACATCGCTGCTTTCTCCTCGCCGACCGAGAGCCCGCCAATCGCATATCCGTCGAAGCCAATCTCGATCAGCCCCTCCAAACTCTGCTCGCGCAAATCCAGAAACGTGCTGCCTTGATTGATCCCGAATAAAGCCTGGGCCGGATTCACGATCGTGATCCCGGGACCCGCGGGAACCGGCTCGTTGTGCAACTCGCTCATCCGCTGTTTTGATCTTCGCGCCCAACGCCCGGTCAGTTCGAGAGAGGCTCGCGCTTCCTCACGCGTCGCCGGGAAGGGCGTGCACTCATCGAAAGCCATCACGATGTCCGAGCCGAGCGCTGCTTGAATCTCCATAGACTTCTCGGGCGAAAGAAAGTGAGTCGAGCCATTGATGTGAGATTGAAACTCGACGCCTTCCTCCGTCATCTTTCGCAGCGACGTGAGGCTGAAAACCTGGAACCCGCCGCTGTCGGTCAGGATCGGGCGTTCCCACGAAATGAATCGATGCAGGCCGCCGAGTTGATTGATCGTCGTGTGGCCGGGCCTGAGATAAAGATGATAGGTATTCCCGAGAATGATCGACGCGCCGGCCCGTTCCAGCATTTCCTGCGTAAGTGCTTTTACGCTGCCTTGCGTACCGACCGGCATGAAAGCCGGCGTGTTAATCGTGCCGTGCGCGGTCGTGATGCGACCGGCTCGCGCACTGGTGATGTTGTCGCTTGCGATCCTCTCGAATGAGAACTGCGGGTTCATTTCAGTAGCGATCTTGCCCGCGCCGATTACGTCCCGCAAGCCGGATCAGAAGCCTGGTAGTTAGTAGTCCTCGGATTTTGGGGCCGGGTTTGTTGAGGCTCGCCCTGTTTGCTGAGACTCGCCTTGATAGATCGGGGACGATCCACTTAGGCGCTGCTAATCCCGTAGGGATTGCCTGTCGATAGAACAGAAGTTGAGTGATGCCTCGCACTCCGTAGGAGTGACCTTATTGTCGCAAGAACGCGGCTAAACAGCGCGTACAGGTAGCTCCTACGGAGCCAGCGCCCCACTTGTGCCTCCTTCAATAGACAGGCAATCCCTACGGGATTTGCAGCCTGAAGTTCTCGAGCTGCGAACAATCGAGCTGAGCGTGACTGAGACCGGTCACACGTTTGTAGCGCTCAGCGGCTTGTGCTACAAGTTCGTAGCAAAGTTCGTAGCTCGCTTTTAGGCGGAAGCTTGTATCTTTTTTCACAAGGACGCATTCGATGAAGGACTTCTTCATCAGCTACAACAAAGCCGATCGCGCGTGGGCCGAATGGATCGCGTGGCACCTGGAAGAAGCCGGCTACACGACCACTCTGCAGGCGTGGGACTTCCGCCCGGGTTCGAACTTCGTGCTTGATATGCAGCGCGCCGCAGTCGAAGCCACGCGCACAATAGCCGTGCTCTCGCCGGATTATCTCAACGCGTTGTTCACTCAGCCGGAATGGGCCGCCGCGTTCGCTCAGGATCCCACGGGCGAGAAAGGAACGCTGCTGCCGGTGCGCGTGCGCGAGTGCGAAATCAAAGGCTTGTTGCACCCGATTGTTTACATCGATCTCTTCAATCTCGAAGAAGCGGCCGCAAAGACTGCGCTGCTTGATGGAGTGAAGCGTGGCCGCGCCAAGCCTGATCACGCGCCCGAGTTTCCAGGCTCAACGCGCACGATTTTGACCAAGCCGCGATTTCCCGGCGCGATGCCGGCGATTTGGAACGTCCCTCATCTTCGCAATCCGAACTTCACCGGGCGCCAACAAGAACTCGACGACCTGCGCGCTTCGTTGCTTAAGGGTGAGACTGCGGCGCTCGTGCAGCCGCGCGCGATTCACGGACTCGGCGGAGTGGGGAAGACTCAGCTCGCCGTCGAATACGCTTATCGCCACTCGGCGGATTATGACGCGGTGTGGTGGGTGCGCTCGGAAGACCCAACGACGCTTGCGAGCGATTACGCGAGTCTCGCGGCTAAGCTGGGATTGCCGGAGAAGGACGCGGCCGAACAGCGGCTCATTGTCGAAGCGGTAAAGGAATGGCTGAGGCTGAATCGTGGGTGGCTGTTGGTTTTCGACAACGCTGAAGACGTGACCCCGGTGCGCGAGTACATTCCTCGAGGCAGCGCTGGCCATATCATCGTCACTTCGCGCGATCCGAATTGGACGGGAGTGGCGACGCCTCTCTCGGTCAAAGCTCTGCCCATTGACGAGGCGGTTGAGTTCCTGCTCAAACGCACGGGTCATCAGGACGTGGCGCCCGCGAAGCCATTAGCCGAAGCGTTAGGGTGCTTGCCGCTGGCGTTGGAACAGGCGGGCGCGTACATCGAAGCGAGCCACTGCACGATGCTGCACTATCTGGAATTGTTCGAGACTCGCCAGCGCGAATTGTTGGAGCGCGGCAAGCTTTCAACGGAGTATCCCAACACCGTAGCGACGACGTGGAGCATCTCGTTTCGCAACGTCGAAACGGAGAACTCCTCGGCCGCGGAGTTGCTGCGGTTGTGCGCGTTCTTCGCGCCCGATGACATTCCGATCAAGATGCTCGTCGCAGGCGCGGATGATATGACTGAATCACTCGCGGCAACCGCGGGCGACGGGTTGCTGCTCGACGAAGCGCTGATGGCGTTGCGTAAGTATTCGCTGATCGAAGTAGACAACGAAACAATCTCGATACACCGCCTGGTGCAAGCGGTCGTCCGGCACGCAATGGATGACGAAGCTGTAAGGCAATGGACGGGCGCCGCCGTGCACATTGTGAATACGTCGTTTCCAGAGGGGAGTCATGATGTGCGTACGTGGCCGACTTGCTCGCCTCTGCTGCCGCACGCTTCAGCCGCACTGTCTCACGCCGAAACGATTCAGTTCGGCTCGAATGAAACCGCTCGATTGTTTAACGAGGTCGGTGGTTTTCTTTATGCCCGCGCGGAATACGTACAGGCAAAGAGAATGTATGAACGCGCTCTTGCGATTGATGAAGCGGCGCTCGGCCCGAATCATCCAAACGTCGCGATTCGGCTCAACAATCTCGGCGAGGTATTGAGAGAGCAAGGCGATCTTTCCGGCGCCAAGGCTCTCTACGAGCGCGCTCTCGCCATTGATGAGGCGGCGCTCGGCCCGAATCATCCAAAGGTCGCGATTCGGATAAACAATCTCGGCCTTGTGCTGTCAGCGCAAGGCGACCTTGCCGGCGCCAAAGCTCTCTACGAGCGCGCTCTCGCCATTGATGAAGCGTCGTTCGGCCCGGATCATCCCAACGTGGCGATTAGGCTCAACAATTTCGGCTCTGTGCTCAAAGCGCAAGGCGATCTTGTCGGCGCCAAGGCTCTCTTTGAGCGCGCTCTCGCCATCGGTGAAGCGACGCTCGGTCCGAATCATCCCGACGTGGCGATTCGGCTCAACAATTTCGGCTCTGTGCTGAGAGCGCAAGGCGATCTTGCCAGCGCCAAGGCTTTCTACGAGCGTTCGTTGCGGATCCTTCGGGAATCCCTGGGCGACGGTCATCCGAGTACCAAAACGGTTGAAGAGAATTTGAGGCTGCTGGAGGAGAAACTGAAGAATGCGGACTAACCGCGCGACCACAGCCTTGCGGGCGATCGGATACACTTCAAACTCCTTAGAGTCTAATCCCGGAACGGGATGGCGGAGCAAAGCCACGGGTGAGTCCGCGAACCCGTGGCCCGCTGCCACGAGTGCAATGAACCCGCGAAGCGGGTGACGGCAAGTAGCGACCCGCAGGCGCTGTCCGAAGGTGTGTTGCCGTGATTGAACCTCTATTGACGCTCCCAAGTTCCAACCGCGTAGCGGTGTCCTCTCGATAGCTCGCGTAGTTATGGATCTCGCGGGCCGCGTAGCGGTTACCTCGTTGCGTTCATATGCATATGCGCCAAGAGGAAACCGCTAGGCGGCCCACGAGGTCCGACAACCACCCAAACTATCGAGAGGGCACCACTACGCGGTTTTCGTGCCTAATGGAGTTTGGCGATTGATTCTCTCCACGGGTTCGCGGACTCACCCGTGGCTTTACTCCCGCACCCTTCCAGGGTTGCGAGGAGGCGGGTTCGTTGCGAGAAGTTGGGTTCAATGATGCGGAGCCGTTATTCGGTGTTTGCCAACTCAGACCGCTCTTCAGAAAAGACGATCCGGTCGTAGACCTCGCCGAGCCGCAATGTGCAGCCGATTGAGCTGAGCATTACGCTCTGTGAAAGATCCCTGGCAGTCGCGGCAATCATCCACTCACCGTTTGACTGCCGAGCGAAGTGCTCAACAAGCGGCATACTCTGAGCTACTACGACGTAGTCCGTCAGCGAGTCGAGGTGCTCGCGATATCGCGCGAACTTTTCGCCTCGATCGACGGCTCCCGTGCTCGGAGATAGAACTTCGATGATCACCTTCGGATTGATAAGCACGTCCTTATGTTCGTCGAGGTATTGTCGTTCACCGCACACGACCACCAAATCAGGAAACGAATAAAAAGCCTCCGCGGAATAGCGCGTCTTTGGAATTGGGCCGCTGCGCACTTTGGTGTCCTTGGAAAAGGCTTGGCACGGCGTCCCCTTCAACTGGGAACCAATCTCAATGGTAAGATTGGTGCAGATCGTCCCATGCTCCTCACTCTCGCCTGCCATCAAATAGATCTGTCCATCCAGATATTCGCGGCGCTCCTGGGATGCGCGCTCCACCGCGAGGTACTCATCTTCAGTGTAGAAACTTTCTGGTTTCCTTACGCTTGCCATGTTTGACTCCGGTTCTTTCATATCCCAGGATTGCTCGATTATAGACCGGTCGTGTCCTTCAGCAAAGTCGCGCATCGATTGCGGTTTCATCTTCGGTTTAGCCCGAACTATTTCGAGAAAATTCTCCAACACCGCGTGAGACTGAATTGCGATGTTTCGCCGCTCGTCGTAGGATTGGAGCCGAATAAGCTCAAGCTGATGTTCGCCAAAACTCGCGTGAAGGGTACGGACGACTAATGCAACAAGCACTCGAAGGCATTCGAATTCTCGATTTCTCGCGCATGCTTCCGGGTCCTTACTGCTCGATGATGCTCGGCGATCTCGGCGCAGAAGTGATTAAGGTAGAGGAGCCGATTGTCGGAGATCCGACACGCCGAAGCCCTCCAATCATCGACGGCCGAAGCGCGCCTTTCGCCCAGGTGAATCGCAACAAGAAATCCATCGCAATCGATTTAAAGAAGCCGGAAGGCCGGGACATCTTCCTGAAACTGGCTTCCACAGCCGATTGCGTGTTGGAGCAGTTTCGGCCCGGAGTCGTCGATCGACTTGGGATCAATTACGCGGCCGTCTCTGAAGTCAATCCTCGAATCGTCTATTGCTCTCTGACCGGGTTCGGGCAGGATGGCCCGCATCGCGAGCGTAGCGGGCACGATCTGAATTATCTCGCGTTATCCGGTGTGCTCGGATTGACCACCGACGATCGAGGCAAGCCCGTGATTCCCGGCGTTCAGGTCGCGGACCTTGCGGGCGGGATGATCGCGGGCTTTGCGATACTCGCGGCGTTGCTCGCGCGCGAAAAGACCGGCCGCGGTCAGTACGTCGACGTCTCGATGTTCGATGTGATGCTTTCAATGCTGCCGATTCCGGCGGCTCATCACTTCGCCGGTAAGACAATTCCGGTCGGCGGCAAGTACGTACTCTCCGGCGCATATCCTTTTTACAACGTCTATCAAACGAGCGATGGAAAATTCATGACGCTCGGGGCGCTCGAGCCAAAATTCTGGGCCAACTTTTGCAAAAAGATCGAGCGAGATGATTTGATCGCGCGTCAGTTCGACGCCGGCGAACAGCGCCAGAATCTGTTCGAAGAAGTGCGCACTGTCTTCAAATCGAAAACTCAGTCTGAATGGATTGAGCTGATGCGCGATGCGGACTGCTGTTGCGAGCCGGTGCTCTCGATGGCTGAAGCATTCGAGCACTCGCAAACACGAGCGCGCGAATTGATTCGTCAGGGCCCGAGTATCACCGAACAACTAGGTTTTTCATACAAGCTCAGCGATACTCCACCACGCGAAACGTCCCGAGCTCCCGCGCTCGGGGAACATACAGCCGAGCTTCTGGCTGCCGCCGGAATTTCAACGGACGAAGTCACCAGACTGAAGGAAGCAGGAATTATCACAATGCGTGATTAGTTCGTAGTCCGGCCTTCAGGCGGAAGTTTGTAATTGATTGTTCGTAACATCGACCATACGAACTTCCGCCCGAAGGCCGGACTACGAGCTCTTTTAGGAGACCACTATGGATTACGTATTAACCGAAGATCAGGAACAACTGCGGCGGCTGGCTGAGGAGTTTGTAGCCCGAGAGGCAAAGCCTTATTGGGAGAAGAACGGCCACGAAGAATTTCCGTGGCCGTTGTTTCGCAAGCTCGGCGAGATTGGACTCGCTGCAATTCCGTTTCCGACTGAGTTTGGCGGCGGCGGTTTGGATTATTCCGCATACATCGTGGTGCTCGAGGAGTTCTCACGCCTCGAGAGTCATCTCGGCAGCGCACTCTCGGTTCACGGGCTGCCGCAATTGATCATCAACACGTTCGGCACCCCAGCCCAAAAGCAAAAGTATCTTCCGGCAATGGCCCGCGCCGAGTTGCTCGGAGCCTTCGCGCTCACCGAGCCACACGCCGGTTCGGACGCCGCGAACATCAACACCCGAGCCGAGCTTCGCGGAGATAAATATATTTTGCGTGGTCAGAAGATCTGGATCACGCACGGTGGCGATGCAGATGTGTACATCGTGATGGCCGTCACCGACAAAGGCAAAGGCGCGAAGGGCGTCAGCTCATTCATCGTAGAGAAGGGAACCGGGGGTCTTGCATTCGGGAAACGTGAGCGGCCGATGGGCTTGCCGCATCACACCCGCGAAGTATTCTTCGAGGACTGCGAGATCCCGCGCGAAAATCTGATCGGCCGCGAAGGAGAAGGCTTCAAGGTGGCGATGACTGCGCTGGACTCCGGACGCATAACCGTGGCCGCAACGTCGATCGGAACCGCTCAAGCGGCCTTCGATCATGCGCTTAGTTATTCAACAGAGCGGCGCGCGTTCGGGCAGGCTATCTCAGGGTTTCAGGGAATCCAGTTCATGCTCGCGGACATGGCGGCCGCGATCGAAGCGGCGCGATGCGTAACTCGAAAAGCCGCGTGGTTGCGCGACAATGGATTGCCGTTCAACGCGATTGCTTCGATGGCGAAGCTCCTGGCGACGGACACCGCGATGAAGGTGACAACGGATGCAGTTCAGATCTACGGCGGATACGGCACGAGCGAGGATTATCCCGTTCAGGGCTTGATGCGCCAGGCGAAAATAGGGCAAATCGTCGAAGGCACGAATCAGATTCAGCGGATGATAATTGCGCGCGAGTTGCTGAAGAAGTTTCGTGAGTGATTCAAGAGGGCGGGGCGTTCCGGGAACCCTAATGTCGCGGCTTCTTTGGATCACGCGAATTCCAGTTGCACCGGCCGGGGAATAACTCCAGCATCGTGACCGCGCTCCAGCAAGAGCCTCACCGCCGCACGGCCCTGCTCGCCATAGTCAATCGTGTAATCGTTGACGTACATTCCTACGAACTTGTCGGTCAGCGATTCTTCCATCCCACGCCCGTACTTCATCGAATGCCTCACCGCGACTTCACGATTAGCAAGGCCATACTCGATTGATTCACGCAATAGATCGGAGATCGAGGAGATCAATTCATTGCCGAGCGATTTTCTGATCGCGTTCCCTCCAAGCGGAAGCGGCAGACCGGTTTCGGACATCCACCACTCGCCAAGGTCGATGACTTTGTTGAAGCCTCGGGCTGAATAGGTCAATTGGCCTTCGTGAATCAGCAACCCCGCGTCGACGTCGCCTCGCTCGACCGAATCCATGATTTGATCGAAAGGCACGACGACCGTTTTTACTTCACCAACACAGAGACGCAGTGTCAGATAGGCCGTGGTCATCAATCCGGGCACAGCGATGGTCGCGTTTCGAAGCTCGTCGAGATTCATCGGCTCTCGGGAGATCACCAACGGACCGTAGTTGTCACCCATCGAAGCGCCGGATGTCAGCAGCGCGTACTGATCGAGCACGTACGCGTAAGCGTGAATCGAAACCGCGGTCACGTCTAGTTCGGCGTTCATCGCGCGCCGGTTGAGCGTTTCAATGTCCTGAATGACATGGCGAAAGCTCAAGCCGTTAGTGTCGATCTTGTCAGCGGCAAGCGCGTAAAACATGAACGCGTCGTCGGGGTCCGGACTGTGTCCCAGAGTAATCTCTCGTTTTTCCATTTTTATAGTCGCCGGAAGCAATTGCTCTCAGCCAGAACGTAACCGCTCGATTGGCGCCGCGCAAGCCGGTGTTTGGATATCTCAATTTTTTCTAAAGAACGTGGTGCGTGACATACTGCATCTGGACCGGAACTCCTCCGTTTACTTTTACCTTGATGAGAATTTGAAAATAGGAGGGCAACTTCGGCTGGCCATCGCTGGAAGTCGACAGGTGCGCGATGAGGTCTTTTACGTATTCCGGTTTTGTGACGTACTCCGCCGCGGCTTGCGTCCCGAATGTGGTGATGCCCGCTAGAATCAGCAATCTGTAGTTCTCGTTCAGTCCCTTGAGCGAGCTGATCACAGCATAGTCTTCAGAGATCTGGCTTCGTGAGGGACCCTCCTGCTTCGCAAAGTAAGCGCTCTGTTCACCCGCTCCCGGTTTCGTATTCGCGATTCCGAAACTAACTTCCTGCTTTTCGTTTTTCATCAGGCGGAACAGGAAATCCTGCGCCTGGGGTAGGTCGCGCAAAAGCAGGTTCTCAGCGGGCGACCCCAGCACCACCAGGTTCTCAGTCTTTACGTCATCCCAGGTCAACAACAAACTTCGCTTCACTCGGAACGGGTGCCCCGCGTTCAAGAAGAAATCGGCCAGCGAATAAACACCCATCACCTCGCCGATACCTGTGTAGTGATCGGTGACGACGCTGTTTCGAGCTACGTTCCCGGAGCTCTGAGCGTGAGCGGCGCCGGAGCTGCCCGACGAATCCAATGGTTTTAGTAGTCTCATCCCGGTTTCAGCCGTGCCCTCGAATTGCGTATTGCTAAACGCAACGAGCACTGGTTCAGGTGAACGCAACAGTTCACCCCACAGCGGTGCGGCTGCCTGAGCTTCAGCAGATTCTGTGGTCCTCGATGACGGATTCTCTCGCAGGCGTCGGATCTCAGTTCGATAATTGAAAGCGACGATGCTAATCGCGAAACAGATGATTGCAAGAGCTGCAATGATTACTTTCAATCGCAGTGTTGAGTCGGCTGGCACCGCGGTACCTGCGACTAACCCGCCATCGATAGCCGGAGCCGGAATGGCCTTCGATCCGTTTAGCTGAGGAACGTATGAAAAGACCGGAGTGTACTGACCCTTCGGCAGGTCGATGATGACTTTGTCGTCTTTGCCCTCTCCAGAGTAATACTCCTGAAGCTTTGATCTCAGTCGCCCGGCCTGCACGCGCACCATGGAATCGTTGCGAGAGTCGTAATCGCTGCTTCGCCCGAATACCTCGGTCGCTATGATGTATTCCTTCAAGTAACTGTTTTGGCTTTCCACGGATTTGAGAACCACAAATTTGAGAAAAGCCCGCAAGCTTTCAGACCCGTGTAGAGCGCGGCTTTGGAGGAGTCGCTCGAGCTCTTCCAGTTTTTCCGTTTTGGTCACATCCATGATGTGTAACGCATCTCGAATCGGTGTAACGCAGCGGCCATTCGCCTCGAAACTACTGATAAATAGAATGTAACGGTATTATACATAGAGAGACTTCCCAAATGAAATCAAGACGACTAGAGTGAGTTCGCTATCGTACTGAGATCCGGAAAGCCGACCTTGCCTTCGCTCTCTTGAGCGGAGTTCTGCGAGCGGTCTGTCTCGCGAGTGCCTGGCCTTCCGGTTTCCCGATCATTACTAACCGTTCACTGCTCACACTCTTGGAGGTGCGTCTCATGAAAGAGATTCTCGGTCGCAAGTCGATTACAAAGCGGCTGGCGTCGTGCGCGCTCTCGCTGCTGATGCTTGCAAGCTCGGCGGGGTCCGTCCTTGCGCAAAGCGACACTGGCCGTATTGAAGGCATCGTTACCGATGCTTCGGGCGCGGTTATGTCGGGAGCGATCGTCGCTGCCGTCAATGCGCAAACCAACATCCGCACAGAAGCGAAGACAAACGATGAAGGCCGGTACGTGTTGACGCCTTTGCGCGTCGGCACATACACGTTGGAAATTACCGCACAGGGCTTTCGAAAATTCGAGCAAAAAGAAGTTGTGTTGACCGTCAATCAAGTCGCGCGAATAGACGCGAAGCTCGAAGCCGGCAATGTCTCCGAAGTTGTGACGGTCAGTACCGGGGCGCCGCTGATCGAGGCCAGCACTTCTTCGTTGGGCACGGTTATTCAGGAACAGAAGATCGTCGACCTGCCGCTCAACGGACGCAACTTCACCCAGCTCGCGACATTAGTTCCCGGGGTGACACGTGGCGTGCCCGGTTCGAACGCGGATGGCTCGGGCGGCAACGCTGAAACATTTCGCCAAGGCGAGACCGGCTCGGCGGCGCTTTCGGCCAACGGGCTTCGCGAGCAGAACAACAACTTCCAACTCGATGGCATCGACAATAACGAATCCATCGTCAACACCATCGTGTTCTTCCCGCCGGTTGAGGCGCTCGAGGAGTTCCGAGTCATAACGAGTGTTGCGCCCGCGGAATTCGGCCGGGGCGGCGGCGCGATTGTGAACGCGGTTATCAAGTCGGGAGGCAACGCCTTTCACGGCTCGGCGTTTGAGTTCCTGCGCAATTCCGCGCTCGATGCCAGGCCAACTTTTTCGGGAAACAAACCGCTGTTCATTCGCAACCAGTTCGGCGGCACTTTCGGCGGGCCAATCGTCCGCGAAAAGGCATTCTTCTTCGTCGACTATCAAGGCCTGAGGCAGCGATTGCCGATTGAAGCGGGCAATCGCATAACGGTGCCGACAGCCAAAATGCGCGTTGGGGACTTCAGCGAATTACTCAATGCCGGCTTCACCGGAGTCGGCAATCCCATTACGATCTACAATCCAAACACCGGAGTGCCGTTCCCGAATAACAAGGTCAACATTCCTCTCAACCCTGTGGCGCAAGCTTATTTGAATTCCTTCCCGCTCCCGGATTTCACCGACCGCGCCCAGGGCAATTACCTTGTGCGGCGCTTGCGCAAGCAGACCTTCAATGACGGCGACGCCCGCGTTGATTATCATTTTTCGGACCAGGATCTGGTCTTCGGCCGCTTCAGCATCGCCGATGATGTCCAGACAGACCCGGGCCGCATTCCTGATTTCCACGCGGGGTTCGGCTCAGGAACGAATCAAGTGAAGGCGCATAGCATCGCGCTCAACTACACGCGAACCTTCAGCGCGAGCCTCATCAATGAAGCGCGCTTCGGATACATACGTCACAAGATCGAATTCCTGCCGGTCAATTTCGGAGTCGATCAGACGTCGCAGCTTGGCATCGGCGGCCAGGCTGGAATTACGGCGAGCGAAGTCGGCGGAATCGTGCTGATCGGCGGCGGCAACGGAAGCTTCATCGAGTATCTCGGTGATGGCGGGCCATACAAGCTAAACGAGAGGACGCTTCAATTCTCCGATGCGTTGAGCTACATTCGCGGCAACCACACCTTCAAGTTCGGCGCAACGCTGATTCAGCGGCACATCGGATCCCTTCAATCGGATCTCGGCAAAGGCTTCTACTTCTTTGACGATTCGCAGGCCACGCCGGGAAACAAACCTGCTGTCGGACGCACCGGCTACGAGGTCGCCGAAATGCTGATCGGGCGCACTTCATTCACGACCGCGGCATTCGTTACACCGACCACGGCGATCAACTTCGAGAACGGCTTCTTCGCCCAGGACGATTGGCGAGCAAGCCGCCGTTTGACCCTCAACCTCGGTTTGCGTTATGACGTTTTCACGCCTCCTCATGAAGCGAACGATCATCTTGCCAACTACGATCCGGTTTCGAAGAAGCTCATCGTTCCGGGCAACGGCGTTCCCAGCTCGACCATCGACACCGACAAAAACAACTTTGGTCCGCGTTTCGGTCTTGCTTACGACCTCAGCGGTGACGGCAAAACGGTGTTGCGCGGTGGATATGGGATCTTCTATTCGCTGGATCGCGGCGGCATCGCCAATCAGTTGACTCAGAACCCGCCGTTCAATACTGAAGAGTTTCGATTCTTTTTCGGCGACGTAAGCGCGGGAGGGATTGCAGCGGGCGGACAGATTCGTTTGGGCGATAAAATTCCTGCGCCGACGCCCGTCGATCCGGCGGTGTCGGCCTTGCCCACGGGCTCAAAGGTAAGGTTCATTCCTCGCGATACGAAGAACACCCGCGTTCAGCAATACAACGTTGCATTCGAACGCGAGCTGGCTTCCAGGATCGCCGTGAACATCGCATATGTCGGCACACACGGCGACAACGTCACCGCAATCACGACACAAAGCGGCTTTGGTGGAGACATCACCGGTCTAATCACCACCATCGCCAACGTCGGGCATTCGAACTACAACTCGCTTCAGATAAAAGTGAGCCAGCGTGAGTATGACAAAGGCATGTTGCGCGGGCTCAGCTATCTTGCGTCGTACACATTCGGGCACGCGCGAAACGATTCGCCTGGCGCGTTCCCGGGGCCGGGCGGCAATTTCCAGTCAACGCCCGCCGATCCGGGCGGACTCGCACCCGGACCGGCCGACTACGACGTGCGTCATCGCTTCACGTTTGCGGGAACGTATGACATTCCATTCATGCGAGACTCAAAGGGAGCCGCACGAGCCGTTCTGTATGGCTGGCAAGCTAACTCGATCATCACACTGCAAACTGGAACGCCGTTCAGCGTTTTCGGCGGAGCCGGACGCGCCAAGCTCACAGGCGACCCCGAAGTTGGTGATCGGACCGCGGATCGTTGGTTCAACACGCAGGCGTTTACGACGTCCGCTAATGCATCTGAGCAATCTCCGCGAAACTTGCTTTCCGGACCCGGCATTGCGAATGTGGATGCTTCGCTGTTTCGCAAGTTCAGAATCACCGAGCGATTTGGCGCGGAGTTCCGAGCCGAAGCGTTCAACCTCTTCAATCATCCGCAATTTGGAACGCCGAACATTTTCTGCTGCGGCGGCGATTTCGGCCGGATAACAACGACGCGGCTTAACAGCGAGCGCCAGATTCAGTTTGGTCTGCGCTTGTTCTTCTAAGTATGTTGCGGAGCTTCGTCGAGAATGATGGTTCGGAGCAGCGATTTCGAAGCCGCTCCGAACCCCTCCTGGCTCGAAGCAGCAATAATCACACCGCGCTCCACACGGACTGCAAAACTGAGCTATTCGAAGTGAATGCTGTCAGATCAATCAGAATACCTCTGCGTCACTTGACGAGAATGGCCTCGCTTATCGCCGTGTTGCTTGGCGCGTTCTCAGTTTGTGAGGCGCAGAGTCCGGAGGTTCTGAAAGTCGAACCGCCCAACTGGTGGGCGAAGAACTCGATTAATCCTGTGCGCCTGTTGATTCATGGACGTAACTTGTCCGGCGCGAAAGTCGAGACTGACAACGCCGGCTTGAAGGTTGGCTCAGTGAGAGCGAATTCGTCGGGCACCTATCTGTTTGTCGATGTTTCGATTGATGCTCGGACGCGACCGGGCAAACGCACTCTCAAAATCACCACAGCGAAAGGAACGACGGCCGCGCCGTTCGAGATTTCCGCTCCGCTCGACCGCGCGATCCGTTTCCAGGGATTCACGACCGACGATGTAATTTACCTGATAATGACCGATCGATTCAGCGACGGCGATCCAACAAACAACAATCCCCAGGAGTCCACGGGACTCTACGATCGATCCAAGAGTCGCTACTATCACGGCGGAGATTTTCAGGGAATCATCAATCATCTCTCTTATCTCAAAGACCTTGGCGTCACCGCGATCTGGTTAACGCCCTGGTATGACAACGTCAATCACCTGAATGAGCGCGAGCAGTACCCGGACACTCCCGGCGCACCCAAGCGGCCGGTCACGGATTATCACGGCTACGGCGCGGTGGACTTCTATAAAGTCGAAGAGCACTTCGGCACGCTCGCGAAGTTGCGAGAGCTGGTTGATGCGGCGCACAGGCTCGGCATCAAGGTAATTCAAGATCAGGTAGCAAATCATACCGGGCCTTATCACCGCTGGGTGAAGGACTCGCCGACGCCGACCTGGTACAACGGCACCGAAGCACATCACCTCGCAAACAAGTTCGAGACCTGGGTGCTGCACGATCCGCATCCGGTCGAGCAGATGAAGCGCGAGACGCTCGACGGGTGGTTCATCGACATACTGCCGGATCTCAATCAAAGCGACGAAGAAACCGCGCTCTACATCATTCAAAACACGCTGTGGTGGATCGGCGTGACTGGGATCGACGCAATACGTCAGGACACGTGGCAATACGTGCCGACCAGTTTCTGGCGCCAGTGGACGGGGGCAATCAAGCGAGAGTATCCAAAGGTGAATGTCGTCGGCGAAGTAATGGATGGAGACCCAGCACACGTTTCGTTCTTTGAAGGCGGACGTGTCCACTTCGATGGCGTGGACACGGGGCTGGACACCCTCTTCGATTTCCCGCTGGCGTATCCGTCTCGGCGCGCGTTCGCCGAAGGCAAGCCCTCGCGAGAGGTCGCGCAGATACTCGCCCAGGACCAGTTGTACGGGCGGCCGGGAATGCTTGTCACTCTGCTCGGAAATCACGATATGCCGCGCTTCATGGGCGAGCCAGGCGCAAGCGTCGCCGGATTGAATCTCGCTAACACTTTCATGATGACGACCCGAGGCACGCCGCAGATTTATTACGGCGACGAGATCGCGATGGCCGGCGGAGGTGACCCCGACAATCGCCGCGACTTTCCCGGCGGATTCCCGGAGGACTCGCGTGACGCATTCAAGAAAGAAGATCGCACTGCCGCTGAAGAATCTGCATTCGAGCATTTGCGAAAGCTGACCCGTCTTCGTGCCGAGCACGAAGCCTTGCGGCGCGGTTCGCTGTTCAATCTTTATGTTGCCGGCCAGCAATACGCTTATGCGCGAGTGGCCGCGCGCGAGTCGATTATCGTCGTCATCAACAACGATGTGAGACCGGTAACCGTTGAGTTCAACGTTGGACCGGCAAGGCTCAAGAGTGGAGCGGCGCTTCGAGATTCTCTCGGAGTAGTCGCGGATGCGAGAGCCGACAAGGACATTCTGCGCGTTGCTATGCCTGCTCGCGCGGCCGCGGTTTTCATCACAAGGTGAATGACGGCGGAGAGAAAGAACCACCATGAACAAACCGCGGCTGAGTTTCTGGCAAATCTGGAATATGAGCTTCGGCTTCTTCGGGATTCAGTTTGGCTGGGGGCTGCAGCTCGGCAACATGAGCGCCATCTACGAGACGCTGCACGCAAAGCCCGATGAGATTGCGTTTCTGTGGCTTGCCGCGCCGATGACCGGGCTCCTGGTGCAGCCGATCATCGGTTCGATGAGCGACAGAACGTGGAATCGATTGGGACGCCGGCGCCCATATTTTCTGTGCGGCGCAATACTGTCGAGCCTGGCGTTGTTCCTGATGCCCACTTCATCATCGCTGTGGATGGCGGCCGGTCTGCTCTGGGTTCTGGATGCAAGCATCAACATCAGCATGGAGCCGTTCAGGGCCTTCGTCGCCGACAAACTCAACGACGAGCAGCGCACGATCGGGTTTGTGGCTCAGAGTTTTTTCATCGGCGCGGGCGCAACGCTTGCCGCAATGCCATTCATTCTCCGAAAGCTCGGAGTAACCGGCGCGACTGACAGCGGAATCTCGCTCACGATCAAGTATTCGTTCTGGGCCGGCGCGGTTGTGTTTCTCGTAGCTGTGCTGTGGACCGTTGTTTCTTCGAAGGAATATCCGCCCGAAGATTTGAAAAAGTTTCGCGAGAAACGTCTCAACAACAAGGGCCTGACGGTGTTCGCCGAAATCTTCTCCGCTATTCGGGAGATGCCCCAGACAATGAAGCAACTCGCCGCGGTGCAATTCTTCACCTGGCTCGGGCTGTTTTGCATGTGGATTTTCTTCGGACCCATGACCGCGCGTCACGTCTTCGGTGTGATCGACCCCGTATCTCAAAAGGACATCTATGACCGGGGCACCGAATGGGGAACCGTATGTTTTGCGGTCTACTCGGTGGTCTGCCTGATCGTCGCGTTTGCACTTCCGATGATTGCCGCGGCAACCAGTCGCAAGAGCGTTCACGCTTTTGCTTTAGTGTGCGGAGGCGCTGGGTTGCTCTCGGTTTATTTTATCCGCGATCCATACCTGCTGCTTCTGCCGATGGTGGGAGTGGGCATCGCGTGGGCCTCGATTCTGTCTATGCCCTACGCCATTCTTGCGGGCGTTCTGCCGCCCGCGAGGATGGGAGTGTACATGGGTATATTCAACTTCTTTATCGTCTTGCCTGAGATCACCGCTTCGCTTACGTTTCAACCGCTGGTCAAGTATGTTTTCAACAACAATCCACTCTACGTTGTAATGCTAGGAGGAGGGTCGATGTTGACCGCCGCGTTGTTGCTTGTGCGAGTGCGCGACACCATTCACAAGCCCGCTGATCTCGCGGCAATTCTCGAAGGCGACCGCCGCGAGCCGATCCTTGTCCAGGAATCCGCTCAACCTGTTCCGAGCACTGCATTGATCGACCAGGACTGAGATGCCTGCAAGCTCTTGCCTCTTCAGACGACTGCTTCTCAGACTCCTGATCTGGACGCTCGCGTGCTGGCTCACACTTTCGTGTTGTCCGGCTCGATCGTTAACGGTTCAGCGAAACGTATCGACTGAAACTGCGCGTCGCATTCCTTCGTGGTTGCGTGAGGGAGTCATCTACGAAATATTTCCGCGTGCGTTTTCGCGGCGAGGCGATCTCAACGGCGTCGCTTCGAGGCTCGATGACTTGAAGAATCTAGGGGTCACGATCCTCTGGTTGACAGGTGATCGCGCTCAGCCGCGCGCACCGAGCCTTGATTGATGGCTACTAACCAGCTCCGCCTCCGGCGCCGCCCGCTCCAGCGCCGGCACCACCGGCTCCGCCTCCGGCGCCGCCCGCTCCCGCGCCGGCACCACCGGCTCCGCCTCCGGCGCCGCCCGCTCCAGCGCCGCCAGCACCCGCCGCTCCGCCAGCGTCTCCGTTACTTCCGTTGCTCGCTCCGTCGATGCCCTTAGACACGACGTACGAGCCACCGCTGATCCCGAGTAATACCAGAATTCCCGCGGGAATCTTTGGATAGTCTGGTGGATCCAATCGCGCGATTATGTAAAACAGGCTCATTGCGACGACGAAGGTGAAGATCAAGAACTGAAAGCGTGACAGGCTCGCGTAACCATCTTTGTCGTTGATCAGGTGTTTCAGGTCGATCTTACCGATCAGAATCCAAATGACTATGATCGCCGCCAGGACCCCAAGGAAGATCGTAAGGATCCAGCCGATAGCCACTCCGAGATTTGACATTGCTCTTCCTCCCTATTCTCAATTGTTGTTTGATCCTCCCGCGCGGAGGGCGGACGTCAAAGGGCCAAGTTTTTCGCGGATCAGCGATGCGAGCCTGGCGCTGTGATAAAGCACGTGGCTCCCTCCAAGTATCAGAAGTAGTTCGTTGGGAACGTCCGGGAGCGTTCCCGGGTCAGGATTTTCAAAAACGAGCGAAAGATAAAACAAAGCGCCCCCCAGCGTGAACATCAGCAATTGAACCCGCGTCGCGCTGAAGTGACCGTCCTCATACAAAAGCCCCTTAGTGTTTATCCGGCCGATGATAAGCTGATAGCCGACTATCGATGCCAGGCTAATGACCAGCGCCCATAGCTCGTAATGGATAAGTGTAGCCAACGCGTTCATGTGGAACCTCCGTCTCCAAACGTCGAAACAGTTTCAAACTGGACAACGGGTAATCCAAACGCTGCAAGCCTGTGGGTTCTCGATCGCTTGCCTATTCTTAAGTATTAAATGTTATGAGGCCAATTCGATGGCAAGCATATACCTCATCAGGGAATGCTAAAGCAAGCTGCTCTGGGCGGTCTCACGATTTAAGTTCTAAAAACCGCGCGGCGACGGATGAGTGCAGGACTTGGATCGTAACGGCCGGTGAGCCACAGAGTCAGTTGCTTGTCCCTGTGCCGGGCCACCGGATAGAATAACGCCTTTGAATCTTTCCCGGCGCAAGTATCCTTGCTCGGACCAGTTGGTGTACTTATGACTACTATTGAGCGAATCTATGCCCGCGAGATCATCGACTCGCGAGGCAATCCGACGGTTGAGGCCGAAGTTACGCTCGAAAGCGGAATAGTCGGCCGCGCAGCCGTGCCGTCGGGAGCTTCGACCGGCGACAACGAAGCTCTCGAGCTTCGCGACGGCGACAAAAAACGCTACGGCAGCAAGGGTGTGTTGAAGGCTGTCGCGAACGTGAACACTGCAATCTCAAAAGCTGTAGTCGGGCGCGACGCCTTGCTGCAAGCCGATGTTGATCTGGCAATGCTTGCCGCTGACGGCACTCCTAATAAACGCAAGCTTGGCGCGAACGCGATCCTCGCCGTGTCGCTGGCGACGGCGCGCGCCGCGGCGGATGCGCTGGCGGTTCCGCTCTACTCATATCTGGGCGGCGTCGGCGCGCGCACGTTGCCGGTCCCGATGATGAATGTGCTCAACGGCGGCGCTCACGCTGACAACAACATCGACTTTCAGGAATTCATGATCGTGCCTGGAGGCTTCACGACCTTCGCGGAGTCGCTTCGAGCAGGCGTCGAAGTTTTTCACTCGTTGAAGGCCGTTCTCAAGAAGCGAGGCCACTCGACGTCAGTCGGCGACGAAGGCGGATTCGCTCCGAGTTTGAAGTCGAACGATGAAGCCATCGAAGCGATACTCGAAGCCATCAATCATGCCGGCTACAAAACGGGGGAACACATCGCGCTCGCGCTCGATCCGGCGTCGAGCGAGTTCTATGAGAAGGGCTTGTACGTGTTCAAGAAGTCGACCGGCGCCCGAATGAGTTCGGATGAGATGGTGGAGCTGTACACGAGTTGGGTCGATCAGTATCCCATCATCTCGATTGAAGACGGGCTTGCCGAGTCTGATTGGACCGGATGGGCGGCGCTCACGAGAAGCCTTGGCGAGCGCGTTCAGCTTGTCGGCGATGATTTGTTCGTGACCAACACAGAGTATCTCGGCAAGGGAATTCGTGAAAGAGTCGCGAATTCGATTTTGATAAAGGTGAATCAAATCGGCACGCTCACTGAGACGCTGGACACAATCGAGATGGCAAAGACTCACGCTTACTCCTGTGTGATCTCTCATCGATCCGGCGAAACCGAAGACACCTTCATAGCGGATCTGGCCGTCGCAACCAACGCGGGGCAGATCAAGACCGGCTCGGCAAGCCGCACCGACCGCGTCGCGAAGTACAATCAATTGCTGCGCATCGAAGAGGAGCTTGGGTCGGCCGCGCGGTACCCGGGCTTCGCGGCGTTCGCGGGCTCTCGCCTTGGAGAGGCCGCCGTGAGGCGCGCATCCAGGACGGCCTCCAGGAAGTGAACTTGTATGCACGACCTGACGTCACTGGGATGGAGCGAGTTCTTCGCGCGCGAGTTTGAACCGTACCGCCAGAAAGGTCACTTCCCCGGACGAGTCGTGCTCGAAGAACGCGGTGCTTACAGGCTGCTTACCGAACAAGGTGAACTAAAGGCCGGCGTGCGCGGCAAGCTGAGATTCGACAGCCAAAGCGCCGCCGATTTTCCCGCAGTTGGAGACTGGGTTGCCATCTCAACACGCGAGCGAGACGGGCTCGCGCAGATTCAAGCTGTCCTGCCACGTCGAAGCAGGTTCTCACGCAAAGCCGCCGGCACGAACAGCGAAGAACAAGTCGTCGCCGCTAACGTAGACACAGTCTTTCTGGTTCAGGGTCTCGATCACGACTTCAATCTTCGGCGCCTCGAACGTTATCTCGTCGCCGCGTTTGAGAGCAACGCGGCCCCGGTCGTCATACTCAGCAAGCTTGATCTCTGCGAGGACGTTGGAGAAAAGGTCGCGGCTGCCGAGTCGGTTTCGCCGGGCACTCCGGTTCATGCGATCAGCTCGGTGTCGGGGCAGGGCCTCGAGGCGCTCGATCAATACGTGCTGCCGGGAGCCACCATCGCGTTCCTGGGTTCGTCGGGCGCGGGAAAATCGACGTTGATCAATCGAATCGTTGGCGAAGAGGTTCAGAAGACAGCGGAGGTACGTGAACACGATAGCCGCGGCCGGCACACCACTACGCATCGCGAGTTGCTGATTCTGAAGAGTGGCGGATTGCTGATCGATACTCCGGGCATGCGCGAGCTTCAGTTGTGGGACGCAGGCGGGTCGCTTGGCCAGGCGTTTTCGGACGTTGAAGCGATTGCAGCGTCGTGTTATTTCACCAACTGCCGGCATCAGAACGAACCGGATTGCGCGGTGCGTGAAGCGCTCGCCAACGGCACGCTCGATGCGGGCCGTTACGAAAGCTACGTTAAGCTGGAGAAAGAACTCGAATATCTGGACTCGCGAATGGATACGAGGCTTCATTTGAAACGTAAGAGCCGCGAGAAGAAAATTCACCGGGCCTTCAGGACCATCAAGCCCAAGCGCTCGTGATAGTCCTGCACACCGGGTAGCGGGCCCAAGCATGCAGGCCAGGGCAAGTCCGCGCAGCCCTGGGTCGAAAGATGCCGCAGTCCTGGGTCTGCATCCACGGCGCGAGCCCGCCTAGCGGGCGACAGCGGCAATCCGAAGTGAGCGAATCACAAGTAGACCACATTCAGACTCAAGCGGAGCATCATCGTAAGACGACCTTCGAAGAAGAATTGATTGCCTTGTTACGGGGGCACGATTTACCCTACGATCCGAATCAGCTATGGATTTGAGCGATGCAAAGTCTGTCGCCCGCTACGCTGGTTCAGGCGATCGGTCGCCAATGACACCCGGGGCTCGGCGGTCTTGCCCTGGGCTACAGTCTTTGTCGCCCGCTACGCGGGTTGCACAGCAGGCAGGCGTGAGAACTATGCGGTTGTGGAAATAATGGCTTCTCAAAATCGAACTCTGACTCACGATTGCTTGGCTTCCTCACAAGAGCCGCACGTGCTCGATATCGGCTGTGGAACAAACAAAATCGCGGGCGCGATTGGAATGGACGTCAATCCTCGCACTGCCGCCGATGTGATTCATGATCTGGATGACTTGCCTTATCCATTCGACGACAGCCAATTCGACGAAGTCATCGGCCGGCACGTGATCGAGCACGTTCGCGATCCGATGGCCGTTATGTGCGAACTTCATCGAATCACCCGCAACGGCGGCCTGGTGAAACTCGTCACGCCTCATTGGACGAATCCGGATTTCGCAACTGATCTCACGCACCGCAATCATCTGAACAGCTATTCGTTTCGCAACCTGACAGACGAGCGTGCCGTCTTTCCGTTTTACACGAATGTCCGGTTTCGTCAGCGTGACGTTCGAGTGACTGTCCTGAATTTGTGGAAGCTGACCGGCCTCGAATTTCTGATCAACCTCGATCGCCGCTTTCCGCCGCTGCGATTCGTTCGAAAATTCTGGGAGCAGTACCTGAACGCAATCGCGCGCGGAAAGGAAATTCACTTTGAACTCGAAGTGATCAAATAGAACTCAACCCACCCCTTGACCGGATGACTCGATGGTTTGGTGATTGTTTGCAGATTCAAATCTGCGGACTGCTTGTGCTATCCTAAACCTCTTTGTCCATGGAAGAAAAAAACACAAAAACAAACGACGCTTGCCCTAACTGTGGTTCGACCGAGAGCGAGACAGACGCGACGTTCTGTCAGACCTGCGGCGCAAAGCTTGACTCATCACTGCTCGCGCCGCCTGCCCCTCCGGGGCCCTGCGAGCCTGGGAAAATAATTGGAGGGCGCTTCGTTGTGCAGTCGCTGTTGTGGACTGCCCCGACTTACAACGCGTACGATGCGACAGTTCAAGGCTCGCTCGATACCACGCTCACAATAATCGAACAGCGCCTCAATTCGATCGATTCGATTGCAGGGGGCTCGCCGGTGTCTGGCAGCGAAGGGCCGACAAAAGTTTCGGGCTCGCTCGAAGAGGCCGCGCCCGCCTTCGAGCGGTTCGGACTGTTGAAACCGGTCGAACAGACGATTGAGAACAACAACCTTTATATAGTGCTCGAACACATCGGCGGTCAGGCGATCGCGCACCTCGATCAAACCGACGAGAAACAAGCTCGCGAGATTTGCCTGCAACTCTGTGCGCTGGCTGAGCAGTTTCACAAGAATGGTTGGGTGTACAACGGCTTCGAGCCGTACGGAATCGTTCTCGATCGCGAGCAACACGCGCGGCTCATCGGGTTCGACAGGGCGCGGCAAGCCGGGGCCAAAGTCGACGATGCGCCGATCTATCCGAGTCGCGGTTTTACGGCGCCTGAGTTGTTCGGCGCCGATGCCGCCTACGACGTCAGGGCTGATGTCTACTCGCTAGGCGCAATGATGCAGTTCCTGTTGACCGGCGAGAGCGCGGGCGCCGCGGACGGATCGGGCCTGTATCCGGTGGCTACTGTCTTTCCAAACTTCGAGCGGCTGCTGGCGCGCGCGCTTGCCGAAGAACCCGGCGATCGGTTTCAGAGCGTCTCCGAGTTTAGAGAAGCCCTTCGCGATTTGAATCTTCCGGTTGTTTTGCAATCAGGCCACTTCACCGACGTCGGTTTGCAACGTGAGTTGAATGAAGACAGCGTGCTTGCTTTGAATCTGACTCAGTATTACGAATCGGTGCAGACTCAGATCGGGCTCTACATCGTATCGGATGGAATGGGAGGCGAAGCCGCCGGCGAGGTTGCATCGCGCGTCACCGTTCGCGCCGTTGCGGAATGGATGACCGATAAGCTGATCTCGGCCTCGCTCAAGTCGACTCGAGAAGAGAAAATCGCCGCGCCTACTCAAACCGGTGGATTGCGATTGGCCGTGGCCAACGGTCACGAGATGGCGACGACCGAGATGCTGAAGCAGGCAGTGATCTCGGCCAATCGGGAAGTGATGTCATACGCCGCTGCGAATCCCCACGAGCGCGGCTTGGGTGCGACGGTCACCGTTGCCATGGTCGTCGGAGAGGTGCTGACCATCGCTCACGTGGGAGATAGCCGCTGCTACTTGTTGTCCGGGGATAGGCTCGAGCAGTTGACGGAAGATCACTCGCTTGTGCAGAAGATGGTCAACACCGGGAATCTCTCGCGTTCCGAAGCTCGCAGCCATCCCTATCGGAATGTGATATATCGCTCAATCGGCGCCGACGAGCAGATCGAGATAGACGTGATTCGCAGGAAGCTTTCGAGCGGCGACACGTTGATGCTATGCAGCGACGGGTTGAACGGAATGCTCGGCGACGATCAGATTCGTGACATTCTGCTCGTGAATCCGGATCCCAATGCCGCCGCAAAAGAACTGGTCGTCGCGGCGAATGATGCCGGCGGCGAAGACAACACCTCGGTCATCGTTGTGCGGATCAGCTAATCACCCGCCGCTCGTGTTCCTTCGCGAGTCGAAAACAAAAACATCAGCCTCGAATACCGCTCGAATTGATCGCGATTGTCGCTGATGACTGTTCCCTGAGCCACCGCCCGAAAAGCCAGCCCCGTGCGCTTGATGCCCCGCGCTTCGTTTCGTGTGCGTGCGGGCCACGCGCGTTCGAGCAGTGTTCGCATTCGCGGAAACTGATCGTCAAATATTGCTTGTGGCGCGGCGGCCCGAAGACAGTTCACCGCCGCGCGAAAGTTCACATCGGTTCTGAATGACATCGGCGAAACCAGTCCTGAATAGTCGAAGGCATCCGACTTGATCCGGAAACTCTGAGCGGCGTTCGCCGAATAGCAATCGAGCAGCGTCTCGTCTGAGCGATACTCGGACGAATCAAGCACGTCGCCTGATTTGCCGCGAGCGGCGCTGATTCCTTCGGTGTAATCCACTCGCGAGTTTCGAAGCTCGCCGATAACGAGCAGCCTGAGGTCGGACTTGAGCACCGCCTGGCGCCCACCCGTGTGTTCGATCTCGATTCCGGTTTCAGTCAAAGTAACCCGCCGTGCGCGAATAAGCTCACGATCGACCCCGAGGGCTTCGTCGGGGATCAGAGCCGCTCTTAATCCGCACGTTCGAACGAGCGCGGCGATCATCTCGGCTTCCGCGTGAGTATGGCAGCGCGCCAGAGGAACAGGCTTGTGTGCCTCGATCAGTGCCTGCGCTTCGGAGGCTTCGATTTGAAGCGCCACGGCGAGTTGAGCAAAGACGCTTTCATTGATGCGCGCGGTCGTTGGCTCGAGGACCGTGTTGAACGCGTGGTCGCTTATGTCAATGTTTCGTTGGGGCGGCGCCGACGTGATGCTGGCGAAGGGCAACTGCTCGCGGCAGTAGATGCACTCGCCTCGAGCAGCGGGAGTTCGCCTCGCGCATCTCGAACAACTGGTCACATCCTGATTCAAGGGATTCTCGCTTCCGGGGCTTGCTAATCCTGAGGGCGTCGCGCGCGGGTCGATTATAGCATAGGTGGGGAGTGCGGAGTGCGGAGTCTGGAGTGCGGAGTCTGGAGTGCGGAGTGCTGGAGTGCTGGAGTGCGGAGTCTGGAGTCGTGATTCGGAAATCCCAAACTCCTGACTCCAGACTCCGCACTCCAGACTCCGCACTCCGCACTCCGCACTCCGCACTCATGTGATACATTCAGCGTGATGATGTTTCGAGACTCTCTTACACGCAGAAACACGATCATTGCCGCGTCCGTCTTGGGCGTCGGATTAATTGTCGGGGGATTTTTTTTGCTGCGACGCGCGCCCCGCGTTGATATGGTGAGATATGTTCCCGCTTCGGCGCTCGCGTTTGTTGAGATTGATAGTCTCGCGGATCTCGCCGACGGTCTGACGAGTACGAACGCGTGGCGCGAGTTGGGTCCCGCGCTGAGCCTGTCGAGTCAGCTTCGGCAAATGGGATTCTTCGCGGATCTGATGGGGAGAACTGGGCTCGGGCCCGACGAAGCTGTTCTGGTGGGCCGCGCTCAATATGCGGTTGCCGTCACCGGCGTCGAGGCTCAGGCGGGTGAGAACGAAGAAGGGCCTTACCTTCACCTGAAGCCCGACTTCGCGCTGATCATCGAGTCTCACTTGAAACCTCAGGCTGCGACCCGCCTGGTACAGGATCGCGCATTACTCATCGCCCAGAAGATCTACGGCGAGTCGGTTGCCGAAGACACCGATGACTATCGCGGATCTCATCTATTGATTTTCCACGGCGCGGAGTCGAACCGCCGCTTGATTGCATCAAGCTTTGGGAGCGTCATTGTGCTGGCGAATCAGGACGCGGCGATGAAGTCTTGCGTCGATGCGATAGCCGGTGGAGCGGCTTCGCTGGCCGAGGATTCGACACTCAAGGAGATGCGGTCCATTGTGGACCACGACTCTACCGTTGTCGGTTACGTCACAGCGAGGGGTGTCCGAAAGCTCTTCGAGATATGGCCGGCGTTGATCGACGGTGGTTCGGCCGAGCCGGGAACCGTCAGTTCGTTTACCGATCTTCTCCAGCACATATCCGAGCAAGCAGCCGAGGGACTGCTTTACTCTTTGCAATTCGCAGACGGGGGAGTCACCGAAAAATACTTGACCGTGCTTCGTCCGCCAGTTGCCCGGGCGCTGGCCGAAACCTTGACACCGGCTTCGGAAGCCAGTTTGCAGGTGCTCGCTCAGATACCGCAATCTATCGAGCGCCTGACGCTCGTCGAGTTCCAAAGCGTCGGGGATGCGCCCGAGCGCATTCTCAAGCAACTCTCACCGAACCTCGACCTGGTCGCCGGAGTCGCGCTTCGCGAGTTTGTCATCAGCCTTCGAAAGGAATATGGGCTCGAGGCGGGCGACTCGCTCGGCGATGCTGCTGCCGACGAAATTGCGTTTGTCAGCTTCGGGGACGGCGGTCCATCGGCGATGCTTATTCCAGCGACCCAAAAAGCGCGGTTGTGGTCGGCTGCTGAAAAATATCTGAAGCAGAAAGGCTCGGCCGTCACTAAGGAAACGACGGACGGCATCGAGATTATGATTTCGAGTCACGACGATCGCCGAGCGGCGGCGCTCATCCAAGACTGTCTGGTGCTGGCGACTCGCGATCAAATCCTCAAGATCGGCGAAACGCATTCAAGCGGAGCCGGGATGGATCGCGATAAGCGGCTGATGGGAATTCTGTCGAAGCGAGCCGCGGGAACGTCGGTGATTTCGTATCGCCCTCAGGTTCAGGATGCCGGTCCATTCTTACTCGCGATCTCAAAACTGACACGCGTCACCGACGGATCGCGCGAATTGCTCGAGCGAGACTCAGTCCGCCGCGCGATCGAGCGCCTGCCGCGATCTGCGAGTTATACCCAGTTTCGTGACTACGGTGTTTATGTTGAAGCAAAATCCGCGGTAGGCAGTTTCACACTGTTGAACTCGCTTGTGAAATCTGACGACGAGTGAGGAAAGAGGGTAGTGTATTAGCGTGTTGGCCGACAACGCAGTCCTCAGCGTCCTCTACGGTTTTCCTAATCAATGCCGGGATTTAACCGCAGAGGACGCCGAGGACGCTGAGGAGCAGCGCGATAATCGGCGACCAACACACCGAGACCCCAGTACCGGAAAGAGTCAACTCTTGACGCCTTCGCTGCGGCTCGAGCCGAGCACGGCCGCCGCGCCCTTTCGCCGCCGCCTGCGCAGTATTCGAATGCGCCGCCGCTCGCGGACCTCGATTCGATCTCGCACCTTGCCGTAGAACTTCGTGAAGTAGTCGTACATCGACCACAGCGCAAAGAACACCACGATCCACAGCATCGCGCGGCCGGCGCCGTAGCACAGCACGCGGAATTGATCGAGCGACATCGCTCCGTCGCCCGCAATGGCAACCATCGTGCGTGACGTTTCGCCGAATGAGGCGAAGGGTATTTCGCTGTTGACTCCGTTCGGCGGCTGAAGCCCCGACGGCCCGCCGGGACTGCTTCCCAGGATCAGCAGCGTGACCGCAACGACCTGGGTCAGCATCTTGAACTTGGCTTTCTTTGAAGCGCTGATCGTGAAGCCTTCGGCCGCGGCTATCGAGCGCAAGCCGGTAACGGCGAACTCGCGGCCGATGATGATCACTATTGCCCACGCGGGCGCAAGGCGGTTCTCAACAAGTGAAACCAGGGCGGCGGAGATCAGGAGCTTGTCGGCGATGGGATCGAGGAGGATTCCGAGGGTGGAAACTTGTCCGCGTTTGCGCGCGATGTAACCGTCAAGCCAATCGGTGAACGAAGCGCCAATGAATAATGCGAGCCCGAACAGTTGTTGCGGTATGCCGAGCCAGTCGCTCGGGAACTTCGTCAACAGAACGACGACCAGCAGAGGTACGACGAAGATTCGCGACAGTGTTAGCGCGTTGGGAAGGTTCAACGTGTAGTTTCCTGAATCATCTTTTCGGGCACGGCTTCGATCTGGACTCGATGCTTATTCTTAGAGCACACATCCTGGCTATCAGCACGCTTGACTATATTTTTGACCTGCATCATTGTCAAGAACCCGCGATCATGGCTAGTTGTGCACTCGCGTGTTGCCGAAAAAACCTCAGCGTTCCTCAGCGTCCTTTGCGGTTTTTCTCGGCCAATTCCGGAGCTTAACCGCAGAGGACGCTGAGGACGCCGACGAATTACATAAAATCCCAACGAGACGAATCGTATTATGTTTTCTTGCATCTAACGCCGCGAACAGAATGACCATACTATTGAGAAAACGCGGGCAACGTCGCGCAATGCTAATCGGGAGCGTTGCTGTATTGCTGTTGATCGGCGGTGTGATCATCTATGTCGCTCGCGTGAACAGGAGCCTGGAACAAGAGCGAGAACGCCAGGCGGCTGCCACGCGAGTCGATGTCGAAGAGCGCGAATTGCGCGCGCCCTCGACCGACGGTTTGACCCTTTTGCTGAACGCGGCAGACGTAAGAGCGGTCGCGCGTTTTCACGACGGTGCTTATCTGGCGACGTCCGGCGGACTGATCGCGGTGGACGAGGGCGGCGACATTCGAAAGCGATATACGACGCTTGATGGCTTGCCCGACATCGACCTTACATCGCTTGCGGTCTTCAGAGATCGGCTCTTTGTCGGAACCGCGAGCGCTGGGCTCCTGGCATTCGATGGAAACGTTTTCATCGGATTCAGGTTCAACAAACCGAAAGCCTCTCACGTGAGCGTTCTTGTTCCGACTGAGACTGAGTTGTTGATCGGGACAATAGACGGCGGACTCTTTGAATACGATGGCCAGCGATTCACCCGGCGCTTCAATTCGGCTCCGGGAGCCGAATTCAGCCGGGTCACCGCGCTGCTCTCTCACGAGTCGCGATTGTACATCGGCACTCAGGACGCCGGGCTGTACATCTGGCGAGAGGCGCACATCGAACACATCACCACCAACGAAACCCTGCCGTCGCCTCACGTGACCGCGATCACGTCGCTGCCGGCAAGCTTGTCTGACCGCGGAACAATCGCGGTCGCCACCGACTTCGGCGTAGTTGCTCTGAATGACGCGAATGAGCTCAAGCCGATATCGAATCGACCTAACGTGACTTCGCTTGCGGTGAGCCGTGGCCATCTTTTTGCGGGAATGTTCAACGGCGGGATTGTCGATCTGAATCCCCCAGCCGTGAGGCAAAAAGCATTGGCCGGCGAAGCCGAAACGAGTTCTTCTCAAACCGCCGGTCTTCCCGTTTCCGTCCCAGCTAAAGTTGTCGTAGAAGACGGGAAGCTGTGGGCATTGACTTCCAGCGGCGCCTTCGCTCGTGATGAAGGGAGCACACGTCCGGCGTTTGAATCGATCGCCGGAGCGCTCGTGCGAGATCCAGTTCTAACTGCCGGTCACATAACCGGGCTTGCGCTCGATGGCGCGTCGAGGTTGTGGGTTGGCTACTTCGATCGAGGGATCGACGTGCTCGCCCCTGAAACAAGCGAGCGGCTCTCGCACATCGAAGACGATCGCGTGCGCGAAATAAATCACCTCGTCTTCGATGGCAGCGATGATCGAATGCTAGCCGCAACGTCGCGTGGGCTGGTTGCGTTCGCCGGCAACTTCAAACAGACAGTGATGACTCGAGAGCAGGGCGGCTTGATCAACGATTCGGTTGCGCAGGTATCGCTGGCAATCGACAGCGGGACGCGAGGCCGGTCGATGGTGCTCGCGACCTCGGGAGGGCTCACGGAGGTCGCCGGCGGACGCGCGCGATCGCTGACTGCGTTTCACGGGCTCGCGAGCAATCATTTATATACATCGGCTTCAGTAGGCTCTCGACTGTTCGTCGGCAGCCTGGCGGGGTTGGTTGAACTTGAAGGCTTGCGAGTCGTGCGCACGTACAAGACTTCGAATTCGAGCCTGTCGCACGACTGGGTGACGGCGCTGGCCGAGGCCGAAGGCACACTGTACGTCGGTACGAACGGCGGAGGTGTCGACGCGTTGTTGCCGACGGGCGAGTGGGTGAACTTCGCCGATGAGCTTGGGAAGTTCGAGGTGAATCAAAACGCGATGCATTACGATGGCGAGCGTTTGTATGTGGGCACTAGCGACCGTGGGCTTTTGGTTTATAATACGCGCGCCCGAAGATGGACTCGCGTTACTGCGGGACTGGCTTCTCAGAATGTCACGGCGATAACAACCGATGATCGGTTTGTTTATGTAGGTACTTTGAACGGGCTGGTGCGAATTGAAAAAAGAGTCGTCGACTGAACCACAAATAGACCGCGGATCAGGCGGATTAGAGGAGTCTACACGGATCATCCGTGAATATCCGTCCAACCCGCGTGATCCGTGGTCTATTTTGAAACGAACGCCGGTCAAGATTCTGACAGTGATTGCCCTCGCGATGTTTGCGCCGACAATTGCTCGGGCGCAGTCGGGGGTGCTCATACCTTCAAGCACTGAGAAACCCGATCCATCAGTTCTCTCGCTCGACGAGATGAGCGTGAACGTGCTCATCGATAATCAATACGCCCGCGTGCGAGTCACTCAAATCTTCGGCAATCATACCAATAGCATCCAGGAAGGGCGCTACGTTTTTCTGATTCCCACGACCGCGTCGATTTCGGACTTCGCAGTCTGGGACGGGGACGTTCGAATTCCCGGAGTCATTCTGGAAAAGCGCCGCGCGGAAGAGATCTACAAAGACCTCGCGTTGCAATCGATCGATCCCGGACTGCTGAAACAGGAGCGCGAAGACACCGCCGACACCGCGTTCACCGTTCAGGTCACACCAATTCCCGCTTACGGAACGAAACGGCTCGAGCTTGAATACACCGAGATGCTCTCGGTCGATAATCTCGAATCGTACTTCTCGTTTCCGTTCAAGCCGAGCGAGTACGGCAGTCAGTCGGTTGGGCATCTTCAGGTCAGGTTGCAGATGACCAGCAGCGTTCCGATGACCGGTCTCAACTTCGTTAGCAAGATGTTTGCGCTAAGCTTTATTGAGAACACACCCCAGTACAAATCGGCGACTTTCGAAGCGAACAACGTTCAGCTCAACGAAGACTTCGCGTTCAGCTACGGACTCGACGTGCGGCGCACCGCGTTCGAGTTTCTGGCCTATCGCGCGCCCGAGCGAATCACCGCCGACGAGCTGCGCGATCCAAGATTGGCCGAACGCGAGCCGGACGGTTACTTCGAAGCCGCTGCTGTATTCAACGAAGCGAGTCGTGCTCCCGGAGAAACCGCGCCCGCGCCGCCACGTTCGATTCTCCTGATGCTGGACACATCGTTGTCGATGCAGTTTGAAAAACTGGATCGCGCTTACGAAGCCGCGGAAGGTTTGCTTCGCTCGCTCACGCCGCGTGATTCGTTCAACCTGATGTTGTTCAACGACGATGTCTCGACGTTCAGCAACGGTCCGGTGGATGCGCGATCGGATCAGATCGAGCGAGCGCTCGCGTTTATCAAATCGAGTTACTTGTCGGGTGGCACGGATCTGGGCGCGGCGCTCGACCGCGCGGCCACGTTGTCGAAGGCGATGCCCGATCGAAAAGAGCGTTCGATCGTGATGATCACCGACGGCAACTCGACGCTTGCGACGACTCGCACGCGCGCGATCACCGATCGATTTCAGAAGGCGAATGATTCTGGTCCGAAGGCGAGGCTGTATGTTTTCGGCATCGGCGCGGACACAAACATCAGACTGCTGGGCGAACTTGCGCGAGCGTCGCGCGGCTATTTCGATTGGACTCGCGAGACCGATGAGCTTTCATTCAAGCTGAAATCGTTTCTCAGCAAGGTAGGGCGCGACCCTATCGATTCGTTGAAGCTTCAAAACGCGGACGCGTCGAACTTCGACCAGGTCTATCCCGACTACGACGCAACTGCCTATGACGGAACGCGATTGTCATTCGTGGGCCGCTACAAGCGGCCCGGTTCGGCATCGCTCACTTTGGGCGGCAACGCCGCGGGTAAGCCTGTTCGAATCAATCAACAGGTCGAGCTTCCGGAACATGATGATTCACACGCGCACGTTCCGCGAATGTGGGCGCGCGCTCGCGTTGACGCGCTGCTTCGGGCGATCGCTCTCAACGGCGAAACCAAAGAAGCGATCGACGAAATCATCGCGCTGTCGAAGAAGTACAAGTTCGTGACTCCTTACACGTCGTTTCTTGCGGCGCCGCGCTCGTTGCTTCGGCCGCGAGTGATCCGCCCGGGCGATCCGGTGCTACGCGTGCGAGCCGATCAGTCGATCACCGAAGTAACCGCCGTGTTTCCGTTCGGCCTGACCAAGCGAATGACTTACATCAAGAGTGACGACGTGTGGGAGACACGCTTTGTTGCGCCTCGCGAGATGTCGGATGGGGTTTATCACTGCCGGCTCGTGCTGGTGGACCGGCAAGGCAGGCCTTACCAGGAAGAGAAGAGCTTTGTGATCGACAGCCGTCCGCCGCGGCTTCAAGCCTCGTTGGACCAGACGATCGTTCACGCGGGCGAAGACTTGATGATCACAGTGCGAGCCGACAGCGACACTCGAGTGATCGCGGCGCGCATTTTTGGATCGCTGCCTGTGGCGGTTGTGTGGGACGGGAAGGCAAAGGCGAACATCGGGCACTTGAGAATACCGGCGGGGTTGCCGTCGGGGAGTTACACGATTCAGGTGACCGGCGAAGACTTCGCGCACAATTCGAGTGCGGTGGAGTTGGTGGTTGAAGTGATCGGCGGTGGCTAGAGGCTTCGACTGATGTTTGAACGCGGTCGCGCATTTAAGGATTCGGGATTTCAACGAAGTCTCCCGACTGAATTGTATTGAGCGCCGCCTCAATCTGGGGAAGCAGTGCTATTACAACGGGCACGCTGTTAGTTGGTAAGAGCAGAATGGCAAGTTTCACGTGAGCGAGGTTTTGCTGATATCGGAGGTTCTTGTCGGTGGTGATGAACACGTCGAACTGCTGGTCAGCGAGCTTGAGTAGCGTACCGTTCTTTACGCCGCTCCAGCCCATCTCCTGGACGGTGCGAATCGCGAAGTGAGGAAGGCGCTTCTTGACTGCGTGGGGAGTGCATTCGTCAAGCAGTATGTTCATTGACACTCAGTCGCAACAAAGTGCTTTTTGAAAACTCCAGGACTTGAAGGGCCTGCTCGCGGGTCACGGTTGGAAAGTTGTCGAGAAACTCATCGAGCGTGAGGCCGGCTTCAAGGTTAGTGATTAGAGCGTCGATGGGAACGCGAGTGCCGGCAAAGACAGGCGTGCCGCTAACGATGTCGGGGTCGACGGTAATTGGCAAGCTCTGGATTTCGTTTTCATCGATTATTACCGTCATAGCTGTTTGATTCCTTTCAAGAGCAGTGTACAACACTCGCTAGTGTGGGTGAAGGAGCATTGACGAACTGATCGAGCAGGGTGGAGGTTGCCGTCGAAGTTATGACGAATAGAGGCGAAGAGTATGAGGGGCTGGCGCACATCGCATCAGAGAGGCGAGGTTTGCAGTGAATGTGGAGACAAAGAGACAGATGCGCGTCCTTAAGCGGATTGTGCGCGGCTTACGACTGTCGCTCCAGACGATGGATTTATCGGATGAGGACAGGCTAGTCGTGAGGAAGCTTCTTCGAATCGCAAGGGCTCAGGCCAAGGAGTCTGAAAGTAAGGTGACAGGTTCCGTGAATTCGCCAAAGCCAGCGCTCACATCCTCGTCGTCTGGCGCGAAGCCGGCTGCTTTTCAGAGACCGAAGCAAAGTTCTAAGAGTGTGGTCGCTACGCAATACAAGAAGAAGAGCAGAAAGAATGAGGCACACAACCAGCGGACGTCTGAGTTTCCTGACGAATGGAAGAAGCCGTGGAATGAAGTTTCTGGGGGTGCCTTTGGGCTCGGTAAAAGTCGCAAACATTGAACACTAGCCGGTTGCGAAGCTGGCGCAAACGATCAACCGGTTGAGGTGATTTGGCAACTGAACGAATGCCAGTTGTCCAAGAGGATGAAATGACGAGAACAACGACCGCGACCTTTGATGGCGAAGTGCTTCGTCCGGATTCGCCGGTTGATCTGGAACCAAACACGAAAGTGCGAATTACGATTGAGGCAACGGAACCACTGGCGGAGAAGACGCTATCATTGCTTGACATCGCGGCATCTCTAAACTTGGACGGTCCATCAGATTGGTCAGAGCGATTCAATGACTACAATATACGGACGAGCCAATGAGCACGAATGGCGGCGGAGTTGATTGTTGAGGTGATCGCGAGATGTAAACAACGGATCTTGAATGGAAACTTTGAGGGCGTCCAAATGAAGGTCTTTCTGAGTTGGTCGGGCGATAGAAGCCGCGCGATTGCGGAAGCTCTGCGTGAATGGATTCCAAATGTGATTCAGGCGGTTCAACCGTGGATGTCGACTGAGGATATCGACAAAGGCTTGCGGTGGAGTTCTGAAGTAGCCATCGAGTTAGAGCAGACACGTTTTGGAATCATCTGTCTTACGCCGGAAAATCTAGGAGCACCCTGGATTCTGTTCGAAGCTGGCGCTTTGTCGAAACTGTTGGACAAATCCTTTGTGTGCCCGTTTCTTTTCGGACTGGAACCAACCGACGTTAAGGGGCCCCTCATTCAGTTTCAAGCGACAAAGGCTGAGAAAGCTGAGGTGAAGAAACTGATCCTCACCCTTAATCGTGCTTTGGGTGACACCGCCCTTTCAGTGGAGAAGATTGAGAAGGCGTTCGAACACTGGTGGCCGGAGCTGGAACATATCCTAGACAAAGTGCCGGCACCTAGCGGCAAGCCAACACCAACCCGTGAAGTTCAAGAGATCGCGGAGGAGATCCTGGAGATAGTTCGTGCGGAGGCGAGGGATCGCGAGTTATCTCGAGTCCGAACCAACGTCCTTGCGGACTTGCTTTCGCGTGAGGCAGCCGATCCGCGAATTTATAAAATAAAAGCTGCTCTCGAAGCCAACCGCAAGGTGATGGTTGCGGTCCTTCTAGACAAAGGAACAATAACCATAGACGGCGACTATCTCTGCGTTGAGTACGCGCCGGAAGACAGCGCGTACAAGGCGGGAATTGAAGCTCGCGACAAACGGATTGCGATTGAGGACGCTTGTGAACAAGCACTCGGGCGTCGGCTTACCCTTCGTGCATCGACCCGTGCGCGGGTGATCAAAGAGAGCTAACGAGAACAAGAACCAACCCGCTGATTGAGGCGGAATTCGAGCACTTGCGATGGCTAAAAGAACTTATCTAACGATCTTGATTTTGCTTTCGGTCGGGTCGATCGTTGGAGCGACGCTCGTAGCTCAACGAGCGACGCGAAAGGCAAAGACGCCTGTTCGTCGCGCGCAATCGCGACGACAAGCGCGTCAGGCGCCGGTTCCTCCCGGGCCCTCCCGGCCTGCTGATCCAAATCGCGCGCCGCAGAACCTTGTGGACGACGCGATCTACACCAATGAGGACTTCTTTGGTTCTCAGGCTTCAGTCGCAAGGCCGTACAGCGCAGCGCTCGAACGAATAACCTCTCTCTCAAGCAAGTATCCAAGAGATGCGAGGCTTCATCTGCACGCCGCGCGATTCTCTGAACGGCTTGGGCAGTTTGATAAAGCCGCAACCGAGATGACAGCGTACGCTGATCTCAGAGGACGCTCGCCCGATGCGTTGCGCCGGCTTGCTAACTTTTATCACCATCGCGCGCGCTTCGCCGATGAAGTTAGAACACTTCAGGAACTCGCGAAGTCGCTGAACGTCAATGAACGCGCGCCGATCTACAAACGCGCGGCCGAGATCGTTCGTTCGCGCGCGCTCAAGGAATTCAAGCCCGCGGATTTCTTTGCTGAACTTGTTGCCGCCGATCCCGCGAACATTCAACCGGTCAAGGATTATGTCGAAGAACTGGGGCTCGCCAGGCAATACAAAGAAGCGCTCTCGGTATTGGATCAGTATCAGGCGCCCTCTCAGTCGAAGCTGCACACTGATCTTGCTTACTTTTTAAAGACTCGCGCCGAGATTCTCACGCTAACCGGCGACCGAAGAGCGGCTGAGCAAACGTATGCCACTGCATTCGATGCGAATTGGCCACGCGCGATAGCGGACGACTATTACGAATTGCTGCGGCGATTCGGGCGTTACCGCGTAGTGCGTCGCGCGTTGCAGGAGCGAGTGCGAGCCGGCGCGACCGATCTCGACACTGTGGGCCGCCTGTTCAGTGTCTTTTCTTACGAGGGCAACTACGAGCAAGCGGCGCGATTGTTGACGGATTTGGAAGATCGACGCGGAAAAGTAGCTGGGAGCGTGCGCTACGAGTGGGCGCCGCGCGAGCTTGAAACGGTTGCGGAACTGTTTGCTTCGATCGGCCGCTACGATCAGGCGTCGCGCTATTTGTACACGCTTTATCTTGTCGGCGGTTTGCAGCCGGGGACTGGGCCTCGCGAAGAAGCGCTCTACCGATTGTTCAAGGTGATGCTCGACGCCGCGGGCACTCCGACTCGCTTCGGGGCGGGCGATCTTTCATTCTATCGCGACGTTGCCGAAGTCGATCAGCATCCGGGCTTTTTGAACGGCGTGTTGTCGCTGATATTGTCGGGCACGAATCCATCACAGGAATTCGCAACCGAACAGAAGGCAGCCGCCGGTTACTTCAATCGCGCGTTCGCCTATCGCGTCTTCAATTCTTTCAAACAGGAGTACGCCGATTCGAAACATCTTCCCGATATGTATCTGGGAATAGTCAACGTGTTCGCGTCGCTTGCGGAACACAAGCTGGCGATTGAAGCTGGCCGCGAGTTTCAAAAGCGTTATTCGGATTCGTCACGCTACGTCGATGTGTCGTTGCGAATCGCGGATTCGTATGTCGCGCTGAAAGATCGGGCGGGTGAACGCGCGGTGCTCGCGGATTTGCTGGATCGACTCTCACAGAGTCAACCGAAGGGAACTCCGCTCGTGCCGGTTTCGCCCAAGCACTGGAGCTATGGCGTTACGCCGGGACTCGAGAATCTTGTGGAGAAGATCCGATACAACATCGAAGCCTACAGCGACACCTATGATCCAACGGAAGACAAAGCGGCGTCAGATGATGAAAGCGAAGACCGCGAAACCGAATCAGAAGTGACCGACGTCGATTCCGGGGCCGCGGCGGGCGATGCGCGACGCGGGCCGAATTACGGCAGCGTGCTCGAGCGCTACGTGTCATCGCTTGCGGTCGATGAGAAGAAGACCGAAACGGTTGCGCTCTTCTGGCGCGAGATCAAGAAGCATCCGAAAGAGGAAGGTCTATACGAGCGATTCATGCGATGGCTCGGGCAGGCGCAGTTGATCAACGAGCAATTGAAGGCATACGACTCGGCGATCAAGCAATTCGATTCGAACACGTGGTATCACCGGCTGTCTCGTTGGTACGTGCGGCAAAAGCGCGGGAAGGAACTGACCAGGTATTCGCGACAACTGATCGGCATTTTTGATGAAGATGAAACAACCGAGTACCTGTTGCGATTCGCGGGATACGGCGCTACGGCGGCCGGCGACGAGATGAATTGGGATGAGCGGCTGGCGTTTGATCTGTACAGCTTTGCTCACACCCGTTTCCCGCGGAATCTGTTTTTCGTACGCGGGATGCTTACTTATCTCGAGAAGAACGATCGCGCGCGATGGGAGAAGCTTTCGGCCGAATATTATTTCGCGGACCGCTCGATCCGCGAACCATATCTTGCATGGCTCTCGAAACAGGGCCAGCTTCGGGAGAGATACGCGCAAGCGAAGACGCGACGCGGGGAAACGGAGACGCGGGGACGCGGCGATAGAGATCCGGCTGCCGTCGCCGCGTCGCCGCGTCCCCCCGTCGCCCCGTCGTCTTATTCCGTTTTCGCTGCCGATGCCGCGATGTGGCTTTCGCATCACGATGAGGCGCTCGATGCATATCGCCAGCTCGTCGCGAATTATCCTGGTGAGCCTCAGTACGCGGACCGGCTCGCGGACTTGACGAGATCGTTTGGCCAACAATCGGAAAAACTCTATGAGGAATCGGCTCGCGTGTTCTCGGGCATGGCCGACATTTATCCCGACGATCACAGCTATCGGATCAAAGCCGGAGAGGTGTACGCCCAGCTCGGCGACTTCAAACGCGCGGGTGATGAATGGAACAAGCTGACCCAGCTTGAACCGGGCGAGCGTAACACTTATCTCGAAGTCGCGACGGTTTATTGGGACTACTATCAATTCGATCAGGCCGTTCGCGTGTTCAAGGATTTGAGAACCGTCACCGGCGATCAGACGATCTACGCGTATCGATTGGGAGCGGTCTACGAAGGCAAAGGCGATATGGAATCCGCGATCGCCGAGTACGTGAAGGTGCTCTCCGAACCGGGCGATGGCCGCGACACGGTTTCGAAGCGGCTGGCGCAACTATCGAAGCGATCGGGGCTGTCCGAGAAGATCGCGGCCGCATACGAGCGTGCTCACAAGGCCGATCCGGGTGATTGGCAGTTGGCGATCGGCTACGCGTCTTACCAGGCTGAACGCGAGCAGGAAGCCGACGCACTGGCGATGTTACGCACGGAAGTCGAGAAGTCGAGCGACGTTGCTTTCCTTGAATCGGTTCGCGATTTGTTCCGCGCGATTCTTCGACCTGAAGACGAGCAACAAGTAATCGCACGGCTCGCCGCGGTCGCGCGTGACGAACGCGAATCGATGATGTATCGATTGCAGCTCGCGTCTTTCCTTGAACGCCACGGACAGGTCGATGCTGCTATCTCAACAATCGACAAACTGGTTGGCGACTATCCCACGAATGTCGGCGTGGTCGAAGAATCCGCTCAGTTCTACTGGCGGTCGGGGTTGCTCGACAAGTCGCTCGATCTTTACAAGCGCACCCTCGCGCGGTCACTGGGCAGCAACAAGCGGAGTTTCACGCTGCTGCTCGCGCGCCGGCAGATCTCAGCTAACAAGCTCGCGGATGCTGAAGCCACCTTGCGCGCGTTCTACAACGACAACCGTTCGGACACTGAAGTGTTTGGCGAACTCGCTCGCGCGCTTGGCGTCGAGAACAAATTGAATGATCTTGCTGTGTTGTATCAGGAAGCCTTCAAAGAGGCTCGTGGAGCCGGTTTGGGCGGCGAAGAGGCAGGCGCGCGCGTCGCCGAGCTTCGTCTTGGAATGATTCACACGCTCGACGCGCTGGGCAAATATCAGGACGCGGTCGATCAACACATCGAGATCATCAATAGCTCTCCCGAAGATGCGGGCAGGCTGGCGGCCGCGATCGAATACGCCGAACAGCACAATCTAATCGAGAGGCTTATCGGTTATTACGAGAAGCTCTCACGCGAGTCGAACAAGAACTATCGCTGGCAGGTGGTGCTGGGCCGAATCTACGAACAGAGAGGGAACCTCGCGGGCGCGAGCGAGCAATATCGCATCGCCGTTGTGAACGAGCCGCAACGTTCGGATTTGCGGTTCACTCTTGCTTCGGTGCTCGCGAGGCAGCGGCGTTATGAGGAAGCCATCGCGACGCTTCGTCAGGGTTGGACTCTTGCCGGACGCGATCCGCAATGGCTGATCGAGGTCGCGCGAATCCAGGTTCAACAGGGCGCGCGAGACGAAGCAGTGAACACGATTCGGCAGGCGCTGGCTTCAAAGAAGAACTCGACCACCGAGGCGCAGTTCAACATTGCCGCGCAACTTGCTGCCTGGGGATTGGATGAGGAAGCGTCGCGCCTGTACGGGCAGACACTCGCCGCCGTGCCCAAGAAAATCGCAAGCGCCGAAGGCGAGTACATTCCCCCAGCCGGCGTCGCAGGCTATGTAAAAGTGTTGATGCGCAGCGAATCCGCTTCCTCGGCATATCAGAAACTCGAGACGCTTCGCGGGCAGTTCGCGGCGATTGCGCAGAACAATCAGGACTACAGGGCACGGAGCATTCTGGATGCGCTGGATGCTGCGTTGCGAGCGGACTTTGGCAAAGGTGTGATTGACTACGCAACGTCGGATGAGGCAACGGCGCTTGCGTCGATGATTCTCGGAACGACGGCCAAGCTTACGCTTTACTCCGATGCCGCATCGCTCAGGCGTTATCTTGGAATCGCCCACGGCGCCGGTTTGGCCGACGTTGAAGAGCAAATTCAGACGCGGCTGAAGGACACGGCATTCGAAGCGCGGCCAAAGAATTCGCAAAGTCTCACGCCTCAGGACTCGGCTTATTACAGTGAGCTTCGTGCGCTGATGTCTTTCTACGAACGGCATGCAGCCTATCGCAAAGCGGCTGAAGTGCTGTCCGCCGAGTTCAGAAGAGATCCTTACAAGAACCGCTTCGATTATCAGAATCAGATTGCGATTCAGTATCGGCTGAGCGGGGATCGCGATCGCGAACTCGAGTGGCTTCGCGCGGCTTACGGGGCGGCGTCGGGTTCGCTTACGACGAGCTACACCGACTGGGTTGACCGGTATCTCTCATTGCTTTACGCGGCTTCGGCACGAAGCGAGCTGCAACGTCTGGCGTCATCATACAGTGCGTATCAGCTTCAGCTCATCAACTTTTTCGTCGACAAGAATGAGAAGTTGCTCGCGCTGGATGCGATCGACAACGCGAAGCAGCCGGTGGCGTGGGCCCGGCAGCGCAGCGGCGAGGTCGGGTTCTTTTTGAAAGATACGTCACCGGAGACCGAACCTTACTTTAAGGAAGCGCTCGCGCTTCAGCCGATCGGACAGATGCTCGGAAGACGCCTCGAATCAAGCCAGGTTCTCGTTGGAAGCGACTGGTTCCTGGGCGCGAGGAACTACGGGTATTGGCTGGGGCTTGTGGGGCGCGAGATAGACAGCCGCAGGTTCATCGTCGGCGAGATCGAAGGTCATCCGGCGAGTTCACAGGCGCAGATAGAATTGGCCGCTTACTATCTCGACAACAAGAACGCCTCGCGGGCGGCGGATCATGTTGGGCTTGCGAGCGAGCTTGCGCCGGGCGATCGAGACGTTGCGATTATGCGTGGCGCGGTGGCGCTTGCGAATCGCGATCGCAAAGGCGCGCTCGAAGCATGGGGCTCAATCATGAGCGGGCGAGTGACCGTTGCGGACGCGCAGACTTACTTGAGAGTAATGGCGGACAATGGGTTGCTGATTGAATCGCTGCCAAAGCTTGATGGGTTCATCGTTTCTTTTGTTAAACGCGCGGCCCGCGACAAGAACTCATCCGAACGGATTGAAGCGATTAAGCCGCTCGTTCGCGACATTGCCGAACGCGTGAACCGGGATCAGAAGACCGCAACCGAAGTCGCGACGTTCTTTCATAACGTCATCAATAACATTCCAAACGATCTTGCGATCGGAAGGTTGTTGATTGAAGAAAACCTGCTTCCCGAGAATTTACTCGCGAGCATCTATCGGACGATTCATCAGCGGCTTTCCGATATTGCGCAGTCGGTTTTCGGAACGGCCGAATATGAGAATGGCTACTACAGTGGCACGGCGTACGTTTATCCGGCTCGCGAGCTGGCCGATTGGCGGAAGGTGTTGATCGATTACTTGATTCGCACTCGAGCATATGACGAGACGCGGTTGTTGATCAGGACTATTCAACGCGAGCAGGCTGATGAGAAGTTGGCGCTCGAAGGTGATGATGAAGGCGGCTCGAATCAGGATCGTTACGAATGGGTGCCGCTCGCCAGTGCGTTGGTCGAGCTTCGAGGCGGGCGCGACGCGACGAAGGCGATCGCGGAGTTGCGAAGATTTTGTGGACTCGAGAAATCAGAAGTAAGCGGTCAGAGATCAGAGGTCAGCATAGACCAGGGACCGAATCACGAGCATTGTCTGAAGGCTTATGCGTTGCTCGTTGCCGAGCATCGCGAAACAGACGCGGACAATTTGCTCTACGAGGCATATCAAAGAACGGCGAGGTCACGGTATTCGGATGAGGCGAGCCTCGCAGGGCTGGCGGAAATCGAGGCGCGGCGCGGGCGAACGGATGAGGCGTCGCGGTTGCTGAAGCAACTGGTTGAGAGATCAACGGACAATCTTCGGGCGCTCGAGCTTGCCGCGGAAACCGCGGCCCGGATCAATCGATATTCCGATGCTATTGATTTTCGCGGCCAGATCGCGCGGGTGAATCCGGGCAATGCTTCGAATAAGCTCGAGATGGGGAGGCTGATGTCGGCGGCAGGACGCTCGGCTGACGCCGTTGATCAAATCGCGGCGCTAATTGGCGAGCGAACTACTGCGAACACCTTGCGCGCGCAGGCCGTCGAAGTGCTCGGAGAATTGGTGAGGGCGGACCGCTCGCTTGCACAGCAGGCCGGCGCTGCGATTTCTCAGCGCGCAAGAAACGATGGAGCAGCGCTCGCAAGAGCGGCAATCAGCGAAGCGAGCGGAAATACGGAAGACGCTCGCGTTGCGCTGGGGACGTTGAATCAAGGACCTCTTGGCGCGATCGCGCAATGGAAGCTCGGGCTGATTGGACTTGGCGGCGGTCGCACAGCGGACGCGATCGCTAGCTTCGAGAGGGCGATTTATTTGGACGCGGACGCCGCGATCACGAATGCCGTCACGTTCCGAGCGCCGGGACCTCGCGCACAATTGATAGCGCTTTACTCGAAGAGCGGCCGCGATATGGCAGCGATCCGCCTGGCGGAGAGTGAAGAGCAGGGAAGTCAAACGCTGATCACCGGAGCCGTGCGAGCGGCCTTGATTACCGGGAACACCTCAGCCGGAAATCAGACCACGATTTCGTTTGAACCCTCGCTTGAGGCTTCTCGATCGAAGACGGTGGGATTCAAGACTATTGCTGAGTTGAACGACGCTGCGGCTTCGCGCGCTCGAAATGATTTACTCGCGCCGCTACTCGAGTCTGCTGCTCGGCTTGGGCAATTCGATCGGGCTATCGCGGTTGCTCGATTGCGTTCGGCCGAAACGGCTAAGGCAGAGGAAAAGGCGGCGATTGAGAAGCGCCTCGCTGAGATCATTGCCGCTAAGGAAGCGCGGCGGCTTCGACAGGCGTTGTTGATGCGGATCGACCGGTCGAATGCCACGGAGTCGATTTACTCCGCCCGGGTGCTGGGGAAATGAAATGAAAAAGCTGACGGTACTGATCATCGTCCTAATGACGGCGCTGGCTCATCGATCCGATGGTCAACAAGCGCCGGCGTTGTCAGATCAGCTCAGACTTGCCGCGGTGATGCCGCGTGGAGCGATGCTGTACCTCCAGGCGTCGGATCTTTCCGCGCTCATGAAAACGTGGCTTGCATCGCCGGTGCGCTCACGTTTTTACGACAGCGCGAGCTTCACGGCGTTTCAAAAGTCGCGCGTTTACCTGAAGCTTCAAGACCGAAAGAAAGACATCGAGGGCGCGATCGGAGTTGGCCTCGATGAAAATCGGCTCGCTGAATTGGCCGGGAAGACCTCAGCGATTTCGCTTTACGACATCGGCAAGATCGAAATGATATTTGTTACGGAGGTGCCCCGCGCTCGAGCGGTCGCATCGGCGCTCTTCAAGCAAGCGCCGCATTTCCAGGAACGCTCGGCCGACGGGACTTCTTATTATGTTCGCGAAGTGACAACTGACGGCGGACGGCTGAACCAGCAGTTCTGCTTTGCGTACATCGATGGCAAATTGATCGTGACGACAACCGAGGGCCTGATGATTCGCGCAGTCGCAAACATAAAAGGCGCGGGCGGCGAGTCGCTCGTTTCAGATGTGACCTCGCTGGCCGAAACGGCCCGCGGATTCGCCGCACATGAAGCCACGATGTGGCTCGATCAGGCACGCTTGAATCACAATCGATACTTTGAAAACTATTGGATTCATCAGAATGCGACTGGCGAGCTTTCGAATATTCAAACCGCATTGATCGATCTCAGATTCACCCGCGAAGGGATGATCGAGACTCGGTGGTTCAGGGTCGGTGACAGGGGACAGGGGACCGGTGACAGGGGACAGGTGACAGGGCTGGCACCGGATCAGTTGAGTTCGTTGATGAGGTTTGCGCCCGCCGATGCGCATCTCGTGGAGGCGCGCTCGGGCGGAACGGACTCAGTGGCGGCGTCGATCGAGAAGACCCTGTTTGGAAAATTACCAGACGATACCTGGTCTCCGCCTGAGATTCCCGATCGCACACGAAACTCGTCGGACGAGGATTCGAACGCCCGTACTCAGCGTTATAGCCGCCTCGACGTGCGCTTTGATATTGATGCCGACGATGAGCAAGCGCCGAAACGAGGCCCGGGCGGCGAAGGTCAGCATCCCGCGAAGAGTATCTCCAAAGAAAAGCCGTCGGCTGATTTTGTTATGAGCGTCGCGACGGTTCTGGCAAGCGTGGCCGGCGGCGGCTACCTCGAAATGGTTCGATCGAGGACCGAGCCCGGGAAGCCGTTCGTACGTTTCGAACGCGCGGTCGCGATAGAGCTTAAGCCTGACTCGCAAGTCAATCGAGAAGGACTCGAGCGAGCGATCGTGAACCAGATGGGCGCGCGCTATGTGGTTTCCGGGATTGAGCCGCGGCTCACGTGGCAGGAGGAATCCGGAGTTCGCTTCGTGGCGCAGTCGCTGTTGGAACAGGGCGCATCGTTTGCCGTCTCATCGAATTATCTGGTGCTTGCTTCGAGCAAGGAGTTTATCGCCGACATCCTTCAAGCCGCCAAGGCGCCGAAACGATCCGTGGAAGCGGCCGACGGTTCGCTACAGTCTTTGGTATTGCTTCGAGTGTCAGCCGCCAAGGCAGTTTTCGATATTCTAATGTCGAAGCTGGATGGTGGTGAAGTGAGCGCTACGGGCCGTGGAAAAAATGCTGATGACGACTCGGATCGGGAGATTAAGTTTTTCAGTGAGAATGTGTCGAGCCTCATCAGATCGTCGTCTATAGCCGAAGTGCGCCTCGTACGCCGAGGCTCCGGCGCTCTGCTGACCGAGCGCCTGGACTACATTTGGTAATCGGCGATCAAGATCCGTGCCGCTGCTCGATTGAGGTATTGAACCCCGATTGAGGGCCGGTTCGATATTCAAAAGCTGTTGACAAAAGAACCGTCAAGACCTAGATTACACAGACTTGTTAAAGCAATTGTAGAGTATGTGAAGCAATCGCTTCGTTGTTGTGTCTGATCAGAAGCCCCTTCTGCTTGGAGTGCTATTAATGATGAGGAGAGCTGTAAAGGCTCCGTCGATCGAGGACCATCGAGAGGAAGGAGTATCATGACCATCTCCAGGATTCGCATAGTGGGAACATCGATTCGGTTTTGTCTTGCCCTACTGCTGTTGACTGTGATCACGACGCTGTTGTCCTTCCCGGGTTATCGCACCGGAGCATCGTCGATGATGGAGTCGTTTGAGGGGTTTCTGGACACGGCCAATTGTAGCCAGATAGCCGGCTGGGTCTATGATGCCGACAACCCGGATACTCATCTCGATGTAGATATCTATTCCGATGGCAACTTTATCGTCACCGTGCCGGCGAATCGATTTCGCCAGGATCTGCTGGATGCGGGCAAGGGAAACGGCGAACATGCATTCAGCCTGCGCCTTCCGGCTTCGCTGAATGATGGACAGCAGCACTCGATTACAGTCAACGTTTCAGGGACAGTGTTCGTATTGGGGAATACTCCAAAAACGATTACCTGTGATCCGAATACTTTTGAAGGTTATCACGACATCGCCGACTGCACTGGTATTGTGGGCTGGGCCTGGGATCCGAACGAGCCCAACGTGTCTTTGTTCGTGGACGTATATTTTGATAATAACGCCTTCAGCTCAATATTAGCTCCTGCGAACCAGTTCCGGCAGGACCTGGTGGACGCAGGCAAAGGGAATGGCTTTCATGGCTTCAGCTTTCCTACGCCGGACTTTTTGAAAGACGGACAACCTCACACGATACGCATCAAGTTTTCCGGCACCAGCAGGGACCTGGGTTTTACGGGCAAGATGATAACCTGCTCCGGGTCGATGCCGCCCAATTTTGACGGCTTTCACGACATTACAAACTGCGATGGAGTAGTGGGTTGGGCATGGGATTCGGAGCAGCCGAACACGCCGATCAGTGTCGACATATATGCGGGACCCAATCTAATCGGCACAGTGCTGGCGAATCAATTTCGTCAGGATCTACTCGATGCCGGAAAGGGAAACGGCGTTCACGGGTTCACTTTCGCGCTGCCGCCGAACCTCAGGGACGCGGCGGTCCACGAAATCGCCGTGGGGTTTTCTGGTACTTTTGTCGGACTAAACAACACACCCCAATTCATCGATTGCCCAGTTGGTGATTTCGAAGGGTTTCTCGATCTCGCTTCCTGCGATCAGATTCTGGGATGGGCGTGGGATTCCGGGCAACCAAATGTTCACGTCTTTGTCGATCTGTACGCGGACAACGTCAGGTTTGCGAGGCTCGTGGCTGATCAATTACGTCAAGACCTGGTCACCGCCGGCAAAGGCAATGGGGAACACGGCTTCTTCACTCCAACTCCGGCGTGGTTAAAAGACGGACTTCCCCATTCGATTACTGCCAAGATTGCCGCCACCAGTATCGATCTTGGCAACAATCCGAAGTCGCTCACATGCGCTCCGCCGAGTCCATAATTGGGCCGTCGCATGTCGCTTCGCAGGTTTCTTTTTACAGCGGCGTGGTGTCGCGGGACGCACGTCCATGGAGCGCGCTTATCATCTTGCATGCACCTGTGTTTGAATACAGAGCTCCGGCAGTTGATGAACCATCAGGTAAACGTCCCGACATAGTAGTGAATTCATTCGATACTGAGTCCCGTAACAGCCAGGCGCCTTCGATATCGGGGGCTCCGGTTGATGTTTTCGCGTTCCGATAAGGAGCAGGCCCAAATTGCTCCGCTTCCACTCCTGCTGCTATTGTTTCCGCTCGAGATTGACGCTAACGTGTGCGATCCAGAGGTTAGAATGTCAAGACTGATTATGCTCGTGACTATTATTGGCGCTGCGGTCCTGTCGCCGGGGTGTTCGTTGCTTTCGCACGAAGCTCCCACCGAAGACGCCGATAAGGCCGCTGGATTGTTCTTCCAACGGCTCAACAACAACGAATACGATAAGATTTATGATGATTCGGCGAAACGCTTCCGTGCGAACAAGACAAGGCAGGTGGTAACCGACAGCCTGAAGGAACTCACTGCGAACGGGAAGGTGCGAGACTTTGAGCGAATTAGCATGCCGATTCAAGGCGAGGGCAAGGATCGGATGGTGCAGCCGGTCTACAAGACTCTGTTCGAGAGCGTGGGCGGCGATATTTATCTTACATTCCTGGACGAAGGCGGCGAATGGAAACTGTTTGGCTTTGCCTTTAAACCCAAGAGATCGTGAGACTGCGGTAGACAAACCTTCGACGCGCGATAATCACGCAGGTGTTTAGTCCTGAGCCGCGAACAGTCCTCATTCGAGTAGTTCTCGGCGCCAAATCTGAAGAGCTCATCGGTGAAATCGATTTCTGAATTACAAAGCAGCCAGGGTAATCAAGGAGAAGCCTCTATGCGCAAGAAGATCATATTCGTCATAATCGCCGCCGCCGCCGCTTGCTTGTCAATATCCGCCGTAAACGCGAGCCGAGAATCAGCCTCGACGGATCTGGCGCGCAAGCCTTCGCTTGCAAACCGCGCCGGATCGATTCGGCCCGGTTCATATCGGAGTCCTGGGGCGCTTCGAAAGGTTGTTGTGCAGGACGATGATGCGCTCGCTCAGGCGAAGGCGTCGGGCGCGACCGAGCTTGCCGACTACGGCTCGTTCAGGCTACTGATGATGAACGAAGCCGAGCTTCAACAAACCGAACAACGTTTTCTGGAAGCAAGCAATCGATCCGCTGACCTCGCGACTGATTCACCGGCATTCAGGGTCCGTGACGACTTGAACGTGTTGCTGCTTCGATCGGGCGCGATCGATACGATGGCCGGCGACGCTCCCGGAAGCCTGATCGGGATGGGATCGACGGCAAGCCCGGAGACGGTGAAACCGATTGACTCGAGATTGCGATTGATTCAGTTTGTCGGTCCGATCAGAAACGTGTGGATACGGGAGCTTGTTGCGAGCGGGCTGGAGTTGATCGCGTATGTCCCGAACGACGGGTATCTCGTTCGCGGCGATTCACGCTCCCGCGATCGATTGATGGCTCGCAACCAGGCGGCGACCGCCCGGGGCGAAGGGTTCGTTCAATGGGAAGGTCCGTTTCAGGATTCATATAAAGTGCATCCCGCGCTCGTGCGTTTGATCACTGAGCGTTCCCGGGAGATCACGGTTGCCGTCCAGCTTGCGCTAGGCAACCGCGTAACAAACGCGAGAGACAATACCGAGGTTCAGGCGGTCAAGCACCTGGCATCGGCTGTGATGGTGGACGCCTACGGGGTGCTGGGATTCACCAACCTTCGAATCAAGATCGAATCCTCGCGCGTGGCGGATCTGGCTGCGCTTCCGAGTGTCATGAACATTGAACCCTGGAACGCTCCGCAACTGTTTGACGAGCGTGCTTCTCAAATCATAGCAGGAGAGTTGACCTCCGACGGCACCGCGCCTCGCGGGCCGGGTTATCTGGCGTGGCTGGCGGGGCATGGGTTCTCGTCGGCGTTTAGCTTCGGGATCGATGTAGCGGACTCAGGCCTTGACCGTGGTGTGATCACGGCGGACAAGCTTCACCCGGACTTTCTGGATTCCAACAGGCAGAGCCGAGTCGTCTATGCGCGAGACTATACATCGGAGCTCGATCCGGCGGATGTTGGCGGACACGGTACGATCAATCTCTCGATCGCGGGGGGGAGCAATCTCAGTTCGAGCGCACGCGACACCGGCGGGTTTGGGTACGGCGTAGGGGTCGCGCCGTTCGCGCGGCTCGGTTCATCCAAGATTTTTCAAGCGAACGGGCGTTTCGATCTGATCGATCCCTTTACGAAGTTGGTTTCGGATGCGTATCGGGATGGCGCGCGCGTAGTGTCGAACAGTTGGGGTGACATATCAAACAGCTATTCGCTCGACTCGCAGGAGTATGATCTCCGTGTTCGCGATGCCTCGCCCGGCGAGGCCGGTAACCAGGAGATTCCGATATGCTTCGCGGCGGGTAACGCCGGACCAAACGGAAGAGTGGGCTCACCAAGCACCGCAAAGAACGTTATCTCCGTCGCAGCAGGCGAAAACTCTCGAAAGGACGGCGTCGATGGCTGCAACGTAAGAGACAGCGAAGCCGACAACGCGCTGGACATGGCTGCTTTTTCGTCGGGGGGACCGCTCGTGGATGGCCGGATGAAACCCGACATAACGGCTCCGGGCACGCACATTGAAGGCGCGGCTTCGCAGAACATGGACTTTGATGGTTCGGGTGTTTGCGGGCAGGCTTTCGATAAGCCGTACTTCCCGACCGGACAAACGCTTTACACGTGGTCTTCGGGGACAAGTCATTCTACTCCGCAAGTCGCCGGCGCGGCGGCTCTCGTGAGGCAGTATCTTTTGAACAGAGGCGAGGCGCCGAACGCGGCTTTTATCAAAGCGCTGATGCTGAATACGACGACTTATATGACCGGCCAGCAGGCAAGCGGGAACCTTCCTCACCCGCGGCAAGGCTGGGGCTTGCTGAACTTGAATCGGGCGTTTGATAACACGCCCCGAATATTCGTTAACCAATCAACCACCTTCACCGACAGCGGGCAGTCGTTCGTGATCACCGGTGAGGTCAAAGACACATCGCAGCCGTTTCGCGTCACGCTTGCGTGGAGCGATGCACCGGGATTTTCCGGCGCGGCTCCCTGGGTGAACGATTTGGATCTTGAAGTGGCGATCAACGGGCAGCTCTTTCGCGGCAACAATTTCTCGGGCCAGGTCTCACAGCCGGGCGGCGAGCCGGACATAAGAAACAACGTCGAGGGCGTGTGGTTGCCCGCTGGCACAGCGGGCACATTCGTCGTTCGAGTTCGAGCGGCGAACATTGCGGGCGACGGCGTGCCGGGCAACACCGATTTGACCGATCAGGATTTCGCGCTCGTGGTTTACAACGGAGAAAAGAAGGACGCCCCGGTCGCCGGTATTTCGAACCTCACGTTGACCGGAGGCGCGGACGCGTTTGCCGATCCGGGTGATGCGTGTTCGATGGCGTTGAGAATCGAGGACCTCTCGCCGATTGGTTTGAATGGGGCTCACGGAGTACTGACAACAACGACAGCCGGCGTGACGATCACCGGCAATAGTTCTGATTTTCCAAACATTGCACAAGGGCAAAGCGGCGACGGGCTCACGCCGTTCACCTTCACCGTGGATCGAGGCGTGGCTTGCGGATCGCAGATTAATTTCGTGCTTGATGTGACGAGCCAGGGTTTGCTGTCGCGAATCCCGTTCTCGGTGCGAGTAGGAAGATCTCAGGCAACCGACTTTTTCCTGGATGATATCGAGTCCGGCGAATCAAAGTGGACTCACGGGAGCGGGATCAGAAAGAAAAAGAACCGGGTGGATACATGGGTGATCTCGACGAAACGCGTGCACTCGGGCACAAGTTCGTGGTTCACAAAAGACCCGGGGGACAAGGTGACTGACGCGCATCTGGATACCGTTCCGATTCAGTTGGCGGCGGACGCCCGCACTCTGCAGTTGGTGTTTTTCCATACCTTTGAATTTGAGCGCGGGACATTCGATGGAGGCGTGATCGAGATCTCGACTGGCGGAGACTTCGAGGATCTCGGCTCAAAGATCACTAAGGGAGGTTACAACGGAACGGTCTTTGAATTCACATCGAATCCGTTGATCGGGCAGGCGGCGTGGGTCGAGGGAAGGCTCGGCTCCTTCCAACAGGTCGTGGTAGATCTGAGCAGCTACGCAGGGAAGACGGTGACGATCCGGTTCCGAATCGGCACGGATGCGGACGGCAAGGGGCTCGGTTGGTACGTAGATGATGTGAGGTTGCGCGGCGATCGGGTCAGTTGCACGCCGGTTGGATTGGAGCAGTGAACATGTCTCTACGTGACGTGAATAACGTCAGCCAGTGAACTCCGGTAGGCTTGATTATCACTTTGAAAAGACCATATTTCCTGAGAGAACGTGTCTTTGTCTCGACTGGCGGTTGTGCATTACCCGACGTCAGATTCTCGTCTTTAGGATTTGGAGGGACAGCGCTAACATTTAATGGCTGACGTAGAGCTTTCAGCCCGCGTTCTTGCCAGGCCATCGCAACTTCATTGGGGAGGCGACCAGAATGATCGCAGACGAAAACCACCTTTCCCACTTGTCGGCTCGTATCGAGCAGCATCTCAAGTCCTTCGAGGCCTTTGAAAAGGTCAGATGGCAAGCGCTAGCGTTCTTGAGCGCGCTGGCAGTAGCTGGCCTCTCGGTCATCGTGCGACTAAGTTCACCCTACGAGGCAAGGATTGGGGCTATGGTCCTCGTGGTTCTTGTGTGTCTCGCCGGAATCACCATTCAAATCAGAGTTGCAACGGTTGTTGCAGCATTATGGAATAGAGTTCGTCGACTACAGACACATATTGATGAGCAGTTCGCAATAAACAGCGACCCAAAAATCCGAACAGCCTTGTCGCTTCCCGCATTGGAAATACGATCAAAGCCATGGAAACTGGGCATCGCGGTTCATGTCTCTACGTGCTTCGTCTTCTCAAGTATGGCAGGCATAGCCGTGAGTTTGCTTCTGTGGACCATGGGCGCATCGGGCCACCTAGCAACGCTCCTGGGAGGCGGATTCCTGATAGTTCTTACGGCTGCCTTCTGTTATTGGAGCGCCAGAATCAGTCAGGCCCTAGAACACGACGACGAATCAACTCTAGCCGAATGAGTGGCCGCGACCGATTGGATGTGCGGACTTGGTATGATCGAGGACATAGAGCTTCTACCAGTAGACTTGGAAGCCATTCCTACTGCGGGCTCTGTCTTTGTGGTTCAGATTTCCCGCGCGCAGCTAACAGTTGTATCAATTTCCGGTTCGCATTCAGATCGCCAATACATTACCGATTCTGTGAGTGTCGATTTCGAAGGCCATCTAGCGATCCCGGTACCTGCCGACGCAGGAGGCAAGACCTTGTGCGTCGAGGCCCTTTTTCCGGGTGCGACAGCGTCTGGAGTTTGGACCGTTCAGCCACGACAGAATCTGGAGGACGGCTTGGATATGAGCCCGGAAGAAATATTCTCACTCGCAGTTGCCAATCTCTCGAAGCCGCCGTATGGCGTAACATTCAGGAGAACGCGCACTTGGTCCTACGGTGATGTTGAGAGCGGCGGGGTCTACTATCATCCCAACCTGACTCACTACTCGCATCAGTTCTTCGAAGAGTTCTTCAGGGAGAGAGTAGGCTTACACTATGCAGATCTGTCGCGTGATTCGGACGAGAGCAAACGTGCGAGACTTGTAAAAGGCATACCACAAATGACTTTCCCGGTCGTCTGGCTCTATCAGTACATGAAACAGCCGATGGAGGCTGGCGACTCATATACTCTGTTGATTGATACGGTGGAAATTGATAAGTACAGAATTGCAGTTCGCGCCTGGGCAATTAGTGACGCCAATTCAGTCGCGGCGGTGGTGATCTGGATTCGATGTGCCGTTCTTTTACCCGGCAGGAGCATAATTGCGATACCCGATTGGTTTCCAACACAACCCTCTAACGCCGAATAACTTATCAGCCGAGGTGAACAGGACATACATCGCATTCCCCGAATCGGATCTCAAGTCCCCTCAGTAAGGGAGATCTTTTCAGTTGTGCGCCAGCCTCCGCAGTTTGCCCTTGAATTCGAGCGAATCGACTCGATGCTTGAACACCTTCACTCCGTTGATGAAGATCACCGGTATGTCGTTGCCGTAGCGATCTCGAAGCGCCGGATCGTCATCGATGTTGACTTCTTCCATCACGAACTCACCCTCGCAACCGGCGCTTAGCATCGCTTCCTTCGCAACTTCACAGAGGTGACATCCGGGCCGGGAAAAAATTGTGACGGTCGCTTGCTTCATTCGATGCAATCGATTGAAATGTCCGGGTGGCTTTGCTTGACAAACTTTTCAGCCACATGCTAAATACGAGGCAATTCATTATAGAGCAGTCCGGTAGTTAGTTCAGGCTTGATGAGAATCGCACAGCAGAATTCATACAGTATAGGTCGGCGGGGCGCGTCGGGCGTCCTCGTTGAAACTCGTCGTTCTAATCGTCTCTCTTATGATGGACGGATTCTTGGAGACCTCCAGCATGGACACCGCACAGGATGCGAACCAGAAGGTTGAGGGCGAAGAAAAGCAGAAAGTAACCGCGGAGAAAGCGACACCACCGGCGCCCAAAGCGCCAGCATCAGCAGACAAACCTAAAGCAGCCGCCAAGCCCGCTGTCGGCACATCGGCAGGGGCCAAGGGCAAGACTGTCGAAAGCGCGCCGCCTGATCCCGTCAACAAAATGCGGCGCACGATTATTTGGACGTCAGTCGGCGGGTTCCTTGCGACCTGCTTCATGATGTTCCTGCGCTTCTTCCTTCCCCGCACCATCTTCGAGCCGAGCACCGTGTTCCGAGTCGGCTATCCTTCGGACTTCGGATTCGGAGTCGATACGAAATTCCAGCAGCAATATCGCATCTGGGTTGTTCGAAACGCCGAACGGTTGTTCGTGATCTACGCTCGGTGCACTCATCTTGGTTGCACCCCCGACTGGAAACCAAGCGAGAACAAATTCAAGTGTCCGTGCCACGGAAGCGGCTACACCAACGAGGGAATCAACTTCGAAGGACCGGCGCCGCGCCCGATGGACCGCGCTCACGTCGAGCTCGATCCGACGGGGCAGATCGTTGTCGATACCGCGCGATTGTATGAGTGGCCAAAGGGAGAGAAGGGCCACTTCGATGAATCGGGCGCGTTCATTCCGGTGTAGACCGGCTCGCTGTTTCACTCAATCGTCTTTGTTCAAGTCTTCGCTCTCGAACGCACTTCACCGGGGAGCTTCGTAAAATGGAACCTGAGAAGCCTGATAAGCCAGAACTGAAACACGGGGCCGGCGTCACCGTAGTCGACGAAGCTCCGCCGAGCGCCAAAGAAAACGTCAAGCAGGAAATCGAACTCCTCAAGAAGAAGGTTCAAAAGGAATCTGTTCTTCAGGAGATCGAGGACCTGAAAGATCCGACAAAGAGTCAGATCTATAAGTCGATGTTTCGCGTCAAGCACGAGCCGACGCCGCGCTCGCGCTCGCTAGGCGTTCTGACGAATGTTTTCCTTCATCTTCACCCGGCGAAGATCAATCGCGATGCGGTGCGCTTCAGCTACACGTGGGGGATGGGCGGAATCACCTTTTATCTCTTCATCGTGCTGACGTTCACCGGCATCCTGTTGATGTTTTATTACCACCCTTCGAAGGGGCAGGCGTTCCAGGACATCATCTATCTCGAGAACGATGTGCCGTTCGGCAAGCTGCTCCGCAATATGCACCGCTGGGGCGCGCACCTGATGGTCATCACGACGTGGCTTCACATGCTGCGAGTTGTGCTGACCGGGTCGTACAAGACGCCGCGCGAATTCAACTGGTCGGTTGGGGTGGTGTTGTTGGTGCTGACGTTGCTGCTGAGCTTCACCGGATATCTGCTGCCCGATGACCAGCTCGGATTTTGGGCCGTGACCGTGGGAACGAACATGGCTCGCGCCACACCCGGCCTTGGGCACGAGGGACCGTTTGGACCGCAGCTCGGAATGTCACCCTACAACGACGTGCGGTTCGCGCTGCTGGGTGGGTCGATTGTAGACGCGAATGCCTTGCTTAGAAGCTACATCTGGCATTGCATTGCGATTCCGGTGATCGTGAGCGTTCTGCTCGCGGTGCACTTCTGGCGAGTGCGCAAAGACGGCGGAATATCTGGACCGGCGCCGGTTCAACTCGAATCAGAAATGAAAGCGCCCGGCGCAAGGGCGGTGAAGAAGCAGGTGGGATAAATGGTTTCGGGTTCAGGGTTTCGGGTTCCGGGTTGACGCGGAACTCTGAACTCTGAACCCGGAACCGCCGGAGGCGTAATGGATTGGGGACAACTTTGGACGATAGTTTCGGCGCCTGACAACGTGCCCATTGTTGCAATGCTGTTTCTGGTGCCGTTCTTTCTTTGGTTGGGACTTCATCAGGCGCGCGCGAACGACAAGCTCGCCGACGAACTCGAGGCCGATCCCAAACTGGCCAAGACGCATCATCGCAAGACGTGGCCGTGGCGCCCTCACTGGGCGCGCGAGCTTCACGTGTGGCCGTACCTGCTGCGGATAGAATTTCTCGCCGTCATCATCGTTACAGTGATTCTATACGTCTGGTCGATTACGTTGAACGCGCCGCTCGAGGAACCCTCGAATCCCAATCTGACGATGAATCCCTCGAAGGCGCCGTGGTATTTCCTTGGGCTCCAGGAGATGCTCGTGTACTTCGACCCGTGGATCGCGGGTGTGGTGATGCCCAGTCTGATCATCGTCGGGTTGATGGCGTTCCCGTATGTCGATTCGAATCCGCTTGGGGTCGGTTATTACACATGGAAGCAGCGCAAGGTCGCGGTCGGCGCGTTCTTGTGGGGCTTCATTATGTGGATCGCGCTGATATTCATCGGAACGTTCATTCGAGGGCCGGGCTGGGTTTGGTTTTGGCCGGGCCAGACCTGGGATCACAACGTTCAGCTCTACGAGATCAATCGCGACCTGCCGGATCTGGTCGGAATAACTTCGCAACCGCTGAAAGGGATCTTCGGTTTGCTTGTGGTGGTGGCATTCTATCTGATCGCGGGACTCTTGATACATCTGTTGATCACGTGGACGAAGTTCGAGAAGAAAATCTTCGAACGCACGACGCTGTTGCAGTATTCCGTGTTCCAGTTCTTCGCGATAACGGTGCTGGTGAGCATGCCGGTGAAGCTTCTGCTCAGGCAACTGTTCCGAATTAAATACGTGATGGTCACACCGTGGTTCAACATATAAGAAGTGATGCGTGAAACGTGACCCGTTCACGTATCACGTTTCACGTTTCATTCCTGGGGAGATAGATGGCAGACAATACTCAAAGCGAGCAACTCGAAAAGCGGGTGCCGGACGCGCCCGAGGAAGATCCGATTGCCGATCGCTCGATGAGCGGCGCGTTGCTGATCTCTTCACTGCTGCTGGTCGTCACGCTTATCTGGTCGCTTTACGACGAAGTCGTCGGGCAGCGGCCGTGGAAGGCTTATCAAAAGGACTTCGTCCAGATCTACTCCGACTACCTCGATACCGCCAAGCCGCGACAGAAAGATCTGGAACTCGCGGTGAAGGACTCGCCCGAATACCAGCGACTCGATGATGCTTTTAAGAGTGCTGCGGCCGCGGCAAAGGAGCGCACCGATCCGATTGACGCTGAGGTCAAGAAGATCGATGAGAAGGTTGCTGAGGTAACGCCGCCGTTCCAGGACTCGCGATCATGGATCGTGGCAAAGACATATCAGCTCGAGGTTACGGAGAGCCCGGGCGGCAAGCAGAGCATACGAGACGCAATCGAGCAGAAGAAACAGGAACAAATAAAGTTCGAGATGCACAACGACGAGGGCAAACTCGAAGCGAAGTCAATGACCTTTCCGAAACTCGAAGAGCTTTACAACAGCCTGCGCGACGACAAGGCGCGCCTGCTGACCGAGCGCGTACAGATCACTCAACCTCTGGAAGCGGCGCGAAAGAAGCGCGATGAATACCTGCAGGATCACCTGTTCGGATTGACCGAGGATCAGGTCGCGAAGCTGCAGGACAAGATGAAGGATTTCAAATTCGAGATCCGCCAAATCAACGTCGGCGGCGCGGTCGTCGATCGATGCGAGTCCTGTCATCTTGGAATCCGCGAGCCCATCAATCTCTCTAAGAAAGATATGTGGGACGAAGAGGCATTCGTGTCGCATCCGGATCGCGACCTGCTCAAGATTCACGATCCCGATCGATTCGGCTGCTCGACTTGTCACGGAGGGAACGGGCGCGGCACGACCTCGATTGAAAAAGCTCACGGCCGATACGAGCACTGGCTGTGGCCGATGTACTACAAGGAGAACGTTCAAGCCGGGTGTAATCAATGCCATAATCGTGATCGGGTTCTCCAGGGGGCGGACACGCTCAATCGCGGCAAGAACCTTTTCCAGGTGCGTGGCTGCGTCGGGTGTCATCGCTACGAAGGATTCGATCGCGAAGCTGACGCGTTGAGCAATGCGCGCCAGAGCATCAAAACGCTCGAGCTGGATCGCGACTCGCGGCGCCGCGAGATTTCACAGACAAGCGCGGCTGCGGATGCTGCTGCCTCCGATGAAGACGCGACGCGGCTTCGCAAGAAGGCCGAAGCGCTTCGTCAGATGATTTCTCAAATCGATGCGCGCATCGACGAATATGATTTCCAATCCAAGTATTTGATGGAGGACGTGAAAAAGGTTGGGCCCAATCTGAAGGAGATCAAAGCCAAGCTGAACAAAGACTGGCTGCCGGTCTGGCTTTCCGACCCGCAGGCGTTCAGGCCCGGAACCAAGATGCCGACTTTCAGACTGGAAGACGATGAGATAAAAGCGATTTCAGCTTTCCTGTGGCAATCGGCTCTTGATGTGAAGGTGCCTCAGCAAGCGCAAGGCGACACGGCTCACGGCAAGGAACTGTTCAAGACGCTTGGCTGTCTCGGCTGCCATTCGATCAACGGGCAAGCGATCGACATGGGAGATCAGGTGATCGGCGGCGACTTCGCGGCTAATCTCTCGCGTGTCGGCGAGAAGGCAAATTTCGAATACATAGTTCGATGGGTTCACAATCCTCGTCAGCGGCTCGCGCCGTATTCCCCGACTTTGAAACGCGATCTCACGCCCGCTGATTACAAGACGAAGAATCTTCCGTTTGTCTTCGACGACGAGCATTCGAAGAGTCCGGTCGATGGACGCGAGCTATTGATTCAGAACATGACCGTGATGCCTAACTTCCGGCTCTCCGATCAGGACGCGCGCGACGTCGCGTCGTTCCTGATGCAGCAGAAGCGGCCGGGAACTCAGTATCGAGACGCGGGATTCCTCAACGACGGATCGCTCAAGACCGAAGGGGAGAGACTCGTGCGCAGGTATGGCTGCGCGGGTTGTCACGAGATCAAGGGCATGGAAGACGAGCAGCGAATCGGCACCGAACTGACCGTAGAAGGCAGCAAGCCGATTGAGCGGCTCGACTTTGCGTTGCTGCAACAACCGGCGATGCAGGGCAAAGATCCGGTCACTGGTGAAGAGATAAAACGTGAAGGACGGGAGTCGTGGTACGACCATAAGGGTTTCTTCGAGAATAAGCTTCGAAGCCCCGGTATCTACGATCGCGGCAAGGTAAAAGCGCCCGATGAGCGATTGCGCATGCCGAACATTTATCTTCCGGAAAGCGACGTCACCGCGGTTTCCACTTTCCTGCTGGGCAGTATCGAAGCCAACCTTCCGGAATCGATGCGCTACAACGCCACGGGCCAGAAGAAATCGGTACAGGATGGATGGTGGATCGTTCAGAAATACAACTGCATGGGTTGCCACAATGTATTGGTCGGCCAGGACTCGATTTTGATGGGGTTGCCGATGTATCAAAGCGCGGACGGCAAGGAGCAGTTGCCGCCGCGGCTTACGAGTGAAGGCGCGCGCGTGAATCCGGATTGGCTGCTGCGGTTCCTGAAGGACCCGTCGCAGGCAACTCCGACTGAACGAGCTTCGCTGACGATGGCTCTCGGCGGACACGCGGCGGCTGGCGGCGATGATTGGGCTGAAAGCCTTCAGCTTCACGCCCAACCCGGCATGAACCGAAATGGAGTGCGGCGTTATTTGAAGGCTCGGATGCCGACCTTCAACTTGTCGCCCAATGAGCTTCAGACGCTGGTTAACTTCTTCATGGGCGCGTCTTCGCAAGCTCAACCGTATATCCCGGAGCGCCTCGATCCACTTTCCGCCGATGAGCGAGGAATGGCTGTCGCGTTGTTCAATTCGCCGGCGGCGCCGTGCTTGAAGTGCCATATGACCGGCGATCCGGCTCACGACGCTCGCGCGACCGCGCCAAACTTCCTGGTTGCGCCCGAGCGATTAAAGCCGGCCTGGACTCGGCGATGGATTCTGGATCCACAGTTGATCAGCCCCGGGACTTCGATGCCATCCGACCTGTTCAAACGGGATGAAGGTCACGGGCGATGGGTCTTCAATGGGCCGACTCCGGATTCGTTCAAGACTTACGAGAAGGACCAGCTTGATCTGCTTGTGCGATACATATTCCAGGCATCACCGGATGAGCAAAAGCGGCTGGGGGCCGGAGCAGCGTCTGCGTCCCCGGCTCCGGCTGCGCCGGCAAAGACTGCGCGGATTGTGACCCGCTCCCGCGCGAGCGCCCGTGCAGCATTCGTCGCGGGCCGAGCGCCGTAAACTGGGCGTTATTGGCGAGAGTTCGGATGGATGCTTAGAATCATAAGAGACGCTGATTCTTCCGTTGGGGAATAACAAGTAGCAAACAGGGAGAAACGCAATGTTAAGACGAATATCAACAATTTGTGTGATTATCCTGGCGACAATCCTCATAGTCGTCAGTTGTGGCCGAAAAAAACCCGCTGAGAAAGATGGCAAGGACTCAGCCGGCAGTGCTAAGCAGCAATACGCGTCGAAGGGCGACGAGGGAACGATCACCGGTAAGATCAGTTTCGACGGCGCCCCGCCCGCGAGTAAGAAGATTGACATGAGCCAGGACGCGAACTGCGCGAACTCGGCCGGTGAAAAAACAACAGACGATGTGATGGTCGCCGAAGGGAAACTCGGGAACGTGTTCGTGTACCTGAAGGGGGGTCCGGTTGATAAGTACAGCTTCCCGACGCCGAGCGATCCGGTTGTGTTGGATCAACAGGGATGCAGGTATCACCCTCGCGTGCTTGGCATACAAACCAACCAGACTTTGAAGGTTACCAACAGCGACAGCACCACGCACAATATTCATCCTTCGCCGAAGGTGAATCAGGAGTGGAACCAGATGCAGGCACAGGGAGCGCCCGCGATCGAGAAGCAGTTTGGGCGGGCTGAAACCCTGATCCCGGTCAAGTGCAATCAGCATCCGTGGATGAAGGCCAACGTCGGAGTGCTCGGGCATCCGTGCTTCGCAGTGAGTGCGAAAGACGGCACATACACAATCAAGAATGTGCCGCCCGGAACATACACGCTGGTGTTCTGGCACGAGGTACTTGGCGAACAGACTCAGCAGGTGACGATTGCGGCGAAGGAATCAAAGACGCAGGACATCACGTACAAAGCGGGCGCCACGCCGGGCGCGCCTTCAATGCAGATCGGTCCGACATTGTTGTTGCCATAGTTCGCGATCAGCTTGTAAGGGCGGCCCTCAGTGGCCGCCCCTGCACAGAGTCTTAATCTCTTGAAAGAACCATCGATTCAACAAGGCGTACTGGGCGACAGAACGAATCGAAGCCTTCACTGGTTTGCGATTCTGCTTTCGTGCATGACAGTGGGGTTACTGGTGGCTGGGGCGCTGGTGACCAGCAATGAAGCGGGAGACTCGGTTCCCGATTGGCCGCTTTCGTTTGGACGCTGGCTGATCAAGTCCAACAACTTTATCGCCAATGTTCGTTATGAGTATTCGCACAGGTTTGTCGCCGGAGTCGTGGGCGCAACGACGTTGATCTTTGCACTGTGGGCTTACATCAGCGAGCGCCGAGTCTGGATGCGAAGGCTTGGATTGATCGCGCTTGCGGGAGTGATTGCGCAAGCGGGCATCGGCGGTTTGCGAGTGTTGTTACCGGAATACAAAGCCGCGATCGCCGTTCCACACGCGCTCGTCGCTCAGAGTTTCTTCGGTTTGATTGTAGCGATGGCCGTGTTCACGTCGAGTAGCTGGTCCGGCGTTGGCGAGTCACGCCCCGATACAGGCAATCCCGGAGTTCGCAGACTCGCGACGATAGCGGTTGCGGCGGTGTTGATTCAGTTGGTGCTCGGTGCGGGATTTCGCCACGGAGCCTTCGGTATCATCCCGCATATATCGGGAGCGATCGTCGTGACCGCTCTGATTATTTCGACTTCGGTGATTACGATTCGACGGCACGGCGGGGATAAGTTTCTGGCAAGGCCCGCGAAGCTCGCGACTGCTTTGGTGTTGGTTCAAGCGGGACTCGGAGTCGCGGCTTATTTTGCGAGGCTTGCCGCGGCGGGTGATCCGCAGCCGCTCGAGCCGATGATCTCGCTGACGGTGGCGCACCTCGTAGTCGGTGCGTTAACACTGGCTTCGGTTCTTGTGCTTTGTTTGCGGAGCCATCGCGCGCTGTCTGTTCAAGGCTTGAAAATGACTGATGTGACTGCAGTGGAGTTTCGTTCGCCGAGGAGAGCGGCGGTTTAGCGAAATGGAATCAATAGCACAACAAAACATAACTCCTGAGGCTTTGCAGTTCGGCTCGGAAGCCCGTGTTGCCGGGTCCGCCAGAATTGCGGCATTCGCCGATCTGACAAAACCGCGAATAACTTTTCTGGTGGTCCTCACCGCAGCCGCGGGCTTTTGCATGGGATCGGTGTCGGGCATCGACTACGTCGCTCTGTTCAACATGGCTGTCGGCATTGCGCTCTTGTCCTCAGGAATAGCGACGCTGAATCAATACATGGAACGCGATCTGGATCGCTTGATGCGGCGCACTGAGTCGCGACCGCTGCCGTCGGGAAAACTCGCGCCCGCGGAAGCCGCGATCTTCGGGATCGCGCTCTCGGTTGTTGCGACGGCGTATCTCGCGGTGTTCATCAATCCGCTTTCGGCTGTGCTGGGAGTTGCGACGCTGGCGACCTATTTGTTCGTGTACACGCCGCTCAAGACAAGAACTACGTTGTCGACGGTGCTCGGAGCTTTTCCCGGAGCGATGCCGCCGTTCATCGGATGGGTGGCGGCGCGAGGCCGGATCACCGTCGATGCGTGGGTGTTGTTTGCGATTTTGTTTTTGTGGCAGTTCCCACACTTTCTGGCGATCGCGTGGATGTACCGCGACGACTACGCACGGGCCGGCGTGAAGATGCTGCCGGTTGTCGAGCCCGAGGGCCGGGTAACCGGACAACAGATCATCAGCTACACCTTGCTGCTGATTCCGGTCAGCTTGCTGCCGGTTGCGACGGGACTCGCCGGTTCGGTCTATCTGGTGGGCGCGAGCGTTCTGGGGTTGGGCTTTTTGTATTACAGCGCGCGTGCGGCTTTGGTTCGAACGACGTGGCAAGCGCGGCAGTTGTTGCTGGCTTCGGTTCTTTATCTGCCGGTGCTTTTTGGATTGATGGTGCTGAATAGATAGGTTTAGGGTTCCGGGTTCCGGGTTACGGCTTCAAATGTTGAACCCTGAACCCTGAACCCTGAACCCGGAACCCTTACGAGGAGAAATGGGTAAGATCACAGGCGTATTGATGTTCATCCTGGCAATCGGCTCCGTCCTGTTGTTCATGGGACAGAAGCTGATCTTTGGCTCGGTGTTGTGGTGGTTTCCCGTCGGCATATCCGAGCACGCCGCGGCGATCGATGCGCAGTTCGGCCGCACGCTGGTCGTTGTGGGAATCGCGTTCACCGCCGCGCAAGTCGCCCTCGGATACGCCGTGATGAAGTTTGGGCGAAAGGGTGACGCGCGAGCCGTCTATACTCACGGGAGCAATAAGCTCGAAGTCACGTGGACGGTGATCACCGGGATTGTTTTCGTGGTGCTTGCAATCCTGGGCCAGCGAGTCTGGGCCAATCTGCACTTGAACGCGGCAGCCGCGGGCGCGGCTCGAATCGAAGTCGTCGCTCAGCAATTTCAGTGGAACTTTCATTATCACGGGGCTGACGGTTTGTTCGGAAAGACCGAACCGCGGTTCATCGATGACTCGGCGCTAAACTTCGTCGGTCTCGATCCCGCGGACACCGCGGGTCGCGATGACGCTCAGTTGACCACGCTTGTTATTCCGGTGGGCCGGCCAGTGGAACTCACGCTCAAATCGAAGGACGTGATTCATAGCTTTTTCGTTCCGGCGCTGAGGTTCAAGCAGGACACGCTTCCGGGCATGGCTATCAAGGTCCACTTCACCGTGAAAGAAGGCGAGGAAGGGAAGTACGAGATTCCCTGCGCCGAGCTTTGTGGAAGTCTTCACTACAACATGAAGAGCAACATGCTGGCCATTCCCGCCGATGAGTACGACCGGCTGGTTGCGTCGTCTGAAGAGAAGTTCAAGGAACAGCTCGGCGAGTTGATGCAGCGCTACCAATACAAGTAGAGCGACAGGAGAGATACGATGGCAGACATTGTTCATCCACCAGTTCACGGCGAAGTTCATCGTCACCCAGCGCCGACTGGCTTCATAAGAAAGTACGTATTCAGCACGGATCACAAGGTGATTGGGATTCAGTATTGGAGCCTGGCGCTGTTCTCGGTGTTTGTCGGAATGGCGTTGTCGCTGCTGATGCGATTGCAGCTTGGATGGCCGGGGCAGGAATTCGGATTCCTCAAGACTTTGTTTCCGCACGCCGCCGAGAACGGAACGATATCGGGCGAGTTGTACCTGTCGCTGCTGACGATGCACGGGACGGTGATGGTGTTCTTCGTTCTGACGACTGCGCCGCAAGGAGGATTCGGCAATTATTTTCTCCCGATTCAAATCGGCGCCGCGGACATGGCCTTTCCGGTGCTGAACATGTTGTCGTTCTGGATTACCTTCGTTGCGCTGGTGGTGTTGATGCTTGCGTTCTGCACCAACTTCTTTGTCGATGATCCGAACATGATCAACGTCATCGGCCCGATTGGAGGTTGGACGGGATACGCCCCACTCAGTGCGCTCGGTGACAAAGCCGGGCCGGGGCAGGGGCTCGGCGTGATCCTGTGGATTACGAGCATCGCTTTGTTCTGCGTGGCGTCGCTTTTAGGCGCGCTCAACTTCATCACGACGATGCTGAACATGCGCGCGCCGGGTATGTCGCTGATGCGGCTGCCGCTGACGTGCTGGGCGTGGTTCACGACTGCGGTTCTCGCGTTGCTATCGTTTCCCGTTTTGTTGGCCGCGGGCATTCTGCTTTTGCTCGACCACCTTGCGGGCACAAGCTTCTTCATACCCGGCGGGGAATATGTAAGCGGGAAGTTGATCACTGAGCACTCAGGGGGATCGCCGATATTGTGGCAGCACTTGTTCTGGTTTTTCGGACATCCCGAGGTGTACATCGCGATTCTGCCCGGCATGGGTTTGACCTCGCACGTATTGTCGACTTTCGCGCGCAAACCGGTATTCGGGTATCGCGCGATGGTTTACGCGATCTTTGCGATTGGATTGCTCGGGTTCTTTGTTTGGGGCCATCACATGTTCATCAGCGGCATGAGCCCATACTCGGCGATCGCCTTCTCGCTGGTTACTCTGACGATCGGCGTGCCGTCGGCGATCAAGACTTTCAACTGGCTCGGCACGTTGTGGGGCGGGCAAATTCGATTCACTACGCCGATGCTTTTCGCGATCGGTTTCGTCTCGCTGTTTGTTTCGGGGGGAATCACCGGGCTGTTTCTTGGGCAGACGTCGATCGACATTCCGCTGCACGATACTTATTTTGTCGTCGGGCACTTTCATTTGATTATGGGAGTGGCGGCGATCTTCGGAATGTTTGCCGGGACCTACTTCTGGTTCCCGAAGATGTTCGGCAAGATGATGAACGAGGGTCTGGGGAAGATTCATTTCCTTATCACTTTTATTGGGGTCAACGGAATATTTATTCCGTTCCACGTGATGGGTATGGCCGGAGCGCCGCGCCGTTATGCTTCGCACGCGGGTCTCGAATATGCCAAGTCGGTGATGCCGATGAATCGAGTTATCTCGTGGATTGCGTTCGTGACGATCGCCGGTCAACTTATTTTTCTTGTTAATCTGATCTGGAGTTGGGCGAAAGGCCGCAAGGCTTCAGACAACCCGTGGGAAGCGACGTCGCTCGAGTGGACGATCCCTTCGCCGCCGCCACACGATAACTTCTTCGGCATCGAGCCGACGGTTCATCGTGGACCCTACGAGTACGGAGTGCCCGGGGCGTCGAAGGATTACTTGATGCAAACAGAGGCGGGGCCGTCTGAGGTACACGGGGATTAGAGAATTGAGGATCGAGGATTGAGAATGGCGGACCGAGAATCGAGGAGTCCGTAGCGGCCGACCAACCTGACCGCAAATCGGCAATCGGAAATCGGCAATCCAAAATCGAGATAATGCCTACGACGTTAACAACTGATATCGGAATCAAGCCGGGACTGGGTGGCGCTTCGCTGCCGGGCGGTGGACCGCCCGGGCCGGAAGACTCTAAGAATTGGCCGCCGGGCTGGACGCGCGATGACGCGCTCGAGCCCGAGAAGTATCGGATAGGAATGTGGGTCGCGCTCGCCAGCATCCTGATGCTGTTCGTTGCGCTGACCAGCGCTTACATCGTGCGCGGAGTGCCCGCGCTCAACGGCGGACAGGACGACTGGATTTCCATCGAGATGCCCGGCGTGCTGTGGTTCAACACCGTTGTGCTCCTGATTAGCAGCGTGAGCATCGAGGTTGCGCGCCGCGCACTCAAGCGAAATGATTACGCGCGCTTTCGGATTTGGATCGGGTCGACTACGCTGCTTGGTCTCGCGTTTTTGGGTGGCCAGGTGTTGGCGTGGCGGCAGCTTGCATCGCAGGGCGTCTACATCAACAGCCATCCGCACAGCTCGTTCTTTTATTTGCTCACGAGCTTGCACGGCTTACATTTGTTCGGCGGAGTGATCGCGCTCGGTTACGTGACAATTGCCGCGCTGCGAATGCGAATCGGAATCAAGCGACGGGCCGCGGTGAACGTGACTGCGATCTACTGGCACTTCATGGACGGACTTTGGATTTATCTTTTCTTGCTGTTGTTTTTCTTCAGACGATAGAGCGGAGGAAATTGAATGGCGGAAGCACATGTAGAAAGCCTTGCGGTGAATGATTGGAGCGGCGGAGTGCATCCGTATCGCGTTGGGCACCGCAAGCTCGGGATGTGGCTGTTCATCATGTCGGACTCGTTGACGTTCGGCGCGCTTTTGATTGTCTACAGCTATGCGCGAGCCTCGAGCGTGAGCTGGCCGACGCCGTTCGCGTTCAGTCCAAGCATTCTGTTCTCGAGCGTGATGACGCTGGTGCTGTTGTCGAGTTCGCTAACGATGGTGTTTGCGGTTTCGGCGGCGAAACAGGGCAAGCTCGGCTCCGCTCGAAAGTGGCTGCTTGCGACGATGGTGCTGGGGTTGACGTTTGTCGTGCTGCACTTGATGGAGTGGCGTCACCTGATGGTGGATGAAGGCCTGCAGCCCTTCGAGCTGCCGAAAGAGTGGACTGAGCCGGGTAAATGGCCGGGTGCGTCCCCGCTGTTTGGATCGACATTCTTCGGCATCACCGGGCTTCACATGTTTCACGTCTTGACGGGCGTCTGCTATTTGGGCGTGGTGATGGCGCGAATCAAGAAGATGAAAGAGGACGTGGAAGTGAGCGGGCTCTACTGGCACTTCGTTGACCTGGTGTGGATGTTCGTATTCCCGCTGATCTACTTGTTGTCAGTTGACTATCACCACGTGCTTGGAAAATAAACGACGCGAGGAACTTCATGGTTGACTCGAAGGAAAGAGAAATCGGCGCTCTGAACATGGTGATGCTCGGGCTGGCCGTGCTTGCCGTGGGCGTCGCTGCCTGGAACGTAATCTCGGACGGCTTCCGTGCCGGCACCGATGATTTGTTTTTGGTTCTGGTGTGTCTGATGTTGGCTCTTCTTTTTGCGCTGCCGACGTTGATGTGGGCTCAGGCAAATGGAAAGCTGACAAATCCATTCGCCGACGAAGCGATAGCGGAGGGCGCGGCGGACACCGGCACTCACGAGGCGCACGGCGGGAGTGACAGGCAGAACACGATCATCTGGGTTTCTTTGCTCGCGCTCACTGGATTCGAAGTGTTGCTTGCCTACATCCAGGTTCCAATCACGTTGATGCTGATCGTGTTAATGGGAGCTTCGATCATAAAAGCCGCCCTGATTGTGGCGTATTTCATGCACTTGAAGTTTGAGCGGCTGAGCCTGATACTCACGATCGTACCGACGCTGGTCGTGCTGCTTTGCTTATTTGCCATATTCTTCCCGGACAGCTTCCGGTTGCATGACATGAGGCCGCAGGAACCGGTGCACCAGGTCGAGCACGAAGGTTAGCAATGAAATTGCTTCGCACGCTCATTATTCCGACAATTGCGCTGGCCGTCATAATGCTGGGCGCTCAATCGAGTTTTGCGCAGTGCGCGATGTGCAAGGCCGCGATTGAGGCGTCTAGCGACGCCGCGGCCGCAAGCCGCGGGTTGAACCTTGCCGCGCTCGTGTTGCTGATCCCGCCGGTGACGATTTTCGCGGGCTTGTTCGGAATCTTCTATCGTCTCAGGAATGCGCGGGAGAGGCGGCAACCACCGCGTACGGAATCTTACTAACTCCGTCAAGCGCCGCCTGGGTCGGCGCTTTTTCGGGAGCCACAGTGTTCGCCAATGAGGGCGCCTCGAATGGGCGCCCTCAAGAGTTTACGCGCACATTATGTCGGTCAGCTTCTTGCCAACTCTAAACGCGATGCTCAACGCGACAACCGGCATCCTGATCGTCATCGGGTTCGTGATGATCCGCCGCGGGCGCGTTGCCGCTCATCGCGCCTGCATGATTTCCGCTGTCGTCACTTCGTGTATCTTTCTGATCTCGTATCTTGTTTATCACGTCGGATTCCGAGCGGGAGTCACTCGATTCACCGGCGAAGGCTGGGTAAGGCCGTTGTACTTCACGATTCTGACTTCGCATACGATACTCGCGGTGACGATCGTGCCTTTTGTGATCATTACGTTGAAACGGGCGCTGGCGGGAAGGTTTGTGATTCACAGGAGCATCGCGCGGTGGACGTTTCCGATGTGGCTGTACGTTTCGGTGACCGGAGTGATCGTTTACCTGATGCTCTATCATCTGTATCCGTCGCGCTAGCCACCGAGCGCCAGGGCCGCGATTCGAAATGACCAACGCAAAGTCAGCACATCGAACCCGGACGCTCGAGGCCGAGTCCGTGGCGGAAATTGTGGGATTTCCATTTGAGAACTTCGAGCAGTTGCAAGCCGCGGTCGCGATTAGCAGCTTCAACATTGGAGTCGAGCCGCTCGCGGCGGCCGAGTGGTCCGGACGACTCAACAGCAAAGCGAAGAAGATTATTATCGCGGCGCTGTCGTTGTTGCTTGTTGTCGCCGCCGCCGCTTCTATCATTGTTGCGCTTGGGACTCGTGAATACTGGCTGCTGCTCGCTCCGCCCATTCAGGCCGCCGCGTTTTACGTTTCGCAACCAGCATCGCCCATTCGCAAGTGGGTGACGATCGGAGGAGTGATATCGCTGGCGGCGTTTGTTGATTTGTTATTGAATGGGTTTGTGATTGCAGCCGCGCTTGTCACTTATGCGGGTCTGACCTTTGCGGCAGTGCGCGCCGCAAGCTACGTGACAAACTCCTCATTTCGAAAAGCGTTGCTCAAGGATGAGGCGTTGTTTGTTGCCGCATATGCTGCCGGCGCGTGTACCATTCGGAATAACCGAACCGATCGAGTATATTCCGCGTGACGGATGCGAAACATTCGGAGATGAATTCATTGAGCGACAATCAATCTCATCCTGTCGACGACACGCCGGATCAACGGCGCGGCCCGAGCCGGAAGTATCCGTGGGCGATCCTGGTCGTGATCGTGCTCTTCGTGGTGATTCCTTTTATCTCCTGGTACGGGACCTGGTTTGGAAGACCGCTCTCGGATTCAAAGATGGAGGAATATCTGCGCGATCCGAGCAAACCTCGCAACGTCCAGCACGCGCTGGCGCAAATCGGCAATCGCATTATGGATGGCGATCAGGCGGTCAAGCGGTTCTATCCGGAGGTTATCTCCGCTTCACATCACGCGCAGCCGGAGGTTCGAATGACCGCCGCCTGGGCGATGGGGCAGGACAACTCGTATTCAGATTTTCATCCGGTTTTGCTCGAGTTGTTAAAGGACTCGATTTCGGGCGTTCGTCACAATGCGGCCCTGGGACTGGTTCGCTTTGGCGACACGGCGGCGCGGCCGGAGCTGGTTGCGATGCTCGAGCCTCATCCGATCAAAGCCGAAGATGCAGGAACCGCCGAGCTTGTCATCAAAGCGGAAGGCGTGGCTGTGGCGGCGGGCGCGCCGCTCGCGCGCATACGCCGCCCCGACGGAACTACGATCGAGATTCACGCCGCCGAAGCAGGAAGGATCGATGCGATTTCAGCGGCGGACGGCAAGAATGTCGAAGCCGGGGCCGATCTGATGACGCTGTGGCCGTCGGCCGACCAGGTGTGGGAATCGTTGCGAGCGCTATTTATCCTCGGGCAGCCGGATGATATTTCTTACATTCAACGTTACACGCGTCCGACGCCGGCGATGCCTGATCGAATTCAGCAACAGGCCGCATCGACAATCGAAGCAATTCGCGATAGAGCGGGGAGTCCGCGTTGAGAGAGCTTCGCCCTTAGTCATTCATTACCGCGGGCCGTGGAGGGAAGCGATGAGTGCGCCTCTTATCAAGCAGGCTCTCGCTAATCTCGAGGCGCGCGCGTTTCCCTAAGATTCCATCCTCGGCAATTGTGAGTCTGATCCCGCCTGATCTTCGATCCACCATCAGTAATCCCAACTCGCCATCCTCGGACATGAAAAGGCTGTCCTCATCGTCGTCTTCGGGTTGCTTCAGAAACAGAGCTACTCGCAAGTGGTCGTTGTTGTCATAGAGTTTCACGGCTGCGGTCCCGTCGTCATCGACAGCAAGGCGCATACGCGGTCTGCCATGGCGATCGACGATTGTGAGTTCGCGGGCTGTTATCCGCTGTGGATCGGCTTCCTGATCGGCGCCGTTTGCGTGAGTCATGATTGATTGCCTCAGAGCCTTACACGCACAGGCGGCAATCAGGTTCAAAAGGATAAATCTCTGGCGGGCTGTTTTCGATTTACGGATTCAGTGTGAAGCCGGTGCGCCCTTCCCATTCGGCGGTGTCCATCATCGCTATGGCATCCCAGGGGCAACCTTCCAGGAAGGTGCCGTCGGGGCCTTTGCTGGTGCAAAGCTTGCAACCGATGCACAGATTCGGATCGACTTCGATGCGGCCATTCGGGTAGTAATCCTCATCCGGGACCCAGAACATGCACGCATCGACGGGACAGTACTCGACGCAAGCCGGCGATCCCGCGCAGCCTGTGCAGTTGTCCATGATGACCGCGAGGATCTTCGGTTTCTTCTTTCTGAGGTCCGGCCGCCCGTGAGACATCGGCTCCATCTTCACGAACGTTCCAATCATCTCTGCCGCTTCAGCCATCGAATCTCCTGATCAGTGTTGATTTATTCCGGGTGCTGCTTACTCGACTTCTTGAAGTGAATCTATCACAAGGAAGCGAGTGCGCGCAAAAGTCATTGGATTGGCCGCGGAGAGCAGTTCCATCAGAGTTTTTGAGCCGTCTATGCTTGTCTTCAACGTTTGAGGGTGCTTTGTCTTTTGATATAAGATTGCACAACAAGGAGCGCTTACTATGCGGTCAGATCTCCGTTTGCTTCTTTGCGTCTCACTTGCCTGGGCCCTTTTGTCGCCGATCAGTCCGGCGATTCAAGCTCGTCAAACTGCTCAGGCAAACGCGCAGGCGGTCGAGCCGTTGATCAATCGAATCAGAGATGCGCTCAAGCTTAGCGATGAGCAAGCCGGACGTTTGCGTGAAATACTGGCGGCGCACGGACCACGCTTGATTGAGCTTCGCGCACGCGCACAGACAAATCCGTACGCGCCCGGTCTTCAAACCGAGGTCGAAAAGGAACAACGCGAAATCCGTGAAGAGCTGAGCGCTGTTCTCGACGAAGCGCAGAAGAGCAAATTCGCGGGCGTGGATACAAGACCGCTCGTGCCGCTTCGGCCGCCTTTTGTGGTCGTCAACATTCCTCCGCGAGTTCGTCCGGAAGGCGATGCGTCAAAGCTCGCACTCGCTGAGCACCTGATCGCGGTTCCGGCGCCTTCAAAGAACCGCATGGCGCGATTGGCTGATGACCAGAGAGTTCTGCACGTGCTCAATCGGATCACATTTGGTCCGAGGCCGGGCGATTTAGATCGCGTCAAGGAAATGACCGTCGAGCGATTTATCGAAGAACAGTTGCACTCCGAAGCTATCGATGATTCTGACCTTGAGAAACGACTCGCCGTCCTTCCGACCGGGCGCTTGGCTTCCGCGGAACTCTATCAGTTTTACCCTCCCGTGCAGGTTGCGGACCAGCGCGCAAGCGACAAGAATGCGCCTCCAATCTTCGGTCGTCCGCAGCAGATCGCGGGCGAACTTGTTCAACAGAAGCTGGTGCGCGCGGTATCGAGCAACCGGCAGTTGCAGGAAGTGCTCACGGATTTTTGGTTCAATCATTTTAATGTGTTTGCGCAGAAGGAAGCCGATCAATGGTTCGTAACGAGCTACGAACGCGATGTGATCAGGCCGCACGTGCTCGGCAAGTTTCGCGATCTGCTGCTGGCGACCGCCGAGAGCCCGGCGATGATGTTCTATTTGGATAATTGGCTCTCGTCATCGCCTGATTCGAAGCAGCCGCGTCCTCCGGGGCCAACAAGACTGCAAAACGCACAACCCCCGAAATCGGCTCCTGGGGCCACTTCCACGCCACCAGAAGGCGTAATGCCCGGGCCTCAGGCGAACCCGCAGCCACCCCCGGGCATGATGTCTGCGTCTGGCGTAGACCCAAATACCGCGATGATGCCGAAGAAAGGAGGCGATCAAAATCCGCAATCCGCAATCGGCAATCGGCAATCTCCCCCGCCGCCCCCAAGGCGAAAGCCCGGCATCAATGAAAACTACGCGCGCGAGTTGATGGAGCTTCACACGCTTGGAGTCGAGGGCGGCTATACGCAGAAAGACGTGCAGGAAGTTGCGCGTTGCTTCACTGGATGGACGATCGATCGGCCGTATCAGGGCGGGGGCTTCGTGTTCCGTCCGTGGATGCACGATGACGGCGCGAAGACCGTGATGGGTGTAACGATACCCGCCGGCGGCGGAATCACCGACGGGCTGCGCGTGATTGATCTTCTCGCGAAGCAACCATCCACCGCGAAATTCATCTCGAAGAAACTTTGTCAGCGATTTGTTTCGGACGATCCGCCGTCGCCGTTGGTGGAACGCGTAGCGCAAGTCTTCCTGAAGACAGACGGCGATCTTCGCGAAGTCGTGCGGGCAATCCTGACATCGGCGGAATTCAATTCGCCGGCCGCATTCAGGTCAAAGGTGAAGTCGCCGCTGGAGCTTGCGGCCTCGGCGATCCGCGCCGTTGATGGTGACACAAACGGCGCGCCGCCGCTTCACGAGTGGATTCGCCGAATGGGTGAGCCGCTCTACCAATTCGCGTTTCCGACCGGCTATGGCGAGGACTCGTCGAAGTGGGTGAATACCGGAGTGTTCTTCAATCGGATCAACTACGCCGTTGCGCTTGCGAATAATCAGATCAACGGCACGAGCTACGATCCGCTGCGTCTGGTCGCCTCCGAGAGCACCGCTAGCGTGGACGCGCTGATGAAACGGCTTTCAGCATTGATCGTTCATACCGAATTAGCACCCGAGAGTCTTCGCGCCGTTCGTGCCGGGCTTGCTGATCAATCAACGCCGGTCACAGCTTCAGGCGCCGCCCATCCAGCGATCAACAACGGAGAGCGGTCTGAGTTGGTCCCGGCAAAAACGCCGGCGCCCGACTCAAACCCCGATCGCCGTCGAATCGCGCAACTGATCGGCTTACTGATGGGCACTTCGGAATTTCAGAGACGCTAACGTGATCGCGGTTAGCTACCTACGGCATTCGCCCTGGGTGCATGAGGAACACATGAGCTTAGTTGGAAACGTCGAGAGCCTTTGGCGCTATCCGGTGAAAAGCATGCGCGGTGAGGAGTTGGAAGAAGCCTTTGTCGGGTTCGCCGGTGTGTACGGCGATCGCGTATACGCTTTCAAGAGTTCCGCAAGCCACAAAGGGTTCCCGTATCTTACAGCGCGGGAGCAGCAACACATGCTCAGGTATCAGCCCAGGTTCCGACATCCTGATAAGACCGCCCAGCCTCCGAACCTGTCCGAAGCGGAAAGCCTCGCGCCGGGTGCTACTCCGTTGTACCCGGAAGCTGAGGACTGGATAGTCGATGTTGAGACCCCATCGGGAGAGATTCTTTCGATAGACGACGCCGGACTCATTCGAATGCTCAGCGACGGAATCCGCGACGCGCACAATCTGACGTTGTTAAGCTCAGATCGGGCGATGACGGACTGCCGTCCTGTCTCGCTGTTCTCATTGCAGACTGTGCGCCAGATCGGCAATGAGGTCGGAGTCGTGGCGGACAAGCGGCGCTTCCGGGCGAATGTCTATGTGGACCTCGCGTCAGCTGGAGGCTTCGGTGAGGATGCGTTCGCAGGCCGATCGGTGCGTATCGGATCGAAAGCTATCGTTTCCATTCTTGAACGCGACCCGCGATGCAAGATGATCACACTCGATCCAGAAACGGGAGAAGCGAATCCGGAGTTCAGCCGAAAGGTCGCCGAGGCCCACGACGGCAAGGCGGGTGTTTATGCCGCGGTTCTTGTTGAGGGCAGAGTGCGCCGAGGCGATCAGATTGATCTGCTGGACTAGCGAGCTTCCTTCCCGCACGCCACGCTAGGGTGTGACTAAAAGTGGGACTTCTGGGACGTAAACTCCGGATCGCTGTTTTACAGTACCATCGTGCGACGTGGTGCTGCACTCCGCAGGAGTGCCATGTCTATAGACAACCGAGCAACAAGGCGCTGCACTCCGCCAGGAGTGCAATGTCCCAATGGTGCAATAACATATCACCCCTGACGGGTGAGAGCCTCCGTCGCAACCCATCTTAAACATGCAACTCCTGGCGGAGTTGGGGAACAGTGGAACCCAAAGTCTGTTTGCAACAACCATTGAATTGACTGAGACAAGTCCCACTTTTAATCACCCGTCACGCTAAGAAGCATCGCGTAACTTTTGCGCGAAGCTTTGCTTCCCGTTATCATTCCCTCCCTCGCTATTCATTTCATCGGAGGCGTCAGAACTAATGAGTTCATCAAGACTTGGAATAGGGTTCATAGGCAGCGGATTCAACGCTCGCTTTCACATAAGGTCATGGGTCGGCGTTCGCGACGCCGATGTTCGAGGTGTTTGGAGTCCGAGCCGCGAACACGCCGAAGACGCGGCCACACTCGCGCGGGCATTGCGAGTCGGCGATGCAAATGCGTTCACGTCCATCGAAGAAATGGTTGAGGCTCCCGAGATCGATTGCATCTGGCTGTGCGGACCGAATCACATGCGGATCGAGAACATGGAAGCGATCGTGAAAGCGGTCACTTCGGGAAAGGGCAAGCTGATCGGCATCGCCTGCGAGAAGCCGCTCGCGCGAAACGTCTCCGAAGCGAAACGCATGGTCGAACTTGTCGAACGGAGCGGCTTGCTTCATGGCTATCTCGAGAATCAGGTGTTCACGCCTGCGATTCAACGAGGCCGCGCGTTGATATGGGGTCGAGGCGCGGCAACAACCGGCCGGCCTTATCTCGCGCGCGCGGCCGAAGAGCATAGCGGCCCGCACATGCCGTGGTTCTGGCAAGGCGAGCTCCAGGGCGGCGGCGTGCTCAACGATATGATGTGCCACAGCGTCGAAGTAGCACGTTATATGCTCACTGAGCCGGGCAAGCCGCGCGCGAGCATTAGACCAACGGCAGTCTCCGCGCAGATCGCTTCGCTGAAATGGTCGCGGCCCGAGTACGTCGAGCTTCTGAATGAAATGATGGGAAGCGGCGTCGACTATCGCAATAAGCCCTCCGAAGATTTCGCTCGCGCGACGGTGAACTACCTCGACGAGCAAGGCAATCCGCTGATTGTCGAAGCGACAACCTCGTGGAGTTTCGTCGGAGCGGGTCTTCGATTGAGCATGGAACTGCTCGGGCCGGAGTATTCGATGTCGATCAATACGCTCGACAGCGGATTGAAGCTCTTCTTTAGCCGAAACGTGAAAGGCGCGGCCGGCGAGGACCTTGTCGAAAAGCAAAACGCCGAGCAGGGCTTGATGCCGGTGGTCGCGGACGAGGCCGCCGACTATGGCTACGAAGGCGAGAATCGTTACTTTGTAAGCTGCTTTCTGGAAGGCAAACAACCGGAAGAAAACTTCCATGACGGTCTCGAAGTGAGTGAATTGCTGATGACCGCTTACATGAGCGCGGAGCAGGGAAGAGTCATCGACTTTCGTCCGGATGATCTTGAGGCGTTTGTTCCGGCAGTCGCGCGCGGGGCGTGGAAACCGTAGCGCGAAACTTCAAACTACCCGGCTGAAGCCGGTACTCTGAACGCCCGCTGCCGACCAAATCCACGTTTACCTGGTGAGCTGAGATAACGCAAGGCTTGCGGCTTTGCGAACCTCCTCGTCCGCGTCCGGCGCGGCGCTAATCGCGAGGTCAATCACGTCCGCGGGTTTATGCGGGTCACGCTTTTTCGACATCTCGTCCCTGAACGCCGGGTCCGCGAAAACCCTCAGTATTGTTTCTGCCCTTCGGTCTCCGAGCCTTCCCAGTGCAGTCACCACGCTCACTTGCAAATCCTTCTTTACTTTTCGCCACAGAACAGTCCCTTGATAGTCGAATATCGATGGCCTGATGATCTTAGTTCCTACATATTCCGGACCCGCCAGCACATCCATCAGCGGCGAGACCGCCAGCTTGTCACCAAGGTGGCCAAGCGTGTTAGCGACATGACTCTTCAGTTTGAAATCCTCGGATGACTTCAGGAGATCAATTAGCGGGCGGACTGCGTTCTTATCTTCGAGCGCTCCCAGCACCGCGAGACATTTCAAACGAACCGGCCAGTTTTCGCTTCGCTTCACGACTCTCAAAAGAGGAGCGACGTCGTTTGTCCTCAGCGCGACAAGCGAATGAGCGGCGATCAGGCGAGTGGTCACGAGGGCGGCCTCATTCTCAAGCGAGGTGTTGAGTTCTTTGACAATCGGATCTCTTCCACGGCTCGCGACCCACTCACTGACCATGGGTTCCGTCGGTGAGAGCGACAGCAAAACGTGCTGGCTGTAGCCTTCGTCGTGCTCGTTGACTAGTCTCATCTGGGCCACGGGGTTGAACAGCCGCACCGCAGCTTCTTTGGCGGGGTCTCTATCAGGTCCGAGGCGCTCGACCATCGCCTGTTCGAGTTGGTTATTCTGTGCAAGCGCCCAGGCAGCGGCGTTTCGAACTTCCGCCGCCGGATCATCGAGCATCTTCTTGAGTGTGGCGACAGCTCCGGTGTCTTTGATCACGCCCAGCCCGTGAGCCGCGGACTCGCGAGCAAAGTCATCGGGGTCCATCAGCGATTTGCGTAATTGTTCGGCGGCTCGCTTGTCGGCGATCTCGGTGAGCGACGCCACGGCGATGCGTCTGATGATATTGTCGCGATCCGCACACGCTGCGATCAATTCATCAAGGTTCTTCGAAGCGCATCGTTGAAACACGTCATCGAATGTCGCCGATGTCTGGTTGCTTCCAACGGAGTGTTTCTGCGTGTGGCATGAGCAAAGCACCAAGGCAAAGAAGGCGAAGGCAAGTGGTCGCGATTCGTTTCTAAGCATGGCCACTCTTGTGTCCTCTCCAGTTTGACAGTCCAAACAGGCGACGTGTATACATAGGCTATCCGACCGGGAGAACGCTTATGATGCTCACCAAAGTTCAAAAATGGGGCAACAGTCAAGGGCTGCGTCTTTCAAAACAGGTCCTCGACCTCGCCGGTATCGCCGTCGGCGCCGATGTCGAGATTATTGTTGGCGACCGCCAGATTCTAGTCAAAAAGGCGGGCCGCTCCAAGTATGATCTCGCCGAGTTGGTCTCGCGCATTCCGAAGGGGTACAAGGCCACGGAGGTTGGCTTCGGGCCGCGCAAGGGCAAGGAGGAGTGGTAAGTGCCGCGCTATGTCCCCAAGAAAGGCGACTTCATAACATTGTCCTTCGACCCGCAATCTGGCCGTGAGCAGAAAGGCCGCAGGCCCGCGTTGGTTATCAGCAACGACTTGTTCAACAAACATACCGGACTGGCGATCGTATGCCCGGTGACAAACACTGATCGGAGATTCCCGTTTCATCTCGCGGTTCCGAGTGATTCGACGCTTACTGGGTTCGTGATGGTCGAGCAAGTAAAGTCGATCGACTACGCGATGCGCGGCGCGAAGTTCGTCAAACGAGCACCAGCCGAGTTTGTCGAGGATGTGCTTGATCTGATTGACGCGTGCATTCGGTAGCCAGGGCCTTACTCAATGTGTCGTTGCGTACCGGATTGCAATTTGCACGCCAGGCTCCTGAGCGTGTGCCCCAACTCTGTTTAGAAAGGAAGTTCTGTGACGGTAATATAACCGCTCTGGCTTGAATCGCCCTTGAGATGTAGCCTGATTCTGTTGCCGTGAACCGTTGTGGCATCGGGCGGATTTAAAGGCGGAGTCATATTGCCGTCTACCTCGATTTCAAGCTCTGCGCTCGTTCCATTACCGGGATGGTTGAGGATGAATGTTTTCTTGCGGTTTGGATCAGAGTAGAGATCAAACCATACACAACCAATGACCTGCTGCTGCCAAGTGTGGAATCCTTGGGATGCAGGAGGCTTTTCCTTAATCGCACCCGTAATGTTCTCGATTATCATGTCAATCCATTTTAGCAGCCTTTTGATTAGCTCGGTGATCTCTCCAGGCCCGATGATATACTCAAGAATGTCCCTGATAATTTCCTTAATCTTCTCAAATATCCCCGACGCCGTTACGAGCACTTCCCGGTCGGCGATAGAATGCTCGCCGATTATTTCATTTGCTTTCTTGAGCATGGGCAAAGCGCCGCTCAAGGCGACCATGCGGTCAAAGCCCTTCTTTTGATCGCTAGTGAGGGTGTCATACTGCTCTCGGAGGCATGTGGATAGACCTGCAAGAGAGGCATTTAGTCCTGCTTCGTAGATATCAAGAATCTTTCTTACTTCAGAACTAGGGCTTAGTTTCTTCGCGTTCTTACAGAAATTTGCTCCGAGCTTTGGAAATTCACTCAGCAATGTGGAAAGTTCTCTAGGCATGGTTCATCCCTCCAGATGTTGAGTTATGCCATAATGCTGAAAGCCGATTTCACAATTTGGAGTCTAATGCTCGACTTCGCGGCGTGTGTCTAATAGCACTTATCGTCTCGATTATCAATGATCATCATGCTTGCGGTTGAAGGTGGTAGCGGCCAACTCACGTTCATCCGGTTTTCGGATAACTCGTTACATCTTCGGGCCGCCCTCCCGGTTCGGCAGTACTCTCCGGGAATGACTTTCCCAGTCTCTTCGCAATTCTCTCGCCTCGCATGAATCCTCCGCTTGCTCGCGCGTGTTAGCGAACCGCGGACTTCTCGGTTGCGACCTGAACGTACTTCTCCATCCATTCCATCTCTCTTCGCATCTTATCGAGCTGATGCTTGGGCTCCCGCAAGCCGTGACCCTCGCGCGGGTAAACAACCAACTGCGTGGCCACTCCCGCTTTCTTCAAACCCATGTAGGTCTCGAGGCTTTGAGGCAGAGGCACGCGCTCGTCCTTTTCGCCTTGATAGATCAGCGAAGGGGTCTTCGCGTTTTGGAGATAGAATACCGGCGAGCGCTCGATCATGTTTTGATTGTTGCGCCACGGCGTGCCCTGATGCAGAGTCTCGCGTTGATACTGGATGTCACCCTGGCTGTAATACGAGATCGCGTTTGAGAGTCCCGCGCCAAACACCGCCGCTTTGAATCGATCCGTGTGCCCGATTATCCACCCGGCCATGTACCCGCCGTAGCTGTAGCCCTTGATCGCAAGCCTCGCGGGATCGGCGATGCCTCGCTCGATCAGATAATCGACGCCGGTCATTATGTCCTGATAATCGCCTCCGCCCAGGTCGCCGACGTTAGCCGAAGCGAACTCAGCTCCGTAATTCGATGAGCCTCGAAAGTTCGGAAAGAAGCTCGCGTAGCCGCGGGAGGCGTAGATATGAGGAGCTTCACCGTAGGACGCCATGAACGAAAGCTGATACGCGCCTTCGGGTCCGCCGTGAATGCTGGTGATTAGCGGATAACGCCTGCCTGCTTCGTAGTCGATCGGGTAAACGAGTATGCCCTCGATCTCGCGGCCGTCTTTGCTTTTCCACTTTATCGCCTCCACACGACCCAGGGCGAACGTTTGGGCCTGAGGATTCAAATGAGTGAGTTGACGGACACTAGCACGATTGCCGAAGACCTCATTGATGTTTGCCGAATAAACTTCGGCTGGACTTTCGGTGCTCTCTTCCAGATACGCTATTCTGTCTGAACTAGCGGATAGTGAAGAGGACCCATCGAGTTTGCCGGCCATTCCAGCCCACTCGATTGTAGAAACGTCAGGCATAATCCGGCCGATTCTCCGCATCGCCGCAACGTCCGCGCTGAAGTAGATTGACTTACCGTCGCCCGACCAGTGGTGATCTCGAATGTAACCGGCGAACTCCGGCTGGAGGATTCGATACGTCCAATCAGGCTCGAAGCCGGCCGCGCTCTTCGACACGCGCAACAGATGAATCCTCGATGGTCCAATGCTCGGATACTTGTCTGAAGTTGAGAGGTATGAGATCGCTTTTCCGTCGGGTGACCAGGCGACATCGGATTCGGCTCGGTCGTTGTTGGTCAGGCGCGACGGCTGCGACTGTTTACCGCTCGCTTCAATCGCGTAGATCTCGGTTGTGTGCGAATCGCCAAGCTTCGGCGTGTTGCGAGCCGTGAACGCAATGCTGTTTCCATCGGGTGACCATGCGAGTTCAGTAGCGTGAAGCGGGCCATCGGTCAGCTTCATCGGCCTGGATGGCTGCGCTACGTCAACGATGTTGATGTGCGAGTACTGATACTCCGAATCAGCGACTATCTGATCGAACCCGTCCTTCTTCTCTTTCTCTCGAGCTTCCGGAATTGGATCGGCTGCGATATAGCCGATGCGTCGGGCGTCCGGCGACCATTCGAAGCTCTGCACTGCGGTTTGAGCATCGGTTACGCGCTGAGGCTCACCGCCGTCGATGGCGATCACGTATACTTGGGCTTTGCCGTCGCGATCGGAGATGAACGCGAGTCGTCGCGAGTCGGGTGACCATCGGGGCGAATCATCGCGACGCGGCGAGAGGGTCATCGCGCGGGGTGCGCCGCCGTCGGTCGAAACAAGCCACACATCCGAGTTGCGGAAGTTGGTTTTCATATCGGCTTGCGTGACGACGAACGCCACTTGTTTGCCGTCGGGCGAGATTTGCGGATCGCTGACGACGCGAAGACTCATTACGTCATCGAAGGTCATCGCTCGCCTGGTCTGCGCCTCGATTGGCGAAGAGGCGAAAGCGCACGCCGCAAGCAGGATTGACAGTTGAAGTGTCTGTTTGATTCTCATCTTTGAACTCCTGGCGCCGAAGGCCTGCGACACGATGCCGAGCGGCGTGTCGCGGAAAAGGATGCTATAACAATCCCGTCACCGAGTCTACAAACCGGGCGGGGTCAAGGGCCCAGTGACTAATCGAGAAATTTGGAGAAAGAAATGAGGATAAGAACCGCCTCAATGTTTTGCGTATTCGTCATTGCCGTAAGCGGGGCCTGTTTTCCAGCACCCGCTCAGCAGTCAATAGATGCGAGCCTGGCGTCGCAATACTTTCAGCAAGCCGAATCAATCTGCGCAAAAGACAACTCCACGCTCTGGGGCATCAGGCTGTGCGGACCGATGATGCTGGTTGATCCGTCAACGCGAAGCATAGTGGCGAATAAGACTGACGGCGAAGGCATTCTGACGAAGAAGGGAAATGTCTTTGTCGGGAAGTTGCCTGACAAGATAAACATCGCGAATACGGCGATGACCTGGGCGGGCGTGAAATGGACGATGATCATGTGGCCGCTTCCTTCTAATGAGCGGGCGCGTGCCAGGCTCATGTTCCACGAGCTTTTTCATAGGGTGCAGGACGACCTTGGTCTTCCAGCGTCAAGCCCCGCGAACGGTCATCTGGACACAATCGAAGGCCGGATATGGCTTCAACTGGAATGGCGCGCGCTCGCCGCTGCCTTGAGTAAGACCGGGGATGAAAGCAGGAGTGCAATTGAAGACGCGCTGATCTTTCGTGCTTATCGACGAAGCTTGTTTCCAAACTCAGGTGCAACCGAGCGAGGCCTCGAAATGAATGAGGGTCTTTGCGAATACACCGGGGTCAAGCTGCGGGGAACGGTTGATGACGAGTCGATCGCTTATCTGGGCCGGCAGTTGGAGAGCGCAGAGAAGACCCCAACATTCGCGCGGTCATTTGCTTATGCTTCAGGTCCGCCGTATGGCTTTCTCCTGGATAGGACCAAAGTCGAATGGCGAAAAGGACTGAAACCCACGGACGATTTCGGAGAGCTTGCGCAGAAAGCGTATTCGATGAAGGTCCCGCCGAGTTTCAAGCAGGAAGCCGAGAAACGCGCGTTGAAGTATCGAGGCGCCGAGCTTCGCGCCGCCGAAACAGAGCGAGACGCGAAGCGACGGAAACAGCTCGCCGTGTATCGTGCAAAGCTCATTGACGGGCCGCTCCTTATTCTGTCGTTTAGTCCGGAGGCCTCCTACTCGTTTGATCCCAATAACGTTGAATCGCTTGATGACATTGGCACCGTTTACCCAACGATGCGAGTCAGCGACGCCTGGGGAATACTCGAGGTCACGGGTGGCGCACTGATGATTCACGATGCTAAGAGAGGCTCAAGAGTTCAAGTGCCCTTGCCCGCGGATCGAGCAGGACGTCGAATTCAGGGTGAAGGTTTTACGCTGGAGTTAAGCGACGGTTGGGCGATCGTGCCGTCGGAGCGAAAGGGTGATTTCGGTGTGTCGCGCGGGCGTTGATGTTCAGTCAAGCCTTCTCGAGTTGAACGCGGGATCTGATTTTTTGAAGGTATTCAGTTGCGGCCGTCTCGGCCTCTTTTCGAAGTACCAGAGATTCAGGCGCGGCTTGAATTCGCAAACCGCGATAGATTGTCGCCGAATTCTCGAGCGCAGCCAAGCACGACAACGCATCATAAGTCGTAATCGTGTTTTGAATCTCCGCTGCAAGTTGAGCCGCGGCGAATTCGATCTTTCGAACACCCGAAGGACGCGCACCTTGCTGCTTCAACGCAAGCGGTCCCAATACCTGAGCGCGCAGGAAAGCGAGAAAGTCACAGGCTTCCATCAACTCGCCCCGACCGATTTTCGCGGCCGCATAGTGAATCCAAACCCAAAAGCGATCTTCAATCCATTGCAAATCAAGTTCGGGGAAGTGAGCGGGTGTCTTGTCAAATGCGGCGGTCAATCGACCGTCGCGCTCAAACAGCACCGCGGGGTCCTCGATCCTTTCGCCGGCATCTTCTAGACTGACGAACTTCAGATCGACGTGCAGCAACGGCGGACCATAAAGACAAATCAACAAGCGCGGCTCTCCGACGTGCTCGCCTGTGAAGGCGGCGAGCAGCGGGCCCAGCTCGGCGGCGATAGTTTGCCGCTGGTTAAGCACCGATTCGTATGCGGGGGGGTCAATAAAAATCACCAGATCCAGATCGCTGAACTCATCGATTGAGTTGGTGAGGTAAGAGCCTCCTGCCGCGACACCGGCGATGCGCGAGTCTTTAGTCAGGTGGGCGAGAGCGCGGTCAAGAAAACCGGAATGAGCTTCTGGCAGTTGATCTCTTTGTGTACTCATACGCGCAGCTTCTCGTCAGGCGTAGTCGCGCGGGCAGACGACTCTCCTCCGAGATACGATTCCTGAACCCGGCGGTCGTCGAGCAAATCGCTGCCTCGTCCCTGGAGCACCACTCGGCCGTTCTCGATCACGTAAGCGCGAGCGGCAAGCTTCAAACTCTGCCGCACGTTTTGCTCGACCAATAAGACGGTGATGCCCTCACGATTGATTGTCTGGATCGTCTCGAACATTTCCTGCACGATGATTGGCGCGAGCCCCAGGCTCGGCTCGTCGAGGATCAAAAGCCGGGGCCGGGCCATCAACCCGCGAGCGATCGCGACCATTTGCTGTTCGCCGCCTGAGAGTGTGCCGGCCATTTGGCGCTCGCGTTCCTTCAATCGGGGAAAATACGTGAACACGCGTTCGAATGATTCAGAGCGAAGCCGGCGAGCCTCACCGCTAATCGCTCCAAGCTCGAGGTTCTCGGTTACGCTCATCAATGGGAAGAGCCTTCGTCCTTCGGGGACGTGAGCGATTCCGCGCGCGGCTATCTCGTGGCTCGAAACTCGATCTATTCGAAGTCCATCGAAGAGTATTTCGCCGCTTCTTGCCGGAACCACGCCAGAAATCGCTTTCAGCGTAGTCGTTTTGCCCGCGCCATTCGCACCGATGAGCGTCGCGATTTCCCCGTCTCGAACTGAGAAGCTCACGCCCCACAACACCTGAACGTCGCCGTAGTGCGCCGTAAGGTCTCTTATCTGGAGCAGGGCTTCCTTCGAAGCGGGCTCGTTGCTCATTGTCGCCTCGCCCTCCTTTCCGGCGTCCTCGAATGCGAGTGGGCATTGTAGCGAAAAAAGCGACGGCGGCGTAGCGGTGTCTGTCCGGGCGCCGCGGCATCTCAACAGTTGACAAGCCGTTAGGCATTACCTATACATTGAGATGCACCCGAAAAATCCGAGGACCGCAATCGTTATGTCGAAGGGCAACCGCATAAGCTTCAGACTTCTGGCAAAGCGCGCTGCACCGCTTGTGTTGTTGCTTACGGTTCACTCGGTTGTAGTCTCGGGCTTTCATCATCATTCCAACCTGCGAACGTCAATCGTCGAGCAGGGAACTCATCTTGAGTCGCGCGATGCGAATAAACAGGGAGAGTCGCCGTCTGGAAGCGGCGATTCGAGCTGCGTGTCCTGTCAGCTCCAGCGGACCTTCGCGTCCGAGGTTCGGACGCCGACAATTCTCGGGATAGTTCCTACCGAACCGGTTAAGAGACTGTTGCTCGCTGCGCCGCCTGCGCTAGGGCGGCCGGCGATGGTCCTCTCCAATCGGGCTCCACCTGCCGCTTAATCATCGAGTGTCGCGAGAAGCCGGACCTGATTCCAGGCCAACGGCGACCATCTCTCATGTTCATCAGTAAGCTCGGGATCATGATTCCTGGTGGCGTCATTGTGATGGCTGCTTCGTAAGAACGCTCACACCCTTGCCCGGGTAACGGGTCGTGCGCGAGCACTGCGAGGGAGACCTCAATGATCGAGAGATGTCGATCATTAGACGAAGGATCACGCAGCTCTCAACCGACAACGTCCGAATTACTCCTGAACGAGGGCAGCTTTTGCGGAGCCCGTCTTAGGCAGGATCGAAAAGCTGTGATGAGTAACAAGACGAGTAGGAAGACAATTCTATGAGATTCTTAGCATGCCTTATTGTCATGTCGCTTGCGCCCCAATCGATTACGGCACAGCAGGCGGCGGGAGAAACGAAGTCCCTGCGGGCATTCGGAAGTTTCGTTATGGACATCGTTCCGCCGCGATCGCAGACCGCCGGCCCTGCATCCCCTAAAAAAGAGTTGACCCTCGGCGATGCAATCGATGTGTTTCTTCAACAGAACCTCGCGATAGTAGCGGCACGCTACGAAATCGAGACAGCCGACGCAGAAAAGCTGACTGCGCGATTGAGACCGAATCCTGAATTCGACGCGAGCTTTGATGATTTGCCTCTGGACTTCAGCGGTCCGTTCTTCAGGGAGCAGGAGATTTCATATGGGATCTCGCAAACATTCGAGCTTGGAGGAAAGCGGCGGAAAAGAATCAACGCCGCGAACGCGAATGCGGAGCTTGCGCGAGCGAACTTTCAAGTGACGATGTGGCAGTTGACCAATGACCTCAAGCGAAAGTTCTACACCGTTGTTCTGGCTGAGGACCTCCTGAAGCTGGCTGAAGACAATGAAAAAACTTTTGGAGAAATACTCAGGCACTCCACGGAATTGGTTCAACAGGGTGAAATCGCGGGCCTCGACCTTCGCAAGATCGAAGTCGAGAAACTCAAATTCGACACTGATGTCGCCAGTTCGCGCCGCGACTACGAGGTGGCGCTTCGTGATTTCAGGGTGACGCTGGGCGGCGATTACAAATCGCGAGACGTGACGGTGTCGGGCACGCTCGATTACAGGGCTTACCAGTTTGTATTGGCGGAACTCCGTGACAAATCGCTCGCGTCGCGTCCGGACTTGAAGGCGGCCCAGATCAGCGAGTTTGCCGCCGACTCCGACATCAAGCTGCAGGATGCGCAGCGGATCCCGAATCTGTCGGTTGGCGTCGGCATAAAACGAATCGTGGTCGATAACCTGTACAGCTTCGGGCTTGGGATAACGCTGCCGATCTTCGATCGCAATCAGGGCGAGCGCGTGAAGGCGTTGATTCAGAAGAAGCGGGCTCAGAATGACCAGAAGATCCTCACCAATACGGTCTTGAGCGACGTGGACAAGGCGATGGCGTCGTTCGAAGCGCAGAAGCGCAGAGTCGAGCTGTACAACAGCGGCGTGCTCAGCAAAGTAGAGGAGATTCAGAGTCTCACCGAGTTCTCCTTCAAGGCGGGAGAAAGCTCGGTGCTCGATCTTTTGGACGCCATCAGAACGCGCCGCGAGACTCTGGCGAATTACTATCAGACTCTGGCGGACTATCAAACAGCGCTTCTCGATCTGGAGCTTGCTACTGCAACGCCTCTACAGAAATAGCGTACCTGTTCCGTCAAGCTGCCAGCTTGTCGGTAAGTTTGAAGCGGGTTTCAGCCGTATGAATACGACAAGCTGGCAGCTTGTCGGGCATTTTCAAAAGGAGACAGCATGTCATCTCCAGGATTGATCAGAGTCACTCTATTGGCAACGCTGGTAATAACGGCCGCGTGCAACAAAGCAGCCGATAATCGCTCGGCCCAGGCAACGGCGGCAGCCTCCGCGCCCTCGCCTCAGAACCAGGGGATCGAAACCGAGATCGTGCAGGCCGCTCCAATGGCGGGGGCGATCCTTGCGACTGGCACCGTTCTGGTTCCGGAGAATCATCTGGCGGCAATCGGACCGGTTCACGAGGGCCGCATCGTTCATCTCTACGCGGGACAAGGAGCGCGTGTAAAGAAAGGCCAGAAACTCGCGGACCTGGAATCGGCCGATATCGACGAAGCGAAGTCGGAATACCTCAAAGCCGTTGCCGAGTACGATAACGCTCGCAGGACCAGTTCCGCCGAGGTGAGGCTGGCTCAGTCCACTTATGATCGGACGAAGTTGCTCTATGAAAAAACCATCGCGGCTCAGAAGACTTTTCAATCGGCGGAACATGATCTGGAAGTCGCGAAGGCGGCAGCCGAGAGCACCGTCGCCTCGACAAAGGCCGCATTGTCGGCCGCTCGCCGCAAGTTGCTCATACTTGGACTGACCGCGTCCGACATAGACAGACTTCGTGGTGACCAGGATCTGGGCGCGTTGTTTTCTTTGACATCGCCGATTGATGGAATAGTAATCGAGCGAACCGCGACCATCGGCGCAACGGTTGGCGCCGACGCAAGCGTGTTCAAGATCATCGACATATCAAGTGTTTGGATCGACGCCAACGTCTTCGAGAAGGACTTGAGCCGAGTGAAGCTCGGGCAGGGTGCGAAGGTCACAGTCCCTGCCGCTGCTGAGATGGTCTTCTCCGGTAAGGTGATTTTTATCTCCAGTGTTGTTGATCCCGAAACGCGAACGGTAAAGGTGCGAACCGAGGTGTCGAATCGAGAAGGCCGGTTAAAACCGGATATGTTCGCGAATGTCCAGATCTTCACAGACGTGGAGCGTTCGGCCATCTCGGTTCCGAATGCGGCGGTGTTGACTGACAACGGGCAGTCCATCGTCTTCGTTGCGAATGCCGGGGTGTATGAGAAGCGTATCGTAACCACTGGCACCGCGAGCGGCGATCGTATCGAGATTCGCGGCGGCGTCAAAGCCGGCGAGCAGATCGTCGTAAAAGGAAACTACCTGCTGCTGGAGCAGAGCAAGGCTGCGAAGTAACAGATCTCCCCGCAAACCACAGATCGAATGGTCCGACTATGACCGACAATTTCATTGCCTTTTTCTATCGTGAACGCCTGCTCGTAGCCGTTGTCTCGATGCTGATCGTCGGCGGTGGCGTGATTGCTCTCAGAAGTTTGAATGTCGATGCTTTCCCGGATATCACTCCGGTTCAGGTTGAAATAGACACCGAGGCGCAGGGCCTGGCGCCGCAGGAGGTCGAGCAACTAATCACGTTCCCAATTGAGAACGTGATGAACGGGATCTCCGGCGTAGTGCGCGTGCAATCGATCTCCAAGTTTGGCCTCTCGGTTGTCACCGTGTACTTTCGCGATGATGTTGATATCTATTTCGCTCGACAGCAGGTCTTCGAGCGATTGTCGCTTGCCAAGGACCGGATACCTCAGGGATTCGAGCCGGAGATGGGCCCGATTACTACCGGCACCGGACAGATTTATCTCTTCGAAGTAGTCGGGCCCGGTCGAAGCAATCAGGAATTGCGAACGATTTTGGATTGGATCGTAAAGCTTCAACTGCGAACCGTACCCGGAGTAGCCGACGTGCTCAGCTTTGGCGGAGAAGTTAAGCAATACCAGGTCGTCGTAAACCAGGAGGCGCTCGTCAGCTACAACATTCCGCTGAAGACCGTGTTCGACGCGGTCCAGGCGAATAATCAAAACGCAGGCGCCAACTTCATCGAGCACGGCGACAGCCAATACGTCGTCCGCGGCATTGGACTCATCAAAGACGTCGCCGACATACAAAATATCGTGCTTGACTCGCGCAAGGGCACGCCGGTCCGGGTAAGCGACGTCGCAACCGTCGAAATTGGAAACGAGATCAGACAGGGCGCCGTCACCCGGGACGGTCAGGGCGAGGTTGTCACCGGAATTGTTCTCAAGCGAATCAATGAAAATACAGAGCAGGTGATCAACCGAATAAAGGCGAAAGTCATCGAGATCAACAAGGCATTGCCCGAGGGCGTCTCGATTGTCGATTACTACGATCAGGGCGAACTTGTCAGCAGCAGCGTGCACACGGTAGTCGAGTCGTTGATCGAGGGTGAGTTGCTGGTGTTGCTGATTCTCGTTTTGCTGCTCGGCGACTTTCGAAGCTCGTTGATTACCGCGGCGGCGATCCCGTTCTGCATGCTCGTGGCGTTCATTCTGATGTGGTACGGCGGGCTGTCGGCAAATCTCTCATCGCTTGGGGGACTCGCGATAAGCATAGGCATGATGGTGGACGCAACAGTGGTGATGGTGGAAAACATCTATCGCCACCTGGAAGAGCATCACGAGAGGTCTCTTCGCGAAGCCATACTGGTTGCCGCCCAGGAGATCGGGCGTCCGATTTTCTTTGCGATCCTCATCATCGTCGCGGTCTTCCTGCCAGTGTTCACGCTGCAAGGCATTGAGGGCAAGCTGTTCAAGCCTCTGGCCTACGCTGTGACTTTTTCAATGATCGGCTCGATTATGATGGCGATTTGCATCGCCCCGATGCTGTGCGCAATGTGGCTTAGATTCAAGAAGGGCGAAAAGCGCGACAACCCCATTATTCGATTTGTAAAAGGTGTGTACGTCCCGGTGCTCGAGTGGGCGATCAGGCACCGGCTCGCGGCGCTCACATTAGCGGTTCTGCTCATCGTGTGGAGCGTTGCCGATGTGTTCATCCTTGGCAGCGAGTTCCTGCCGACTATCGATGAGGGGAATATGCTCGTACGGGCTACGATGCCGGCAAGCATCTCGCTCAATCGCGCAATCGACGTGTCAACACAGATCGAGCGCGCCTTCAAGGAGTTTCCCGAGGTCGAAACCGTAGTCGCGAAGATCGGGAGAGCCGAACTCGGCGGCGATCCGGAAAGTGTCAGCAACGACGAACTCTACATCCGCCTGAAGCCCAAGAAAGATTGGACTACAGCCGGCACCAAGGATGATCTGGTGGACGCGATGCGTCGTCGAGTCGAGGGCTTCCCGGGAGTGCGCTTCAATTTCTCTCAGGTTATACAAACGCGTAACGACGAGTTAATCTCGGGGATCAATGCTCAGATCGCGGTGAAGGTCTTTGGAGAGGATCGAGAGGTTCTGCGACGATTGACCGAAGAAATCCGAAGCGCGATGTCCGGAGTTCGAGGCGTAGAGGATCTTGCGATCGAGCAAGTGGCCGGCGAAGAACATCTCGAGATCGTTTTGGATCGCGACAGGATTGCGCGATACGGACTCAACATTACCGATGTGCTCGAGGCAATCAAGATTGCGATCGGGGGCGACGAGGCCACCGATGTGCTTGAAGGGCAGCGGCGGTTCGCGGTCTTTGTTCGAATGACTGAACGTTTCCGCGATCAGATCGACAAGCTGGGTTCCATCCTGATCGCAGCTCCGGTAGCCGGCAGCGTCCCGCTCGGGCAGCTTGCCTCATTCAACTTATCGAGCGGCGATTCGGTCATCAGCCGCGAGAACTCGCTGCGAAGAGTCGTTGTGATGTGCAACGTGGCCGGGCGAGACATCGGCAGCTTCGTGCACGATGCGCAGGCGGCAGTCGCAAGCCAGGTCAGGATGGAACCAGGGTATTTCATCACCTGGGGCGGTCAATTCGAGAACGAACAACAGGCCGTCCGCAGGCTGCTGATCGCCATCCCGATCTCGCTGCTGCTTGTATTCGTGCTGATCTTCGCGTGCTTCAATTCGCTACGAAACACACTGACCATCATCTTCAATATTCCAATTGCGCTGGTGGGAAGTACGACTTTTCTTCTTATCTCGGGATTCCCATTGAGCGTGCCCGCGCTCGTCGGCTTCATTGCGGTATTCGGAGTCGCGGTGCAGAACGGCATGGTGATGGTTTCCTACATCAACAAACTGCGGGACCAGGGAGTTGAGTTGCATCAGGCCGTAGTTACCGGTGCGACCGTGCGTTTGCGAGCCGAGTTGTTGAGCGCGTTGATCGGCAGCATAAGCCTCATACCGTTCATCGTCTCTTCCGGAACCGGAGCGGAGATTGAGAAGCCGCTGGCGATCGTCGTAGTCGGGGGACTCATTACGCGGCCTATCAAGATCGTGATTCTGCCGATGGTGTACGAGTGGGTCGAGCGCCGCGCTGAAAGGCGAGCTGAGGCTTGAAATCAAAAAGGCATAATGCAGAGCGCCAAAGTTGGGCGCCCTGCAAGACTACGCGAAGTGTTCTTCAAATCCCGCTGTTCGTTTTAGAATCTAGGCTTGCTTCAACACGCCGCTGTCAACGACGACTCCGGTTTCGCTTATTGCCTGAAAGCTCGCGCGGGAATCGTCGATTTCGAAAACCATGAAATGGTTGTCGTCATCAAAACTCGCCGCGGTGAGTCCGCTTCCTTTGTCGATGTCTCCGCGCCGGACCTTGCCGCCCGCGCCGCTGACGAAATACTGAATGCCTTGCTGCGGTTGGGTTCGTTCATAGATATGATCGTGACCGGAGAAGGCTACGCTGACGCCGTAGCGTGTGAATAGCGGCTCGAGTTGTTTTCGCAATCCCACTGCTGAGCCGTGCTGCTTGCCGGATGAATAGATAGGATGATGAAAGACGGCGATCTTCCATTTGGCCTTTGAATCGCGAAGCGAATTCTCGAGCCAGTTGGCCTGCGTTCGGCCGAAGTCGGTTGAGTCGAGCATGAAAAAGTCTGCCAGCCCGCCGCCGCGCTCCAGTTTGTAATAACAACCGCCGCCCATGTTGAAGAGCGGATACTGACATTGGTCCTGGCGCCCCGAATCGACGTCATGATTGCCGAGCACAGCATAGAAGTTGACGCGATCCTTCAGTAGTTCCGCGAACGGCCGCTCGAAGTGCTTACTGAAATAGCGGCCGCTGCCGTTCGGGTAAACGTTGTCGCCGGCGGATATTACAAAGTCCAGCGGCGTCCGCTGGTGAGCTTGAAGCATTTGACGGGCGGTTCCTAACTGATCGCTGTCGCCGGTGCCCCAGTCTCCTATGACCGCAAATCGCAGTTTGTCTTTTACCGGCGAACAGAATATCGCGGAGGGCTTGATGAAGGCCCCCGCGGAAATCGTTGCCAGTGAGAGTATCGCCTGTCGGCGAGTGATTTGTTTCGACTTCATACGCGCAACATCCTTTGTTTATCGAGTTCGGAATTCGTCCAGAGCAGACTACGCCCTCGGGCAGAATTAATTCTCTTTGAACGAAATTTGTTTCGGGTTTACTGCCTGGCCGAGCCTGGTACCTGGTTGAACCACCAATCGGAAAATTCGAGAAGTGATTCGGCTGCCTTTCGGGACTGTCGTGCTGGTAGGCCAATATTATAACGGGTTAGGTTGAATGTGGGAAGCGCGCATTGCCTGGCGGGTGCGCAGGCCGAGCCATTCGTTTTGTAGGCTTCACCATCACGGGACCCACCTCTCACGAGGTGGGTATGCGCAGGCCGAGCCATTCGTTTTGTAGGCTTCACCATCACGGGACCCACCTC
>Ga0070699_100000020_pt1 | contig 182025 bp, 143 predicted proteins | sample KBSK1503metaG_FD_65473 | JGI IMG/M metagenome (GOLD analysis project Ga0070699, IMG submission 65473) | Corn, switchgrass and miscanthus rhizosphere microbial communities from Kellogg Biological Station, Michigan, USA - KBS K1-50-3 metaG | ecosystem: Host-associated > Plants > Roots >... | reverse complement strand
TGTCGTGGCCGGCGGTACGGGTGGTCGGTCTCAAGCTCGAGGCGAACGACAACGGCCCGGCCAACGTCTGGATCGACGACCTGCGGGTAGAGCCGGCCGCTGGCGATCGCCGGCCGCCGGTGATCTCGGAGGTCAACCTCGAGTCGCTGAGCCCGACGGCGGTGACGGTGGGCTGGAAGATCGACGAGGCCGCGACGGGGCGGCTCGACTGCGGCACGACCACGAGCTACGGATCCGCGACCACGAGCGGCGTGCTCTCCACGAGCCACAGCCTGATCCTCACGAACCTCGCCGCGAACACCCTGTACCACTGCCAGGTCTCCTCCGACGACGCCGGCGCGCGAACCGGGCGGACCGGTGATTTCGTGTTCCGGACCGACCCCTCGACGCCGTGGGTTCCCGCCGATCCTCTCGGGACCTTCCAGGTGGGGCTGTTCGGCGTCCCGGGCTGGGACAACACCGGCGCCTTCAACCTCGCCTTCCTCAACGATCCTTTCCTAACGCGCTTCACGCGCTTCTACGGCGCCGACCAGACCTGGGAGACGGACGCGCAGCTCGTGCAATACCTGGACATCATGGAGGCGCACGGGCGCAAGGCTTTCGTCAACATCGTCAATCCCGCGATCCTGAGCGGCGACACCGCGACCATCCAGGCGCGAGTCAACGCCATCAAAGGCCACGCTGCCCTGGCCGGCTGGTATCTCTTCGACGAGCCGGAGTACTACTCCGTGACGCCCCAGCAGCTCGACACCGCCTACCAGGCGATCAAGCAGGCCGACCCGGTGCATCCGATCACCTTCGCCGCGCCCGGCTTCGGACCGAGCTATCCGTTCCTGAGCGCGATGGACTACGGGATCCTCGATCCGTATCCGATCCCCTATGATCCGCCCTCCGCGATCCTGACGAACCTGGCGCAGGCGACGGCCGCCGGGAAGGCGTACGACTATACGATCCAGGCGTACCAGAGCGACATGAACCTCCACTGGCCGGGCGACGTCCCCGGTCCGACGCGCTTCCCCTCGAGGGAGGAGACGCGCAGCCTCGCGTACCTGGCGATGAACCACGGGACGACGAATCTGCTCTTCTACGGCTTCTGGGAATCGCACGTCGTCCCGGGAGTCACCTGGGAGTGGATGAAGACGGTCGATGTGGGCAACGAGCTGATCCGCCTGGGGCCGATCTACTCGTCGACGGACATCCCGCAGATCAGCTTCGTTTCGTCCAGCTCCCCAGATCTCGACGCCGGCGTGCGGCAATGGCAGGGGAAGGCGTACGCGACCGCCGTGAACAAGTCCGCGTCGCAGTTCAGCGCAACGCTGACTTTTTCGGGGTGGGTGATCCAGAGCGCCAAGGAGGTCGCCGGCCAAAGGGCCGTCTCCAGCACCGCGACGGCGGTCACCGACACCTGGCCGGGCTACGGGGTCAACGTCTACGAGCTGACGATCGCGATCCAGGCGCCCACGAACCTGGTCGGAACGGCGCTGGCGGGGCGGGTGAACCGGCTCACTTGGACGGACAACGCAGCTAACGAAAGCGGCTTCGAGGTCCAGCGGGCCCTCAAGAGCGGCTCCACCTGCGGGACCTACGCGACGATCGCGACGCCCCCGGCCGCCTCGGGGACCGGCTCGACGGTGACGTACAACGACGTGGGGAGCGGCAACAATCCGCCGCTGTCCAACAAGACGTACTGCTATCGGGCGCGGACGAGGCACGCGCAGAGCCAGTCGACCTGGGCCGGCCCGGTCTCGGTAAAGACCAGGAACTGAGTCGCTCCCGGCCGTCCGCCCAGCGGGGTGAGACGCCTCACCAGGAGCTTATCCTATTAAGCTAGGGGAGTTTCCTGGGGGAAGACCGACCCACAAAAATCGGTGGACCACTACAGGGCAAGCGAGAGCGGGCCGGTTAAATGTTTCCGAAAGGGCAGCGGGATTGTGCAGGGAATTCTTCAGAGCCATCAGTGGTTTTGAGTTCCAGGAGGTGAGAATCATGTCTTTCAAAGAGGAAGCAGTCCAGGGGAATCGCGACTACTTTGCGGCCAAGCTCAGCGCTGAAAAACAGAAAGCCGATGTCGTCAAGAAGGTGAAGGAGAAAAGCGGCGATTTCGTGATTCTCGACACACGGGCCCGCGAGGCTTTTGAGCAGGGACATATCCCGGGGGCCTGGTGCGTTCCCCTGGCCGAGATTTCCGCGCTCGCTTCGAATCTGCCCAAGGACCGGGAGATGGTCACCTACTGCTGGAACCACACCTGACACCTGAGCGCGAAAGCGGCTCTGCAGTTGGCAGAGCTCGGGTTTTTCGTCAAGGAGATGAATGCGGGCTGGCGAGAGTGGACTGCGGATGGGCTTCCGACCCACCAGGGTGAAGCCGTAGGAGTGCGTTGCGATTGCAGCGTCTAGGAGAGAGGCGGTCCCCCTCAGCTCGCCGCCGGAGTTGACCGTTCATGCTCTGCGACGCCCAGCCCTGAACGGAGCATGGGCGGCCTCCCGAGGGAAACCAGGGATTGGGCTGGCTGGCAGCTTGACCTATTAATATGATGAAGCTTTCTAGGGGAGAGACCTACGGCTACCTGCGCGCTCGAGCAACGAGCGCTTCAAGCCCGTCCTGGTCATCCCGCTCGAAGAGGGCCTCCGCCTCAAGGCTCTCCTTGTCCCGATAGATCGTCGCCACGGCGGCAATCTTCCCGCCGCTGCGGAAGGCGAGCAGGCAGCTTTTGTCTGTGATGCTTCCAGCGATATCGATGCGGTCCCAGGATTCGGCGTGGCCGACGTAGGAGATGGTGACGTCGTAGTGCTGGCTCCAGAAGAAGGGCACTGCCTTGAAGGCCTCCCGGCGGCCTAACATGTTCCGCGCGACAGTCTGCCCCTGTCTCTCGGCGACGACCCAGTGCTCGATGCGAACGCCCTTGCCCGTGCGCGGGTCCGTCCAGCGCGCGATATCCCCGGCCGCGTAGACATCCCGAGCGCTGGTTTCAAGGTAGTTGTTCACCACCACGCCACGATCGATCTGCAACCCTGCCAGCTCGGCCAGTGCCAACGAAGGCCGAACTCCCGCGCCGATGACGACCAGGTCAGCCGGCAGTCGCGACCCGTCGTCCAGGACGACGATGCTCTCCTCGATGGCTTTCAGGGTATGGCCGAGGTGGAAATGGACGCCGTGCTCCTCGTGCAGCGTCCGCACAAAGTCTCCCAATTCCGGCCCGAGCACGCGCTCGAGCGGGCGCGCCCCGGGCGCCACTACGTGCACTTCGAGGCCGCGGGTGCGCAATGAGGCGGCAACCTCGAGGCCGATGAAACTGGCACCCACGACGACGGCCCGCATCGATTCCCGCGCGGTGGCCCCAGCGATGATCGCACGGCTGTCTGCCAAGGAGCGGAGATAAAACACGTGTGTCATATCACTTCCCTGAACCGGAAGCTTCACGGGGTCCGCTCCAGTGGCGAGGAGGAGGGCACCATACACTCGGCGGGTCCCATCCGAGAGCTCAATACGACGGGCCTTTGGGTCGAGGGCCACGACTCGATTCCCGAGGATGAGTTCGATCTTCTGGGTGGCATAGAATTCCTTGAAGCGCAGAAAGACCCACTCCTCCTGCGCTGTGCCGGCAAGGTAGTCTTTGGAGAGGTTCGGTCGATCCACGGGCCCCGCTTCGTCGGCGCTGATCATCGTTACCGGACCGGCGTATCTTTCCCGTCGCAGCATTTCGGCCGCCGCGTTTCCAGCGGCGCCGGCGCCTACGATGACGACACTCTCGGGCGAACGGGCCGGCGGCGCGGGAGCGGCGCGGGTCAGCTTGCCCCTGAGGACGAGACGGGAACCATGCCTTTCCACCTTCCAGCAGGGCAGGGGATCGAGCGCGGGAGCCGCGACAGCCTCTCCAGTTCGCAGATCGAAGCATGCATGGTGCCAGGGGCAGCGGATCTGGCCGCCGACGATCATCCCTTCGGCCAGCGGTCCGCCATAATGGGTGCAGGTCGGGCGGATCGCGAACACCTCGCTACCACCCGACGGTCGGACTAGGAGAACAGACTCGCCATCTGCGTGTCCAAGCAGCGTCCCCCCTTGGGGGATGTCGGCGATCTCGACTCCTTCCGTCAAATCAGGTCCTGTTGCTGACATGATCGTTCCTCCCATCTTCATCCTATCGATCGGGTGCGCGACCGAGGCCAATGATACGCCCCGTCAACGGCAGCGTGCTATATTAACCGCATGAATCGACCTCCTTGTTCCGGGATATCGAGGGTCGCCACCCTCGAAGATCTGGTCGAGCGCGATAAAGACCATGACTGCGGAGGTTTCGGGGTTCACCACGTTTGCGTCAAGGTGGACGGGGTGGCCGACCTGCCGACCCGCTTCGGGAGATTCCGGATCGTCGCGTTCTGGAACAACCGGGACGGAAAAGAGCACGTGGCTATGGTTCATGGCGACGTCATGGGAGCCGAGGAACTGCCCACGCGCCTGCACTCGGAATGCCTCACCGGTGACGTCATGGGCTCGCTCCGTTGCGACTGCCGTGACCAGCTCGAGGTCTCCCTGCGGACGCTCGGCTCCATGGAACGCGGGTTGGTCCTCTACATGAGGCAGGAAGGGCGCGGCATCGGCCTCATCAACAAAGTGCGCGCCTATGCGCTCCAAGACCGGGGCCTCGATACGGTGGACGCCAACTTGGTTCTCGGGTTTCGTGACGATGAGCGTGACTACGCGATTGCGGCCCACATGCTCGTAAGTCTGAATGTGGGTTCCATCCGCCTCATGACCAACAATCAGAACAAAATTCAGCAGCTTGAGCAGTACGGCATCAATATCACTGGTCGCATTCCCCTCGTCATGCCGGCTACAGAGTACAATCGCTTCTACCTCGAGACGAAGGCGGCTCGTTCGGGGCACCACATCGACTTCGAGGGCAAGCAGCACCTGCCAGAACAGGACGACCCGGTCATCGTCGAGGAAATCACCTAATCCCTGTCCCGAGTCCGTACTTCTGAACATATCCCTCCCACGAACCGGCGGGTCTCTGGACATCAGCGCCACGGCGACCGTCGCGATCGAGACCTGGGCCGTCGGCATGCTGAATGAGTGTAGTGGTCAACCGAAATTGAGTGTAGTGGATCAGCGAAATCATGCTGCGCTCGGGCAGACGGACGAGTGCATCAGGGCCTTCCTCGTCGAGGCGCCCCATCCAGGATGCGATCGTGAGTGGGCTCACGAGGAAAATGCGGCGGTTTGGGCAAGCCGCCACAAGCGGCACGAAGTTCAAGAATTGCGAGTCAGGACACGCTGCAGGCGAGGATCTTCAGATTGGTGGGCAGCCGTACTTCACTGGCGATCTTATGCATGATGCTCACGACATTGCGACGGATATCCTCTACCCGGTCGGTCGTCAGGCTTTCGTGAACGAGCTTGCCGACGTAGATGTCTTCGCCCACCCGGCAGACACGCAAGAAGGTCGAATCCTCAGGGCTGAAGTATTGCTTGTCGAACTCGTTCAGCGATTCGAGATGCTGTCGGAGGTTGTTGTCCGCTTTGAAACCGATAAAGATCGGCTGGTTGATCAGAAGTTCCAGCAACTCACCCTCCTCCATGTGAAGTCGACGCTTCGGCTTTCCTGAACCCGAGAGCCGACTGCCATGTGAAACACCTCTGTGGTTATAGCGCGGAGTGTCTCTCGACCGCTCCCGTCCATGGTTTGCATGATATCACCTCTCGCGGCGAGCTCGACCGGGCTTTCCTCGACCAGGGTGAGCTTTTCCCAGGGGGGCGCCGTGGAAATGGAGAGGGTCCCGTAGGCTCTGTAACTCCCGGTAATAGTAGAGGGGAGTTGGCCGTTTTCCCACAAATCTCAGCTGCTTGAGAAACTCGATCTCTTGGGCGCTTGCATCGCCCCGAAGGGAGGGATCCTTGAGAAAGGCTTCCAGCCCAGGCTCTTCAACGACCGGCACGGCCGGCTCACGTTCCACAAACTCGAACTGCCTTGGCTCGCCTGGAACCAGACGGCGGCTCAACACAATCTCCATCCCAAGCGTCACGAGGTCGATATTCCACGATTCAATAAGCGGATCGAGGAATGTGACGCAGTTCTCAGGGGAGATGTTGAAGACGTCCTTCTCCAGGAATTCCAGCACGATGACTCGCATCTGCCGATAGCTCCGGCCGCTCAGTCGAGCTACTGCGCGGAGCCACTTTTCATCATCCAGTTCCTCTCTTGCCACACCCTTGACTACGTCCACCAGCTTTCGGGTGACCAGACGTTCCAGCGCACCCAGGGGCTCCTTTTCGAAGATCGCTGCAATGGTATTTCTATTGCGGGGCTCGCATTTGCGGAGAACCAGCTCGCGCACTTCCTGATACAAGGGTTTTGGAGGCTCCACCAAGGTTCGTTTCAAGGCTTCCGTGCGTTGAAGGTCCGCCAGTTTCGCCAACTTTCCCTCAGGAAGCTTCAATAATCTCTCCATCTTGCTGTAGATGTCCGTTCGCTCGGGGATCGGCGGCGATTTTTTCCCGGTCAGCAATTGGGAGATGTAGGACTCCGTGACCTGGGCGGCCGCGGCCAGTTCCCTCTGCTCGATTCCCAATTCCTTGAGCCGGTGCCGAATCAAGAGCGGTAAATCCATGGCATTCCATCCCTCAACGCTTAACTCATTGCAATTAAGCACTTCGAACGTCACGAAGATTATCGCCTATTTAGCTTGACATGGGAAGTTAATTAACCAATAATAGTTAACGAGATTGAGGGCTTCTCCCCACTCTTCAGATTATCTGAACTAAGACAGGTTATCTGGTCTTCACCTACTTAGCCAGACCAACCCGAGGAGGTTGACATGTTTGCTCGCAGTGTTTCTTTCCATCTCAAGCCCGGTCGCACGACGGAATTCACCCAGACCCTCGAGAAGGACGTCCTTCCCATGCTTCGGAAGCAGAAGGGCTTCCAGGACGAGATCTCGTTCGTCGCATCGAACGGAACGGATGCGGTTGGTATCAGTCTCTGGGATCTGAAAGAGAACGCAGAGGCATATGCCCGCGGAAGCTATGCCTCCGTGCTCAAGTCGATGGAGCCCGTTGTGGAGGGCACGCCGGTGGTTCAGTCGTATGACGTGTGCAATTCGACCTTTCACAAGATCGCCGCTCGCGTGGCCGTCTAGAGCCGGCTGGTCGTTTCGTCCGGTGGGGGCGGCCACAGGAAACCCGCCCAGAACCCAAGCTATGAGGGCCCCGGTTGCCGAGAGCGGCCGGGGCTCTCTTTTTTATGTGGATACCCAAGACCCAGAAATAGCGGGGAGCTGCCGAATAAGCGAGAAAGTTCACCAGGATCGATCCCAGACCATTGACATTAGCCCGGCGCAGCATTATATTGGCACTCAACTACTGAGAGTGCCAACAGAAGCCTCCGGGCCAACCCTAGCACTTTCCAATCATTTAAGGACATGCCATGCAGGTAAAGCCCCTTTACAACCGAGTTGTGGTCCGTCGCCTCGATCCCAAGAAGGACGAGGTCAAGGGCCACATCATCATCCCCGACACGGCCAAGGAAAAGCCGATGGAGGGAAAGATCGTGGCCGTCGGCGCAGGAAAGCTCGACAAGAACAGCGAGCGGATCCCACTCCAGGTCAAGGTCGGAGACAGGGTCCTCATCGGGAAATATTCGGGACAGGAAATCATGATCGAAGACGTCGAGCACTTGATTCTCAAGGAGGATGAAATCCTCGGGATCATCGGCTGAGGCCGGGATCCGCTGTTCGGCAAACTAACACTCGGGCGCTCAGCGGTTCCGCGGGGCGTGCGGTTCAAGGAGGTTTTTCATGTCAGCGAAGGAAATTGTCTATTCAGAGGATTGCCGCCACTCGATCCTGCGAGGCGTCAACAAGCTCGCGGACGCGGTGAAGGTGACCCTCGGTCCCAGGGGTCGCAACGTCGTAATCGAGAAGAAGTTCGGATCGCCGACCAGCACCAAGGACGGCGTGACCGTGGCCAAGGAGATCGAGCTCGAGGAACCCCGGGAGAACATCGGGGCGCAGATGCTCCGTGAGGTCGCCAGCAAGACCAGCGACGTCGCGGGCGACGGGACCACCACCGCCACGGTCCTGGCCCAGGCCATCTATCGGGAAGGGTGCAAGGCAGTAACCGCCGGCGCCAATCCGATGGATCTGAAGAGGGGCATCGAGAAGGCCGTGGAGAAGGTCGTCGAAGAGATCAAAGAGCTCTCCAAGAAGGTTCAGGGGAAAGCCATCGCACAGGTCGGCACCATCTCCGCAAACAACGATCCAGCCATCGGCCAAATCATCGCCCAGGCGATGGAGAAGGTCGGGAAGGACGGCGTCATCACGGTGGAGGAAGCCAAGGCGATGGAGACTTCCCTGGAGATTGTCGAGGGAATGCAGTTCGACCGCGGCTATCTTTCGCCCTACTTCGTCACCGACCCGGAGCGGATGGAATGCAGCCTCGATCGTCCCCTCATCCTCATCCATGAGAAGAAGATCTCCAACATGAAGGATCTTCTCCCGTTGCTCGAACAGGTAGCGAAGATGGGCCGGCCGTTGCTGATCATCGCCGAGGAAGTAGAGGGCGAGGCTCTGGCCACCCTGGTGGTGAACAAGCTGCGCGGTACCTTGCAGGCCGCCGCCGTGAAGGCGCCAGGCTTCGGCGATCGCCGCAAGGCCATGCTGGAGGACATCGCCATCCTCACCGGAGGAAAAGTCATCACGGAAGATCTGGGGATCAAGCTGGAAAACGTGAAGATCGCTGACCTGGGCGAAGTCAAGAAGGTCACCATCGACAAGGACAACACGACTCTCGTCGAAGGGGCCGGAAAGTCCTCGGAGATCCAAGGCCGGGTGAAGCAGATTCGGACGCAGGTCGAAGAGACCACCTCGGATTACGATCGGGAGAAGCTCCAGGAGCGTCTCGCCAAGCTTGTGGGTGGTGTGGCCATCATCAAGGTAGGCGCGGCCACTGAATCCGAGATGAAGGAGAAGAAGGCGCGTGTGGAAGATGCCATGCACGCCACCAAGGCCGCGGTCGAGGAGGGAATCGTTCCGGGTGGAGGGATCGCTTTCCTCCGGGCCATCCCGGCCCTTGAGAAACTGAAAGAGAAGAACGAAGACATCCAGCTCGGCATCAATATCGTTCGCCGGTCCCTGGAGGAGCCCCTTCGGCAGATCGCCAACAACGCGGGCTTCGAGGGCTCCATCATCGTGGCCGAGGCCAAGGCCAAGGAAAGGGCTTCCGGCTTCGACGCGTATACCGGCAAGTGGGTGGACATGTTCGAGGCGGGCATCGTGGACCCGGCCAAGGTCGCACGCAACGCACTGCAGAACGCGGCGAGCATCGCCGGGCTGATGCTCACGACGGAGGCCATGGTCCACGAACTGCCGGAGAAGGAGAAGGCTTCTGCCGCGGGGCAAGGCGGGGCAGGCGGGATGTACTGACCGCGCCCACGCCTGATGATCGCTCGGCGCCTCCGCCCCGGAATCGGGGCGGAGGCGTATTCGAGTGGATGGCGATCGTGCTGAGAATCTGGCTCTTGCCGGTTGCAACCGGCGAAAGGGGGATTGGATGTTGACCCGTGCCAACCTTCTGCCAGAGACCTCATGGAACCAGGCGTTAGCACCCTACGCGCGACCGATCCTTCGACGCAGCCTCTTTCAGCTGGTCAACAGCGCCATTCCCTTCTTCCTCTTGTGGCTTCTCATGTTGGGAAGCCTCGAATACCCCTATTGGATGACCCTGCTCCTCGCAGTTCCGGCCGCCGGGCTCCTGATTCGACTTTTCATCATCCAGCATGACTGTGGGCACGGCTCTTTTTTTAAGTCCCGAGCCGCCAATGACATGCTCGGCTTCCTGCTGGGAGTCCTGACCCTCACCCCCTATGGCTACTGGCGAAGGACGCACGCCATCCATCACGCAACCTCCGGCAACCTTGACCAGCGGGATATCGGAGACGTTTCAACCCTGACAGTCAAGGAGTATCTCGGCCTCTCTCTTTGGAAGCGGTTGCGCTACAGGCTCTACCGGAATCCCCTCATACTCTTCGGTATAGGTCCGGTCTACCTCTTCGTCATAAGGCACCGATTTCCGCCCAATCTCCCAAGGACCTGGCGACGAGGGTTGGCCAGCGTCTTTATGACGAACCTCGTGATCCTGGCCGTGATCGCCGGGATGTGCCGGGCCGTGGGATTTCAGGCGTTTCTGATGGTGCAGCTCCCGATCACCGCGATTGCAGCCACGGCCGGGGTATGGCTCTTCTACATCCAGCACCAGTTCGAGGACACCTATTGGGAACAAAGTGGTACCTGGAACTTCTACGCCGCGGGGCTTCGTGGAAGTTCGTTCTACGATTTGCCACGAATCCTGCATTGGTTCACGGGCAATATCGGAGTGCACCACGTTCATCACGTGTGCAGCCGTATCCCCAACTACCGACTTCTCGAGTGCCTGCGCGAGAACCCCGAGCTTCAGCAGGTAACCCGCATCACCCTCTGGAGAAGCCTGAAATGCATCCGGTTAAAGCTGTGGGATGAATACCATCAACGGATGGTCGGATTCCGGCACCTGCGCCGGCTAGGGAATCCATCCGTCCCTGTCGGGGTATCGATTGAAGGACCGCGTCCACTCACCTCTGATGGTCCACCGAGTTTTGTGCGGCGGATTCCCAGCTGAAAGCATTCGCCCCGATTGGGGGATGGAGCCCCGGGCGCCTAGCGCGGTCGGGGCTCTAGTTCTTTAGCGTTGACACGGGTTTGCGGCCTGCCAGGGCTACCGATCCTGTCTAGTCGTTGTCGGTAATCGTCAGCAGCGCGGGGTTGGGAGTGCCCAGAGTGGCGCCGCCTGTCGGGTTGCTCAGCGTCAGGTTTACCGTCTCATTGGGCTCGTCCAGCGAATCCACCAGGCTATACACTGTGAACGTCTTGCTGGTCTGCCCCGAGGCGAAGGTCAGAGTTCCCGAGTTGCCCGTATAGTCCACTCCGGCTGTGGCCGTGCCACCGCCGGTGGCGTAGTCCACGGTCACGCCGCTCGCCGTGCCGCCGGTGCGCGTTACGGTAATCGTCACGTACGTGCCGGTTTCACCGACGCTGTAGGTCGCCGCGCTGAATCGCAGCGCTCCGCCCGAGTCGTTGTCGGTGATCGTCAGCACCGCCGCGCTGCGCGGGCCCATAAGGGCTCCTCCCGTCGGGCCGCTCAGCGCCAGGTTCACCGTCTCGTTGGACTCGTCCACCGTGTCGCTCAGGATCGGCACAGTAAAAGTCTTGCTGGTGACACCGGCAGCCAAAGTCAGCGTCCCCGACACCGTCTTGTAGTCCGACTCCGCGGTGGCGCTTCCGGCGCTCACGGAGTAGTTGACGCCCACTGCTGCAGCCGTCGGGCCCGAGCGCACCACGGTGATGGTGGCGTTCACGGCACCCTCCACAACGCTGTAAGTCGCAGCGCTGAACTGCAGAGCCACCTCGTCATCCGCAAGGGTCAGCACGGCGATTTTTGTCGTGCCCAGCGTGGCTCCCCCCGTCGGGTCGCTCAGCGTCAGGTTCACCGTCTCGTTCCCCTCCCCCAGACCGTCGTTCAGAACCGGCACCGTGAACGTCTTGCTCAGCTCGCCAGCCCCGAAAACGAGCGTTCCCTCGGTGTGGGTGTAGTCGGAGCCAGCCGTGGCAGTCCCATCACTCGTGCCATACTCCACCGTCACACCGCTGGCCGTGCCGCCCGAGCGTGTCACGGTAATCGTGGCGCTCGCCCCGGCCTCACCGGCGCTGTAGGTGGCTGCGCTGAACTTCAGCGCCCCTCCCACATCGTTGTCGGTGATGGTCAGGGTCGCGGGGTTGGTAGTGCCCAGCGTCGCGCCGCCGGTCGGGTTGCTCAGCGTCAGGACAACTGTCTCGTTGGCCTCATCCAGTGTGTCCGGCAGGATCGGCACGGTGAAGGTCCTGCTGGTCTGCCCGGACGCGAAGCTCAGGGTTCCCGGCGTCGCAGTGTAGTCCGACCCCGCCGTCGCCGTGCCGTTGCTCATCACGTAGTCGACGGTCACGCCGCTCGCCGTCCCACCGCTGCGGCTCACCGTTACCGTCGCGCTCGCGGTGGCCTCGCTCACGGTGTAGGTCGCCACGCTGAACTTCAGCGCTCCACCCGAATCGTTATCGGTGATAGTCAATATCGCCGTATTGCGCGGGCCCAGAAGGGCTCCCCCCGTCGGCCCTGACAAGGCCAGGTTCACCGTCTCGTTGGCTTCATCGAGCGTATCGCCCAGGATCGGCACTGTGAACGTCTTGCTGGTAACACCAGCGCCAAGACTCACGGTCCCGCTGACCGCCGTGTAGTCCAGGCCCGAAGTGGCCGTACCATTGCTCATCGAATACCCCACGCTCACCGCGCCGGTGGTCGGGCCCGAGCGCGCCACGGTGATCGACGCGTTGGTCGTATTCTCCGTGATGCTGTAGCTCGAGGCGCTGAACTGCAAGACCACCTCATCATCCACGATCGTCATCACCGCCGCATTGGGAGTCGCCAGCGTGGCGCCGCCCGTCGGGTTGCTCAGCGTCAGGTTGACCGTCTCGTTGCCTTCACCCAGTGGGTCGTTCAGGATCGGCACCGCGAAGGTCTTGGTGGTTTCACCCGCCGCGAAGGTCAAGGTCCCGGAAGTGGATGAGTAATCGGATCCGGCCGTGGCCGTGCCGTCCCCCGCCGCATAGTGCACCGTCACACCACTGGCCGAGCCGCCCGAGCGCGTCACGGTGATCGTCGCGCTTCCCCCGGCCTCGCCGGCGCTGTAGGTCGCGGCGCTGAGCTTCAGCGTCCCTCCCACATCGTTGTCGGTGATCGTCAGCGTCGCGGAATTGGGAGTGCCTAGCGTCGCCCCGCCGGTCGGATTGCTCAAGGTCAGAATCACCGACTCATTGGGCTCGTCCAGCGTGTCGGGCAGGATCGGCACCGTGAAGGTCTTGCTGGTGATCCCCGCCCCGAAGCTAAGGTCCACGCTGACCACGGTGTAATCAACTCCCGCCGAGGCAGTGCCGACGCTCGTGAGGTAGTGCACTGTCACACCGCTTGCCATCCCGCCGCTGCGCGTCACCGTGACCGTCGCGCTGGCGCTGGCTTCACTGACGGTGTAGGTGGCGGCGCTGAATTTCAGCACGCCGCCCGTATCGTTGTCGCTGATCGTCAGCACCGCTGCGGCAGGTGTGCCGAGCGTCGCACCCCCGGTCGGATTGCTGAGCGCCAGTGCTACTGTCTCATCGCTTTCGTCAAGCGTATCGGGCGCAATGGCCACCGTGAGCGTCTTGCTCAGCACACCGGCGCCGAAGCTAAGGGTCCCCGACGCCGCCGTGAAGTCCGAGCCGGGAGCGGCCGTGCCGGCCCCGATCGCATAGTTCACGGTCAAGCTGCCTAAGGTTCCACCGGTGCGTGTCACGGTCACCGTCGCGCTCGCGCTGGCCTCACTGACGCTGTAGGTCGCCGCGCTGAACTGCAGCGTTTGGACCGGGTCATTGTCTCGGATCGTCAGGACCGCGGCGCTCGGGCTGCCCAGGGAGGCTCCGCCGGTGGGCGCGCTCAGCGACAGATTCACCGTCTCGTCGCTTTCATGCATGGTGTTGTCGAGTATCGGCACCGTAAAGCTCTTGCTGGCAACGCCGGGGCCGAACGTGAGGGTTCCCGAAGCCGTCGTGTAATCCGAGCCGGCCGTCGCGCTTCCGTTGCCGGTCGAGTAGCTCACGCCGACGGTGGACTGGCTTGGATTGACTCGCTGCACTGTGATGGTGGCGCTCACCGTCCCTTCGGTCACGTTGTATCCGGACGCGCTGAATTGCAGGTCATCGGCAGCTGGACCGTCCAGAGCGATCGATTCCGTGTCCACATTGTTGCCGGCCACCGGATCGAATTCGCTGGCCAGGGCTGTCGCAGTGCTGACGAGAGGACCCACCGCGGGGGCCGTCATCTGAACGGTGATGCTCGGCGCCACGCCTGGAGCGAGCGTCGGCCTCGTGCAGGTGACCACTCCGGCGCTCTGGCCGCAAGCCCAGCCGTTGGCCGATCCACAAGCTCCTGCCCCCGAAGCGCACAGAAAACCCCCGCCGGTCGGCAGCGTTTCGGTCACGACGATGCTATTGGCGTCGCCGGGCCCGGCATTGAGAACGGTGAGGGTGTAGGTCACCGTGCCACCGACCTCCACCAGATTGGGACTCCCGGCAAGGTAGATTGCCAGATCCGTCTGAGGGCAGAATTCTGCGGTTCCGTCGCAGTTGTTGTCCAGCCCGTCGCACTTCTCCTGAGCTCCCGGATGGATGGAGCCATCGGCATCGTTGCAATCCCCTTGGCACTCGCTGAAGCCGTCGCCATCGTTGTCCACGGCTTGGCCAAAGGCGTAAGTCGCACCTCCGGATTCATCGAATGGTCCGCCACCCCAGACGATCATGGCGCTTCCCGTCCAGACCGCGCTGTGATGCGTGCGTGCTCCAGGCGCGCCGAGGATCGACGTAGCGCTCCACGTGTCGGTGCCCGGATTGTATCGACCCCCGGTATTGGTGTTGGTGGCGCCATCGAATCCACCCCACACGAGCATGACCGAGCCGGTCCACAACGCCGTATGGTCGGCGCGGCTCGTGGGGGCGTTCGTCGTGGAGGTGAGCTGCCAGCTGTCAGTAAGCGGATCGTAGCGGCCCCCCGTCTTGTTATAGGCGATCGAGGGATTGCCGGTTCCGCCCCAAACGATCATCTGATTTCCCGCCCAGATGGCCGTGTGCTCGGAGCTGGCAGGAGGAGCACCCGCTATCGAGGTCGGCACCCATGTGTCAAGGGAAGGGTTGTATCGGGCGCCGGTCTGCAGGGCATCGCCATTGCTATTGCGACCGCCCCACACGGTCATGACCGAGCCGCCCCACACGGCCGTGTGATTCGCGCGCCCTGCGGGAGCACCCGTCATCGATGTTGGAGTCCATGCATTTTTCACAGGGTCGTAGCGGGCGCCGCTGCTGGGATAGGCAAGGGGCAGGACGGAACCGCCCCAGACGATCATCTCGCGCCCGGTCCAGACGGTGGTGTGATATGCGCGAGGCTCCGGCGCGCCTACCGTGGAAGTCGCCGTCCAGGTGTCTGCCAAGGGGTCGTAGCGGCCCCCCGTGCCGAATACCGTGAGTGAATCGGATTTTCCGCCCCAGACGATCATCTCGCGCCCGGTCCAGACGGCGGTGTGAGCGTAGCGCGCCGCAGGGGTATTGAGCGTCGACAGTGGAGTCCACTGGGCCGTCCCGGGATCGAACGAGCCTCCTGTGTTGAGCGGGACGGAGACATCCAGCCCTCCCCACACAATCATCTTCGTGCCTGTCCAGATCGCCGTGTGGCTGTTGCGAATCGGCAGAGCGTCCGCGGTGGACGTGGGAGTCCAGGAGTTGGAAGCGGGATTGTACCTCCCGCCGGTATTAAAGTAACTCTGTGAGTCGTTTCCTCCCCATACGATCATGAGGCTGCCTGTCCAGACAGCCGTGTGGCTGGCGCGGGGAAGGGGCGCATTGGAGGACGACAATGCGCTCCAGGCATTGGTGACAGGATTGAACCGTCCGCCGGAGTTGAGGAAATTACCCGATGCGGAACCGCCCCACACGAGCATCTCCGACCCGGTCCAGACCGCGGTATGACCGTTGCGAAGCAGTGGCTCGTTCGTCGTGCTCGTGGGAGCCCAGATGTCTGCCACGGGATCGTAGAAGGCTCCCGTGTCAGGGATGTCGCCGCTTCCACCCCACACGACCATGGAGCTTCCCGTCCAGACAGCGCTGTGGCCGGTCCGATGCGACGGAGCATTGATATCCGAGGTTGGAGTCCACGTGTTCGTTTGAGGGTTATAGCGGCCGCCGACGGGCGACGCCGTGCCGCCCCAGACAATCATTTGAGTGCCGGTCCACACAGCGGTGTGGCCGATTGCATTCGGAGCGTTCAGGGTCGAGACGGAAGTCCAGCTGTTGGCCACCGGGTCGTAGCGGCCGCCGGTCGAGGAGGCGACTGCATCATCGTCAAGCCCTCCCCAGACGATCATTTTCCCGCCCGTCCACACGGCGGTGTGCAGATAGCGAACGGCAGGGGCGCTGGTCGTGGAAATGGCCGTCCAGGTGTCCGTCCCGGGATCGTACCGCCCGCCGGTGTTCGTGGGTCCGTTACCCACCTCAAACCCCCCCCAAACCACCATACGATCTCCCGTCCATACGGCGGTGTGCCCATATCGACTGGAGGGGGCGTTGATCGGTGAAACCGGGGTCCAGGTGTCGGTGGCGGGATCGTAGCGGCCGCCCGTGTTGACGTTGACGCGATTGTTCAAAGGATACTGGCCGCCCCAGACGACCATGACAGTTCCGGTCCAGACCGCCGTATGTCCCGCCCGACCGTCGGGGAGCTCACCCAAAGCCCCGTTGTCCCAGGTATCGTCAGGGATGCAGGTCGACCCTGCGCTTTCCAATTGCCCGGGGGCCGTCTCGGGAAGCCGGTCCGCCTCCGCGGCGACCGCTTCCACCAACGACGCATCGAGACGATCCTCGACCGAGCTCCACCACTCGTCCCAGCCAAGCTTTGCTACCGTGAACGTCGCGACCCTGGCAGTGTCGCTGCTCTGGTCGAGCGGCACGCGAATCAGGAAGGCCTCGCGTGTCTCCTCCACCCTCCCGGTGTCACCCACCTTGTCCGGTAGTCGGGATTGGAACCTTTCGAACGCTTCCGGTGTCAGCTCGAGACGCCCGGGTCCCGGTGCGCCGGCATCGCCGTGCGATACCTCGAGCACGGTCCGTCCCGGAGAGTCCGACATGGGATCCAGGCGGCCGTGCAGCAGATCCTCATGAATCGCTTCGGCCTGCGCCCGCTCCTCCGCATGGAACCTGGCGTCCATCGCAAAGAAGTTGCGCGTCAGTCGATCGACCAGGGCGGGACGCGCGACGGTCTCCTCGACCAGGAAGGGGTCGTTTCCCAGGACGGCGTAAATCTGCTGCAGGCGCTCCGGCATGCGGCTGTTCGCCGCCATGCGCTCCAGCTCCCGCCGCAGCTGCTCGCCGGAGACAGGACTTTTCCAGAACATCTCGAGAGCGGCCGATTGCTTCAGGTAGGTGGTGACCTTCCTCTCCAGAAGCGACCTGGGGATCGCTTCTTCGAAAGGCCGGCTCACGCCAATCTGGTGGGAGTAATAGAGGCGCTCAATGGCTTCCTGCGCCCGGACCCGCTCTTCGAAGGTGAGCTGGCGGGATTGCGCGGTCGCTCCTTGACAGAAGAGAACCGTGACGAGCAACACCCACCCAGCAATCCTGAAAGGTCGCATGCCGCGCTCCAGGAGAATCCGTGCATTGACTGTTATTTCGCGGATTCTAGGCCTTTCCGTAGGATCTTTGCAAGCCCATTCAAGCGGAAAATGCGGCTGCTCTGTGGCTCAGGCTGTGCCCTTCAGCGCCTGCGGATAGGAACTACAAGCCAGGGAAACGCAGGTCCGACGCGCTCGTGCCGGACGGGATGGGAGCCCGTGAGCCGATACCGAACCCGAGTTCCTGTCCACATTTCGAACGCGCGGTGATTCCGGTGGCAGAAAATTGTCTGTTGTCGAGGATTCTAGGCGGGCTCTCCCAAGTAGGGTAGTTTCCTTGCTCATATCGGGTATCTACCCTCTACCGCTCCTCGAATTCGTGCGTATCATTAACTAGGACGAATTTTCCCGGTCCCAATTGATGGAGGACTGATCATGACAGTACATGCGTTTTCATCGTTGGGCGAGACGACCGATCGAAAGCTGAACCAGCTCGTAGACACCTCCCACGAAAAGTTCGAAATACTCAAGAAGAAAAGCGTCGGAGATCTGTATCGCGACACCAAAGAGTGGATGCAGCAGAACCCGGGCAAGACTTTGGCGGGAGCCGCGGTCACCGGAGTCGTGGTCGGTTGGTTCCTCCGGCGAAGAAGGTGAAGCAGGAGGTGCTGCAGGACTGACAGTCAGCTCGCGACGAGGCATCAACCGACCCCAGAAACTCAGTCCGGGGCTTGCTTTGCACGTACGGATCACCAGGGAAGTCGGCGAGCCCTCTCCCACATCTCCTGGTCGCGCCTGTTCGATCGCTGACGCGAAGATCGGCGTCACCGCTGCCGAAGAGGAGGAACTCATGCTCGAGCTGAAGCGGATCTCCCACCAGGCGATCCCCGCTGCCCTGGCCAAGGCGGAGGGCTGCCGCCTCATCAATCAGCCGCGGATGGCCGAGAGCATCTGTCTAGACATCCTCGAGGTGGAGCCGCGCCACGAGGAGGCGCTGGTGATGCTGCTGCTCTGCCTGACCGACCAGTTCTGGAAGCCGGGGTACGGAGTGGGTCTGAAGGAAGCCCGGGATTTCCTCTCCCACCTTCCGGAGGGCTACCTGCGGGATTATTACGAGGGGGTGATTTGCGAGCGGTGGGGCAAATCTCTGCTCTCGGGACACTCCTCGCCGACCGAAGCGATGGACTGGATCCGGCAGGCAATGGCGCAGTTCGAAAAGGCCCATGCGAACAGCCCTCCGGGCAACGACGAGGCGACCCTCCACCGGAACGCCTGCGCCCGCCTCATCAATCGCCTCGAGGCTTCCGGCTCCATCTCCGCCGAGGACGAAGGGGAAATCGGCTTTCGCGACAACGTCTCACCCTAGTCATCGGACGCGAGCATTCCTGCGGCGAGGCCCTGTGCGGCCTATCGGCCGTAGAACGCAAGGAGATAATTGGACGCGGTATCCACTCAGCGATCGACGAGTCTTAGAGAGGCGCGGTGTAGAAACCGCTTCATGCCCCATCCCGCCGCTGGCCCGTCCCCAGTTTTGACTTGACAAGAATTCTTTTGGAAGTATTTAAGAGTTCAGAACCAGTTGTCCCTTCCAGCGATTGGAGTCGGATATGCGTTTCCACCTTCGACCCGCCGGATGGCTGTGTCTCACCGTTTTGCTTTTCACGAACAATGGGCTCGCACGGGATCTCAACTTCGAGGATCGGATCCTTGCCCAGGAGCGAATCGAGCGGGTCCGTTATTCTCACCAGTTGGGCGCACACCTGCCCTTCGAGGAGGCTGTCCCGCGCCCGCTCTTGCAGGAGAAAGTCCGCTACTATCTCCAAGAGAGTCTCGCTCTCGATATTTACTGGCGCACCCCGATTACCGAATCGATGCTGCAGGCGGAGATGGACCGGATGGTCCGCCAGACACGAATGCCCTCCCGGCTGCGCGAGCTATTCGCGGCCTTGGGGAACGATCCGCTTCTCATCCGGGAGTGCCTGGCACGCCCTGCTCTGGCGGATCGAATGGCGCGGAGTTTCTACAGCTCCGACAGCAGGCTTCACACCGGTGAGCGAGTCGAGGCCGAGGCCCTGCGTCATTCCCTCGTGTCGGGAGTATTGAGTCCGACCTCGGAACATGCCGGAAGATTCGTCGAGGAATGGTCCGTCGGGAGCTCGGTGCAGGAATTCCCTCGAGGATCAGCGCCGCCAGATCCAAGAGGGTTCGGGACCTTCGCGGGGCGCAGGCAGGAATTCTCCGCCGACGAGCTTCAAAGGCGCTTGGCAGCGCTTCCCTCGAGGAATCTCGAAGCTGGAGACCTTGAAGAGGAACGAGACCGTTACCTGATCCGCGTGGTCTTGAGCCGAGAGTCGACCCGCGTCAGGTTGGCCACCTATGTCGTGTGGAAGGAAGGCTGGGATGCCTGGTGGGCAACAGCCCGCAGCCGTCTGAATCTCGACTCTTCACGGAGCTTCTCCGCTGCTCCAGCTCCGCTTCCCGCATCGGGCCGGGACGATGAAACGCCCGGGCTGTCTGCGCTCTCGAGGCGCGATCGCATGGGAGACCTCCTTCCGGCAATTGAATCCCTCTGTCCGGGGGACGATCAGTGGATCAACGGCGCTCTGGATGACATGCCCGAACCGCGCATCCGACATGCGGCGGTCTGGACCGGCAGCCTGATGCTCGTCTGGGGAGGGCTGGGGGACCAAACGCTCGGTTCTGGCGGCCGATACGATCCGGCGACGGACACCTGGACGCCCATCTCTCAGGTCGGGGCTCCCAGCCCCCGCTATGATGCGTCGGCCGTATGGACGGGCAGCGTCATGGTCGTCTGGGGAGGAATCAATACCGATCTTGGATGCTGCGCCTATTACGCTACCGGGGGGCGCTACAATCCCACGACCGACACCTGGTCTCCCACTTCTACGGCAGGGGCTCCCGAGCAGCGCGCGGGTGCATCCACGGTCTGGACCGGGGCCCAAATGATTGTCTGGGGTGGAAGTGATCTTGGAATCCTGGGGACGGGCGGTCGGTACAACCCCTCGACCGATGTGTGGAGCGCCGTCTCCACGCTCCAGGCCCCCACGCCTCGGATGGACCACACCGCAATCTGGACCGGCAGCCAGATGATCATCTGGGGAGGCAATCCGGGCGCCCCCAACCAGTACACGGACACCGGAGCGATTTACACTCCTTCCAGCGACACCTGGAGCCCGACCTCGACTCACCAACCCCCGGATCCGCGGCGCAGCCACAGTGCCGTCTGGACTGGCAGCGAGATGATTGTGTGGGGAGGAGAGACGAGCGCCGGGGTGACGAATACGGGAGCGCGATATAGCGTTTCGAGCAACCGCTGGACGGATCTCCCAACCTTGGGAGCACCGGTTGGACGGAGGTTCCATTCCTCCGCGTGGGATGGGAGCCACCTGATAGTCTGGGGAGGGGAGACTGACACCTTCTCCCTCCTCGATACGGGAGGACTCTACAGCACGCTCGCCGATTCGTGGACCGCCACCTCGCTGGTGAACGCTCCCACTCCCCGGAGGCAGGCGTCCGCCCTCTGGACGGGGAATCGGATGATCGTCTGGGGTGGCGCAGGGGTCGATCTGACCCAGCAATCGGTAAAGTTCGGCACAGGCAGTCGTTATGATCCCTCCACCAATTCCTGGACTCCCACCTCCACAGGCGCAGGTCCCTCGCCCCGCACCGCCTTCGGTCTCATCTGGACGGGGAGCGAGGCGATTGTCTGGGGAGGCTTCGACGGATTTAACGTCCTCGGCACTGGGGCCCGTTACGATCCTGCCCTGGACACATGGTCCGCGACCTCCATGCTCAACGCACCCGCCGCCCGGAATGCCCACTCAGCCATCTGGACAGGCGATCGGATGATCGTGTGGGGAGGGTACGGATTTCCTTTCCTGAACACGGGTGCACGCTACGATCCGATTGGAGATTCCTGGACTCCGATTTCGGTCACGGGAGCCCCGACTCCTCGCTACGTTCACTCAGCGATTTGGACCGGTAATCGGATGGTTATCTGGGGGGGCAGCGAGGATGGAGTGACCAATACCAACACGGGAGGCCGTTATGACCCGATCACCGACTCCTGGTCAGCCACGTCACTGAGCGGCGCTCCATCGGGTCGCACCGACTTTTCCACTGTTTGGTCGGGAAACCGGATGATCGTCTGGGGCGGGTACGATGGCACACAACAGGTCGATACGGGCGGACTGTACGATCCGGTCGGCAATTCATGGTTGGACACCACCACCGCCAATGCCCCGACTCCTCGCGATGACCACACCGCCGTCTGGACCGGGAATCGGATGCTCGTCTGGGGCGGCTACGATGGCATGGGGACCATCAGCGGGGGACTCTACGATCCAACGACGAATGCCTGGACCTCCATTGCCACCTCCGGAGCACCCAGCAGCCGCTACCGTCAGGTGGGCGTCTGGACCGGCGATCGCATGATCATCTGGGGAGGATACTCGTTCGGGATCGTCGAGAACCTCAGCCCCTTTCTCAACACCGGGCGCCGCTACGATCCCGCAACTGATGCCTGGGAGTCCGTCACCAACCTCCAGGCGCCTTCCCGGCGAATCGGATACGGTGTCTGGACAGGAGAAAACCTGTTCGTGTGGGGCGGACAGGTGGGAGGCTACTTGAGCACAGGAGGACTCTATCACGTCAGCCTTCCCAGCCTCTTCTATCAGGACGTCGACGGAGACGGTTTTGGAAATCCATCCGTGTCGAGCTCGGCCTGCTCCGCGCCTCCGGGATTCGTGACCAATGCGACGGATTGCTCGGATGCGGACGGGACGGTCTGGTCCACCCCCGGAGAGGCGCAATCCCTTCTCTGGACCGACATTGCCACGCTCAGCTGGTCGCCGCCGAGCTCTCCCGGAGCCGCGCTGGTTCACTACGACGCCATCCGCTCGACGGTCGCGTCCGATTTCACCGCTTCGGGCGCCTGCGTCGCGACCGACGAATCCTCCACGAGCTTGTCCGACCCGACGACGCCTCTCTTGCAACAGCCCTTCTATTACCTGGTGCGAGCACAAAACAGCTGCCCGCAGGGAAACGGCCCGCTGGGATCCGGATCCAACGGCGCCCCCCGCGCGGCAATCGACTGTCCTTAGCGGCCTCGCAAGCGATTCCGATGCCGACCTCGATCCTTCAGCCGGCGGGAGACAGTCTCGGAGCGGACCGCTGGAGAAAATCGTGCATGGGAGCCCTTATAAAGGGCTCAGGAAGCCCGATTCCCTTTGCTACCGGGCGGCGCGAAAGTCAGGAAGCGCGACTGTCTCTGTGCACATCAGTCCACCGGGACCTTTCACCGTGATGTCCAGAGAGAGGAGTTCCGAAGCGTGAGGAACGAAGAATGACTTTTGAAAGGCGGATGGTGTTAAGCGATATCCGAATTTCTCATTAAGATCCTCAAAGACAGACTGCACCTTACCGTCGCGATATGCGGTAGAGACTATTAAACGCAGGTTGTTTTGCTCCCGTGCGTCGCGCACAACGGACAAGTTCAGCAGTAGGAGGTCAGGCTCGGGGAGGTCCATCATCCCGCCGATTTCCAGCACATCCCCGGCCCCAGAAGTTCTCTGAATGTGTACGGGAACCATCAAGGCCTTCAACTCCAGGGGTCGTATTCCGGAGTGTTCCTTTCCGGCTATCGGGGGAGAGCCAGGTAGTGCCAGCGTGCTGCTGTCGGATGCTTGTAGCCGAATCTTCGTCAGGCGCACAAACTCCTTGCCATCCCAGATGAGTACCCAGTGATTGGAGGGCGGCTGGAATTCAGGTGTCTGAGTGCTGAGAAGGCGAGAAGGCAGCTGAAAAATTGTGGAGAAGTCCGTTAGCGTACTTCCTTTCACCCCCTTGTTGGGAAAGACCCAGTCAACCAACCCCGGAAAGGCATAGTCACTCACCAGCGAAGGTACAGAACCGGAGGGTCGAGGGAGGTAGGACAGGCTGATCTCGGCGTTCTCCGGCAAATCGGGCTCAGAGGATTCAAGTTGTGTAACGAGCTTCCTTTCATAGGACCAGTACTCCGAAAAGTCATTCTGATCCAACTGGTCAATCATGATGCCGGCGGCCGCGAATAGGGCCAGGATACCGACCGCAATTGCCTTCTGCCAGGTTCGAGGGAGCGCGATACCGAGCAGCTCGAACGCAGCTGCGACCGCCAAAGCGAAGCCCAGGAGCGGGATATACAGACCCCTTTCCGGCACGTCGTACTGCACAACCATGAACGGAGACAAGGGTGCCAGCAGCGCAAGAACTCCGATCCCCATCACCGCTAGTGGCCGGCGCGCACGATCTTGGTGAAACTTCCTGGTTTCCTTCCAGAGCTGCCACGTGAGCAGCACAAGCGGGATCAGAGCAAGGAGGAACCACCTACTCATCATCGATTCAAGAATCGGCGCCCATGAGCGACCATCCAGGAGGTTTCGGGAACGATACTGAATGAATCCAGCTACCGAGAGACCCACAACTCTAAGAAGATGTTTGGCGAGTGACCCAAACGATACCCACCCAGTGCGAGCAATTCGTGTTGCTGCACCAGTGTTCATTATTGTGATTATGAATATGGCCAAGACTGAGGAAAGGCCAAAGAGGTTTCGCAAGACATCACGCCTCTTTGCACCAAAGAGGTAGAGGCGGACGGCGACGAGGAGGGCGAAGAGTGGGAGGATTTGCTCCGTGAAGAAGGCTGTGAACAGGACGATTGTGAACGTAGCCAGCAGGGTGCCGACCGTCTCCCGGCCTTCTCGTGCGATGCGGAAATAACGTGCCATTCCCAGTAGGAAGATGAACGCCGGAAGAACATATGCGAAGACGCTGGTAGGCCACAGGAGCACCTCAGCCTTGACAGGATGGAGTACAAACACGAGACCGGCGAGAAGGCGGACACGCCACGGGACATCGAGGATTGTGAGAATGCGATCATAGAGAAGGATGGAGAAGCTGAACAGGAGCAATGCCATCGCGTGAAAAATTGCCCAGTGGAAAGTCCCGGGACTGCTGCCGCTGAGCGCCCCGAATACGAGAGGAACCATGATGCCTTGTGAGAACCGTGAGCTCAACTGTGCGGTCTCTTCTACAGCACGCCAATAAGGGTGAGCCGTGACATAGGAAAGGAGGAGGAAATCGTCGGAGTATGCGCCGCGTGTCCAGACTCTGCCGTAGCAGGCGAATGCCATCACCAAGAGAAGGAGCTGACACCATCGTTCGCGGCTTAAGCGTGGGTAGGCCATCGGTGGCGCGGGCGCTTCGTCGGCCTCATTCCTCGAAAGCGGCGACAAGAGGAGCGCCCTCCGACAAAAACTCAATAAACTCCGCGCTGCCTTCGGAGCCTCGCTCCCGCGGAAAGTAGACCCGGGGGTAACCTTGCAGAGATTCCTTCATCACCTCCTCGGCACCGACGAAGGCGATCCAGCCGCCGTGGTGGCCGACATACTCGAACGCCGCCTGATCATTCCGGGAATCGCCGACGAAGGCAACGGCTCCAGGTGACGTGCGTAGGGACCTGCAGGCGATCGCGATTCCTTGACCTTTGTTGGCGCCCCTCGCGCAGATGTCGATGGCGGCTGAGGAGCAGGTGATTTCCAGCCCGGGAAGCGAGCTGTTCACGATCGCGGCAACCCGCCGGCTCAACACGGACAGCTTCTCCGCCTCCTGGTGAGAAAAACGGTTCGGATAGAGGGTGAGCATGCGTTTTTTTCCCCGATCGATCGACACGTGCTGCAGAAGGCCCTGCCTGGCGATCTTCCGCGCCAGCGCCGCAATCTGGCGGGACGAGAGGCCGCCGCAGACACGCGCATTGCACCCCTCCTTCGCGGGTCGGAGTATCATCTCCGCGCCGTTCTCCGCGATGATCGGACCGTCGAGATCGAACAGCCGGTGCACAACGCACACCGACAGGGTGTCGCGCCCGCTCACGACCCCGATCTTGACCCCGCGCGCCATGAGTCGCTGCATGGCCGGCAGCAGTCGGGCGGAATGACCGCGCCCATCCGCACCGGTGAGCGTGCCGTCGATATCACATAACAGCAATCTGATCGTGCGTCCGGACATATTGAGCGACACGTCCCCCCATTCGGCCCGTTCCTATCGGAGCGAGTGGAAGATCATCACGACAAGACGGCCGGTTCAGGTCACGGGCGGTTCGCGCGATGGGCTCCGTTCAGAACGCGCGGTTCTCGAGCGCCCACCGATAGGTCTGTACCAAGCCCTCTTTTAACGAGTATCGCGGCTCCCATCCCAGCGCCGTGACCCGGCTCACGTCGAGGACCTTCCGGGGCGTCCCGTCGGGCTTGGAAGGATCGAACTGGATCCTCCCCGAGTACCCCACAATCGCCTTCATCGTCTCTGCGAGCTCGGCGATCGTGCAGTCCTTCCCGGTCCCGACGTTGATGGCTTCGGGCGATTCGTACTTCTCCATGAGCAGAACGAGGGCGATCGCCAGGTCGTCGACGTGAAGGAACTCGCGCATGGGTTTTCCGGTCCCCCAGACCACGACCTCCTCCGCCTTCGCCGCCTTGGCCTCGTGAAACCTTCGCATCATGCCGGGGATCACGTGCGAGGCTTCGGGGTGGAAATCATCGTTGGGGCCGTAGAGGTTCGTGGGCATCACCGAGATAAAACGCTTCTGATACTGGTGCCAATATTTTTCGCAAAGCTTGAGAGTTGCAATCTTGGCGATCGCGTAGCCCTCGTTCGTGGGCTCCAGCGCCGACGTCAGCAGGCTCTCCTCTCGTATCGGCTGCGGAGCGAGCCTCGGATAGATGCAGGAGCTCCCAAGATAGAGGAGCTTTTCGACGCCGTTCTCGGCGGCAGCATGGACGACGTTGGCCCCCAGGACCAGGTTCTCGTAGAGGAAGTCGGCGGGGTACGTCGCATTGGCGACGATCCCCCCGACCTTGGCTGCTGCGAGAAAGACATATTCCACCCCCTCCTCATGAAAGAAACGATGGACCGCGGCCTGGTCCAAAAGATCCAGCTCTTGCCGGGTTTTCAGGATGAGATTCCTGTAGCCCTCCGACTCCAGTTTCCGGAGCAGCGCGGATCCCACTAGCCCCCGGTGTCCGGCGATGAAGATGCGGCTCTCGCGTTTCATGGTGTCCTCTCTTTCGCGCCCTTTCGGCGCGGGCGGACCAAGCACCCGTGCGGCACTAAGCCCTCTTCACGAGCTCAATGTCCACGAAGCTTCCCAGATCCGGGTGGATGCGGGTCAGCACACGATCCACCCACGTCATCGTCCCGAAGGACCAGCCCGGCGTGAGGGACCAGACCTTGAGCCCCCCCGAGATCCAGTACCGCAGCGGTGTGTGAGGCTCGTACCTCTCCAGCCGCAGGAACGGGCAGAGCTTCCCAAACTTCTCGACGTCGCGGCGAAAAACGATCCATGCCAGGGCCCCGTTCGCGCCGGACAGCGGCCCGGAGCTGTCGAAGCTCCACTCCGCGGACCCGGGGGAAAAGGGCTCGTGGCCTCCGTACTTGAGAATCCAGGTGCTGATCCAGCCCAGGTGCTGATCCACCATGAGTATCCTGCCCCCCGGCCGGAGGCAGCGCTGCGCCTCCGTCAGGAACTTCCCGGAATCGGGGAGGTGATGGAAGACATTGAGCATAAAAATGCCCCGCAGGATCCCGTCTCCGAACGGCATGTCCGCCGCATTGAGGATTCGGTCCACTCCGGGATACGCAATAACGTCCGAGGTCGTCATCTCCGGGACGACCTCCTTGACGAAGCCCGCGCCCGACCCCAGCTCCAGGGCAATCCCCTCCCCGGGGCAGCGGCTCAGACACTCGGCGAACTTCTGGTACGACTCACGGTAGAGCCTCCTCAGAAATCTCTTTCTACTGAGAATCCTGCGGATCTCGTCGTAACGCCCGGGATCGTCGAGCATCACCCCCATGCGTTTCTACCTGTGCTGATTCGAAAGAGACCGACCAGGGTCATTCGAAGAAGCATCCCCCCATGGCGAAAGCGGCTGATGTTCGTCGTTCCGTACGTCCGCGCGCGGTACCGAATCGGAACATCCCGCACTCCGAGTCCGAGAACCGCCGCCGGGAAAAGCAGCTCAAAATCCCCGAAAGGATCGAAATCGCCGAAATGCTCCCTCCAGGCAACCATCCTCTCGTAATCGTGGCGTGCCAAAAGCTTCGTTCCGCATAGGGAATCTCCGAGCTTGACGCCGAGGACCAGACTCAAGGATTTGGCAAAGAAGACGTTGGCCAGGTGGTTCAAGAACCGCATGGCCTCCCCTTCCATCGGATAGACCAGGCGCGTGCCGTTGACAAACTCGGCGATCCCGCTGTGGTAGGCCTCGTAAAACCTTCCCAGAAGCTCGGGTGGCATGGTGAGGTCCGCATCGAGGATGGTGAGAAGATCTCCAGTCGCATGGGTGAAGCCCAAGCGAACGGCGTCTCCTTTGCCGCGGCCTGTCTGGCGGAGGGCCTTGAGCCGGCGCTGGCCTCCGTACTTGGCCACGACCCGCTCAATCTCCTCCCAGGTTCCGTCACGCGAGTGCCCCTCGACGAAAATGATTTCGGTTTCCGCCCCGAGATCCGGCATCCTTCGGACCGCATCCTCGATGTTCCCCTTCTCGTTCCGGGCCGGGATGATCACCGAAAGAGAGGGACGCTCGGATTCCTCCGGGATCAGCGGGCGAAAGGTGATCACCGCCGCCAGGCCGAGCCACCGGAAGATCGGGATCACCGGCATAAACCAGTTGACGAGGCCCCCCAGACCAAGCAACCTCCACGGGAAATAAGCCACCATTCTCATGCGGGTGATTTCGTAGCCCGCGAGGATGGCGATGTTCTCGAGATCCGCGCGGGTGACGAACGTCGGAGGCACCTCCGTCTTGCGGATTCCCATCCAGGTCGCCAGACGGTAAATCCAGGCAAGGTACGGATTGTAAGCCACGACGATCAGGCGGGAGGTCCTCGACATCCTTCCGCGGAGTTCGGTCAACAGCTGCTGGATGTCGAAATGGAAATTCAGGTTTCCGTTGAGCAGGATGGCGATGCGGTCGTCCTTCTGCCCCCGCAGGTCCGGTAGGTCCTCGCCCTCGCGGACGATGAGCTTCGAGCGGCACATGACGCAATGAAACAGGTATCCACTGTCGCCTGGCAGGGGGTTCCAGTGGATAACCCGGTTGTAGTAGCGGGTGGCGGATGAGATTTCCGAGGCGATCAACCGGCGATAATAGCGACTCCAGGTCGGCAGGGGAGAAGGCTCAGCGGAAGTGGTCAAGATCCAAGCCCTCGCTCCTGAGATCCTCCCGGACCATCAGCTCCACCAGATCCTTGAAGGTCGTCTTGGGTTTCCAGCCAAGAACCTTCCGAGCCTTGCCGGAGTCACCGACGAGGAGATCAACTTCGGTCGGACGGAAATACCGGGGATCGATTTCCACGTATTTCTTCCAATCCAGCCTCACCAGGCCGAACGCCTCCTCCAGAAACTCCCTGACCGAGCGCGTCTCGCCGGTCGCGACCACGTAATCGTCCCCTTCGGGTTGCTGGAGCATCAACCACATCGCCTCCACGAAATCCTTGGCGTATCCCCAGTCGCGCTTGGCATCGAGATTGCCCAGGTAGAGCTTGTCCTGCTTCTTGGCCAAGATCTGAGCGAGTGCCCGGGTGATCTTGCGGGTCACGAAGGTCTCGCCGCGCCTCGGGGACTCATGATTGAACAAGATACCGTTGGACGCATGAATCCCGTAAGCCTCGCGATAATTGACGACCAGCCAGTAACCCATGAGCTTGGCGCAGGCGTAGGGCGACCTCGGCCAGAACGGGGTCGTTTCCTTCTGCGGCACTTCTCGGGCCATCCCGAACATCTCCGACGAGCTCGCCTGGTAAAGCCGGATCGTCTTCTGACCGTTAACGTTCCGAATTGCTTCCAGGATGCGCAACGTGGAATTACCCGCCGTATCGGCCGTATAGAGCGGAATGTCGAAACTCACCCGGACGTGGCTCTGGGCGCCCAGATGGTAGATTTCGTCCGGAACGACGCGGCTCATGATCTTCTCGATGGAGCTGCCGTCCGTCAGATCACCATAATGGAGGAACAGTCGTGTACCTTCGTCGTGAGGATCCCGATAGATCGAGCTGATTCTGCCGGTGTTGAAGGAAGAGGAGCGACGGATGATACCGTGGACTTCGTAGCCCTTGTCTAGGAGAAGTTCGGCGAGATAGGAGCCGTCCTGGCCGGTGATTCCGCTGATGAGCGCTTTTTTTCTCTTTTCCACGATTCGCTTCCTGGTTTTAAGCACTCCCGCAAGGCTAGTGTGATGGAAAGAAAATGTCAACAAAGGCCCGGAACCTGTGGGAGTGGCCGCTCCGAGGGCTCGAAGCCCAGCCGCACCGCCGCGGCAAGGCTTCCGAAGCCGCCCCCGCCCGGTGTCGTGGTCCATCGTAATCATTCGGAAGCGTCGTGGCGCCCGCCCTTGAGACGAACACTTATCTAGTGATCGCACATCTCAAGCCCGGGAGTGTTATCGTTCGTGATGGCGATCGCCCCAAGAGCCGCTCAACTTCGCAGCGGTGGCATTTGCGCCGCCCGGAACCGCGGCGGCGCGACGGCATGCTACGAGAGGAAACCGATGTTCATTGTCGAGCTCACCTACAAGGCATCTCTCTCGCAGATCGATGCACAGATGCGTCCTCACGTCGCGTTTCTCAAGAAGTACTACGCTGCAGGAAACTTCCTGATTTCCGGCCGGCAGATCCCGCGTACAGGTGGGATCATCGTGGCCGTGGCTGACTCGCGCGAGAGGATTGAGGCGATCATGGCCGAAGATCCGTTCTGCCGCCACGGTCTCGCCGAGGTTCGCATCATCGAGTTCCGTGCCAGCCAGCGTGCCGAGGATATCCCCAGCCGAGTCACGCAATCCTGAGATCGATCCCGGAATCAGCACCGTTGGGAAGTTCGAGAGGCCGATCTGCTTGGAGTTGCTCCATGCGGACGTCCTTGATGCGAATCTCCTCGCGCCGGAGCTGGGTCTCCCCACCGGAGCCGCGCTCGGTCAGGGGCAGGCCGGAATACTGGCGTCCCGCAATGTGCTCCCGTAGCTGCCTGTACCGCAAGAGTTCCGCCCCCGGACCAAGTACCAGATCCCCGTCTGTATGGCCGGCGCCGGGCGTGCATCGGAGAAAGTGGAGCCGGTGCTGTTCTGCAGGCAGTCCGCTGTGGAGAAGACGATCCCGCCCGTCGGTATGAGGAGTCTCCCGGAAACGAGGTTGTAAAGCGTGCCCGACCCCGCAGCAAATGCCTGGCTGTCCCAGGAGAGGTTGGAGGGGTTCACCGTCAGGACCTGAAGATTCGAGACCTCGGCGGGAGTCTTCACGACCGAGGCATCCGCATCGTTGCAGTCGTTCCCGCCACAGGCGGCAAAGACGTGGCCATCACCGTCGGCATCCAGGAGGGGGCCGGCAGTGCAGATCCCGGAAAGGCAGGTGTCGTTCACGGTGCAGGGATTTCCGTCGCTGCAGGCGCCTCCGTTTCCCGAGACTATCGCGTTCGTCGTGCCGGCTACGGAGCGGCACCCCCCGACCGTCACGGTGACGCTGTAGATGCCGGAAGCCGCCGCCGTGGTGGAGGGGATCGCCGGATTCTGGGCGCTGGATGTGAACCCGTTGGGGCCGGTCCATGCGTAGGTTGCCCCGGGCACTGTCGAGGCAGCGAGATGCAGCGTCTGTCCGGCGCAGATGGGGGAATCACTGGAGGCGGCCGGTGCGGCCGGCCCCGTGGTGATGTTGAGCAGACCGCTTCCAGTGGCCGACTGGCCATCCGGGTTGGTGATGGTGATGTCCTGGGCGCCCGGCGAGGCGCCGGCCGTCGAGAGATGGAGCGTAACATGGGTCGGGTCGGTGAAGGTGACGCTCCTGACAGTGACCCCCCCTGCTACCGACCCCGCGAGGTGGCGGAGATAGCCCGGGCCGCCGGTATCGGGGCCGGGATCAAAAAACTCCGTCCCGGCCGAAGAGGTGCCGGTCACCGTCACGTCGACGGAGGCGAGCCCCTGGCAGACGGAGGCGGGCGAGGCGGAGGAAGGGGCGGCAGGAACAGGAGCTTTGAGCTGGATGGCCTGCACTCCCCAGGAGTTCGTGCGATCGCAATACTCCTGGAAGGTCCAGAAGGTCTGGTCGTCATTGGGATCCACCACGGTGTGAGAGTAATCGCCCCAGCGCTGTCCGTCCACCGCCTGCAAGTTGTAGGCAGTGCCGCTGACCAACGCCAGCGTCGCCGCCCGGTTGGTTCCCAGCGCGTCGGTGCGCAGCCGTCCCGAGGTGGAAATTCCGGCGAAGTCGTTAGCACTCGCGTAGCTGGTCCCCATGGCCATGTGCCCCTGGCCGCTTTCCGCCGCTGTAGCGATCCAGAATCCGCGGGGATTCGTGGAGGCGGGATCGCACAACGTCCCTGCCTGCTTGAGCGAGGGAGTCGTTGTGAGATTCTCGAATTCGTACCAGCGCGAACCGTTCCTGGGATTCGTCGAGGTTGCCACGCACAGATCGTTGACACCGATGCTGTGCGCCGCCCAGAGGGTCGAGGCTCCGGTGATCTTGTTCTTGTGGATTGTGGCGGCGAACAACCGGTCGTCCAAGGCGTCGAGTCTCCTATTGGGGTTGGATCCCTCCACCACCTGGAGAACCGGAAAGCTGGTCGCAGGGATGCCGGAGAGGGTCAGGTTCCCTGATATCGAAGGGACTCCTCCTGGATTCGTGACCCTCCGGATCTGGATGGTGTTGAAAGCCAGTGTGTCCACTCCGACGAAGTACCCCTCCGTCGTGGCGGGGTCGTCGTTGGAGACGCCCCTCGGCGCGAAGGGGCCCGCGATGGCGCCGGAGGCGAGCCGGCGAAACGCGGTGACCGTCAGGGTCCCTGCCAGAAGGTCCCCCTTGTTCACGACGAATCCGGTGGTGCCGGTGAAGCTTGTGCCGGCCTGGTTGAAAACGTCGACACCGATGTAAAGGGCGAACCGGTCGACGCCGAGGCTGTCGTAATCGGCGAACTGTCCGGTGTCGGCGTTGGGAGTCGTCCCAATCAGATCGTGCTGGAACTGAAAAAAAGTGAAGGAAGTGGAGCCGGTAATGGTGGGGCCGGAGCTCACGGCAATCAGGATCTTGTTGGCGATGGCGGTCGCCGGGATGCTCAGCTCCGTGACGAACCAGCGCTGAGAAAGCCGGTCATAGCGCACCTGGGGATCGGTCACTTCCTCGTTTGTAGAGAGGACTGACGAGAAGAAGGTCGTGCCGGTCACGTTCAGCGCCCCGAGGACACCGCTTCGGTCGAACACCTTCACCCGGCCGTTCTCCGCGAAGAGGATCTGGGTCGGGCCGATGTCCCCATTGCTGTCGGGAGGGAGGAAGCCTGATTCCGAGACGGTGACCCCCTTGAAGCTGATTCCGGGAGTCTGGGGGCTGAGGGGCGCGATCCCCGAGTCCCCAAGCAGCCCGTCCGAGGGCGACGTGGAGTCGGGGGGCGGCCACTTGGAGACGGCCGGCGCCGGGGGACTCTGGAGAAAGGTCGGGTCCCGGGGTGGAGCTTCCCGTGTTTCGCGGATGGGACGCGGTCCCTGGGGGACCGTCCTCGCTTCCCGGTCCATGATCTCTGCCACGGTTTCGGTGATACCAGGCTCTCCTTTCCAGGGTATGCCTTTGGTTTCGGCAGGTTCTCCGGGATGTGCGGCGGTCCCCTGCTTCTCCCGCGCCGCCGGAGCTGGCTTCCCCTGGGTTGCAGCTGGGCCCCATGACCCGAGCGCCAGGGAACCGATAAGCAGTGAGACCCTGAGACCCGGTCCTTTGACCTTCCAATTCCTCCCTCGCCCTCTCATAAGATTGCTCCCTTCCAAGGCGGTTCGAGCACCTCGACGCACATCGCATCAGTTGAGCGAGAATCAGGGCCACCCGGTGGGCCCCCGCGGCTTCGGCCAGAATCCTGAGCATCATCGTCCTGGCTTCCATGCGCTCGCCGAGAAGAGGAGCACTGCATCCTCCGCGCCAACTTGACTCCGGTGCCGGGCCTTGGATGCAAACGTTTCAGGAGAAAGAAGATTTACGGACGCTGGTGTCGGGCGCGTTCGGCCCAAGTCGCCAAGCGCCCGCCACCCGGTTGGCAGAATGCCAATGCCGTTGGAGTCAGATCGGTCGCCGATGCCGAGACCCTTCATCCGCGAACTGGAAGTTCGGGAGGGAGCATTGGGAGGAGCGGGTCCTAAAGGAAACAGAAGTTAGGTCCGCGCTACCTGAGGAATGGAGCCATTGTGAATTGAGAGGGTGAAGTTTTTTGCCGGATCAGAAGTCCGGGTATAGGATGCCCTTATTCCCTAACCGGTCATCGAGGCGCCTGAATGTGTGGCGATCTACTCCTCGACGGAATCAAATCCACCATGATCTGCGAAGTGTCACATCCAATTAACCAATCCCTAATGTCGGGGATAGTCCTCTTGCGGGATACCCTAGAAAGGAGGAAGACTCAGAAGAGAGGGAATGGTCTGCAGCTCCAAGAAACACAGAACGCGCGAAGCACATCGCAGTAGAAAGGAGAACATGAAGGAAAGTCATTTTCAGTGGAGAGTAGCCCTGTTGGTGGTATTCCTCGGCACCCTTCTGTCCATCTCACCGCTGCTGGCCGGACCCCCAGAGGGAGCCTTCGGCTTCAATGGAACCGTCAGCGGCTTCCCGTCAGGCGAGGTGTTTCTGGTAGGTGGCGGTGCGTACAGCCTTGCCACTGATTTTGTCCACTCGGCCGGGGGCTTCAGCTGCTTCAAGGATGTGGCGCAGGGGCCGCTGAGTACGAGCAAAAATCCAGACGACCCGGGGCCGTGCCTTGCGGGTGAGGGCGTGCGCTGGGATACGGCGGCGCTGCTGGCCAGCACGACATTCAAGTGCACCGGCGCTGCGAGCGAATCGTTGAAGACCGCGACGACCAGCAACACGGAAGTCGTGCTTCAGGCCGATCTCTATCGGGCCGGCGATGGCATCGAGGAATCGTTCACTGCCAACATGATCGTGTCGCAGACGGACATCGCCCCCGATATCCCGGGGATACAGAATCTCTGGGTCCAGGGTGTGGGGTGCGGCACAGCGATCGTGCATTTCGCGGTCAAGCCGGGCCAGACGAATTTAGCTCTCGCAGCGGAAGGAAGCACGAATGGCGCTGCAGGTCAGATGCCCGCTTTCTACGATGGCGAGTTATTCACCGTCAATATGAAAGAGCTGCCGGACAATGCCTCCGACTCGACCATCACAAACAACAGGAGCATCAACAAGATTTATGCTTCGAACGATTTGGACGAAGAGCAGGACTTCATCCCCGTGATCAATGCAATCCAGGGTGACGGATTCAACCCCTTGTGGCGACAAATCCTTATCGTTTTCAATGCGGGATTCCCTCCTCATCAGTTCGTTTCTGATGAGGAGGTCGAGAATGCTGCCAAGGGAGCGAATCCCGAAATCACTCTCGTCGAGACGGACGAAGTATATCGTTGTTCGGTTGTTGGCGGGGAGTAGACGAGAAACACTCCCGCCGCAATCGGCGGGGCATCTGCTACTCCTCAAAGGGTGTCAGGTGATTTGAGATTGCAGGTGTACTGGTCCACCGAAATCGAATGCGGCATGGACCAGTACACCGATTCCGCCAGCGCCCGCCCCTGGGAGATACATCGATTAGCGACCACGCTGGAATCTCACCTTGCGCTTCTTATACACTGGGTCGGGTCGGCGAACACGAGAGGCGAGCGATGAAGACCGTCATTCTAGCGGCTGTGAGCTTACTGTTCGCGGCAAATCTCTCCGCCCAAGAGCACGCAATTGAAACGAAGCAATCCACATTGACAATTCATGTGGGTAAGACGGGAATGTTTTCGGCGCTGGGGCACGAACACGAAATCCGCGGCGCGATCAACAGCGGCAGCGCGGAGACGGGCGCGCATCCGTCCGTCGAAGTGCATGTTAATGCGCGCGAGCTAAAGGTGATCGACAAGGACGAGTCCCAAAAGGCTCGTGCAGAAGTGCAGAACACCATGTTGGGCCCCGAAGTACTCGACAGTGAGCGATTCAATGACATTGTTTTCAAGTCCACGTCGGCCGAGTCCACTGGCGACGGGAAATGGACCTTGCATGGCAACTTGTCACTGCGCGGGCAGGCCAGGCCTGTCGCCGTGCGGGTGACGCTGAAAGACGGTCGCTATGCAGGGGAGGCCATCGTGAAGCAGACCGACTTCGGCATCAAGCCGCCCGGGATAGCGGGCGTACGAGCCAAAGATGAAGTTCGCATCGCGTTCGAGGTCCAGCTCGCTCCTTAATCCGGAATCAAGACGACAGAGCCCCGATCGCCATTCGCGATCGGGGCTCTTTTTGTTTAGGTGCCACGCGGGTTTACGGTCAGCCACAAACTCCCGGCGAGCCCTTGAGAGCGAGACTAGTTGGGCACGCAGACTGGACAGCACTGGCCGGGAGGCGTCTCCAGGTGCTCATTCTCGAGGCATTGCGGAGCCGCGCATTGCACGATCTTGCAATTGAATACCTCCGCCTTAGGAGTTGCGACGTGGGACGCTGCTGCCGCGGCCAAGGCCATCACAAAGACTATCCATCCTACTTTGTTCATGTCCGTGTCTCCTTCGAGCGCGGTAAACACCGGCGCTCAGAAATGGGCCCCGACTGGAGCCCGCGGTTGCCCCGTTTCAGATCCTAAGGGCAGCACCGGCTGAAACGGGAAGTGTCGGTGCCTACCTCTCCCTCACGATGACCGGAAGCCCCGCTTGTGAGAGCTGATGCGCCCGTGCCTCAGCCACTCTGCGATTCACGAAGGAACCCAGCTGCACCCGATAATACCTGGCGTCCTTTGCTTGCATCGGAACGACGGAAACGCCGGCATGCGAGTGTGACAACCTCTCGCGCAGTTGCTCCGCATTCTCGAGATGAGAGAAGGCCCCCAGTTGCAGGGTGTAATCGAGACAGTTGGGAATGGAGCGGATCGTGTGCGGCCCGCCGGCAATCACTTCAAGGCGAACCGGAACCGTGCCGGGTTCGAGCATGCCGAGGATCTTTCCCGCGGCGAACGAAAGGTCGATAATTCGTCCACGGACAAAAGGACCGCGGTCATTGATCGTCACCTCGGTCGCGTTGCCATTCTCCAGGTTGGTCACCAGAATTCGGCTGCCGAGGGGCAATGTCCGGTGCGCCGCCGTCAATTCGTTCTGATTGTAGAGGCACGTGCTGGCTGTCGGCCGTCCATGAAATCCCGGACCGTACCAGGAGGCGATGCCTGTCTGGATGACGCGGTCCTCAGTGACCGATGTGCAGGGCGGCTCGACTCGCGAGGACGGAGGGGAGCAGGCCAACAGGATAGGCAGGAGGAACAGAGCGGCATGAGGGCGCAGAGGTCGACTCCGTTTCTACCGGGTGCGATGGACTATAGACCCGCGGACCGCGTGAGGCAAACTTCGATTCGATCATTCGGCGCCGAGGGGTTTGCTGCTAAAGCATAAGCAGTAATGACGCTGTCTTAGTACCACCCTTGGGTCCGAACCGGAAACGGGTGCTGCGATCGCATGGCAGAATAAGATTGACAGTTTCTCCCGGGAGGGGAAAGAATGGCATCAAGTTGTCTTGAGGTCCATCCGTGCTTTCCACAGAGTCGTGCTGGAGAGAGCCCCCCAGGGCGCCGATCGCCTGCGCGCTCCTGGCCTTGTTTCTCGGGACCGGAGCGGCGAAGGCGTCGGCCGCTCAGCCCGCACTCGAGGAGCTTCTGCGGGGGATGGACCGGGCCAGCTTTCTTTACCTTGACACCGCCCTCCGTTTCGCCTGTATGGAGACCATCGTCGAATCGTGCCCGGGGAGGAATCGGGTCCGCCGCTTCGAGTACCTCTTCGTCTATGACAAGGAGCACGGCTTCCAGGAATACCGGACGCTGAGCTCGGGCAAGGATCGCCGGCCGGTGAATCCGGTCGAGAAAGGGGTGGGACTCTTCCTGGAGAGACCCTACATGTGGGTCCTGTTGTTCAACCGGACGCGCCAGGGAAAGTACCATTACCGGATTCTGGACCTCGAGACGATCGATGGCGTTGCGACAGTTCAGGTTTGGTTCCAACCTATCCCTCCCTACCAGGAAGCAGTCAACGACTGGATCGGAACCGCCTGGGTCGATCCATCCACCTATCAGATCGTCAAGGTCGAGGCGATGAAGGTCAAAGACTTCGAGGCGTTCACGCAGATGCAGAAGGACGAAAGCGAAGTCCATCCTCTGCCGGAGCAGGCGCCGAGACACAATCACGAAGGGAAGTCCCAGACCGTGCCGATGGAAGGACCGGGACGCAGCTATCGCGTCGAGCGGGTGACGACGAAGTTCTCAGTGGTCAAGAATGGGATGAGATTCCCCGGAGAGGTAAGGCTGGCGAGCATCCTCTACTATCTGGCCATGCGGCCCGAGAACAATCGTTCCTACGAGGTATCGAAAATGGAATCGAAGCAGTCCTACACGAAATACAGCTTCTACGCGGTCCGCACCTCCGAGGAGGTGCGGCAGATCCTTTCTTCCAACCCCCGGCCGGTGGGTCCGCCCCGTTAACCTGATTTCAGCAAAGAGAGGACCGGCGCGGCTCCAAAATCGGTGGTCCACCACGGCCCTGCAAAAACCGGTAGACCACTGCAGCCGGGTTGTCGAGGAAGGTCGTGGACTGAGAATTCTCCGAACTGTCAAATCGATGGAGCCGGGGAACAGTAGTGACCGTGATCGAGGAGCGATTCACGCTGCTCCGCTGGGGACTTATTGGCGGCGGTTTGGCACTGGTGCCCGTGGCGATCCTCGCCCATCGGTCGGAAACGCTGGCGAAGGGCCCCCTCCTGGTTACGACCTTGCTGGGTGTTGCGCTCGCGCTGTGGGGCCTGGTGATGAAGAGCCTTCGGATCGAGATCGACACGGCCACGCGGCAGGTTCGCTGCCAAACCCAGAGCCTTCTGAGCAAGGCGAGCGAGACGCTGTCATTCCAGCAGATTGAAGATGTCGTCGTACGTGTCAATCAAGATGTGAGCGAGGGAAGTCGACGCCGTCACGAGGAGTACCGATTGTTCTTGGTCGTGGGTTCTCGGGAATTGCCCCTTTCCCGGACCCACACAACGGATCTCCGGGAGTGTGAACGCCGGGCATCAGAGCTGCTCGAGCTCCTAGGCCTCGAAAAGCAGGGGTCGCTCCTCGACCGCAGCATGAGTCATGCGGTAGTGAACAGACGTCGAATCGAAGCGGTCCGCACCGCACGGCACCTACACGGCGATTCGCTAGACGAAGCTGACAAACGAGTTCGTGCTCTCGATGCCGAAAATCGGAGTCCTGGGGACTCTGACCATTGATCCAAGACTTTTCAAATGGTGTGAAATGAGCATACCGGACACGGTCCTCAATGGGGATACACCAAATCTGCTCTTTTGAGAGTGCCCCGCTATCGATCCTAGCCAATTAATTTCCCCGCAACAGTCGTCTTAGGTGTATAGAGAGGACATCAAGTCTTTCCATGTAGCCGCTTGGCCTGAGGGAGCCGACCGAACGGGTAGTTTCTCTATGCCTGTCATGGTGTCGCTTCATGCCGCCCACCCGTTGAAGCATGGCCTGCATGTCTAGGCGAACCTCTGTGCGCCTCTTCTCTGGGCGGGTCGACGCGGCTCATTCGGAGGAGGAGGCGTCCGGTGACCGGACGGGTCAGACTCGGGGTAGTAGAAGGGGGAGGGAAACGTGACTGTAAAAGACGGTAGACCACCAAAGCGCCTGCGAATCGCCATGGCCGTGGAAGCGCTATTATTCATCTGCAAATCGATAACAGTTGATCGACTCGCGGCCTGCACCATCTGGATGATGCTGGCACTGCACCCGTCTCTTACGGGCGCTGCCACCCAACTTCCCGACCGCGCGACTCTGAACAACCTTCTCGGTCCTGCTGCGGTGAATGAGAACTTTGAGGGTTTTGTGTTCAGTGGTCCTGCGCTCGACCTTGGCGGCCCAGGGGCCATCATAGACTCGTCTTCCTGGCCACTGGTTCCTGGCGTCGGGTTTACATCCATAAATGGCGGCGTAAGGATTGATAATCTCGACTCTCTCGGGAGGTCAAAAGCTCTCAGCGTCACCGGCTCCGGACCAAGATCGCTGATAATCGACTTCCGTCAAGTGGTGACGGCGTTCGGATTCGATTTCCTTCCCGAGGTCCTCACCGGCACCGAAGTTACGTTAACGCTCTTTGCCCCTGATGACATATCCATTGTAGACACCAAGATTGTGCCGGTCTTCTTCGCCGGGGCTTTCGTCGGTGTTTCGGAGCCGGACGGACTAGGGAAGGTCCAGATCAGTTCCCTCGCTACCCAACCATTCAATACCTTCACAGTCAGAGTCGATGACCTGGTTTTTGGAGGCGCCTCGAATGACGCCTACATCACGCGTATCTTTCCACCAGATATCGCTGTGATCGATCTGTCAAACGGCTCCATGCGCAGGACTATTCCATTCCCACCCTTGTCCATACCCCAGAAGATAGCTGTCTCCCGTGATAATCGAAGTCTTTATGTAGGGGACATTCCACAAAATGATTTCGCGAAGGTCGAGGTCGTTGACATCGTCAGCGGGTCCATCCTCGAACAGGTCACGGTTGGCACAACTGGTTCGGACCCCATCGTCGGGCTAGAGCTCCTGCCTGGCGGTAGCAAGCTCTACACTGCCAACTGGACCGCCAACACGGTGACGGCGATTGACCTCGCAGCAGCGATTACGTCAGCGATCATCCCGACCGGGAACCTTTCCAACGACGTCGCATCTTCGTCCGATGGCAGGCGTATCTATGCGACAGCTCTGTTTTCGTCTGACCTTTTCGTCATCGACACGACGACGGATCGAATCGTGGACCGCATCGATATCGGCCGGGACTTTCTCGGTCATGTCGCGATCACTCCCGACGGAGGAAAAGCCTACATTACAGAGTTTCGGAACCGCGTGAACGTCGTGGACCTCTTGGCCAGATCCGTTATCGGTAGCATCTCGTTCGATACAAGCGGCGCGAATCCGAATAACATCGCTCTGGACATCGAAATCGATCCCTTCGGAACATTCGCCTACGCCCTCGGTTACGATACGGTCAACGTTATTGACTTGTTGACAGACACGATCAGAGCCACGATTCCCGTCGGCAAGGAGCTCCGTGAGCTGGCTATTGACAAGGATACGGGATCCGTTTACGTCATCACAGCGGCGCCAAGCACGGCCGAGCTTCCCTTCACGGAGCTTGTCAAGATTGACACTCACAGCTTCACGATCGCTGACCGCTTTGTCATAGGTGGAGACCTCGAGGGTATTGCAATTGGTCGGAGAGTGGACGCACCGAGTCGTCCTCCAATCGCGGAGGCCGGACCTGATCGTTCAGTCGAGTGCACCTCCGAATTCGGTGCTGTGGTAACGCTGGATGGGTCAAACTCGAGTGATCCGGACTCAGAACCGGGAACAAATGATGATATCGCCTCGTTCGAATGGTATGACGGTTTTGGGACTGCATCGCAGGTTCTTTTGGGTACAGGCCAGATCCTCGAGATCACGATGCCATTGGGCCAACACGTCGTCACGTTGCTGGTGAGGGACCGGGTGGGGAGCACAGATGTAGACGAGGCGGTCATCACCGTAGCCGACACACACCCACCCGACATTCTTGTGGGACTCACACCTTCGTTGTTATGGCCACCAAACCATCGTTTGGTGGAAGTGAACGCCGTTGTGAACGCGACCGATGCTTGCAGCATACCGGTGGTCCGCCTCACAACGCTTGTCAGCACCGACCCTGACGATGCGCCAGGGACCGGCGATGGACAAACCGTCAACGACATCCAGGATGTGGAGCCGGGAACTGCGGATTTTAGCTTTAGGCTGCGAGCTGAACGCTCGGCAGACGGCGGGAGCCGCTTCTACGAGGTGATCTATAGCGCAACTGACACATCGGGCAATCAGAACGTTGGTGGCGCTGCTGCCGTCGTGCCACACGATGTGGCCGGCCAAATCGATCCGATCGCGATTTCCATCAGCGAGACGAGCCAGGGTACGTTGATCGCTTGGCTTGGAGTGGTCGGAGCTCGTTGGTACAACGTCGTGCGGGGCAACTTGAGCGATGTGCGAGAAACGCCCGAGGCCATCAGTCTTGGAGTTGGTGCATGCATGGAGGCGCAGTCGCTCGACACAAGCACGGCTGGCCATCGCGACACCGGGACCCCTGCGGTAGGAGAAGCGTTCTTCTATCTTGTCGAGTATGACGATGGGGGAAGGAGTTCGTTCGGCTCAGAGGGGGCGGCAAAACCAAGGTTGCCACTATCGAGTGGCTGCCCATAGAGTTGCAGCCACAAAGGGCCCGCGGTCAGGCATCAAGCCAGCTTTTGGGCGCGCGCCTCGGCGCGCATCCTGCGGAACCCCCTCAGCATTTGTCTTGCTCAATCCTGTTTCGTGATACTTGCCTCGTTTCTCGTCTTTGGCGCTAGAAGAGGAGAATCCCGAGTTGGCGCGGCGAGCCCAGGGAGTGTGGAAGGCTAGGTTCCACGAGATCCAAGTGCTCCGTTGTTGTCCCCGCGAATCGGGTGTTTAGCGGTTGCAGCAAATAGCTCGAATGGGCTCGGAGATGTCGAATTGGCATCCCCCCACAAACGTGCCGTCTGACTGGTAGCATCGCGGAAAAGCGAATTCGATGGATTCGAATCCAGGGACGGCCGCCGCGATTCCGGTCCACGTGGGCGGCGGTGGAAGGGAACGGAATGCCTCTACTTCTGCACAGATCCGGCTTCCCGCGAACTCGGCGGCGCACGCTCGGCTCATGTCCAGACTAGCGGTAGTCGGAGGAAATGTGGCCGATGTGATGCCCACGACGTGGATCTCTTGGGGGGTTGGCGAGGGAATGACTTTCTCCTCAGATCGTGTGCCCAGGACAGAAAACGCGACGATGCAAACGAGGACGCAGCCACAGATCACGATCTTGCGCATGATTCACCTCCGCTCAGGTTGGGTCAGAAACGGTTTTACACGCACGGATCGGACGGGGTAGTGATCTGGCACCCTGGCACACGGAACCGATGACACTTCCGGGGCGGAACGAAGGGCTTTCGTCCCTTCGGACTCGGCGGGAATCAAGAGCAGTGTCGGGTCCTTACCCCCTCCATGCCGCCGATTCTATTGTTCAGATGCTCGATTCATACACCCCTTCGGCATATCCCCGCAACCTTTTTCTTGCTGAAGTGGTCCACTCGAAATTGAGTGCGGCATTCTGGGCAAGCAGCTTTCCGATGCCCAGCCTTGGGCCAGAGCAAGGGAGGTCCTGGCAAGGGAGTGCCCAGAGCCTTCGTGTTTCGACCTTGACAATGTTCTGACATGGCCGTATAAAAAAGGCATCCGGAGATATCAAAGGAGCGCAACCAAAAACCGCTGTTAATGCTCACAAAGGAGCAACGCATGTAGTGTGCCTCAGGCAATCCGCCATCAGGCGCTATTAGGGGGGAAATCATGCACCCATCCATTCGCTCCCACCCCGGGAATCGTCCGGTAATTCTGGCTGTCGTAGCCCTCACGCTCTTCCTCGCCGTTCCCGCAGGTTCTCTGACGATTCCCTCTCCAAGAGATTCGAGTGCGTACAGGAGCACGACCGACATCAGGCTCCAGAGGTTTGGTCTCGATCGGCTCTATCAGAGTTACTCCCGTCAGCAGTTCGAAGCGATGTCCAGGTCGGGAAAGGTGGCAGTCGACCTGATGGATCAGGCGCTGGCGCAGCGCGCCACCGACACCCCAGCGCTCAAAGTGGATCGCTCTCCTCTGACCGGGGGCGCCGAAGTCGTTCGGGGCGCACGTGGCTACATCACCGCTCCGGACCCCGGCAAGAGCGCGACGGATTTGGCGCTCGCCTTCTTGCGGGGAAATGCCGCGCTCTACGGAATCTCCCAAAAGCAGGCGGCGAACCTGAAAGTCTTAGGGGAGAGCAAAAGTCCCAAGAACGGGATGCGAATGGTCCGTGTGGAACAAGCGGTCCATGGCCTCCCCGTGTTTCAGAGCGAGGTGCGAGTGATCGTGGACCGTGAAGGGCGGCTGATCCGCACCGTGGGTCGGCTGGTGCCCGGTGCCGATGAGTCCGTCGTGCCATCTCCCCGCGGACTGATTTCCGCCCAGGAAGGGTTGCAATCGGCGATGGCCTCCGTGGGAATCGAGCTGGACGCCACGAGGATGAACCTGAGGAACAGCAGCCCCAGTGGTTTCAGCGCGGAGGTCGTAACGAACGACCCTAGGATCAACCGCCCCGTCACGAGTCGCGTGGTTTATTTCCCACTGGGAGAGGGAGTGTTGGTCCCGGCCTGGTCCCAGGTGACCATCCTGAGTGGACCGGAGGCCTACTATTCCGTGGTGGACGGCCGCACCGGAACGCTGCTTTTCCGCAAGAATCTCTACCTCAGCTTTTCCAGCGAGGAGGCCAGGTTCAGCGTTTACACGCTTCCCGACAGCAAGCCCATCAATCCCGCTCCCGGTTCACCGAACAGCTTGCGGCAGACCAGCTCGACCCAGTTCCCCGCCATTGCTCGGCGAACCGAATCGATGCTGACGGTTCAGGATCCGACCGCCAGCCCCGACGGGTGGATCCCGGACGGGGGAAGCACCACGACCGGCAACAATGCCGATGTCTTTCTGGACAGGGATGGCGACGAATCGCCCGATCTGGGGACTCTCGACCTGGACGGCAGGCCTATCGGGAATACCGACGTCAATGGCCATAACCGGGACTTCCTCGGAGCGTTGCCACGGGACTTCAGCTACACGCCGGCTCCCGTGGGAAGCAACCCGGACGCCGGTGACGATCCGCAAACGGCTCCCTACCAGCGCGGTGCTGCGGCCAACATGTTCTATGCCATCAACTGGTACCACGACCGCCTCTATGGCCTGGGCTTCGACGAGGCGGCGGGGAATTATCAGACCGATAACTTCGGGCGAGGCGGAACGGGCGGTGACCCGGTGAAAGGTGCCCTGCAGAACCAGGCAGGGTTTGGCTGCTCTTTCTGTTTCAACTCTGGGGGCTGGATGCCCACGCCGGACGGGACGTCTCCCGTCCTCCTTTCCAATGTTTGGAATGGCCCGACGCCGGACCGTGAGGGAGGACTCGACGCGGATTTCCTCCTCCATGAGCTGACGCACGGTCTCAGCACCCGGCTTCTGGGAAACGCGGCCGGTCTCAACTTCCTGGTCGGGGGCGGACTCGGTGAGGGATGGAGCGACTTCTACTCTCAGGCCCTCCTCCACGACCAGCAGTCGGAGGATCCCAACGCCCAGTATCCCGAAACGACCTATACGATGTATCGCTACCGGGGCTCGAGCTTTCTCGGGAACTACGTCTACGGCACCCGGCGCTTTCCCTGCTCCACCGATAAGCGAGTGAATCCGCTCACCTGGGCCGACGCGGATCCGGCCACGTTCAATCTTTCGGGAGGGTTCAGGCCCAGCACGTCGCTCTTCCATCCCCCCAACTGGGCCTTCGAGGTTCACAACCTGGGGGAGATCTGGGCCACCAGTCTGTGGGGGGTGAGAAGCCGGATCATCGCCGCCAACGGCGGCAACGTGCCGCTGGGTAATGAAATCACCCTGCAACTGGTCACCGACGCCATGAAGCTGACTCCCATCGACCCGAGCTTCATCGAGGCCCGCGACGCGATTCTGGACGCCGACTGCGCGACCAATGCCTGTGCCAACGAGGATTCCATCTGGGGAGGCTTCGCGACGCGCGGCCTCGGCCACGGCGCGGATACCTCGTCGAGCATGGCCGAGCAAATCGGGGTGACCGAGTCTTTCGCGCTTCCTTCCCTCAGCGTGGACACGGTAACCGTCAACGACAGCGCCGGGAACAACAATGGCTTCATCGATCCGGGTGAAACCATCTCCCTGACAGTGGGGCTATTCAATCCCTGGCGCTCACCCTCCAGGAACGTCGCGTCGGCCAGCGCGATCCTGAGCTCTCACACCATGGTGGTGGGAAGCATCACGGACAAGAACTCGAGCTATGGCCCCATTCCGGCCCAGGGGACCACCACGGGCGACCCGTTCGTCTTCAACCTTTCGTCCGGGGCGACCTGCGGGCAGTCCCTGACGTTTAATTTGAAGATCAGCACCTCCCCTCAGACCTCCATGGCAAGCTTCACACTTCGGGTCGGGCAGCCGGTGGGTCCGGGCGCGCCGGTGGTCTTCCAGCGGGTGGTGCCGCACGGGGGCCTCGCTATTCCGGACTCCGGTTCCGCAGGCGTGACGGACACCCTGACCGTCAGTGCCGACCTGGTGATCCATGATCTCGATTTTCAGTTGGACAGTCTCACGCACCCCTTCGTGGGGAACCTCGATATCGGTCTGAAGGCTCCCGACGGCTTCGGGGCCAGCCTTATCAACCGCATGGGGGTTTGTAGTCCGACTTCCTGCGGGCAAGGGACCAACGACGGAGACAACCTGATCAACACGCGGATCGACGACAGCTCCACGAACGATCTCTTTGGCGTCGGCCCTGCGGCGGCTCCCTTTACCGGAAGCTGGTTCGCGACGATCAACTCACCTCGGCTGTTTGTTTTCGCACCCGATCCTGTCCCGGAGCTCAGTCGGTACCAGGGACGGGGCACCCAGGGGGACTGGAAACTCTCGGTGATTGACCTCTCGTTCAACAACGTCGGGTCGCTGAACAGCTGGTCCTTGATCGTGACGCCGGAGACTTTCGCCTGCTCGCCGTAATGCCGATTCGCTGGTGAGCGTTTCCGCTCCTTTTCATCGGGCGGTCCCTCCGGGCCGCCCGATTGTTCTTGGCTGAAGTGGACCAGCGAAACGATGCGGGCCATTTTGGCCGGTTCCTGAGACATTCCTTAGAAGGAAGGCAGGCTTAGGTTACACTCCAGCCTCTGAATCGGGGGTTCGTGTTGCCTCGTACGCAGCCCGCCGAGGTGGATTACTCGTGAACCTAAACCGGGAAGGAGCAAGATGATGGGAACACGCTCCGCGCTGGGAGTGATTCTCGGCCTTTTACTCTGGTGCGCTACGACGGCGGCGCTCGCCGAAGGCAACGCGAACATCTCCTTGGGTGTGCGATCCCTGGACGAAGGGACCTGGAGCCCCGTGGATGACCATGTGATGGGGGGAGTGAGCGTGGATTTCGCGGGCAAGGGCTGGCCGCTTCACTTGGCCGCGGGAATCTACCAATCGGACGACGAGGAAACGGAGAGGGCGAAGGAGATCGGTATTTGCCTGCCAATTTTCTGTACCCCGAGCGAAAATGTTGTGGCCAAGGCCTCCGTATCAGAGTTGGCCCTGGGAATCGTGAAGATCTGGAAACCAGGCGAAAGGGTGCGGTTGTTTCTCGGAGGCGGAGGTTCCATCGTGGCCACTGAACTCAAGTTCCCCGAAACGGGGGCCGGTGCGGACGACCAGTCGCCGGGAATGTACGCGACCGCCGGAATTTTCTGGGCGAGTGTCACCGAGCTCCCCGTTCATTTCAATTCTGGGTTCGAGGTGAAATTCCTCGCGGGAACGGACATCGAGCTCTTCGGAGCAGAAGGAGACGCTGACTACAAACAGCTCAGCGCCCTGTTCGGTCTGGGCTGGTAGGCTGAGGCCTCCTCCGACGGCCCAAGTCCGAAATCCCAGCTTCCCGAAAACATCCAGGAATAATGGGTTGGCTGGCAGCCTAACCTATTGATATGGTGGAGCCTCCTGGAGAGAAGACTGATCTAGCCCTGGGTCAGTGCCGGAGTTTTCCAGATCGCGGTGACAACCCCAACGTGTTCCCCCGTCTTTACAGGTTGTAATGACCCTTCCTTCGGCCACCCTCGGGCTTCTCGAGAGCCTCTCTCATGGCGCTGACATGAACGCCGGATCCCCGGAAGAAGCGCTCGTCGTCCTCTTCGAGCGGTTGGCCGGTGGTGACGTCGACGCTCTGGATGCCATCTATGACCAGTGTGCCGGGGAGATCCACGCGCTGGCCCTCTGGCGTACCGGCGGCAGTGCCGAAGCGGCGGATGTAGTCCAGGAGGTCTTTGTCCGACTCGCGACGACGCGTGCGCGGCTCGCCACGGTCCGGGATCCGCGGCGATACCTTCTGGCTATGGCGCACCGCGCCGCCGTCGACCGCAAGCGGATGTGGCGGCGGATGCAGCCGCTGGACCAGCCGGCTCTTCTCAAGGCTGCATCGCTTGAACTCGATCGCCAGTTCGACGCCGAGCGCGCCTCACGTCTGCTCCATGGTCTTCCATCACCGCAGCGCGAGGCCATATGCCTACGCCATTTCTCTGACCTGAGCTTCCGCGAGATCGGGAGAGTGACGGGGGTTCCCACCTTCACCGCCGCCAGCCGCTATCGGCTGGGAATGCGTCGGCTGCGGAAGCTCATGGGAGGCGCACGATGAGCGAAGCTCAATTCCCGTTTGATGGTCTCCGTCCGCCGTCTCTGCCGAAGGAGCTCCGCGAGCGTGTTCTGGGCGCCGCCCGAGCGGCCACACTCGAGGAGACGCCGGCCCTCGTCGACCGAATCTGGGAGAGTAGGCGGGCCAGGCTCGCTGCCGCCACGGTCTTCGCCATGCTCCTGGCACTCAGCTTCTTCGTCCCACCCCTGACCGGCCCGCCCAAGCAACGTCCGAAGCGGGGAGTCGGAACCAGCGCCCCGGAGGTCGAAGGGATCCCTCTCCCCGACCATCGCGAGACCGCCGCCGAACAGTTGAGGGAGCTGCGATGGGAACTTCTGGTGGATGGGCGAGAACAGGCGGAGCCATGAAATGAGAAGAGGGATGATGCACCTTAGAAGGACTTGGCGCTGGGCAGTGATTGCCATCCTCGGGCTCGTCGCCATGGCACTCGTTGCGTGGGACGTCCTGAAGGTTTACGGGCGGCACCGCCTGCGAGAGGCCAGAGCGGCGTTTGAAAGGGAGGTCGGCACGCTCGACCTCGGAGCCTATGAACTTGCCGCCGTCCCGGAGGAGAAGAACGCCGCGACCTGGTTGACCGCGGGAGCGGAGGCGCTGATCTTCTTCGGAGGGGACGACAAGTCCGGAGGAGAAAAGAAGCTCATAGCCGACCTCGCCGCGAAGCCTGCTTCCAAGTGGTCGAAGGACGACGACACGCGGATGGAGGCCATCGTGGCTCGAAACGCGGGGGGTCTCCTAATCCTCGACCGCGCCCGCTCCTGCATCACGTCGAACTTCTACATAGACTATCCACACGTAGCCTCGACCAAGATACCCAGGCTGATAGACTTCCTCTACGCGGCGAGGCTGTTGCGAGCCAAGGCGACGCTGGAATTCCGGCGAGGGAGACTCGAGGAGTCGGCGCACACGGCAGAGATGCTGGGAAGTCTCGCCGCTTCCATGGAGCGGGAGCCGGTGCTCATCGTTCTGTTGGTTGGGGGGACGGTGGAAAGGCTCCAGCTCTCGGCGGTGCAGGATCTCGTGCAATCAAGTTCGGCGAACCTGGATCTTCTAGCCCGTCTAGGATCGAGCCTCTTGACCACCAATTTGACAGCCCAGTACCGGCGCTCCCTCGTGGTGGACAGCGCATGGATGATGGGAGAGATCTATGAGGAGCTGAGCGAGGCGAAGCCACGACTTCCGTCTTTTCCTTGGGCCATAAGACAGATGCCCGATCTTGCGGCAGCACAACTCCTGGACTTGCAGCGGGAGTTGGCGTCCATCGGGGAGGGTCCCTATTCTGTGTCCAAGAAAGCAATCCTCCCCTCGGTATCCCGGAGATCTTTTCTGACCGGCTCTTGGGATGAAGGCGTCTTGGAGAACAAGCTGAATGCCGCTGCGCGGATCTCCTCCGTCCTTTCCGATCGCCGCCTCGCGGCCCTCGCCATCGGCCTCCGGCTCGGAGCCGAGGAAGCACACCGGTATCCGTCTGACCTCTCCGCCTATGCCGAGGCCGTGGAACCCGACCCATTCACCGGGAAGCCTCTCCACTACCAGGTCCGAGCGGACGGGTCGGCGGAGCTGACGTCCCCCGGTGCCGCTGAGATGCTCGCAGAGATCATCCCCCGGTCGTCGGGGTTGACTCACGGCGACGCCTACCGTTGGCTTCTCCCGGCACCGGGCTGGGCCTCATCGCCCACTTTAGATCCATGACTTTCAACGTCCCGGTCCTGCCGGGGCCCGACTTGCGGACCATCAACTCCAGCCACGGCGAATTCGATCCGGTGAATCCCTACTGCGGTCCGATGGTGCTCCTGTTTAGCGCTCAGACGGCTGGACCTTCCACTCGACTGGCGCTCCATCGGGGAGCCTGATAATCCCTGCCCCGAGTCGTCGGGGATCAACATGAAGGAGCCCCGGTCGCCAAGTGGTGCCGGGGCTCTCGTTCCTTAGAGTCCACGCGGACTTACGGCCCACCACAACTCCGCCTCCCGCGAGCCTCAAACCTGTTAACCAGAGAGTCCGCACTTCCGAGGAGGTGCGGCAGATCTTTTCTTCCAACCCCCCCCGCGGATTGATGCAAGGCGCCGGAGCCGGGAGCTAGAAGTGGCCGGACGTTGGAATCGGATCCACTATTAGGTGTTTTCGGCCTCCGGGTGTCGGCTAGCTTGGAGCATGCCTCTTTGCAAGAAGGAGAAACCGTCGTGAAGAGACCCATGAGTCTGTTGAAGTTCCTGCTGTCTGGAGTCATCGCTTTTGGCCTGGGGGTTCCGAGCTGGGCCACGAGCGTGAAGTTGGAGACATCTCGCATCTTCATCGAGTACAACTCCTCGGCCGGCGATCTCGGACCGCTAGACCCAATTGAGGAATGAAACGTGAGCCAACTGAATGAAACCAAAACCACCATGAAGGCCGTACGCATCCATGCCTTCGGCGGTCCGGAGGTGTTGCAGTATGAAGACGCCCCACGGCCGGTTGCAAAGGCGGACGAGGTCCTGATCCGGATCCATGCCAGCGCGGTCAATCCCGCGGATTGGAAGTTCCGCAATGGATTGTTCGGGAAGGATGCACCCTTGCCGCTCACCTTGGGTTTCGATTTCTCAGGAGTGATCGAGGTTCTCGGCAAGGGCGTCACGCGGTGGAAAACCGGCGACGAAGTTTATGGGTATGGGCTAGGCGCTTATGCTGAATATATCGCCGCGAAGGAATCCTTGGTGGCCGCCAAGCCGAAAACGGTAGACCACCTCCATGCGGCTGCCATCGCCTCGGCGAGCCTGACGGCCTGGAAGGCCTTGTTCGAAGTGGGCGAATTGCGTCCCGGCCAGAAGGTTTTGATCCACGGAGCGACCGGCGGCGTGGGTGGATTCGCCGTGCAGCTTGCGCATGCCAAGGGCGTCCATGTCATCGGCACGGCATCGAAGCGTAATCAAAGCTATCTAAAGGAATTGGGCGCCGATGAGGCCATTGATTATGAATCGGTCCGCTTTGAGGACGTGGTTCGGGACGTGGACATGGTCTTTGACACCCAAGGCGGTGAAACGCAGGCGCGCTCCTGGAAGACCCTTAAGCGAGGCGGCATCCTGGTTTCCATCGCGCAGCCTCCGGTCCAGGCGGAAGCGGAGAAGCATGGTGTGCGGGCTACTTTCATGGTCAATGAAATGAACGCCGAATCCTTGAACGCAATCACCAAGCTGGTTGACTCCGGAAAACTGAAAGCTGTCGTGGATACCGTTCTGCCCCTGTCCGAAGCGCGCCGCGCCCAGGAACTCATCCAAACCGGCCACACACGCGGGAAAATCGCGCTCAAAGTGATTTGACTTCATATCCTTATGATAAGGTGAGTTTTCCGGAGGAGTCCGACCCATAAGACTCGGTAGACCCGTTGACACGGGTCTGCGTGAAATAGTGTCGTTGAGTTCCATCAATGGTAGTGAGAACTTCGAAAGGAGGGCACCATGCCCGAAACACTCAGTCCGGCTTCGCGAAACGTCGTACTTGTCCATGGCGGCTTTGTGGACGGATCCGGTTGGGAAGGGGTCTACCATTCCCTGCGCAAAGACGGCCACAAGGTGAGTGTAGTCCAGAATCCGACCATCTCTCTGGCCGATGACGTCCAGTGGACCAGGCGCGCCATCGCCGCACAGAACGGTCCGGTGATTCTCGTTGGCCACTCGTACGGTGGGGCGGTGATTACCGAAGCCGGAAACGATCCCAAGGTGGTCGGGCTCGTCTACATCACAGCGTTTGCCCCGGACGCGGGGGAGTCGGTGGCCAGCCTGATCAAGGACCCACCGCCAGGCGCACCGGTGCCTCCGATTCTCGCACCGCAAGACGGCTTCCTGTACCTGGACAATGCGAAGTTCCCAGCCTCCTTCGCGGCTGATGTGGACGCAGCCAAGGCACAGTTCATGGCCGACTCCCAGGTACCCTGGGGCCTCGAGGCACTCAACGGTGCAATCAAGCAGCCGGCCTGGAAGACGAAGCCAAGCTGGTACCTGGTCGCCACCGACGACCGGATGATTCCACCACCCGCCCAGCGTCTCATGGCCAAGCGCGCCGGAGCGACGGTCGTTGAGGTCGCCGGCAGTCACTCGGTCTACGTCTCTCAGCCCGATGCGGTTGCCGCGCTAATCGCTAAGGCTTGCAAGAGTGTGAAATAGCAGAGGGCCCGCCCCACCCGAGGGTGTCCCGACCATCATCGCAAGGAGGAGCACCGATGCTCGCACGTGTTTCGAACGTAAGAATATTCGTGATGCTGACTTGGTGTTTCGTCGTGGCGGGGGCTCAAACCGCGACGGCCCAAGCCCTCTGTCCCGAGGCCGAAGTCCGGCCCTTTCGCGAGGCCGACGTCCGGGCCTTCGATGCGGGATTCCTGCGCAATCCAAAAACCATCACGGTCGAAACCGATCTTCGCGCGCTCGGTGACACGCTTCCCGGAAGCGCCTGGCGCATGCCGAACCCCGGCGGGCTCGCTTGGGATGGCGTCGCGCTCGAAGGTGTCTCGTTCACGCGAAATACGGAGCCGGAGTTCGGACCAAACTTCCACACCTTCGATGTCGTGGTCGATCTCCGCGCTTGGGACAGCATTGTCACGGATCTCGAGTTCGTCCTGGTCGATGGCGAGCGCTCTCTGCGTTTGGGCGCGTTCACAGGCATCGCCCTTCGTTGCGAGGCCACGAGCGTGTCGCGGACGTTCTTGATCACCGACCAGGACTTCGTGTCGTTCTTCGCGGGAGGCAGGGCTCCCGCGCTGCGGGTCAAGAGAACGACCCGCGCAGATGGTTGTTGAGGGATCATTCCTCGCGCAAGACCACCATCGGATCCACGCGCATCGCACACCGCGCCGGTATCCAGGAAGCCAGCAGCGCAACGAACAGCAACACCCAGGCGGTCAGAAGAAAGGTCAGCGGATCGGTAGGCCAAGCGCGATGCCGCTGAGTGTCATCGCCATGCCTTGCCCGGTCACGGGACGGGCATACGTTTTCCCGGGCCCCCCCTACGTTGAAAGCGGACGAATCGCGTCCGCATAGTCCGGACAGCGGACTAAAATGGCCAGGATGAATCCCTTGAACCCGACCGCCCGGGCCGATGACCGGCGCGAGCCTCTCCTGAGCCTGCGGCTGGTAGTCCTGGTGCTGGGAATCTGGATCCTCCTGGGGACCTTCCTGGGCATTCAGAACTACCTGAACGCCTCGGGGAGCGGGAGCTCGCTCACGCTGGCGGCAGCTCTCAATCGCTCTATCCGGCGGTACCTCCTTTACGCCGTTCTGACTTTTCCATGTCTGTGGCTGTGCCGGCGCTATTCCTTTACCTCCCGACGGTGGCTCGTCCCGTTGCTGGCCCATCTGGTGGGGGTTGGTTCGTTCATGGTGCTCTACGCCGGCCTCCGACTGGGGATCGGCCCTGCTGTAGTGAACGCAGAGACCGGGGCAAGTCTTCCGGCCTCATGGGAAACAGCGGTGGACCTGATCCGTTCGAATCTGTTTGAGCAGTTCTGGATGTACTCGAGCATCGTGACCGCCATCCTGTCGATCCAGCACTTCCAGCAGCTCCGCCGGCGCGAGCTACGGGAGGCTGAGCTCCGCCGGCAGATGGCGGAGTATGAGCTCCAGGTTCTCAAGCTTCAGCTGCACCCTCATTTTCTCTTCAACACGCTCAACGGCATAGCGACGCTGATGCTTCGTGACACCGGGACAGCCCGCGAAATGCTGCTCCGGCTGGGCGACCTCTTGCGCATCGCGCTCGCCCGCTCCCGGGACAACGAGGTTCCGCTTCGCGATGAGCTGGAGTTCGTGAAGGCCTACATGGAACTGGAGCAAATGCGTTTTGGCGAGCGGCTCCGCGTGAGCCTAGGCATCGCTTCCGATACCCTGGAGGTCCTGGTACCCAACATGCTGATCCAGCCTCTGGTGGAGAACGCCATCCAGTACGGAATTGCTCAAACCAGATCCGGCGGAACGCTCGAGCTGACGACGGGGATTCACGATGGGACCCTCTGCGTTCGGATCGTCAACGACGGTCCGGCGCAAGCCGTCGGTCCCCACCCCATCAAGGGCACCGGGCTCGGTCTGGGAAACGCGCGATTGCGGTTGGAGCAGCTCTACGGGGACGCCTATCAGCTCCACATTTCCGGGCGGGCCGAGGGCGGAGCCGAGCTTCGCCTCGTGATTCCTCTCCGGCACTCCGATGGCAGGGGAGCGGCGAGTCCATGAAGCCGATCCAATGTCTGATTGTGGACGACGAGGCGCTGGCCCGGGAAGCGATCCGGGCCTGTGTCCGGAGTGACCCGGGTCTCGAGATCGTCGCGGAGGCCGTGGACGGGCCTTCCGCCATCCGGGAAATCGAGCGACTCCGCCCCGAGCTGCTCTTTCTGGACGTCCAAATGCCCGAAGTCGACGGCTTCGAGGTGCTCCAGCGGGTGTCGGAGAAGAATCTCCCGCTTCCTCTCACCATCTTCGTCACGGCCTATGACAGCCACGCGTTGCGGGCGTTCGAGGCTCACGCCCTCGACTATTTGCTCAAGCCCATCCGAGAGGAACGCTTCCGGGATGCGATCTCCCTGGCCAAGTCGCGGGTTGCCGCCGAAAGGGGCTCCCAAGTGGCGAGCCACCTGGCGGATTTCCTGGCCAGCAGCGACTTTCTCGTTCGACGCACTTCGCGCCTGCCGATCAAGGAGAAGGGGCGGATCTTCTTCCTGCAGCTGGATCAGGTCGAGTGGATCGAATCGGAAGGGAATTACGTCAGGCTCCACCTCTCCGGGGAGTCCTATCTGCACCGCGAGACGATGCTGGCGCTCGAGGTGAATCTGGATCCGGCCCAGTTTATGCGGATCCACCGTTCGACCATCGTCAACATCCTCCGCATCAAGGACCTGCGTCCGTGGTTCACCGGCGAATACATTGTCCGGATGCAGAGCGGCAAGGAGCTCACCCTGACCCGCACGTACCGTGACAATCTCCGGCGGCTGATCGGCAAGACAGAAACCTAGCCCGCTCGGGCCGCCTCTACCGCCCCCCGCGGCCTCATTCCGACTTCTGGCCTGGCGAGCCTTTCTCACTCCAATACCTGTCCTCGTCCCTGGAATCTGTAGTTCTCAGTCAAACCCGTTGATCCCCTCTGGTATTGAACGGATCCTCACGGGCGGACAACTTTTTCATCCTATTCCAAGGAGGCCCCCCAATGTTGCGACGAGCGGTAGTCGTGTCGTGCTTCTCGATCCTCTCGGTCCTGGCCGCCGGAGCCGGCCTCGGCTCAGTTTCCCTGCTCCAGGCCCAGTTCCTGGAGGCGGATGTCCAGGTGCTCTACTCCCTCCAGCCTGAAGCCCCGGGTTTCTACGGCTTCATGGCCTCCGGAATCGGCGACATCAACGGCGATGGCGTGTCGGAATTCATCATCGGGGCGCCCCGAAACGCGGCCGGAGGGGTCTTTGCGGGCCGGGCCTACGTCTACTCGGGGCGCGACGGCGCTCTATTGAACGTCGTGACCGGAAGCACCAACAACCGCCTAGGCTTCAGCGTGGCCGGGGTCGGCGATGTCAACAAGGATGGTGTGCCCGACTACGCGGCGGGAGGCCCGGGACGGTTTGGTCTTGCTCCGGGCGAGAACGGCCGGGTGGTCGTCCTGTCCGGGAAGGACCATTCGGTCCTTTACGACTTGGCCGCGACTCCCGGGAGCTTTTTCGGCTACGACATCAACGCCGCCGGAGACGTGAACGGAGACACTTACGCCGACCTCATCGTGGGCGCTCCCCTGGCCTCTCAAACTGCCACGTTCGCCGGTCGCGTATTCGCGATCTCCGGGAGGGATGGATCGACGCTCTGGCTCCAGGACGGTCAATTCGAGGAGGGTTCCCTTGGCACCGGGGTTTCGGGTGTGGGGGACCTGGACGGTGATGGGCTCGCGGAGCAGTGTGTCGGCGCGGCGGGGGATCCGAACCATCCGAGCGGTATCGGGCAAGCCTATGTCCTGAGCGGACGGGACGGCTCCTACCAGCGAATCCTCAAGCCAAAAAACACCGCGAGCACCTTCGGGCACTTCTACGTGCATGCGTCCGACGACCTGAATGGAGACGGGGTCCCGGACATCTACGTCGCGGATTTTCTTGACAGCCGACTCGGACCGGACACGGGCCGGGCGTACGTCTTCTCCGGTTCAAGTCAGGACGCTGGAATCCTTAGAATTTTCAACGGCGAGATCTCCGGAGACAGTTTCGGCGCCGGCCGCCCGGTGCACGACTTGAACGGCGACGGAGCCCCCGATTACATCATCAGCGCGAATCTCAGCGACGCCGGAGCCGCGGACGGCGGCAAGACCTACCTGGTCTCCGGAAAAACCGGGAAAGTTCTACGCACGTTCACAGGCACGGCTGCCGGTCTCGAGGTGGGGTTTGACGCCCTCCCTCTGGGGGACGTGAACGGTGACGGTCGCACCGACTTCCTGCTCACCGGCATCAACGTGGCGTACGTCGTGGCCGGCACCCACTGAGGGTACGAACGGGCAGCCTGCACGAACCCGAATTAGTTCGTACTACCGATCCACCTGAGGAGCCAGCATCCCTGCTCCGGGTCGTCGGAGATCAAGCTGATAGGGCCCCGGTCGTCAAGTACGATCGGGGCTCTTGTTCGATAGAGTCCGCGCGGGTTCTAGGGCCACCACGACGAATCCTCTCACGAGCTCCAATCCTGTTAACCAGGGTGCACTTCTCAGTGCAAGTCCGAACATCCGATTCGCTTGCACCCTCCGGGTGATCCGAGCCCCGAGTCTTGGTCCTGAGGCGCGCAAGCCAAGGTTCGAACCTCCGATCACCTGGTCCCGCAAGTAGATCGAGTCCCGAGTCGAAATCTTGCGCTGTGTTGGGGACCACTATTCCCACTTATCGGACCCGGAAATCCAGCTTATAGTTCCTATCCGCCATGCGCTCTACTAGAATGCGGCCGTCGGCTGCGCGCGCCCGGCCCGAGCCCAAGCCCGGCACGCCGATGCGGGCGATAGGCCGCTATCCGACAATGCACGCCAGGATGGTGAAGGACTGGAAGCCGGCGAAGACGCCGAAGGTGAGGTCCCCATGCGACGCACACTTCTCTTGATTTCACTGCTGGTCCTGAACCTCGCCACGCCCGCGCTCTCGCAGGAGGCGTCAAACGCGGAACCGATTGCCGCGGCGCGGGATCTGCTGGCCGGCATCGAACGGGACGTGGTCGCGCTCGAGCAGCTTCAGACCGAGCCGAAGCCCGCCGGATCGGAGGAGCAGGCGCTCCTGGAGTTGCGGCGAGCCCGGGTTAGCGAGGACTTGCTGGCCCGGATCAACGAGTTCGTGGGAGCGGTCGTCGAGCTCCAACAAGAGGGCAGCGGAGTCCCCGAACTTCAGGAGGCGGCGAAAAAGCTCATTCTCCGAATCGATCCGCTGGCCCGAAAGCGCATCGCGGAGCTGAACGCGGAAATCGCCGCCTTGGGGGTTCAGCGGGACAAGTCCGAAGGGGACGTGAGGGACCGCATCGAGGCCAAGATCGCGCGTCGCGTCGAGCTCCTCCGCAAGGTATTCCAGGCGACGTTCCAAAATTTCCAGAACATGCGCTCGCTGGGTCTCGACACGGCGGAGGCGGGAGCTCGTTTGGGGGAGGCGGTGACGGACCGCGCAGAGGACAGCCTCTCGCGTCTCGAGATCGTCGAGGGAAAGGTCGCGTCCCTCAATGCCCAGCTTGCCGTCAACCCGGACGACGCGGTGGGAAAGGTGGCCCTGGACACCGCCGAGGCGGCAAAGGCAGTCGCGGTGGCGGATCTCACGGCCGCCATCGCCATGCTGAGCGAGCTCAAGCTCGACACGACCAAGTACCAGCAGGCGCTGATCCAGGCCACCGGGCAAATCTCGACCGACATCCTCGACCCGCGGGTGGCATTCGGTCTGGTCCGGGAGTGGTTCGCGGCGCTCAAGACGCAGCTCGTCGAGAACGGTCCCACCTGGGCGTTCAAGCTTCTCGTCGTCTCCGGCATCCTCCTCCTGTTCCACCTGCTGGGGAGTGTGATGCAGAGGCTCGTGCGCCGGGGACTGACCGCGTCGAAGCTCCGCCTGTCGCAAATGCTGAGTGAGACGATCGTGGTGACTTCCGGCAATCTCGTGCGGATCCTCGGAGTTCTCATCGCGCTCTCCCAGGTTGGATTCGCTCTGGGGCCGGTGCTCGCGGGACTCGGCATCGCGGGATTCATCGCCGGGTTCGCCCTGCAGGAAACGCTTTCCAACTTCGCCTCCGGCGTGATGATCCTCATTTACCGTCCTTTCGACATCGGCGACGGCGTGGAGGCGGGTGGGGCCGCCGGCGTCGTGTCCGCGATGACATTGGTCTCCACCCGAATCCTCACCGACGACAATCAGGTGCTCGTCGTTCCCAACGGCAAGATCTGGGGCGACGTTATCAAGAACGTCAGTGCCGAGAAGACCCGGCGGGTCGACCTCTGCTTCCGGGTCCATTACGGCGAAAGCGTGGAGAAGATCGAGAAGCTGCTCGCCGACATCGTGGCTTCCCACCCCAAGGTCCTGAAGGATCCGGCCGCGGTCGTGAAACTCCACGCCCTGGAGGACGCATCGCTGCAGTTCATCGTCCGGGCGTGGGTCAAGCGGGAGGACTACTGGGAAGTGCATTGGGACCTCACCCGGGCGGTCAAGGTGCGGTTCGATCGGGAGAGCATCCGGGTCGCTCTCCCTCAGCACGAGCACTACCCGGCCGACGCGACAAAATCCAGCTTGTAGTTCCCTCGCAGGTCAAGCGGCGCGTTACGGACTGCTACACCTGATAGGCTATAATTCCCGCTGCGCGAAATTCCTTTGCGATTTGAAAAACCGACCGGGTCCCGGAGGATGCGCCCGGGCAGGCTCACGCCCGAGAAGGGCGTGGTCAGGCGATCCATGTGCTCGACCTTCGTCGCTCAGCGAAGCAACTTGTGAGTGTAGCGTAACGGTGAGTTAGCTCTGGGAGCCCTTTATGTGCGGTATCTCGGGAATGGTACGGTTTGGTGGAGGGGCCGCCGATCCGGCAGCGCTTTTCCGCATGATTGCCGTCCAGCACCACCGAGGGCCCGATGGCTGCGCATACGTTGAGAAGGGATCGGTAGTCCTTGGCCATAACCGGCTCAGGATCATCGATCTGTCGCCTGCCGCAACCCAGCCGATGACCAACGAGGACGGCAATCTCTGGGTGGTGTTCAACGGAGAGATCTATAACTTCCGCGAACTCCGCGAAACTCTCATCCGAAAAGGTCACCACTTCAAAAGCCGGAGCGACACTGAGACCCTGCTTCATCTCTATGAGGAGGAGGGGTCCGCCATGGTGGATTCGCTCAACGGGATTTTCGCCTTCGCACTTCTCGATCAGAAGGCGAATACGCTCTTTCTGGCCCGGGATCATTTCGGAGTCAAGCCGCTCTATTATTCACGCGGGAAGGACTACCTGCTTTTTGCTTCGGAGAGCAAGGCTCTCCTGGCCGCGGGCGTGGATCGATCCTTGGATGAGGATTCGCTTCATGAGACGTTGCTCTTCTCCCATTGCGCGGGATCGCGGACGCTCTTCCGCCAAATCGAAAAGCTTCTGCCCGGAGAAACGATGCAGGTGGACACACACACGGGCCAATCAAGGCACCATCGTTTCTGGCGGCCCCGGGTAACCGTCGAGAATCCGACTCCGGATTCGGTCGAGCGCATCGAACATCTCCTGGTAGAGGCGGTCAGACGCCAGATGATTTCTGATGTACCCCTCGGGACAATGTGCAGCGGCGGGATCGACTCGAGCCTCATCACCAGCATGGTCGCCCGCCAGAATACCGGTCCACTGGATACCTACGTCGTGCGGGTCGACGACCCGCGGTTCGACGAGACCCGCTATTCCGAGCTGGTCAGCTCGCAGGTCGGCTCCCGGCATCACGTTCTCGAAACTGAAAGCCGGCACGCCGACACCTACCTTCCCCTTGCCATCTGGCTGCACGACGAGCCGCTCATGCACGAGAACTCCATCCCCATCCTCCAGATTTCCTTGATGGCCAAGCACCAAGTCACGGTGCTCCTCTCGGGGGAAGGCGCGGATGAAGTCTACGGCGGATACGACACCCAAACCTCGTTCCGGAAGGTCCATGACCTGCGACGGATTCTTCCCCCCTTTCTTGCCGCTCGCCTCGAGCCGCTCGCCTGGCGTCTCGCGAGAACGAGGCCCGCCAGGCTCCTGCAGCGCGTCGGCGCGGTATCGCTGGCCGAATCGATGGCTCTCAGCGCAAGCCGTGCCAGTGAAGGATTCCTTGCCTCCGCTGGTTGGACTCTCAACAGGGGCTGGCACGCCCGCGTTCAGATAGCCGAAGAGGCCCTTGCTGCTGCTGGAGATCCGGTGCTCGCGCACATCCTTTACGATCAGCAGACCTACCTCCAGACTCTCCTCGATCGCCAGGACAAGATGTCGATGGGTGCCTCCATTGAGAGCCGCGTACCCTTCCTGGACGTGCCCACGGTCAGCGCAGCGAATGGAATGGGAATGTCGATCCGCCATCGGGACGGAGAGAACAAGTGGATCCTCCGCCAGATAGGCCGGCGCTATCTTCCGGCAGAGATCTCCGGACGGAAAAAGCACGCCTTCGGGCTCCCGCTGGGAACATGGATGAGAGGATCCGAGCTCATCGGTTCCCGCATCGCTGCCCTGCACCGTGGTCACCTCGTTTCCTCCGGCTTGGCTCCCCGGAAGGCCATTGAGCGAATCACCAGCCATTGGGATCGAGGAAGGAATACGCTCGCAACCTTGCTGTGGACGCTGGTCAACCTGGAGATCTGGTGGGATCTGTTCATGGAACGACAGTCGCCGCCGGGGATGGAATTGCTCCCCTCCTACGAAACGCGTCACCTCGTGGAGAGAGTCCCTAACCTCGCGACAACGGTCCAGGCCCCAGGTAGAAATCAAGTGCCGGCCGCCAACGCAGAGTGAGGGGATCCTGGTGACGAGCGTAGTCTCCATCAAGAATCAAGTTCGGGACTTCTACAGGGCCCATCCCTTCCCGCAGTGGACGCGTGAGGAACGGCGCAGGAAATTGGGGGCCGAACTCTCCCGATACCGCTTCCTCGGGCTCGAAGATGCGATGAAGGGGGCCCGATTCCTGGACGTCGGGTGCGGAACCGGCAACCGAAGCATGCTCGCAGCAAAACAGCTGGGGGTCCGCGAGTTCGTTGGGCTCGATCAATCGGAGTCTTCGCTGGCGATCGCCCGTCAAGTCGCCGAAGAGGAGCAGTTCGACCGCTTCACGCCCATGTTGGGAGATGTCCTGCAGATCCCTTATCCCGACGCTTGCTTCGATGTGGTGGTCTCCTGGGGCGTCCTTCACCACACCGGGGACGCGTTTCGCGGACTCTCGGAAATGGTGCGGGTCTGTCGGCCGGGAGGATTTATCGGAGTCTACCTCTACAATCGGTTCGACCACTGGAGGCACGATCTCCGGAGGGAGAAGGTGATCCGCCTCGCCGGCGACGATATCGAGCAGCGATTTTGGGTTGCGCACCGTCTCTATGGATCGAAACCCGTCGACGCGATGAGCACCGAGGAATTGATCGCATTTTACGATGAATACTGCCATCCTCACGAGACGTCTCACACCCTGGGAGAAACGTTGGAGTGGTTCCTGCGCCTCGGCCTCTCGTACCGGGGCAGCTATCCTCCCCTTCGGTTCAAGGTTTTGTTGGAATACCTGCAGTTCCGGGCGACTCTCCTGAATGAACACCCCGCAAGCAGCCACCGCCTGAACCAAATGGCTCGCCTGACCCTGAGACTTCCCCGGGCGGTGTCGAATGAGTCTTCAAGGCGACCACCTACGGTTCTCCATCGATTCATGTGGCAAGCCTGGTGGACCTGGCGCGGCCGCCAAGGGGGATACTCGGGGGGAGCATCGCTCTCAGCCCGAAAGTAGGGAAGTCCTTTCGCCCGAACCTGCTCGGATCCGATCAGCCCTTCACATTCTTCCGGTACCAGGCCGATGTGAATCCCAAAGCCCATACGAGGTTGTGGGCGCCTTGGCTAAGGGTCTCACAACGCGCGGCGCGGTCGAGAATCTCCCTCACGACTGCCTCACGGAAAAAGCCCGCCAGTGGCGAGCCGGCCGAGAGAAGCTCGGCGCGGAGGAATTCCTGCATGTCGGGATGGGAGAGGATCGCGAAGGGTGGCAGGAATCCGCTCTTCGCGCGGTAGACCATCTCTGGAGGCACCTCGCTGGCCAGTGCCTTCTTCAGAATTCCCTTGGGCTCTCCTGCAGGACACTTCTCCGCCCAGCTGAGCGAGAGGGCCCTGGACATCAGACGGGGAGAGAGGTAGGGATAAAGGGGATGGACGCCGGCGGCCCGCAGGGGATCGAACGACTTGGCCGCATACGTTCCTGCACAGACGTGAACCAGATCCAGGAAACTCAGCTGTGTCATCGGGTCGGAAGAGGCTGCCGGGGCCTCCACATAAGTACGGACGGCTTCCTCCAGCTCGGAACGAAGGGAAGGCGACATTTCATAAGCGATCCCCTCCAGAGAATTGACGGCGAGGACGGCAGCATGCGACAAGGGCATCTGCACACTTCTGCGCGCAATTCTGCCCCACCGCTCAAGTTTGCTTCGTGAGTCCGATCGCCAAAGGCTGCCGGCGCGGTAGGCTGTGCTGCCCAGCACCCTCGCCCACCGCGGAAAAGTGTACAAACGCCGCCAGAACGGATAGCGGATCCCGATCCCGAATGCCCCATCGGCACCCGTGCCTTCCAGCACGCTTCTCCCCTCTCCGATGTGGCGAAGGCTCGCTCGCACCAGCAAGTAGGTGGGAAGCGTGGACAGATCGCAGAATGGGAAGGAATAGGTCAGTGGCAGACGCTCGAGAGCGCTGGCAAGACCCGACAGGTCGAATGGGATCCGAAGAATTTTCATCCCGAGATGAGCTGCCATTCTCCCTGCAAGATCCGCCTCCGGATCCGCTTCCGAGAAGGAATAGTTCAGCAGGCATGTGTCACGGCGACCCAGCCGGGCGAGACGGGCGGCCAGTAGCCCCGAATCGACACCCCCGCTGAAATAGAGGACAGGGGATGGCGAAACTCGTTGCAGGACTTGATCAAGCTCGCTGAGGATACTCGCCGCATCCGAGGGGTTCCCAGCACCATTTCCCTCACTGTGCCCGGGTTCGAAAATCCTCTCGATGCGCGACTCTGTTCCCGAAAAGGCGATATGCAGCCGATGTCCCGGCGGGATCCGGCGAACCTGCCGGCTGAAGGTGAATGGTGCCGGGACGGCACCGTACTGAAGCACTGCATGAATTGCACGCTCATCCAGACCCCCGCCTGCCCACCGCAGCAGCGGCCTCTGGTCGTTCCCAAAAACCCAGCCCCTTCGATCCCGTGCGTAGTAGAAAGGCTCGGGAGACGCCGGGGGGAGACTCACCGTCGCCGTCCCAGCCGCAGGTTCGACAAGGAACTCGATCTGATTCTCCCAGACGGAAGGCGGCCGCCCCGAATCCCGCGCGTTGAAACTCAAGAGCGTGGTCAGCAGGAAGAAAGGATCATGCCCCCCATCGGGTGGGGTTGCATCCCCGCCGCCTCCGGGACCGAGGCGCGCGTACGAAAGCAAGAGGCCGCTCGGAAGGATGTGCTCGCAGGATCGTTCCGCAAATTCCAGCCTTGCGGCATGGGTCCGGATCAATTCTCGTACGCTCTCCGAATACTTGGCCTCACCCAGGAAGGCAAAAAAGAAAGAGGTCATGGGGAATCTGCGGCACCTTGAGCCAGGGAGTTCTTGCGAACGTTGCGTGAGAGTATCACGGTTGGGACCCCTTGTTGGGTGGGCAGGGGATTCTCGCCGAAACTCTCTCCCTCTCTGCTAACCAGAGTGTTGCTGTGGTTCAAGACCTGCAAAATTGACACAATATCCCTTCGCGGGCCACGAGATGTAGCTTATAGTTTCTATCCGCCGGTCCGCGGAACAGGTCGGCGACATGATTCAATCCACGGGGAAAGAACATGAACGGCGACAAGGCAGCATACCCGGCCAAGCAAGCCTGGCAATCTCCCGAGAAAGCGGCCAAATACCGCAAAGCCCGGTCACCGGATCAGTTTCACCGGCATCATCTCGAAGAAAAATTTCTCACCGGCTGGCTGAGTGATTTGCCTCCGGGAGCCCTGGTGCTCGACAGCCCGTGCGGCGCGGGGCGGTGGGTGCCGACGTTGAAGAAGCGCGGCGTCCGGTATCTGGGGGCGGATGTTTCACGCGCCATGATTCTGGAGGCCCAGGCGGCCGGCGTCGGAAGCAAAGTGATTCAGGGGTTCATCAATGCCGATGCCGAGCACCTGCCCCTGGCGGACAACTCGGTGGATTGCGTCATTCTCTGGCGCCTGTTGCACCACATCCGCGATGAGCGCACCCGCCAGAACATGCTGCGCGAAGCGGCGCGCGTTTCGCGCTACAAGGTGCTGGTCTCCTTTCATCACCCCATCAGCTTCACGTTCCTGCGCAAGTTCATCCAACACACGATTTCCGGCCGTCACGGCCAGTGCATCACGCACTGGCGCCTGCGGCGCGAAGCGCAGGCGTGCGGCCTGGAAATGGCGGCAACGGCGGGGATCATGAAGTATGTTTCGATCAATTGGTTTGCCTGCCTGACCAAGAAGCGGTGAGCGGCCCGCGGCGCAGGCCTCCGAGCCAGGACAGCTTGGCCTTGGCGGGGGCGCGTCTGGCGGATTAGCGCAGCGCCGCAAGCAGAGCGCGGGCGCGATCCTCGACGCGATCGAAGGCTCCTGCAGCGAGCTCTTCGGGTACGAAGAGGGCATGATTGAAGCCAAGAGCGAAGGCCCCGGCGTCAAGCCAGGCCTTTGCGTTGCCGGCGTCCAGCCCGTTGGTGGGGACAATTCGCAGGAACGGCATCGGCGCCATGCAGGCCCGCACAAAGGCGGGGCCCGTGCCAGGAGCGGGGAATAGCTTCTGAAGCAGCGCTCCGGCCCGGTGGGCGGAGAGCATCTCCGTCGGGGTGTGGCAGCCGGGGATCATGGCGACCCCCAGGGATCGGGCGGCCTCGATCACGAGCGGATTCATCACCGGCGACACCAGGAAACTGGCGCCCCGCTTCACCGAGGCCCGGGCCTCCTCCACGGTCAGGACGGTGCCCGCACCCACGATCAGATCCGGCCGGCCGGCAAATTCCTCCACGCGGTCCAGCGCTCCCGGAATAGTGAGGGTGAACTCCACGATACGGAAGCCGCCGCGAACGGCCGCTTCCATGGCCGGGCGGGCCGTCTCCGCCGATGGGCACCTCAAAATGGCGGAAGCTCTCGCCTCCCCCAGGCGCCGAACGAACTGTTCTGGATTCATAGCCCGCCTATGGTGTTAGTCGACGTGTATCCTGTTTGAATCAATGGAGGGTCGCGGCATCTAGTCTTTCGGCGGCCGCATTGCCGCGCGAAGCTTTTCGGCAAGCGAGCCGAAACCTTCGATCGGCGCCCGGTTCTGATACTCCGCGTACTCGCGTTCCTGGCGTTCTTCCCCGGCGCCCACGATCGAAACGCCAATCCTCTTGCGTTCCAGATCAATACTCAGGATCTCCACCATCACCGAGACACCGGGCGGGACGGCGGCCTTCCATCCATCGCGCGTTCCCGTCGGTGCGAACGCGGACTCGTGCGCCAATGCCTCGATCCCCGGTTCCAGCTCGACGAAGGCGCCGAAATCGGCAAGCCGGGTGACCTTCCCCGCCAGCGCCTGGCCCACCCGGTACTTCTCGGCCACAGTCGACCAGGGATCGGCCTGCAGTTGCTTTAGACCAAGCGAGATCTTTCCCTCGTTGTCGGTGCGGAGAACCTTGACGGTGACCGCGTCGCCCGGCTGGACCACGTCCGCTGGGTTTTCCACCCGAGTCCAGCCCATTTCCGACACATGCAGGAGGCCCTGGACTCCCCCTCCGAGATCGACGAACGCCCCGAAGGGGCGCACCGATACGATGCGGCCGGCTAGAACGGCGCCGGGGACGGCGACCCGGCGGATTTCCTCGGCCCGCTCGGCCAGCTTTTCCTGAAGGAGCACCCGGCGTGAGACGATCAGATCTTTGCCTTCCTCCTTACATTTGATGATCCGGAAGGTGTAGGCCTGCCCCAGGTGGATCGAGGGATCGGCGGTGAAACTGGTGTCGATTTGAGAGATCGGACAAAAAGCGCGCTGCCCGCCGATTCGAACTTCGTATCCTCCTTTAATCGTCTTTTCGACGCGCCCCTCCACCGGGAGTCCGGCCTGGAAGGCATCGATCAGGCGCTGCCGCGTCGCGGCACCTCGGGCGAGCTTGTGGGAAAGCTTCAGGCCACCGACCGTCGAGACGACGACGGCTTTGACGGTGTCGCCGACCTTCACCGGGACGTCACTGTCCGGATCCGCCAGTTCCTCGAGGTCGATGGTCGCTTCGCCTTTTCCGCCAATATTGACGAACGCCACTTCCGGGCCGATCGCCACGATCGTCCCCTCGACGGTCTCGCCCTCCCGGTGGGACCTCGGCGCGAGCGAAGCATCCAACAACCGGGCGAACTCCTCCGTCTCTTGGGAAGCAGGTTCGGACGGGCTCGGTTCGGACTCGGGGGGGACGGAATTGACCCGCGGGCTGCTGAAATCGTCGTCATCACTGGGCATCTGAGAACCTCTGCTGGTTGGGCATTTTACCATCATGCCGCCTAGCGGACACCGCGGGGCCAGCCTCGGGGTAGCGGAAGGGGATGAGACAAGGCCATTCGGGCCATGGAAAATCTCCACCATAAAGACGGCACTGAAGAGATGGGAGATAGCATATCCGAGTGCATACTGGAGATGTCGTGGCGGGCAACATCGGCGCCATTCAGAAGCGCCTGGAATTCACCGTGATTGGAGACACCGTGAATACGGCAACGCGGCTGGAGTCGGCCACCGAGGATCTCGGCGTGATCGCCGTGGCGTCCTCGGCCACCGTCGGTCGCATCGATGACAAGCGGGAGCTGCGGGAGCTGCCCCCTGTCCAACTCGAGGGAAAGGCGGAGCCGGTGGCGTTGTATGCTATTGACCCGATACCCTGACCCGCCCAGCGTCGAAAGATTCCTGGATTCCCTCAGCCTGACACGACTTGGATGCTGGTGTCCGCCTCATTGCACCGTGGACCCTGAGCCGGAGCCGGTCGCGAGAATCCACTCCATGACCGGATCTCGCCCTGCTTTGAAGGCGGCCCAGTCGGGATCGATCCTCTGGTCGGGCAAGACCGCCGGCAGGTCCTCGTCCAGGAACTTGTAGTACTCGGTCGAGTAGGAGACCACGAGGCGGGAGTTCGGCAGGGTCATCTCGTCGTTCTCGGAATAGCTGTTCGGCCGCTCCCCGATGGGTTCTCCCACCAGCAGCGCATGGGTCTCTTTGCGGAAGTCGATGGCGTTGACCATTGCGGCGGAAAACGTCTGGCGACCCACGATCACGAAGAGCTTTCCCTTCTCGTCGAGGCTCGCACGCTTCTTGAGCGGCTGGATGAGATGCTTGCGCCCCTTCAGGAAATCGCCACCGCCATTCTGGCGCATGTCGATGACGAGTCGATCCGTAACGTGGTCGTCCACGAATTTGAAGAGCTCCCGCACGTGGGACCCGAGCGACTCGTAACCCCTGAAGCTGACGTAGACCGTCCGGGAGTCCGGCAGGTACGTGAACCAGAATCGCTCCCCCCTCCTCTGCCGGGTGAGCGGCTCGGTGGAGGAGGGACGAAGGAGCCGCGCGTTGAGGCTCCCGTCCTGGACGACGGGCGTCACCTCGAGAGTGAACTGCTGGGACTGGTCGTCCTCGAAGGTGAAGGGAGCTCGTTCGAGATCGGATACGATGCCGAGTGCGTGAAGTATCTCGGGTCTCAGGATGAACGCGGGGCCGGTGCTCATCTCGTACCACGGATTCTCGTTCTCCGCACTCGGGAAACAGGTGGCCACTCGCGCCCTTGCTTGATCGATGCTCAGATCGCCGATCTTGACGACGCGTGTGCCCAGCGCGCGCTCGTACTCCTTGGTCGCGGCAGTGACGCGCAGGTCATTGCCAAACCAAAACACAGCCAGCGGGTAGCGCTTGAAGGTGGAAGGTAGATGGACACCGGTGTGACCGTCTCCGACGCTGCCCGTGATCTGCAGCATTCTCACGATGATCTCGTGATCCGACAGCGACGGGATTGCCGCGGACAGATCGGCGACCGACTTCTCGAACTGGGCGCGGGAGATGGCGTGAAAGAGGTTCTTGTGTCGCTTGGGCAGCTCGTGGGTGAAGTATTCGACATCCTCGCTCCATTGAGCCTTGGTGAGCATCGGGTCCGCGCGCACTAGCTGAGACGGAGTATCCACCAGGAGCAGGATGGCGGCGGTGGCGCACATGGCCTGACGCATCATCGGAACCTCCTTGAGGGATTTCGACTTCGACCTTCGAGTTTCAGACCGAAACTAGACGATAAGGGTTGAAAACGATCGGGAACGGAATGAAGAAAGTCGATGTGGGAAAGCCGTGGTGGAGGCCCATTGCCGCGGTTTCGAGCTTAAGGTATAGTTTTCTTGCCGCTCACCTGAAGGCAAATGAATCCGAAAAGAGGCCTGACTTCCATGGACACGAATCGCTGCTCTCGCTGCCGGGGGGTGGTGTCATCCCTCCTCGTCGTGATCGCGTCGTTCTGCGCGGCGTCAATGACGCACGCCGCACCCCGCCCGAGTATTGAAGAGCTTCTTGCCACGCAGGAGCTCGAGCGCCAGAAAGCTCCCTTCCCCCTCTCGGTACGCATCGCCTCCGTCACCATCACCGAGGCGGCGGGACGCAAAGGTGACGTCGATGATCGCTGGCATTCCAGCGACGCCTTCCGGAGTACCTACGACCAGGAGTTCACCGATGGGCTTGCCTATTACTTGAAAGGGCGAGGCTTCAAGCTGAGCCCCTCCAAGGGGGCCGTTGTAGCCAGGGTGTATATCGATGACTTTACCGGCAGGAAGGGATCAGGCGAGTATGGCGGAGACCTGAAGGGCACACTGGTCCTGCGCGTGAATGGCAAGGAGATTGGCCGACAACCGCTCTCCGAAAGCGTCAATTACCGGGACGACAAGGAAGAGCGCCGCGCCTTCGCGCGGGAGTTCTCTCTCGACAAGGTCAATTTTTCCACGGTGGTCTTCTATAATCTGACGGTCGGCTTCTATGACTCCATCGTGACGGCAATCCTGGACGTCGGTCCGGAGGCCGAGCTCGGGAGCACTCCAGCGGCCGTTCATGAAGCCGCTCCGCCCACCCGAGAGAGCCCCCCTCCGGTGGTAGCCGCAAAGGTCCAGCCGCCGCCTCCGCAGCCTCCCCCGCAGCAGCCGCGGCCTCAGGCGCCCCCTGAGCCCCCTCGGATGGGCATCCTCACGATTGAGAGCAGCCCGGAGGCCGCCGAGATTTACCTCGACTCCAAGCTCGTGGCCACGACCCCCGTGAGAAAGCTGCGCCTGACTGCCGGCGATCACTCGATCACCATCAAGATGGCGGGTTACCGCGATTGGGTGCGGGACTTCCGGGTGATCGACGACGCCGACGTGACGCTCAAGGCGACGCTGCAGAGGAACGAGCCCGGGATCCAGAATCAGGAAGAGCCGGAAGAAGAGAAACTGGATCAGTGAGGCGGTGCAGGACAGGGACGGGCCGCTGAGTCGTTGGCCGGGCGGTGTATTGTCGGATCCACAGCTCGAATCCCAAGTTTGTACTTCCGATCCGTCTGTGGGCAGTAACGCTCTCCAACTCTCTTAGCCGCGGAGAGCCACCTGACCTTTGCCTATCGGTGCGGCTCCTGGCCTCGCAGAATTCGAGTTTGGTCTCTCCCTCCACCTTTAGAAGGTGCTGTTGAGGCTGGTCAATGGCTCAATGGTCCGTATATGTCGTTCGGTGTAGTGACGGATCACTCTACACCGGAATCGCGACAGATGTGCGTCGACGGATCTCGGAACATGCGCAGACCAACGGTAAGGGCGCTAAGTATCTTCGAGGCAAACGACCGCTCCAGCTTGTCTTTGTAAAGGCAATCGGCTCGAGGGGCCTTGCGCTAAGAGTCGAAAGCCAAATCAAGAAGCTTCCGAAGGTACAGAAAGAAGAACTGATCAACCAGGAGGACATGTTCAATAAACTTGTCGAGTTCGCCGGGAGAGACCTTGCAGGAATGACGCCGGTCCTGCTGCCCCGGCACGCAGGCCGCAAGGAGGGGTGCCGATGACCACGATGAACCGCAACTTCTCGCCACCGGGCCGCCGCTGATCAAGATGCCGCCGGGGAGTGGCTCCCTGACAATTCGGTCCGACTAACTCCTGGGAGCCTGGTGGTCATCAGTCCGGACCTGCTTGCAATCTAGCAGTTCGAGAGCGCAGAATCGGGCTCAATTTGATCCTGTCTCGACAACTTAGCCGTCAGGAGCGATGCCCTACCAGCGTTTCGACATCTGGATCTATCGCCGCATGAAGATGCCGATCGCGGAACTCTGGCCCCGGATCAAGAACTTCCACTGACCGGACCTGGTGGATGCGAGCTCTATCCATGAGCCAAAGAATGAGATTGTTTGTGATTCTGTGGCTGGCCGGAATGGCCGGCGTGGGTTCGCTGCTGCTGATTGATATCCCCGGCTTGGTGGCTAATGTCCCTTTGCCGCCCGGCACAGTGATTCCGCCGTTCACGCCAGCGTTGAGAATTCTCAGCGTCGTTCAGCCAGCGGTCATTCTATCGCTGGCCATTCTCGCCGGTGTCGCGCTTGCATCCAAGGTAGGCCTGTCGTAGCCGGTAGCGGAAGCGATTGCCAGCAGCAGGCCATGGGGTGCGTCGCTCAATCCTCAAATCACTCCGGGCCTGCTCGGGGGTCTTGCGGGCGGCGTGGCGATTGTCCTGACGGGCATCGCGGGCAAACCCTTCTTGCCTGCGGAGGTGGTCGCGCGCATCGGAAAGCTGAGCCAGGTCTTTCCTTTTGCGACGCGCCTGCTCTACGGCGGCATCATCGAGGAACTCCTGCTGCGCTGGGGAGTGATGACTCTGCTGGTGTGGGCGGCATGGCGACTCTTGCAGAAGGGCCAGGGCCGGCCAAACCCGGCGTGCCTTGTCGGTGCCATTCTGGTTTCGGCCTTGGTTTTTGCCGCCGGGCACTTGCCCCTGGCCTTTCTGTTGCTGCCCAAAGCGACCCCTGCCTATGTGACGTTCGTGATGGTCGCCAATTCGGTCTTCGGCGTGATTGCTGGACTCCTCTACTGGAGGAAAGGGCTGGAGTCGGCAGTGATTGCCCACATGGTGACGCACACGGTATTGCTGGTGGCCGGCTATTTGGGAGTCTATTTCTAGGAGGGGAAGCAACGCACGCGGGGTCAGTGCCCGGTCGACTGGTGCCTGGCAAACGCTGCCGCGAGGATATCGAAGTTCGCGGGGCCCATGGCGCCGCTCGACCAGACGCAACCCAGCGGATAGTCCACGCCCGGGGGAATGACGACGGTGGAGGTCTGGGGCAAGGTCCCACTGAACAAGTGCTGGGTGATCTGGACCACCGCCACGACGGGGGCGTCGCAGGAGTTCCTCAGGAAGGCGCCCTTGGTGCAGTCGGTTGTCCGGATCGGCCGCGTGTCCTGGTGCAGGCACTTTTTCGCCTTGAGGTCGTCCGTCACCGGATCGTTGGGCGGGAGCGCGGCGACGACGGCATGACACTCGGATGCTTTCAGGATGCGCACCTCGGAATCGTTGATTTTGAAGCTCCAGGCGGGACCGCCCATCGATAAGGAGGAAACCGGGGCCTCCGGGGAAACCGGATCCACAAGCACGGCCTTGCTCTTTTCGGCCTCGAGCCTGAAGCTTGACCGCGGCAAGGTCACCAGCTTCTGCGCCTTCAGCGTGAGGAGGGCGCTGGTCGACAAGGAGGGAAGGTCGACCAGGAGGCGGCCTTTGGGATCGGTCGAGAAGAACCGGACGTCCGGCGCATAGGCCCCGTTGATCTCGGCGCAGTAGGTGTCGCAGGCCCGCAGGACCAATGCTTCCCCCGCGACCGGGATGACCGGCCCTACGTTGGCGTGACAGTCGGCTGCCTTCAGGATACGCACCTCCGCATCCCCGACCTGGAACCTCCAGACACCTCCCGTTACCGATACCGGGGAGTCCGGAGCGTCCGGTGGCAGCTGAGCCACGTATCGCACGACAGTCTCGCCATCATCCGCATTTCCGAGGCTCGACGGGTCCACCTCCCGTTGAAGACTCGACGGCGGCAACTTAACCACTTTCCTCGCCTTCGGCAGGATGAGGATATCCGCCGACAGCGACGGCAGGTCAACCAGGACGCGCCCCGGGGGATCGGTCACGAAAAAACGGGCATCCGACGCGTCGGCGCCATCGATCTCGGCGCAGTACCCGGCGGATTCTTTGAAGACCAGCTCTTCCGCCGCGACCGGCGTAGGGATGAGGATGGACAACTCCAGGAGGAGCAAGGCCCCCGAGCAGGTGCCTCGTAAAAGAGTCATCAGGCTCATGACGAATACGATGGTAGCAGGCCGGCCGCCAGTGGGCAACGGGGACCACGCGGGCTAAGGGCAGGCGGGAGCTCCCGTGTCCAGCGCGTCCCGTGGATCGGGGAGGAGGCCACTGTCTCCGTAAGTACCCAGGCCGCAGGCGTTCCGGCCGCGTACGAGGTAATAGGCCGCTTTCCCCGGGGGAGGCCCGGGACGCGCATCACTGAAAGGAGTATCGGCCAGGGAGCTGATGAGGCAGCTTGCTTGGGCATAACCCCCGTCCAGGACCAGCTGAGAAACCTCTCCGCTCACGATGTCGTAGAGCGCCCCGGCTCCGACGACCGGATCCAGGCTCGTCCAGGAGAGCATGACCCCGCCACCCGCATCTATCACTTGAAGATTCAGCGCTTCCGGAGGCGCCGCGAAGGTTGCCGGATCCGCCGGGAAACAATCCACGAACCAGGGAGCCGTGGTCGGGTCCGTCTTGAAGAAATCGAGCAGAAGACCGGCGACCTTGTTCCTGCCTGAAGTCGTGGGGTGGGTGCCGTCGCTCGACTGGAAGTCGTCGCAGGCCCAGGTGAGTCCGTCGCTGCGAGGAGTCAGTCCGTCGGCCCACAGGTACGGTCCCCAGGAAAGCCAGGGCGCCATCACCGGCCCGTTTCCGGGATCGAAATTGAGCGCCGCGCTCCCTGCGAGCTGCTCCTCGATCAGCCACTTCACCGCGAAGCCGGACTGATAGGCATAAGGCTCCGGATTCAGGGTCGAGGACGCGTATCCCGCGTAGGTCCGGCTCGAAAGATAGACGCTGCGGGTGTTGGGATACCGCGACTTGATGATCTGAACGATGGAGCGCAGCTGGTCACGAAGGATCTGCGCGTCCGCCGGAAAAGCCTCGGTCGGGCCCGCTCTCGCTTCCTTGAGCCAGATCGCCTCGACCTGCTGGGGCGTCACCCCCGCGTTGGCGAGCCTTTGATTCACGTGGGACCAGTAGGCGGCGTTCGGATTGGAGATGAGGGTGGCGTCCTGCCCTCCCTCGGCCGCATCCACGATGACCAGCCGTGAATTCTTCGCCGGGTCGGCGTTGGCCAGCGGCACGAAGGCGCTGAATTCCTGCGTGGTGTTGGACATGCCCACCGACATCAGGACGATCTTTCCCGTGGCGGTGTCGGGGAAACCCTGAGCGTCGAGGAGCATCACGCGGCCGACTCGGTCCAGGGCCTGATCGTGGGAGGCGGGGCGCACATTCGTGCCTCCCGGATAGAAGCCCCCCTCGAACCCCTGGTAGGTTCCGGAGCCCAGATCATTGAGCGGGAGAAAGCCCACGGAGGTCCCGGTGCAGTTGGAGGCGGGAAGCGATCCGTGAGTAAGAATGAGAACCGTCAGGGCGAGGGTTCTCTTGCAGCCTGCTGATGAGAAGAAGCGCCGCCTGCTCTGCGGGGCGACCGGGAGAAACGAGCTAGGGATGGCAGGAAGGCGCCTCGCCATCGAACCCTCTCGAAGATCAAGGTATTAATGGCGTTACATATACCCCCATGCCCCCCGATGGGCAAGGAATTTCGCCCGGCTCATGCACCCGGGTCGCCTCGAGGCGCCGGACCTCAGCAGAAAGAGGCAGCCGGCGGGCATGGCGACCACTTTCTTTTCGAAGAACCGGGGTCCCGAGGGACTATGCCTCGGGGACCCCGGAACCGAGGCGTTCAGTATTCAATCATCCGCAGGGGCTGGGTCGAGGGATCCTGACCGAAGCCCTCCTTGTTGTGGTAGTACTGCGTCCCGTACAGGACGACCTTCCCCGACTTCGTCACGTAGACTCCGGCTCCCGCTCCGAATTTCCCGTACTCGTCGCTCTCGAAAAAGCCGCCGGAGTGCTCATCGAGGACGAAGTTTGCGATCAACGTGAGGGTCGGGAGGGGCATCGTACTCTCCAGCACCTCGTAGACGTGCACCCGGTTCTGGCCGAAGACTCCCTGGAAGCCGTCCTGGAAGGTCCCGAACAGGTAGAGCTTCCCGTCGCACTGGCGGACGAAGTTGACGTTGTTGTAGCGGGCGATGTCCTGCCCGTTGACCGACCAGAGCCGTCCGAGGTAGGTGAAGGACTGCGGGTCGAGGATGTTGTCGGTGCTGGACCGATAGAAGCGCAATGACCCCGCCGGGCCGCGATCCCCCTCCACCACGATCAGGAAGCTGCCGTTGCTCTTCACGACGGAAACCGCGCCGCTGGCCAGGTTGTACTTCCTTCCGTTCACGTCGATCAGGCAGCCCGCGGACGTGTATTGAGTCCAGACGCCTGCCGCCACCATCTCGTCATTCTTCGGCGTGATCATCTCCATCACGGTGGGCAGCTTCCACATCGGCTGGAAGCCTACGGCCGGTGGCGTGCGCAGGTCGAAAAACGCGATCTGTCCATGGCACTCGTCGTCCCGCTGCAATGGGACGGCGGCGAACTTGCCGAAGACACTGAACCCTCCCGCGTGCTTGTAGTTGGACGGGGAGATGTTGTACATCCCCGGCAGGGTCATGATGTCGGCGGAATCGGGTCCGTTCGCGATCCCTCCCCAGCGCTCGTAGCCGGATTTGGTGGGGAACCTCGCGGCGAACAGGTGCCCGTTGATCTTCCCATCGCCGGTGAGCAGCACGTACGGCTGCCCGCCGTTCAGCCGCTGCACTCCCTGGATATGGTTGCCGAATTCGGGGAGATCAAGGCCGTCGTACTGCAGGGGCGGGAAGCCTCCAGGTTTCACGAACAGTTTCTGTCCCTGCGGATTGCCCTGGCCTCCCGGCAGTCCGTAGAGCTGCTGCGGAACGAGGTTCGTCGGCGTGGTGAGATTCCCCGCGGCGTCCACGCATGTCCCCGCCGTCCAGTTCGAGTTGTCCCACTCGACCTTGCACTCGTCGCACTTGAAGCGCTGGCCACAGCCGTTGTCGACGGTCGAGCCGCAGGCGCCATTGCAGTAAACCTTCCTGGGCGAGCAACAGGCGCCGTTCGGGTCGCAGACCTGCCCCTGCCCGCAGGTCACGCCGCCGCAGATCACCGGCGCCTTCACCTGGATCTGCCGGGGCGGCGTGAACTCCTGCAGCCAGGCGACTCCCTCATCCACGATCCCCCACTGGTAGTTGTAGGTGCCGGCCGTCGCCGGGGCGCGCACCGTGAAGCGGATGGTGACTTCGCCCCCCGCCGCGACGCTCGCCGGGAGCAGCACGCGGCCGGAGCCCCAGACGTTGTTGTCCTGCGGCCACTGCGAGCCCAGCTTGATGCCGGTCGAGGCGCCGGTCGAGGTGGCTGCGGTCCAGGCCGACCCGCTGCAGTTCTGATAGGTGACGTTGACGCTCACCTGCTGACCCGGGGTCATGATGGCCGGAGGCGGAGTCTCGGAGATGAACATGGCCGGCGCCGTGGCGCTGTCGCAGCTGCTGGTCTGGAGATGGACGTAGACTCCCGCGGCGCCGCGGATCGCCAGGTCCTTCCGAACGTCGCCGTTGAAGTCGACCCAGCGCATCGTGGCGTAGTACTGCGGCAATCCCCACCCCGCGGCGTCCGACGGTGCCGGGTTCACGTCCATGACGAAGGGAGGCAGGAATCCCTGCCCCGTCGCGATGGCGCAGGTGATGCCGGCGGAGTCGCGGGCGCAGACATCCGCCTTCCAGTCGCCGTCGATGTCCGCGAACGCGATCGTCGAGTAGTATTTCGGGTCGTGCCAGCCGTTGGGATCGCCCCAGGCCGGCCCGTCGATTCCAGGGGTGGTGAACGCCGTGCCGTTGAACAGGAAACAGCCGATGTTCAGGTAGGAGCGGGCGCAGAGGTCGGCCTTGCCGTCCCCGCTCACGTCGGCGTAGCGGATCGTGGAGCTGTGCTTGTCGGCGCCCCAGCCGTTATTGTCGCTCCAGGCCGGGCCGACGATGGCGGCGCCCCAGCCGGAGGTCGTCTTGAGCCAGCAGCGCACTCCGGTCGCCGACGGGTTCGACCCGGTCGCGCCGCCGCCACCTCCCCGGCCGCACACATCCGCCATACGGTCGCCGTTCAGATCGGGAAACTGTATGGTGGACCAGTACCTCTTCGTGACGTCGTCCCATGAGCTGTTGACGAACTCGCTCGGCCCCGGTTTGTAGGTGGTCGAGAAGGCGCTCGTCGCGAACTCCAGGCAGTAGATACCGCCTGAGCCGCGGTAGCAGCAATCGGCCTTGCCGTCGCCGTTCACGTCGGGAAACTGGATCGTCGAGTAGTAGCGCTCCTGGATCCAGCCGCCGGCGTCCGGCAGCCCGGGGCCGCGGATCACGGTGGACGAGAAGCCGCTGCCCGTGGAGAGGTGACAGACCACCCCGTTCATGTCCCGGCCGCAGACATCGGCTTTCCCGTCGCCGTTCAGGTCCGGGAACTTGACGGTGCGATAGCGGTAGGGCTGGTTCCATCCGGCCGCGTCGGACCAGGCCGGCCCATTGATCAGGGAGCCGGTGGCGAAGTTCCCCGCTCCATCCCCGAGGGCGCAGAAGATCCCGCTCGGCCCGCGGGCGCACAGGTCCGGATTGCCGTCCCCGTTCATGTCGGGGTAGGCGATGGACGTGTAGTAGATCTCGCTGCCCCAGCCGGCGGCGTCCGAAAGGAAGTTGGTGGCGATTCCCGGCTTGAAGGTCGTCTGGGCAGCTCCGAACAAGAGCACAGCGGAGGCTGTGAACATTACGGCGAGAGCGTACGATCGGGCCCGCGAACCAAGCATAAACCCCTCCCATATTTTGTCGCGTCACGACTACTGAAATATGTAACGGACAAAAATGAGCCGTCCTGAATTGGTCCACTGAAATCATGTGAGGGGAGCCCGACCCTATAAAATGGACCACTACAGCCTCGGTCGAATTAGGTTACGATGCTGTGACCCTTTCTCTTCAAGGCGCTTAACGGCCGCTCTGCCATTCTATTTGTGAACCTGACGGTCGATTCGGGCGGTGTAATGACATGTCGCTGACGGCCACCATCCACACTTTCGACATCGAGCTGGCCGATGTCGACCGTCACGTATACGAGACGATCGCGCTGCGCGTCGCGCGACATCCCTCGGAGAGCGAGGAGTATCTCGTCACGCGGCTGCTGGCGTACTGTCTGGAGTATACGGAAGGCATTGCATTCTCGAGTGGGATTTCCGATCCCGACGAGCCGACGATTGCAGTGCGCGATCTCACGGGTGGGATTCGCGTCTGGATCGAGATCGGCGTTCCGAATGCGGTGCGCGTGCACAAAGCGGGCAAGGTGGCCTCGCGTGTGGCGGTATACACGCATCGTGACCCCGACCAGCTGTTGCGGCAGTGGGCTGGCGAACGGATTCACCGCGTGGAGGCGCTCGAGCTCTACAGCATCGATCGCGCGCTCGTAGCGGCGCTCGTGGCCCGGCTCGATCGCCGAATGGCCATCGCGCTGTCGAGAACCGACGGCCACCTGTACGTGACGATCGGCGACGTGGTACTCGAGGGCGATGTCGCGCGGATATCGGTGCCCTGAGGCACCTCAGGCAAACAAAGTGCCGAGGGGTTAGCCTTACCTTACGCCTTAATGTAAACTGCCTTGTCCTCGGCGTATCGTTCGCTGTGGGCATGAGACGAAAGACATGTGGATCGAATTCACGAGAACCTGAATCAGCCAACGGCCTGAGGGACTCAGGCCCTGCCGCCGGCTGCCCCGCCGCAGACGCTGACCGCCCGCTCCGAGCAAGCGCCTGCGGTGAAGGCGCTCGGCTTGTGGAGCGGAATCGATGGTCAAGCTCGAGCCCGAGATTCAGAAGAAGATCGATGCGATCGCGACGCGTGTCGTCGCCGTCAACGCGGAGGAGGTCGACCGTGACGGCGCGTTCCCGCAGGCCGCCATGGATGCGCTCGCGGGGGCCGGCTTCTACGGCTTGATCAGCGCGCGCGAGGTCGGGGGGTTGGGCTGCTCCCAGGGCGCCGCGGCAGCTGTGGTCGAACGCGTGGCCCAGGAGTGCGGATCCACCGCGATGGTCCTCGCCATGCATTACGCCGGGGCCGCGGTGATCGAGAAGTACGGCCCGGAGCCGGTACGCCGCGACATCGCGGCGGGCAAGCACCTGAGCACGCTTGCGTTTTCCGAGGCCGGCTCGCGCAGCCACTTCTGGGCGCCGACGAGCACGGCGAAGCCGTCCGGCGGGCGTGTCGTGCTCGACGCGGAGAAGAGCTGGGTCACCTCGGCCGGACATGCGACGGCCTACGTCTGGTCGAGCCGGCCGGTCAAGGCCGAAGGGGCGAGCACGATCTGGCTCGTCCCGACGGATGCCGCGGGGCTCGCGATGCCGCGCCCGTACAACGGGCTGGGGCTGCGCGGGAACGACTCGCGCCCGGTGACGGCAAGGCAGGTCACGATCGCGGAGGCGCAGCGTCTCGGAGACGATGGCGCGGGGTTCGCGATCATGATGGAGACGGTCCTCCCGTGCTTCAACCTGATGAACGCCGCGTTTTCCGTGGGGTTGATGGAGGCGGGTACGACGCGCACGGCGGCACACGCCGCGGTAAGCCGGTATGCACACGTGGACATGTCGCTCGCGGACCTGCCAACGGTCCGTGCGTACATCGCACGCATGCGCGTGCGAACCGACATGGCCCGGACGCTCTGGCTCGACTCAATCGAGGCGGTCGAGACCGGGCGGCAGGACGCGATGATGCGCGTCCTCGAGTGCAAAGCGGCGGCGGGCGAGACCGCGCTCGAGGTGCTCGCGGCCGCGATGCGCGTATGCGGAGGCGCCGCGTTCCGCAAGGACGTCGGCGTCGAGCGGTACTTTCGCGACGCGCAGGCGGCCAACGTCATGGCGCCGACCACCGACCAGCTGTACGACTTCATTGGCAAGGCCGCCTGCGGACTTCCGCTTTTCTAGCGGCGGCGGGAGAAGGTATGGACACGTTGATCCTGGGTGCGGTCGCCTACGACCCGAAGGTCGTGACGATCTGGGAAGGGTTCAAGCAGCATTTCATCGAGCGCGGGCTTCCGTTCGATTTCGTCCTGTACTCGAACTATGAGCGACAGGTCGAGGGGCAGCTCGCGGGCGAGGTCCATGTCGCGTGGAACTCGCCGCTTGCGTGGATCGAGGCAGAACGGGCCGCACGAGCGCGAGGGCGCAAGGCCGCCGCTCTCGCGATGCGCGACACCGATCGCGACCTGACGTCGGTTGTGGTCGTTCGGGCCGATGCGCCGATCCGGACGCTTTCTGACCTGGCGGGAAAGACCGTCGCCGTCGGAGCGTCGGACTCGCCGCAGGCAACGCTTATCCCGCTTCTCGCGATCGCCGAAGCCGGGCTGAAGCCGGACGCGGATTTCAAGGTTTTGGGCCACGACCTTCTCGTCGGCAAGCATGGCGATCACATCGGCGGCGAGCGCGAAGCGGCCCGGGCCCTGATCTCCGGCGAGGCGGACGCCGCCTGCATGATCGACGGCAACCACCTCGCCTTCACCCGCGAAGGGACGCTGCCGGCCGGATCGACGCGGATTCTCGCGCAGACAGCGCCCTACGATCACTGCAACTTCACTGCGCTGGACGGCGTCCCCGCGCGGCCGCTCGCCCGGTTCACCGAGCTGCTCCTCGCCATGTCGTACGACGACCCTTCCGTTCGCGCGCTGCTCGACATGGAGGGGTTGAAGCAGTGGTTGCCGGGACGCGTGGACGGTTACGCGCAGCTGAACCGCGCGGTCGACGCGTTCGGCACCCTCGATGCCTGGCTCAGGCGCCAGAGGCGGGAGTGAGCTGATGAGCGATATCTCGAGAATCGATCTGGGTGCCCTGGGTCTCGACCGGGGAGCGCACCTTCTAATGAAGCGCGCGTTGCGGCAGATCCCCGTTGGTGCGCCGCTCCAGGTGTTCGGGTCGCATGAGGAGCTTGAGATTCATCTGCGCGCTTGGTGCCGGGCGCAGGGACACTCGATCGAGCTGTTTCCTGACGGCCGGGGGCTCGGACCGGTCGCGCGCATCGTGCGGGGTTCGGCCGAAACCGGACGCTGGAGGGGAGCCGAGGCCGCGGGTGCTCCCGATAGCACGCTGCCGGGTGGCGTGGTCGACAAGCCGCCGGCGCGCTGGGGACTCGCGGCGCGCGGCGCAAAGGTCGAGGCCGGCAGCCCCGCCTTCGATTTCCCGTTGGCCGACAAGGACGTCGTCTGGGCGGACGAGGCGGCGGCCCTTTACGCGCAGGCCGCGGCGGCGCAGTGGGATCCCGCCACGGCGGTCGATTGGAGTGCGCCGATCACGCACCCGCCCGAGATCGAAGACGCCGTCGTTCAGGTGATGACCTTTCTCGTCGAGAACGAGACCGCGGCGCTGATCGTGCCCGCAAGCTTCCTCGCGAAGATCCATCCCCACTTCCGCGAGGTGTTGCAGCTGCTCGCGATCCAGGCGGCCGACGAGGCGCGCCACATCGAGTGCTTCACCCGCCGCGCCCTGCTCGTGCGCAAGGACATGGGCCTGTCGACGATCGGCGGCCAGGAATCGTTGAAGACGCTCCTCGAGGAGCCCGATTTCGCGCTGGCGTTCTTCCTGCTCTCGGTCCTCGGCGAGGGATCGTTCCTGACGCTGCTGTGGTTTCTGCACGAAAACGCCTCCGACCCGGTCACGCGTCAGGTGTGCTGCCTGGCGGCGCAGGACGAGGCGCGCCACGTGGCGTTCGGCCTGGCGCACCTGCGCCGTCACATGGGACTCGACCAGGGCCTGCGCCCACGCCTCGCCGCCGCAGTCGAGCGCCGTCACGACGCGCTGCGGAATACCGACGGGCTGAACGAGGAGGTCTTCGACGCGCTGGTGCTCCTCGCGGCGGGATCGTGGGAGCTTGACGACCTCGGGACGGGGCACGACCGGGTCGTCGCGCTTCGGGAGGACATGGACCGCGGGCGCCGCCAGCGCCTCGAGAAGCTGGGCTTCCCAGCCGACGAAGCCAAGGCGCTTTCGGCGCTACGCACGCGTAACTTCATGTAGATGGCTCTCTCCTGTCGTTATCCACTCTCAATTTATTCTCTGCTGTTAGTATTGATTCTATTTGCCTCCTGCAACGGACAAGTCAAAACAAACTTGCCGGCAGGCAGCTCAAGGGAACCCAGAGCAATCACTGCCGGACAAGCGAAAATCATCAAGACCCATGTCGCAGCCGAAAATACTTCAGCAGCTTGGAATGTTCATTGTGGGCTGCAGGATAAAGCTGGCAATCTTTGGTTCGGCACGACGGGGGAAGGAGTCTATCGCTACGATGGGAAGTCCTTTACCCAATTCACCACGAAAGATGGTCTGAGCAGTAATACCGTTTGGTCCATTCTAGAAGATAAAGCCGGGAACATTTGGTTGGGTACGGGAGACGGCATCTGTCGTTACGATCCTTTGGCTGCGCCAGGGGGTTCTGAAGTTTTTACCCGCATTCCAATCACCGTGACCGATGGCAGCAATTTCGATCCGCATGATCCACTAAAGAATGACCCATTCACAGAGAATCCTGTATGGAGCATGCTGCAGGATGAAAGGGGATACATCTGGTTCGGAACACGTGAGGGTGCCTATCGCTACGATGGAAGATCCTTTACCTATTTGTTACATGCTGACGGTGTTATAAATAACAGTGGTGTTCATCTTAAGAGCATACAAGCTATCTTAGAAGATAAGAGCGGAAACATCTGGTTCGGATCTGGGCTGGGTGAGGGGGAGGGCGTGTGTCGTTTCGATGGAAAATCCATAACTAGTTTTAAGCCGGATGGCGCTGCCTGGGTGAAGCCCCTCTTGGAAGATAAAGCAGGGAACATCTGGTTCGGCTCCAACATCCATACCGTGAGCCGTTTTGATGGAAAGATTTTTACCAGTTTTGCGGAGAAAGAAATCCTTGATCGTGTCTATTCCATGACGGAAGACAAAGCGGGACATCTGTGGTTCGCCTCCGAGAACGGGCTGTGGCGTTTCGATGGACGAGCCTTTACGAGGTTTACAACGAAAGATGGCTTGAGTAGTAATTCGGTGTTTTGTATCGTAGAAGACAGAGCCGGAAACATTTGGGCGGGCACCAGAAAAACAGGCTTGTGCCGTTACGATGGAAAAACCTTCACCAATTTCTCGGATTAGAAGAAGTTTGTCCGCTCTTCACTTGGCGATCCGAAGCGCGTTGATGCCCTTGGTCAACGAGTACGATGCTCCCACCGCGCCCACCATGCACGTCTGTCGTGTCATCCCCGCCAGGTCGCGGATGCGGTAGACCGCCTCGATGCCGGTGCAGTGTGCGCCGACAAGCTGCTGCAAGCCAAACGTCTTGAATTGATCGGCGGTCCATTTCAACTGGTCCGCGCTGGCACCGAACAGGTGAAGCCCGCCGACGATGGCCTTCACAGGTCCAGGGTCGATCGCCTTGCGCGTGTACGTGAGCGTGTTGATCACGCCCGCATGTCCGCAGCCGAAGAGGTACACCAGCCCCTGATTCGTCTGGAACACGAGCGTCATGTCTTCCGGAACGGTGTCCTCGAGGTCGCCGGTGTCGCTGCGGACTTTGCCAAGGTTGCTCCAGTTGCGCTCGGGATGTACCCGCGGAACGGGCCCGGTCAGCCAGACTCCGGGGAGGATCTCGGTGGGTTTGGTGATGTCGGCGACGGTGCCGCCCGTCGCTTCGAAGTCGCGTTTGATCCGCGACATCCGTTCGTCCACCTGTCCATTGGCGCCGATGCGCGGCCAGAAGATCCCGTGACCGGTGTAGACCGTGCTCAGTGCCTTGGGTGAGGTGGGGGCATATTGCCGTCGCAAGGTTATCAACCCGGCCGTGTGATCTTCGTGGTTGTGGCTGAGAATCACGGTGTCAGCGTTGGCGAGGTCCTCCTTGAGGATCTTCAGGTTGCGCTGGACCGTGTCCTCGTGAGCGCCGGTGTCGAAGAGGATCTTCCTGCCATCTACCTCGACGAGTGCGGCGAATCCCCACTCACCGAATCCCTCGTCGGCGAGCATGGTGGAGAGGATCTTGATGTCGAGCGTGGCGACGCGATGACCGCTTGCGGGTGGCTGCGCCGCGGCCAGGCCTGGACCGGCCCACGCCAGACACAGCATCGCTCCCGCCACGGCGAGACCTAACGATCGCTGACGCATGAGATCTGCTCCTTGCAGGCGCCGGATGAGACAGGGCGCGAAAAAGACAGAATACCCTACACGCGGGCCAACGCCGGCGTCAAGCGATTCGCAATGACCGGCTGCAGCGCATCGAGAGCATCCATGTTATCGGAGGCGAGCAAGCCGACGTCGGCCATGGCAGGCCGGCCAACTATCTGGTACAGGAGAGCTTACAAATTTATTGAAGTTTTCAGGCGGTATATTGTCGAAGAAGTATCAGATGACTATGCTGGTGCCCTGGAGCCTGCCCGATCTTTTGGGGGGGAACGTCGATGGGGAAGCAGAGCTCGTGTCTTTCAAGGTATGCACGGGCGCTTTCGCTGTCGGTCGTGCTCCTGGCCGCAGCGCCTGCCGGCGGGACCGAACCTCTGACCCGAGACGTCTCCGCGGTGGCCTTCTCGCCCGACGGCGCGCTGATGGCCACCGCGGGCGCTGAAGGAACCATCCGGTTCTGGGAAATCTCGTCGAGGCGCCTCCTGCGTTCGTGGGAGGGGAAAGCGGAGCGCGTGCTCTCCCTGTCGTTCTCGCCCGACGCGACGTTTCTCGCCAGCGGATGGGCTGACGGGATGCTCATCGTCAAGCAGGTCAAGACGGCCGAAGTCCAGTTTCAACGATCGTTTCCGGCGAAGGTCCAGGCTGTCCGGTACTCGCCCGACGGCTCGGCCCTCGCCATCGCCCTGAGCGACACCTGGGTAGGGACCTGCGACGCACGGACCGGGGCAATCCGCTTCGGGAGAAGGCTCAGGGACATTCTCGCACTCTACCTCTACCCGATGGTCCTCAGGTACTTTCCCGACGGCAAGAGCTTCGCCACCATCGGCGGACCCAGTGGGCAGATTCAAACGATAGGCGCGGCGTCGGGTGAGAAGCTCGGCCGCTTCAAAGGAGCGTGGCCGGTCTCGACCTTCGACATCTCCCCCGACGGTTCGCGGGTCGCCGGCGTCCGTCAGCTTAAAAGCGAGGTCGGCGGGAAGAAAGTCCATGAGATGCGGGAGATCATGTTCTGGGATGCCGCTTCTCGGAAGTTTGCGAATTCGATCGAGAACCCCGTGCCAGTCTCCGGCGTCGCCTTCTCTCCCGATGGCACGCTTCTCGCCGCGGGAGGCGCTGAAGGCACGGTCACCCTCTGGGATCTGAAAACCGGGCGCCCTCGCACCGTCAGGATGGTGAGCAGCACGCCGGTCCCCGGCGAGTTCGAGCATCCGGTGAGCCTCTCCACCCTCGCCTTCTCGCCCGACGGGAAGCTCCTCGCGGGAGGCGGGTCAGACGGAAGGATCGACCTCCTCGATCTGGGATCGGGCAACGTGGCAGCCCTTGACGAAGGGTCACCCAACCCCAACAAGGTGCGGATCGCCTCGGTCTGCGTCGTAAGCCCACACCCCACGAACAAGGGTTCCTGGGCAGAGCAGGTGAAAGTGGAATCCGGCGCCTGCCCGGTCATCGACGGGGGATACCAGAACGCCAGCGAAACGTTCACGAAGGCCAAGCACGACACCTACGAGTGCACCACGGTCAGCCTTGCTCACCTGCTGAACAGCTGGGATGACCCCGGGTTGCATCAGGCTGACAAACGCCTTGGGCTGACTTCTCCTGACCCTGCCAAGGACCCATACCAGAAAGTCAGCTTGCGGCTCCTGGACGGCAAGCTGCACGTGGAGGCATCGCTCGCCGACGGCAGCACCAGGGCATTCGATCTGCCAACACGCCAGCGATGCCGCGACTCGACCTTGCTCCTGGAGGCAGACTGGTACACCGAAGAGATTGTGATCTCTCGCCGCACCCGCGCCTTGGGCCGGGCCGAGGATGGTTCTCTACTCGTGCGTGACAGCGAGGGGGGGGGTGGCGATCATCTTGCTGCCCATTCCGGTGTTCAGTTTTGCAGAATGGACAAGATTTCCTCCAGTCGCGCCGGTGGCGACGCGACCGTCAGGGCCCACACCTTAGCAGGGAGAAAAGCGGTACACCACTCATGAAACACCCGAGTTCCATTCTCGTTCTCGTGGGCTTCTCGCTTCTGGCAGGTGCCACGATCCATGGTTCCATGAAGTTCGTCACCCATGGCCCAGAGATCCTGGATGATGACGCCGGGTACATGGAGCTGCTACCCGAAGCGGAGTTCCGGCAGGAGACAAGCAAGTACGCTGGAGAGGCAGGATTCATCCCCCTGAAGACTCCTACGGGCCTCTCGCCGCGCGCCCTCTTCGATTTGCTTATGGTGTCTAATTACACCGTGGCCCTGGCTGTGGACGGCACACCCGAAGAGGGGTATCGCGTGGTGGCCGATCTCAACGCAGACGGTGACCTCCGGAACGACGTATCGTGGCCCATGGAGAGGCGAAGGGTGCAAGTGTGGGACTTCACGGGGGAACGGAAGATTAAGGACGCCTGGGTTGCGGAGGTGGATTCCGCCGCCGGAGGAAAGTTGGGTGGTGAAGGAAGCTTTGGACGTATCCAGTTTCGTGTGACTTTCACGGGGGACACGGTCCATTTCCCAGGAGATCCTCGGCCGCGCCCGCAGGCGCTCCTCGCCCAGTCCACTCTCCGGAAGGGAAGTGTAAGCGGTCTCGGCCGAGAGGTGGCCTTTGCGGTCCTGGGGGTTGGCGGGATCTACGATGACGACTTCAACGCGGTGTTGTTTGACCTCAACGGCGACGGCAAATTGGATCCCGGGGTGGCGGCCCGGGCCTCGGCGGAATATTTCTGGGTCTGGGAGCGGAAGGTCAAGGTCAATGGGAAGAGCTACGAGTTTCTCGTGGATCACTATGGACGGGACCTGACGCTCAAGCCTCTCGAGGAGAGGCTCCCTGACCGACCGAGCCTCGAGGTCGGACAGCCGGCACCAGATTTCTCCTTCGTGGACTTCGAAGGGAAGAAACGCCGGCTCAGCGACTATCGCGGCAAGGTGGTGCTCCTCGACTTCTGGGGCACCTGGTGCGCGGGATGCGTCGCCCACGCGAAGGTTCTGGCGGATGGCTACCAGAGGCTCCACAAGAAGGGATTCGAAATCCTGGGCGTGCATGGCGGCGGGAAGCGGGAAGATGTCCGGAAGTTTGTCACCGAGCACGGAATGACCTGGCCACAGACCATAGAGACGGGTGAAATGCCTGAGGGTCGACCCTTGCAGACTCTTTACCGCTTTTTCGGTGCTCCCAACTATTTCCTGGTGGATCGTGATGGCACTCTCATCACCAACGACGTGCGCAAACCTGCCCTCCTGATTGAGGAGGCGGAAAGGCGGCTGAGGGTTCGGGAGTAGAGAAGCTCAATCATCCGGTTTCCACTCGGTGGAGCGGCCCTTCGTCCAACAAGATGACCCGGAGCTGGATGACCGTCTAGGAATCCTGGCTCGGAAGCAGTAACCGGGTTCAGATCTCTAGTCGAGCCGCAGCAAGCGCGCAGGGTCCAACCTCATCGCGGAAAGCGCCGGCAGCAACGACGCCGCGCCCGCCGCCGCCGCGAGGACCACGACAGCGCTCCCGAAGCTCTTCGGGTCGGTGGGAGCCACGCCAATCAGGAGGCTCCCGACGAGCCGCGCGCCCAAATACGCCGCGGCGAGCCCCAATCCCACACCTGCCAGGGCCGGCATGAAGGTCTGGAGCATGACCCGGGACAGAATGTTCGCGGGCGTCGCGCCAAGCGCCACACGAATCCCGATCTCACGTCGCCGCTGCGTCACGAAGACCCTCGTAACGCCGTAGGTGCCAACCGCGGCGAGAGCCAACGCCATGGCGCCGAACAGCACCAGCAGCGCGGCGCCGGTCCGCGGCACCCACATCGCCTGCGTCATCACATCGGACATCGTGCGCGCATTGATCAACGGCAGGTTAGGATCGGCTGCCTGGATCTCCCTCTGGATCGCGTCGAGCATGAGCCGCGGATCGGACGCCGTCTGGACGTGCAGCGTGAGCTTTTTCAGGCCAGGCGACTGGTCGTAATAAATGTAGAAATAGGGACGCCCGCTCTCGCCGAGCGTATCGTATTGCGCGTCGGTTACGACTCCCACGACGACGTAGGGCTCCCGGATCCCGAGCACCTGGAAGCGCTGCCCCAGGGGATCGCGCCGTGGCCACAAGCGCTTCGCCATCGTCTGATTGACGATGGCCCAGCCGAATTCGGACACTTCGGCGGCATCGGATTCCTGGAAAATGCGTCCAGCAACCAGCGAGATGCCCATCGTGCGGAAATAGTCCAGGCCCACGGCTCCCGCCTCGATGCTGAGGGCTTCCGCGTCCTCCTGACCGGCAAGCTTGATCTTCCCAGCCAGGCCGGCGCCGTCGAGCAGCACGTGGCTCGCGACCGCTGACGAGACGACCCCCGGAACCGCCTGTGTGCGTTCGATCACGCGGCGCACGAACTCCGGTCCTTTCACGTTGTCGTAGCCCAACATACCGAGATCGAAGCTGACGATCGCCACCCGGTCCGGATTGAAACCGGGTTGGATTTCCTGAGCGCGCTGCAGACTGCGCACGAAGAGACCAGCGAGGATCAGCGCGACGGTGGCGAGCGTGGACTGCGCGACAAGCAGCGCCAGGCTGAAGTCGGAACGGGCATAGCGTTGCAGCGCGAGCTCTCCACTTTTAAGGCCGTCGACAACGTTGACCCGCGACGCCTGGAGGGCGGGCACGAGCCCGAACATCGGGCCGATGGCAAATGCCACGGCGCCGGTGAACAGCAACGTGGTCCAATCAATCGACGCCTGGAAGGAGGCCGGTACGAACGCCGGCCGAAGTGCCGACAGCAATCGCAAGGCGCCCCACGCGACGCCGAGACCGACCAGCGCACCGGCGGACGACAACATGAGGCTCTCGACCAGGAGTTGTTGCACGAGCTGCCGCCGCGACGCACCAATCGCCAGCCGCACGGCCACTTCCCGCCGCCGGGACGCTGAGCGCGCGAGCAGCAGATTCGCCACGTTCGCACATGCGATCAGCAGCACGAGACCGACGACGACCGCCAGAAGTCCTCCGGCGCGGACCCATGCCTCCCGCTGCGCGGGGTTCATCCGCGCCTGCGAGAACGGACGCGTGGCAAAGCTCAAACCCTTGTTGTCCTGGGGAAACGTCTGTACCAGCCTGGAGGCTTCGGCATGGAGCGTCGAATGGACCTTCGGCAGCCCGACGGCCGGCGTCGTTCGCGCCACGACGTCGAGCACCCCGATCGCGCGATTTCGGAAGTAGAAGCGGTGCACACCGGTCAGGACCGCCTGGTTCAAGGACGGCACCCACACATCGACCGCACGCATCAGGTCGAGGCCGACGAACCCGGGCGGGGCTACCCCGACGATCCTGAACGGACGCGCGTTGAGGTGAATGGTCTGATCCACGACATCCGCCCGGCTCCCGAACCGCCGCTTCCACAGTGAATCGCTGATCACGACGTCCGGATGCTCGTCGGCGACCTTGTCCTCCGCCACCGTGAACGAGAACACGCGGCCGAGCGCGGCCTGCACGCCCAGGAGCTCGAAATAATTCCCTGAAACGATTTCGGCCGGCACCTGCTCCGGTTGGCCGCCGGCGGTGGACAGGCCGACGGGAATGGCGGCGTACGCGGCCAGGCCGAAGGGCACCGCGTCTCGCAGATCCTCGTAGTTCTTGAACGAGGTCTGATGCCAGCCAGGATTCACGGCGCTCGTGCTGTAGAGCGCGACGAGTGTGCGTGGGTCGCTCACGGGAGCGGACTTGAGGAGCAGCGCGTTCATCACGCTGAACACGGCCGTGTTCGCGCCCATCCCAAGCGCCAGCGAGAGAACGGCGGCGCCTGTCAACAGCGGATGCGCGAGCCAAATCCGCCAGGCGTACCGGACGTCTCGGCTGAAAAGCCGCTCAACCGATGGCCACTGCCAGACTTCGTAGCTGTCTTCCTCAATCATAGTAACGTTCCCAAACTCGCGGCGAGCGGTTACGACAGCCTCTTCTCTGGGCATCCCGCCCGCAACCAGTTCCTCTGTCTTTTCATGAAGATGTTCCTTGATCTCCTCCGAGAGATCACCATAGAAGCGGCGGCGCACAAATAGTTGCTTCAGCCAATTCATGATTCACTCGGCGTCAAGACACGCGTGATTCCCTCGAGCATCCTTTCAAAACGCGACACCTCATTCTCCAAATGCTTCGCTCCGGCTGATGTCAACTTATAAATCCGAACGCGACGATTTGTGGAGGAGATGCGCCACTCGGCTTTAACCAACTCCGCCTTGAGAAGGCGCTGGAGGGCTGGATAGAGCGAGCCCTCTTCAATCTGGAGCAGATCGTCGGACGTTCGTCGAATTTGCTGTGCGAGCGCATACCCATGCAGGGGCTGTCGCTGAAGCGTTCGAAGAATCATCATCTCCAAAGCGCCGGGGAAGAGGTCTCGTTGCTCACGTTTTTTCATGGATGGAAGCTGTTCTCCTGACTGCAACTCAGACTATGTTGGCCTAGGCCTAGAGCAACATAGTATGAGATCGCTCTATCGAAGTCAAGAGACCGGGGCGGCGCCCTCGGAATCAGAACGAGCCTAAACTCGGTAGGGACGGCGCGAGGGGGAATCTCAGAGGAGTCCAGGGATCTTAAAGGAATACAGCGAAATCGAGCTGCGTGTGAAGCAATATGTCTTTTCAGGAGACGGGAGTCACCACGGGCCTCAAGACGAAAGTGCCGAACCCAGTATCGCTGACCTGTACCGACGCCGCAGCATCGAACTCGAGAGTCAGATTGGTGTCGGCGCTCACGGTCACCCGGAATCGGATGGGAATATCCACGTTGCTCGATTCAATACTGAGGGGCTGATGGGTGCCATTCTTGTAGACCAGGGTCGCGGCAGAGACCTCCAATCGAATCCGGCCGTAGCTTCCAGTAGGCACCTCGCCGGACCCTAGTAGTGCGCTTTCACCCGCCGTCAAGGTCAAAAGATCGAAGGTTGCCGGGTGATCCATCAGCGAAATCGCCCCTGTCTCCGTCGCCATCCCGATTGGGTTGAAGGTCTCCTCAGGGTAGAGGGTTACGCCCGTAAGGGTGACGTTCATGCTCTGGACGGTGAATCGGTCGAGGGGGGCGGCGATCATCCGAACATTGACCATCCCCACTCCTGTGCCAGTCTGAGAGGAACCACTCTGATCACAGGCCAGGATGAAGAATGCAGCGGCAAGGGCCAAGGCGAGAGAGCCAAGACGACGAGGGGACACGGGAAACCCTCCTGAAGGGCACACCGCTCTGAACTGACTGCGTGAAGAAATTCTAGCACAGGGGGGCAGCCAAAAACCGCTACCGGTGAGGATTTCAAGTCATCCTCATAGGCGAGCCTGCTCACAGGACCCGCAGGTCCAGAACGTGGCGCTCGTTGATGTCGCAGCCGGTCGGGCCTTCAAAAACGTGGAGGTGGCTCCATCTCCCCCCGCTGTCCGTCGTGGTGAGGAGCCCGACAGGCGGTGGAGGTTCTCCTGGCGCACCCGGCGCCCAGTGGACGATCAAGCCATACCCGGCGCCCGCGGGAGTGAAGGTCAGGTGGCGGATCAGGGCCACCCGTTTCCGGTCGTATCCTTCCGGCCATTCGATGTGAAGGGGGGATTTCTTCCAGGTGTTCCCGCCGTCGAGGCTTTCCAGGTAGTAGTCGCCGAACAACGCAAGCAGGCGGCCGGCGGGGTCCCAGTTCAGGTAGGGGTTGGTGTAGCTCATGCGATGATAGCGCCACGATTCGCCGCGATCCTTCGAGCAGATGAGATGGGACTTGGCCCCATCGTAAATCCAGGGATCTTCCCAGGCCAGGAACACAAGGTCCGGGGACGGCAGGATCAGGGAGCCAAACTGTTCGGCCGGCCAGGATGCCCGGCGAAAGAAAGGGAGACGCGGCTTGGCTTCCCGCTTGACCCAGTGCCGACCCCCGTCGCTCGTGACGAAGATGTCCGCCACGTCCGTCGTGGCGTCCACGGGCTCGCGGCCGACGGCTGCGCCGAAGCCCGAGGGGAGGAGCGTCGCAAAGTCCCAGTGACCTTTGGGAGAGCGGGCCGGCAGCCGACCCGGGTCCAGGTCACCCCGCACGACCGGCGTGTGTCGGTCCGGCAGCTCCCGCGGGTGCCGGGACCAGGTCGTCCCGTCCTCCGAGCGGTGCTCGTATTGCCCGATGCAGACTGTGAATCGAACCACGCGTTGTCCGTCCCCAGGCAATTATAGGCGGTCCTTTCATCCTTGCCATCCCAGCCGCGGGGATTGCCGCACTTTATCTCCCACGATTCTTCTGCTACCGTTTCGGCTTCAGCGTCGCCCGGTTTCCAAACCCTTTCGCCCATCTCGGGAGGCCGACCATGAAGACTCGGAAGTTTCATCGCAAAGCTTTGATAGCGGTCGGAATGATGCTGGTCGCGGCCCTGCCCGCGGCGGGCGCCAAGATCGGCGCGACCCCGGCGCTCTACCAGGGGAAGGATGCCAAGGATGCCGCAGAGTCCCTTCTGCAGGTCGCCGAACAGCTGACGGAGAATGGGAGCTGGGAGCTGATCGCCGTCGGCCGAGTCTATTACCTGTCAGGAAACAAGGAGAAGGGAGAGGCATTCTTCAGCCGCGCGATATCAAAGAAGGCGGCACAGAGCGACTATCGTCGGATCGCTGCGATCTACACCGAGGCGAAGGATTACGACAAGGCGATTTCCACTCTGGAAAAGGCCCTCGTGAGCTCTCCGAAAGAGAGCAAGCTTTTCGCGGAGCTGGGTGCGGCCTATAACTTGAAAGGGGACCGCGCCAAGGCGGAGGAGATGTTCGCGCAAGAATTCGCCAATGACCCAGGCTCGTTCTGGAATACAGTGAACGTGGCAGGATCGTACCTTGGCGTCAATCCCCAGTAATCCCACAATCTCGCAGCGACGGAAGGCCGTCGCTGCAGCGTAGGGGGTTCTAACCAGAGAGCTAGATCCGCACCCGGTGTTGCGATCAAAATGATAGAGCCCCGATCGCCACAGAGCGGTCGGGGCTCCTCTAGTTTAGGGCACTCGCGGGTTTATCTCAGCAGATCGGCTCGCACTGGGTAGAGCAATTCGCCGCGCATTGAGAGGCGGTGGGGTACGACTTATTTCCGCAGTACCAGCGACAGCCGCCCCATCCCGGCTCGGCCGGCATGTCCGTAGCCGGTGCCGTAGGCGCGGTCACCGACGGTGTCGTCGACGCGGCCGCCGTAGGTACGGTTCCACTCCCATCCATCGCGAACGCCAGCAGACAAAGCAGGGGCAGCACAGCGAGCATTCTCTTGGTCATGGTAAACCTCCTTGGCGCGCACCATAGCCGAATCGGAGCACTCGATCAAGGAGCGGCGCCCATGGGGTGGGAGTGGTAAAATGCCCGGGCCGGACGTCCTGGTTCAAAACAATACGCGCTATCGGAACGTAGAATGTGTCAGTACTCCTCCCATGCTCGCCTGCAAGCGCCGCGTTGGTTGACCACGCTGCGCCGGCAGGCCTAGCGAGGCCGTGGTCATGAGAATGAGCAAGAAGAGAAAGCGCCTCATCCTGATCGGGGTGGTCGTTCTTCTCGCGGCGGGGGGCTTGTCCGCCTACTCCTTCCGGAAGAAGCCGGGCCTCCCCGTGCTGACGGCCCGGGTCGAGAAGGAGGACATCGTCGCCAAGGTGACGGCCAACGGCAAGATCCAGGCGGAGAACCGGGTGGAGTTGTCCGCCCTGGTGATGGGCCAGATCGTCAACCTCGCAGTGCACGAGGGCGACATCGTGAAGAAAGGCGACTTCCTCCTGCAGATCGACCAGAACCGCGCGGTGGCCGACGAGGCCGGCTCCAGCGCCGCGCTGGCCGGGAGCCTGAACGACCGCGACACCGCGCGCGCCACCCTCGAGCAGGCCGAGCGCGACTTCGAGCGCGCCCGCCGTAACTTCGAGGCCCACCTGGTGTCCGAGGCGGAGTTCCAAAAGGCGAGCTCGGTGGTGGAGACCTCGCGTTTGACGTACGAGAGCGCCCGGAACCGGGTGGAGCAGACCCGGGCCAGCCTCAACGCCACGCGCGACGCGCTCTCCAAGACCACGGTGCGAGCGCCCATCTCGGGTGTCGTGACCACGCTGCGCGTGAAGGCGGGGGAAGTGACCGTGATCGGCACCATGAACAACCCGGGCACGCAGCTCATGACCATCAGCGAGATGTCTACCGTTCAGGCAGTGCTCATGGTGGACGAGACCGATACCCCCAGCATCGAAGTGGGACAGAAGGCCTTGCTCTCCATCGACGCTTACCCTGGCCGGACTTTCGAGGGCCTGATCACCGAGGTGGGCAATTCCCCCATCCTGCGCGACGACACAGATCTACAAGGGCTGACTACCACTTCCGACGCCATCAACTTCAAGGTGAAGGCGAAAGTCCTGGCCCCTCCCTCCGCCATCCGGCCCGGCTTCTCCGTCACCGCCGATGTCATCACCGGCACGCGCGCGAAGGTGGTCGCGGTGCCCCTGGCAGCCGTGGTGATCCGCGACTCGCCCAAGGGTGAGAAGACCGAGGCCGGGATTGTCAAGACGGAGGAGGGGGTCTACGCGTTGCGCGACGGCAAGGCCGTATTCATCCTGGTGCAGACGGGCCTCGCGGGAGACCTGATGGTGGAGACGCTGGCGGGCCTCAAGACTGGCGAAGAGATCATCACCGGTCCCTTCAAGGCCCTGCGCCAGATCAAGGAGGGCGACCGCGTGAAACCCATGTCCGAGGAAGAGAAGAAGGCCGCCCTGGCCGAGGGTTCAGGGTCGTCGTAGGAAGCAAGGAGTCCCGCGATGCGCTTCGCTGAGCACTTCATGCTCGCCTTTCAGACCCTGCGAGTCAACAAACTGCGCTCCGGCCTCACCCTTCTGGGCGTGATCATCGGGGTGATGACGGTGGTCTCGGTCCTCTCGGTGATCAGCGGCCTGAACGGCTATGTCCTCAACAAGGTCGTGAACCTGAACCCCGACGTGGTGGTCTTCACCAAGTACGGCATCCTGCGCAGCCGTGTGGAATTCATCCTGGCCCGAAGGCGCAAGCCGATGACCATGCGTGATCTACAGGTCGTGCGCGCCGAGTGCCGCTCCTGCGGCGCCGTGGGAGCGCAGGCGGACCAGATCGCCACGGTAAAGGCGGGATCGCGCAAGCTCTCCAACGTGCCCGTCACCGGCTACACCGCGAACATCTCGGAGCTCCTGAACCTCGACCTTCAGGGCGGCCGCTTCTTCACGCCCACGGAGGACGAGCACGCGACTCCTGTCGCGATCCTTGGTTACGATCTGAAGGAGCAGCTCTTCCCGGATCTCGACCCGATCGGGCGCAGGGTCTATGTGCGCGGCTACCCGCTGCGCGTGATCGGATTGCAGTCGAAGCTTGGAAACGTGCTCGGGCAGAACCGTGACAAGGTCATGTTCGTGCCCCTGTCGTTCCTGCAGAAGGTGATGACCACGAATGAAGGGATCTCAATCCTGGTCCGTCCCGCGGGCGGTATGAACGGGTTGCACCGGACGGAGGACGAGGTGCGCACGCTTCTGCGCTCGCTGCGCAAGACGCCTTTTCGCGCCGAGGATCCCTTCGGGGTGATGGGCGCGGAAGCCGTCCAGGCGCTCTGGCGCTCGATCTCGGCCGGGGCCTTCGCGCTCATGATCCTCATCTCCGGCATCTCGCTGGTGGTGGGAGCCATCGTGATCGCCAACATCATGTTCGTTTCGGTGGTGGAGCGGACGCAGGAGATCGGCCTGCGCATGGCATTGGGCGCGCGCAAGCGCGACATTCGCCGCCAGTTCCTGCTGGAGTCGTCGCTTCTGGCCACACTGGGAGGCGCCGGAGGCGTGCTGGGCGGAGCTCTGGTGTCCCTGGCGGTCGGCCAGTACTTCCCGACCGAGGTGAAACTGCTCTTCGTCGTCATTGGCCTGGGCACGGCCACCATCACGGGACTGCTGGCCGGCCTGGCCCCCGCGGCCTCCGCGGCCCGGCTGGCCCCGGTGGAGGCGCTGCGCCATGAGTGAGCGGCCCCCTCGGCGATCGCTGTGGAGCGTGCTCTGGCGCGGCTTCGGGGGCAACGTGCGCTTCGCCATGGGCGCCATTCTCGAGCACAAGCTGCGCTCCAGCCTCACCATCCTCGGCATCGTGGTGGGGGTGACCACGGTCATGGTCATGGTGGCCATCGTGACCGGCTTCAACAACAACGTGATCGGCAACCTCCAGGCGTTCGGCGCCAACCGCATCGAGATCCAGCGGGACGAGGAGCGCTTTGGATCGGGCCGGAGTGACGATGAGGAGAAGCGGCGCAAGAACATCACCGTGGAGGACGCTCTGGCGCTGCGGCAGGCGCTTCCGGAGGCGACGGTGTCGAGCCTCATCGGCTACACCGATGAGGTCGTCCACGTGAAGCACGGCAGCCTGGAGGCCAACGCCCCGTACATCCTGGGTGCGGACGAGTTCTATCCCACCGGTACGGCCTACGACATCGGCCATGGTCGCTACTTCACGGCAGCGGAGGTGGAGCACAGCGCTCTGTTGGCGGTGCTCGGTTCGGAGGTGCAGGAGGCAATCTTCCCCAAGGAGGATCCACTGGGCAAGGACATCACGGTGGACGGCCTGCGCTACCGGGTCGTGGGCGTGCTCGAGAAGAAGGGGGCGCAGTTCGGCTGGTCGCCCGACAACAAGGTCGTGCTGCCGCTCGGCTCGTTCGGGCGGCAGTACGGGGCCGAGCTGCGCCGCAACGGCGTGCACCTGAGCGTCGTGCCGCACCGCACGGAGGACATGGACCGGGTGATTGAGAAGGCGGTGGCAGTGATGCGCGCCCGCCGCAAGGTGCCGTTCAACAAGCCGAACGACTTCGCCCTGGTCACGCCCGACCAGCTGATCTCGCAGTTTCGAGCCATCACCGGCGGGGTCACCGCCGCCATGGTCTTCGTGGCCCTCCTCTCGCTGGTCATCGGCGGCGTGGGGGTGATGAACATCATGCTCGTCTCGGTCACCCAGAGGACGCGCGAAATCGGGATCAGGCGCGCGGTGGGCGCGTTCCGGCGCGACGTGGTCGGACAGTTCCTCATCGAGGCCGTGACCTTGAGCGCCATCGGAGGGGCGCTTGGAGTAGCCCTGGGACTGGCCATCTCGGCGCTGGTGAAGGCCACGGTGCCCGCCCTGCCCACCGCGATCCCGTTATGGTCGCCGCTCGTTGGCCTCTTCGTCTCGGTGGGCGTGGGCATCTTCTTCGGGGCTTATCCGGCCGTGAAGGCCTCGCGCATCGATCCCATCGTGGCCCTGCGCTGGGAGTAGTATCGGGGGCTGGGCCATCGGAATTAGACGGGCTGGCGTTCTAGAGATCGACCGTAGCAATAGTCCTTGACGGAGGAGTTCCTTCAGAGTATAGACCTAAGCACAGGTACCTTGACCCTCAGAGCCATGTGATGTGGAAGCGGCTCTATCTACCCGGATGCCTGATTGCGGCAGTCGTCGCTGGGGGGATTCTCGTCGGATCGTCCGAGCCGGCGGAGAATCCGGAGGGCGGAGAGGTACGGGGCACTCCCTGGAGAGGGAAGCCGGGGATCACCGAGAGTGTCGCTCAGATCATGGAGCGACAATCCCGCCGTCCGGTCCCCGAGAGGATCCGCGAAGAAGAGTCGGAAGGACGTCGCCCCAAGCGTTTGCGTCAATCCAATCCCGACTCGCCGGCGGTTTCCCGATGGCCGTCCAACCAAATTGACGCCGTATCGGCGCCAGGGCCCCTGAGCTTCCATTCCGTTGGCACCAACTTCAAGGCCCTTAACTACAACGAGGCTCAGCATGATCCGCCCGACACCACAGGTGCCGTCGGGCCGACTCAGATCCTTGTGGTTGTGAACGCCAGGGTCCGGGTATTCAGCCGGGACGGCCAGATCGGTCCACTGGATGTCAGCCTCAACAACTTCTTTGCCTCGGTGACCGGAGGAGTCACAGCCTGGGATCCGCAAGTGCGATACGACCGCCTCTCGGGTCGCTGGTTCCTGACCGCGCTCAATGACGGCCTGCCGAATTCTATTCTCATCGCGGTCAGCTCGGGTCCGGTGATTACGAGCTCGACGAACTTTACTTTTTTCGGCTTCCGGCAGGACGCAGTGAGCCCGCCGGGTCACCCAGATGGCTGGGCCGATTTCGACGGCCTCGGGGTGGATCGGTTGTCGCTCTATATCGGCGTCGACATCGGGAGTGCTTTCCCCAATGTTGAATTCCTGGGCACGGACGGGTTCGTCGTGAACAAGGCAGATCTTCTTAACGGTGTCCTGACCGTTACCGCCTTCAGGGGGATGTACCCCGGGGGAAACGGAAACAAAGTTGGTCCCGACGACCCGCGGGGCGTCAGCAACGACGATCCGAACGCCACGGAGGGGTACTTCATCGGTACCGATGTACATCATTTCGGGCGCCTCGTCTTCCGGCGGGTCACCTACCCGGGAGGAATACCGACGATCTCGGGGAACATTTCCCTGACTGTTCCCCTGACGAGTCAGCCGCTGGATGTACCGCACGCCGGAATGTTGGGGGAAAATCCTATCAATCCCGAAGACGATCGTCTCTTCACGGCGGCCATCTACACCAACAAGCTCACGGGGGCGCGAAGTCTTTGGACCGCGCACAACATCCAGGTCGACACCAACGGGGTCGCCTCCGACTTTGGGGGTCGCGATGGATCCCGCTGGTACGAGATAGGAAATCTTTCCTCGACTCCCACGCTGATCCAGTCGGGAACGGTTTACGACGCGGGCGCTCCGTGGCCTGCACGCTACTTTGTTATCCCCTCTGTCGCGATGTCGGGTCAGGGCCACGCGACTCTCGGCTTCACCACGGCCGGTGACGTGCTCTACCTTGACGCCGGCGTCGTGGGGCGGCTCTCCGGCGACACTCCCGGCACGATGCGGCCTTTCACTCTGTTGACATCCAGCAGTGCCGCATACAACCGGTGGTCCGTTATCCAGCCATGGGGGGATTATTCGCAAACCCTGGTCGATCCCAACGATGACATGACGTTCTGGACCTTTCAGGAGTACTGCGACGACATTAACACCTGGGCGGTCCGAGTGGTGCAGCTGAAAGCACCTCCTCCGGCGACGCCGGTGAGTGCGGCGCCGTTCAGCCTCTGCTCCGGCAACCCGGCGACCCAGGTCACCCTCACCGGTGCTTCGGTTTCAGGATCCGGATTTTTCGACCCGGGTCCGGACACGGGCGGACCGGGATTTTCCAACCACATCGCGGCCTCGGTGACGGGCGGAGTCTCGGTGATCAGCGTTCTGTTCGACTCCCCAACGCAGGTGAGGCTGAGTCTTTCGACCACGGGCGCTTCCGCCGGCGGGCAGGACGTCACCGTCACCAATCCGGACGGCCAGTCGACGGCGGGGGCGGATCTCCTGACGATCACGCCGCAACCGTCACCGCCCGCCGTCTCGAACAACGGTCCAATCTGCGCCGGAGGAAACCTGCAGCTCTCCGCTTCGACGGTCCCGGGCGCGACGTACAGTTGGAGCGGCCCCAACGGTTTCACGTCGACCCAACAGAACCCTACGATCCCGAGCGTCTCAGGCGCAGCATCGGGTCCCTACCACCTGGTGATAACCGTCGGTGGGTGCTCCTCGACAGAAGCGATTACGACGGCGAACGTCCTGGCCGGCGGAGCCGCATGCAATGATGGAAACGCCTGTACCCTGGGGGAAACCTGTCAGACCGGAGCGTGCGTGGGAGGAGTTCCTCCCGACGCCGACCTGGACGCGCACCCGGACGCGGACTGCGGAGGAAACGACTGCGATGACACGAACCCCCTCGTCTGGTTTGTACCCGGAGAGGTGGCGAACCTGGTGCTCACCACCGTGAATCCCGCCGATCCCGCCTGGGATGACCAGGAGGCCTTCGCGGGGCCCGGAACGACCTACGATCTGGTGTCCGGTCCGCTGGGGGGGGTCCCTGCAATCGATTTCTCATCAAGCTCTTGCCTGCAATCCGGTGAAGGGACGTCCTACCCCGATGTCCGCCCCGACCCGACGCCGGGCCAGGGCTTCTGGTTCCTCGCACGCGCGCGGAACTCCTGCGGGATAGGGACCTACGGTTCCAGCCAACGGGACTCCAACGTCCTTTCCTGTCCCTGATCCGGCTTCGTCTCGGTGGGCGTGGGCATCTTCTTCGGGGCTTATCCGGCCCGTGAAGGCCTCGCGCATCGATCCCATCGTAGCGCTGCGCTGGGAGTAGTACCTAGAACTTGACCCACGGGCGGATTTCCTGTAGGTAGGATTTCCAAGGAGGTGACCAATGAACGTGCGCACACGGATCAGGGGAATCGTACTGCTGGCCGCTCTCGCGATGGCCGGGGCTGGGGGCCTCGTATTGCTGGCGACGCCTCCAGTGGAGGCTGCGCGCTGCTGCTGGGTGATGGTCTGCTCCCCTTATGCATGTTGGGAGGAGTGCCGAACCTGCCCGAAGTTCCCATAGGCCCGAGCGCAATCACATTGAGTCGAGACGGGCCCAGTCCCCGTCTCGCCGAGATCCGCCTCCATCCCATCAAATCCCTTGATGCGGTGACCCTGACCGAGTGCCGCATCGGGCCGGGAGGCGGTCTGGAGCTGGATCGCGTCTGGGCGCTCTACTCGACGGATGGTGATTGCCTCAACGGCAAGAGGACGGCCGCGATTCATCGGATTCGCGCGGCATTTGCGCCGGATGTGAGCTCGGTCACCTTGTCGGCCACCGGCGATCGGCGAGAAAATGCACCCCAAACATTCGCATTTCCTGGCGACTGCGCATCGGCAGGGGAGTGGTTTAGCAAGTATTTCGGGCAGCGAGTTACCGTGCGCTACGCACCCAAGGGCGTTCCCGACGACACCCTCCGCAACGGCCCGATTGTCGTCTCCACGGCGACGCTGCGAACCGTGTCCGAATGGTTTCCTGGAATCGATCTGGAAGAATTGCGACGGCGCTTTCGCACTCCGTTGGAAATCGACGGCGTTGACGCATTCTGGGAGGATCGGCTCTTCAGCGTGCATGAAACAGACGCCGTCCGTTTCACCATCGGCGACGTGAACCTCGAAGGCATCAATCCTTGTCCTCGCTGCGTTGTTCCTGCGCGAGACTCCTTGAGCGGAATCGATACGATCGCTTTCCAAAGGCGCTTCAGTGACCTTCGCCGTGCCCACTACCCCTCTTGGGCCTGCGAACCCGATCGGATCAAGCACTTCTATCATCTTGGAATCAACACGCGCGTCGCACCGAGCGAGCATGGGAAATGGCTGCGGGTCGGCGACTCGGTCAATTGCACGAAAGCAGTCCTGTGAAGTAGACCACCGAAACTATGTGCGACCCGACTCAGTGGTGTGGCCCGCCGGTGGGCGTCGGCGTCTTTTTCGTGGCCTATCCGGCCGTGAAGGCCTCGCGCATCGATCCCATCGTAGCGCTGCGCTGGGAGTAGGACCCTGAGCACCGTGGATTGGATGAGTCGGTTCAGCGGGCCTGCTTTCGGAGCGTCTCGGAGGCCGAGCGGCTTGCGACGATCTCCTCGCCGTTGATGAGAACGATGAGAAGCCGCCGCTCGTCGTGCGGACGGAGGTGCTTCACGGCGTCGAGGTTCACGATGTGGGACCGGTGGACCTGGACGAAGCGGCCGGGATCCAGGCGGGACGCCAGCTCGGTCAGGCTCACGTGGAGGAGGAACGGCCCGCCGGGTGCATGGACCTCGGCATAATCGCCGCACGCCTGCACCCGCAGAATCGCCGCGACCGAAATCGGGACGATCCGGTCGCCGGTTCGCGCGAAGAGGCGGCGGAGCGGCGCTTCCCCCAGAGCCGACCGGGCCCGTTCGGGCGACGCGGGTGCGTCCGCCTCCAAAGCGAGCCGGCGCCGTACCCGTTGCAGCATCCGGCGAAAGCGCTCGCGCCCGAACGGCTTCACCAGGTAATCGAGCGCCCCCAGCTCGAAGGCCGCGACGGCATATCGGTCGAACGCCGTGGCGAAGACGACCTCGGGCTGGTGGCGAATCTTCTCGAGCACTTCCAGGCCGGACAGCTCGGGCAGGCGCACGTCGAGGAAGACGAGCTTCGGCTCCAGCCGGTCGATCCGCGCGACGGCTTCGCGCCCGTCCGCGACCTCTCCCACCAGCTCCACCCATGGCGCTTCCGCCAGGAATTCCCGGAGCATCCTCCGGGCTTGCGGCTCGTCCTCCACGATGAGCGCGCGGACACGTTCCTCGGTCATGCGTCGTCCTCCACCTCGTTGGGCGCGCCGGGTAGGATGAGCACCACGCGGTAGCCCCCCTCCTCGGTCGGCCCCGTCGTCATCCGCGCCTGGCCGCGGTAGAGGACGTCCAGCCTCTCCCGCAGAACGCGCAAACCGATTCCGCCTTCATCGTCCGCGGTCGTGGCGCTGAGGCCGTCTCCATCGTTGCTCACCTCCAGGCGAAGCGCGTCACCTTCGAGCCGTGCCTCGACGGAGATCTTCCCTCCCGCGGCACGCGAGGCGATCCCGTGGCGCACGGCGTTTTCGACGAGCGGCTGGAGCGAGAAGGTGGGGACGGAGGCATCGAGCGCGGCCTCGTCAGCGCGCCGGGTAACCTGGATGCGATCCCCGAGCCGGATCTTCTCGAGGCCGAGATACGTCTCCATGAACTCCCATTCGTGGCGGAGCGCCGTCCGGTCTACGCCGTCGCGGTGGACACGAAGGGCGTACCTGAGAAGATCGCCAAGGCCCTCGAGGGCAGCCTCCGCCATGGCAGGATGGGCGCGCACCATCCCGAGGACCGAGTGGAGCACATTGAAGAGGAAGTGGGGGTTCAGCTGCGCCCGCAGGGCGGACAGCTCGGCGCGGGCCCGGAGCGCCTCGGCGCGAGCGGCGCGGGCCTCCTCCTCGCGCAGCCGGCGATCGGTCAGGACCAGGTGCGAAGCCGCCGCCGAGGCCGTATAGATGAGGGTGCTCACGAAGATCTGCCATGCGACAATCGAGGGGACGAGGCGGAACGGGTCCTTGCTCCCGAAAAGGGTCATGTCGACCCAGAGGAGAAGTGTCTTGGCGGTAAAGGCGAGCCCCACCAGAAGCAGTGCCCGGACGGCGTGGGCGCGGAGGAGCCGCCCCATCCCCGCCTGGGGCGCGTCCAGCCTTCGCGCCGTCCCGAACACCGCCAGGGCCAGGAGCCCGTCGGGGATTGCGTTGCCGAGCGCCCCCCGGATCGCTATCGGGATGGGGGCGCCGGAGAGCGCGAAGACCACCGCGTAGAACGCGATGACAAGAACCCAGGCGGAGATCGCCGCGATGGCGACCGGAGGGCCCAGTCGCGGGCGGCGTGCCACGTCAGTGAAGGGTCGCGGCCCCCTGTCCGGGAACATCATCATTGAAGAGTAACGCCGACCCGACCGCCGCTACAAGCCGGAAGTCGCTGCGCTCCAGGTGCAGGGCGTCGCGGGGGACGCCCAGGATGTAGGCGCGCCGGTCCTTGTCGATGGCGAACCGCAATCTCCGACCCACGCCGTCGATGAAGGTGCCGGAGGCTGCCTGATCGGCGCCAGCCAGGCCGATGTATCCTTGGCACCCTTCCGCCACGTGGAAGCACCAGACGGTTACGACCTCGTCAAACTTGAAGGTGTTGTTGGCCCCCCACCAGGCGTTGCCGTTGGCGGGGTCACCGTCCACGTCCAGAGCCAGGTTCATCCCCAGCCACCGATCGTGCGGCGGCTCACTCAGGGTGACCCGCACCCAGAGGAGCCCGTCCGGCGACGAGGGGATCGTCTCCAGGCGCGTCGCGTTGGGCAGAGATGGCATCCTGCCGTCGCCTGCGGGGTCGGTGGCCAGCTCGATCCAGCCGTCCTTGGGGATCGAGGCGAACGGCACGAAGGGGACGGTCGAAACGGGGCCCGTGGCCCCGAGCGCCAAGGGCGCCGGCTTTTCCTCTCCTTTGCCGTAAAAGACGATGTCGTCAACCTGGAAGTCGACCTTGCCATCGCCGCGCTCTTCGCCCCGGCGCATCTGGGGCGTCGTGATTCCGAAGACCTGGACTTCGGCCGGATTCCACCCTTTCCCCTCGGGGACCTTTCCCAGGGGCGCAAGCGTGGCGAACGGTACCTCCGTGAGCTTCCACTCGGGCCCGGCGCTGATCTCCGCCATGAAGTTGGTCATTCCGGCGCGGAATCCGACCTGGAGGCGGGCGGGGCCCTTCACCCGCAGCCGAATCCCCGTGAACTTCCCGAGGTCCACGGAGCGCCCCGATCCGTCGAGGCTGGCCCACGCGCCGGCGAAGGGCCAGCCGCGACTGCCGTCCAGGCGGCCGACGAGCCTGAGGGCGTGCTTCGAGCCCGCCGGTCCACCCTGACGAAGCTCGAGCCGCGCCTCCGAGGCTCCCCCCGCTAGGTCGTCGGCGATCAGGAACCAGGAGAGTCCGGGCGCGGCCTTGAGGTCCCCGTCCTCGAAGTCGTCGAGCTTCCAGGTCCGGGGCTCATCCGCGAAAGCCCAAGGAATCGAATGGAGCAGTACCATAAGAAGAACGGAGGTCAGAATCTTCACCAGACAGTTCAATGACGCCACGGTTCCTTTCCGCGCTGCCGAGCCGAGAGAGGATCTCAGGCCTGAACGTCGGAGCGCTGGATGATCCTACGCGGCCGTTAGTCGCTGGAATGCGGAGGATCGCCGGGCTGCCGCTCCTGTCTTGGAGGGGGTGCTCCCATCGCCGGACGGCGAAGGAAAAGAGCGCCTCCGGCCCTGGGCGGTTGTCTATGGAAGGGACTCTTTCGAGCCGTATCCTGCAACCTGGGCGCCTTCCGGCGCGTACGATCCTACCGATGGAACCTTCCTCCGGGCGCGCAAAAGACCACAACGAGGTCGTAGGGATCGATATCCGGTGGCTTTTCGAGAGCCCCCTGGTCCGGCTGAACCGCTGGCGTTGCCGTGAGACGGTGACGGGGCTCACGGGGGAGCGCCACCAGCTCTGGAGCGTCATCGGATTCGTCCACGGCGGCGCTTACGAGCTTCGCTCCCCGCGCGGCAACGCGCTCGTCGACCCGCTGCAGGTGGCCTTCCTCAACCCCTTCGAGGCCTATCAGACGCGGCACCCGTGCGGATGCGGGGATTATGGAAGCTCGCTGATCGTCCGTGAAGACGTCCTGCGGGAGATGGTGTCGAGTTATCGACCGGATTCGGGCGAATCGGCCGGTGGACCCTTCCAAAGGCCGGCGGGGCCCTGTACCAACCGGGCTTTTCTTCTCCATCGGTCCCTTTTGAATCGCCTGGAGAATGGAGAAGGGATCGACGCGCTCCAGGCCGAGGAGACAGCCCTGGAAGTGGCTTCCGAAATCGTCGTCGCCGGCTTTGCCGCGGGGCCACACACCCCGCGAGGCACGTCGAGCCAGCGCCGCGATCTGGCCGAGGACCTCCGCCGCCTCCTGGGGCGCACCTTCCGGGAGCCGGTCCACCTGGCAGGACTCTCACGGCAGCTCGAGACGAGTCCTTTTCATCTTTGCCGCGTGTTTCGCGAGACAACCGGATTGGCGATTCATCGCTATCTCATCCGGCTGCGGCTGCGTGCCTCCGTCGAGGCGCTCGGACGCGGGGAAAAGGACCTTAGCGGCCTGGCCTTCGATCTGGGCTTCTCCAGCCACAGCCATTTCACGGAGTCCTTCCGCCGTGAGTTTGGAGTCCCTCCTTCCAGGTTCCGTCGATCCCGTGGCGACGCCGTGCGAGCAGGATTCTGACAGTGTCGAGGACCGCCGCAGCCGCAGGAGGATTTCCATGAGACGCTTCGCGCGGCCGCTCTGGCCTTGTTTGACCTTGTTTCTGCTGGCTGCGGTCCCGCAGCACGGATCCTCCTCGGACCCGGTGCGGGTGCCTTTTCCCGAGATTCTCCCGCGCGCGCAAGAGCTCGACCTGGCACTCAGCGCGGCCCCTCGGCATCTGAGGCAAGGAGCCGGAGTCTATGCGTTCGAGAAGGACGGGTTCGTAAAGGTGCGTGCCAGCTCGAACGGCTTCACCTGCATCGTCAACCGCGATCACGCCTTGTCCCGCAAGCCCACCTGTTATGACGCGGAGGGAGCGCGGACCATTCTCCCGAAAGTCCTGCGGGTAGGAAAGCTGCTGGCGCAAGGCGTTCCGCTGCCTGCGATCGAGTCGGAGATCGCCGAGGGGTTTCGAACCGGACGCTACGTTTCACCGCGGCGCCCCGGGGTGGCGTACATGCTCTCGGAAGGCAATCTCGACTTCGATCCCTCCACCGGTCGGACGAGACCCTTTCCTCCGCACGTGATGTTCTACGCTCCCCACTTGACGAACGAGGACATCGGCTCGACCGGTGACGGGTCGGGAGGCCTTCCCTTCATTGCCTATCCGGGCCCCCATGCCTTCATGATCATGATGACGCCGCGCGGGAACGCTCCTTGAGGCGCTCCCGGGGCTGCTAACCCCTCCGAGCAAGATTCTGATAGCGCGTAACGGCTGGTGGGCTTACAAAGTCCTCGTGCGCCGGGTCCACGACCGAGGGTGGGCCCTTCGGCGCACCCATCATCAAGGAGGACGCGAATGAGGCGAATGATCCGGACTTGGATCCTGATGACCCTTGTGCTGCCGGCTTGGGTGTTTGCACAGAGTGAATCGCAGGCGATGCGCGACGCGGCGGCGCTTTACCATGCCGGCCGCTTCGCCGACGCGGCGAAGGCCTACGAGGTGGTGACGGGCCAGGAGCCCGACAATGGAACGGCGTGGTACCAGTGGGGCCTGTCGCTCTGGGAGCTGGGGGAGACGTCGAGCGCCATCGAGGTTCTGAAGAAAGCCGATCCGCTGCTTGCTGGAACACCGATGATGCAGGCCGGCGTCCGCTTCAGGATCGGCCGCGCCTATGCGCGGCTGAAGAACCCAGAGAAGGCCTTTGAATGGTTCGATCGTGCCATGGAGTCGGGCTTTCCGAATTATCAGCTGTTCAGCACGGACCCCGATGTCTCGACGCTGAAGGATGACCCGCGCTATCGGAAGATCCATGACCAGCTGTACCAGCTGACGCTGCCGTCGGTGAACCCTTTGCTCCCGGTGGCGCTGGAGGCGCCGATTCGGCCGAATCCTTTCCGCGCCGAGGGCAAGAACATCCTCGCTTACGAGCTGCACCTCTGCAGCCTCTTCGCGGGAGACCTCAAGCTTCTGAGCCTGGAAGTCCTGGCGGACACTCCCAAGGGCGAGCCGCTGGCGCGCTATGAAGGGGAGGAGCTGGGGGGTCTCGTAACTCATCCGGGAGCGGCGCAGGAGCCGGATGACAAGACCTCCATCGCACCGGGAACGCGTGCCGTGGTGTTTCTCTGGATTCCGATCGACCCTTCGTCACCCGTTCCTTCACGGATCCGGCACAGGCTCCTGTTCCGGGCGGTCAATCCGGGCAACATGGTCGTCCAGCGCATCCTCGAAGGTGCCCCGCTCGAGATTGGCGAGGCTGGCGTGACGATTGGACCGCCTCTGCGTGGAGAGGGGTGGGTGGCTCGCTGGAACGGCAATCAGTCGTTCCACCGCCGGGGTTTGATGGCCATCAACGGGGAGATGGGAATCGGGCAGCGGTTTGCAACCGATTGGGACAAATATGGACCGGATTGGAAGTCCTATCGGGGGGAGGGGACGAGCAATTCGGATTTCGCCTCGTATGGGCAGGATGCGATCGCCGTCGCGGATGCGGTGGTAAAATCGGTGAAAAAGGACGTTCCCGAGAACAAGCTCTCGTCCAGCAACCTGCCCAACACGCTCGAGCTGGCCGCCGGCAACAACGTCGTGCTGGACCTGGGCGGGGGACGCTACGCCCTCTACGCGCACCTGCAGAATGACATCCCGGTGCATCCGGGCCAGAAGGTTCGCCGCGGACAGGTCGTCGGTCACGTCGGGAACTCCGGGAACGCCATCGGGCCGCACCTGCACTTCCAGCTCTCCACCAAGCCGGTCCCCTTGACGGGAGAAGGCCTGCCTTTCGTCATCGATTCTTATGAGCTCCTCGGATACGAGACCGAGGAGCAAGGCAAGTCGGGCGCCTGGCAGCCGCCAGGCACCCGCGCCGAAGCCCGCAGGAAGGAGATGCCGGTCGGCAATCAGGTAGTGCGCTTCGGGTCCTGACGATTCCTACGGAGTTAAGACGCAGAACGAAGGGCCTTCCGCGTGAAGGCCCTTCATTCCAGTGACGATGGATCGAGGCGAGTCTAGCGTGGGACCGCGAGGAATCCGAGGCCGTCGGCCGTGTACCCCGCGATCTTGCCGTCGTTGTTGATATCCCCCGCGATCGTGAGGACTGGTGCCCCTGGCGCCAGATCATTCAGCTTCTGGACCGGGGCCGTCGGAGTCTGCCAAATCACCGCCCGAACGCCGACGCCGGCGATCCTCACGAGTCCTACGACCTGATTGTTGTCGTTGATGCCAAACGCCTGGCTGCGAATTGTGTCCGGCATCTCATCCAGCCTCCTGATGCCACCTTCCTTGGTCCAAACGAACGCTCGAAAGTTTCGGGTTCCATCCTGATCCAGCGGCAGAGAAAAGCCCACGACCACTCCATCCTGGTTGATGGCCGTCGGCGTGTTCCAGATATGACCGCCCAGATCATCGATCCTCTGGGGCACGCCGTTCTCCCACAGGACCATGTGCCTTGCGCTGACGCCGCCGACGGCAATCCCGCAATCACCGGAAATCCCGACGACCTGTCCTTTTGCATTGATTGCGGTGGCAGCACTGGTCGAGTCGCCGGGCAACGGCGGCAACTCCTGTATCTCCCCCTTGGGTCCCCAGATCACGGCATGGAACTGCAGCGTCTGGAACGCGGGATCGCACGTGGGATCATGGATACCATTCTCCGCCCAACCGACGATCTGCCCCCGGTCGTTTACGGCCGTGGCGTAACTGTTGTAGCCGCCGGGAAACGCCGGTAGAGCCGTCATGACACCCTTCTCCCAACGAAAGCCCTTGCAAACTTTCCCAGTCGGCGCACCCGGCGCGAAGAACGGCCAGCAGGAGAAGGAGTTCTGCAACGGACTCAGGGGGTTGTCCTGCGTGGTGTCGGAGATGCCCACGATGACACCGTTGCGGTTCTTGACTGGCCAGGCGACGGCACTGTTGGTATCCGGCCCACCGAGCGAGCCCAAGTCAATCGGCGCCTGGCCGCCCATCCACAAGGAAGCGCGGGAAACGGCGTCGCCTTGCTGATTGGCCTGCCCGGTGACCCAGCCGCGATCATTGATGCTGTTGGCCCCTGCGCCACCGCCGAGCCCCTGCAGGGTGGTAACATCGTAATCCTGGGCTGCCAGATCCATGGGTAACGCGAGCACGGCCAAAATGCAGGCCGCATGAATCATTCGGGTCTTTCGTGAGGTCATCACGGTCCTCCTGTTGATGGTGCGGGACGGGTGATCCCGAGAACATCTCGTGTGTTGCACACCGGCCCACGGATTCACACCGACTGTACTTCGAGCAGGAGGCAGGTGCTCGCCGCTTTCGGACGTAAAATCAGAAGGGATTTGATGTCTGAAAAGGGCTAATCGATGCGGCGGAGCGAGCGTATGATCGAGGTGCTCATGAACACAGAACCCTCTCTCGATACTCGCGCTCTGGATCGCGCCCGTGACAGCAGGGATGCGCGGTTCGACGGCAAGTTCTTCATTGCGGTCACCTCGACCCGCATCTATTGCCGGCCCATCTGCACGGTCCGGAACGCGAAAAGAGCGAACATCCGCTACTACTTTTCCGCCGCCGCAGCGGCCGAGGCGGGGTATCGACCCTGCCTACGGTGCAGGCCGGAGGCAGCTCCGGGGACCGCCGCCTGGCAAGGAACCTCCGCGGTCGTCAGGCGGGCCCTACGGCTCATTGATGCAGGGATTCTCGATAGCAGCTCGGTCGACGAGCTCGCCGGCAAGCTCGGCGTCGGGCCGCGCCATCTGGACCGTCTGTTTGTCCAGCATGTAGGCGCGTCGCCGATCGTGCTCGCGCAAACGAGACGGCTCCATTTCGCGAAACGCCTGCTGGACGAAACCAGTCTGCCGATCGTCGAGGTTGCGCTGGCCGCCGGCTTTGGAAGCCTCCGCAGGTTCAACAGTGCGTTTCGTCTAACGTACAAGTGCGCCCCACGTGACCTGCGACGGCGCAAACGCTCCGACGCCGGCGCTCATCCTGCCGGCGTGGTGATACTGAAATTGGCGTTTCGACCGCCCTACGATTTCGCGCGGGTGTTGGCGTTCCTGCGGGCGCGGGCAATCCCCGGAGTCGAAAAGACCGATGCCTCCAGCTATTCGCGCGCGGTCAGAACCGGAAATGGGGAGGCCATCGTCAGCGTCAGTCTCATGGATGGCGAGCATACGCTGGAACTCCGGGTGACTGGAGCTGACCCGACAGACCTGCTTGAACTGTCCTCCGCCGCCCGCCGCGTGTTCGATACTTCCGCGGATCCTGCCCAGATCATGCAAGCCTTCGGATCGGACCCGATCCTTGGGCCTTTGGTTACACGGTCTCACGGACTCCGTATTCCCGGCGCGTGGGACGCCTTTGAGTGTGTGGTACGGGCGATTATGGGGCAGCACATCAGCGTCACCGGCGCCCGCACCGTGGCAACCAAGCTGGTGGAGCGGCTGGGAACACGGCTCAAAAGCCCTGCTCCGGGTCTGACGACTCTGTTCCCGTCACCGCGAGCGACCGCAGAAGGCGATCTGAGGGGGTTGGGCCTCACGCGAAGTCGTATCGCCGCGATCCAGAGCCTTGCGCAGGCGGTTGTCGCGCGCAAATTCGAATTCACAGCCCCGACCGATGAGACCGTCGCCGCCCTGGCACAGATCTCCGGCGTGGGAAAGTGGACTTCGCAATATGTTGCCTTGCGGGCGCTGGGGGATCCTGACGCATTTCCAGCGTCGGATCTGATCTTGCGGCGCATGGCCGGCAGCGGAAGGGGAGCGCTTTCCGAGGCCGAGCTGGAATCCCGTGCCGAGGCGTGGCGCCCATGGAGAGCCTACGCGGCCACCTACCTCTGGGATGCTGCCGCACGAAGCCGCTGAGGCTTCTGACTGAAGGCCTCCACCCCCCCTGGCTTGAAGGAGTCGGCCGGTAGGAGCACCACCGGCGCATAGGGACCTCCCGAGATCTGCTGGCAGGCGCGGCAGTGACAGTTGAACATTACGATGGGCTCGGCGGAGCATTCGTAGCGGATCGCTCCGCACTCGCACCCGCCAGAGAATCGCTTTGGAGTCATGGGCTATTCTCCCTTGTCCTACTTCTCCATGATGATGGCGGGGACCCCTCTTTGCGATAGTTGGCGCGCTTGTTCTTCGGCCGACCCGCGATTCGCGAAGGTTCCCAATTGCACCCGATAATACTTGGCGTCCTTTGCTGGCTGCGGGACGATAACAACTTCGGGCAGAGACGTTGACAAGCTTTCATGCAGATGTTTTGCATTCGCCAGATGAGAGAAGGCTCCCAATTGCAATGTGTAACCGACCGATTTCGGAATGGATTGGATTTCGTGGGGTCCGCTGTCAATCACTTCAAGGCGTACCGTAGCCGTGCCGGGTTTGATCATGCCGATGACCTTTGCCGCGGCGAAGGAAAGGTCAATGATTCGTCCCTTGGCAAAAGGGCCGCGGTCCGTGATGATCACCTCAGTTGAATTGCCATTCTCCAGGTTGGTTACCATCACCCGGCTGCCGAAGGGTAATGTCGGATGTGCTGCCGTCAATTCGTCTTGATTGTAAATAGCAGTGCTGGCTGTCGCTTTTCCATGAAATCCCGGACCGTACCGGGAGGCGATGCCGATCTGACTGACGCGAACTTGGGCAACTGGTGCGGATGGTAACTCCTCTCCCGACAGAGGAAGGAAGCTGGCTTGGAGAAATAGCAAGGGCAGGAGAAGCAGCCTTATCCTAGGTTCGGGGAACCCGACAATGCCGTCTGGTGGATCGTGAACGAAGCTCGGGCTTTCGTTCGTCATGGGTCACGCACGAATCATGGTTGTTCGGACCGACTCCATATCTTCCGGGTGCCATGGAATATAGATCCACGCATCGTGCAAGGCAAATTTCGCCTCGCACCCATAGTACGAACCGGCGCAAAGTTAGTACTGCAGCAAGGGCAACTGTGCCTGCATTCAGGAATGCCCTCGCTGCCACAGGTGTGTGTACTGAGGAATTTGGTGGTCCAGCGGAGTTGAGTGAGGCTAATCGGCCCGCTTGCTGCTCGCTCGCCGGGGCTTCGGCTTGCTCTTTCCCATGAGATTGAGCGCCACTGCAGCGCGGATGAGATCCTTCAAGGCCGCCTCATCGACCTTCTCGCCTTCGTGGATGTCGATGGCGCGCCTGGTATTCCCCTCGAGGCTGGAGTTGAATAGACCTGAAGGGTCGTTCAACGCAGCTCCCTTGGCAAATGTCATCTTGACGATCTTCTTGTAGGTCTCTCCCGTGCAGACGATGCCGCCGTGGGACCAGACGGGAGTCCCCATCCACTTCCACTCTTCGACGATCGCAGGGTCTGCCTCGCGTATGATTTTGCGCACTCTCGCGAGCGTCTTCCCGCGCCAGTCCTCAAGTTCCTTAATCTTCTGGTCGATTAATGCAGAGGCAGATTCCACCGGGACGGGCTTTTTCATAGTCAGCTCCAACTAAGGCACCTATTTAGCTGCGCTCAGCGTATTTGCGAACGTCTGCGAAGGTAAGTTACGTCAAATCCCGCCTCACCGGCAACGCTGCGGCTGGCAACGCCTATAACGTCGCCGGCGTGGCCTGCCGGCGGCGCCAGAAGAAGTACGAGAGGCCCCAGAGCACGCCGCTGCCCGCCGACCAGCCCCACACCTCCGGGCCATCGCCCACCGATAAGTGGGCGATGAGCGCCGAAGCGAGGGTGATGGCGAAGCCAGCGTAGGACCACTCCTTGAGCCGCGCCGGTACCGGGGCGAGGATCAGGACCACGCCGAGGAGCTTGGCCCACGAGAGCTCCACCCGGAAGTAGTCGGGGAAGCCGAGGTGGGTGAACATCTCCGCCACCTGCGGCAGGCTCAGTTGCGCGTAGGCAGTGAAGCTCATCTGCAGGCAGAAGAGCACGGTGACGATCCAATAGATGATGGTCTTGGTTTTGGTAGGGGTCTTGGCGGCGACGAGGGCCGGCTTCTGCAGGGTCTGTTCCATGGGGTTCTTCCTCCTTTCACGCTTCAGCGCTTCGGGGCGTTGGGCGGCCAATCGGGGGTCTCAAGGCCGAACTGCTTTGTGTACTCGGCGTTCAATCGCTGCCAGCCGCCGAACTTCATGACCTCAGGGCCGACGATGCGTCCAATCGGCTCACCCGCGAGGAGCCGCTCCAGGACATCGAAGCAGATGTGCCAGCCAGCAGCGCCCCATGAGATGAAGCGGCGATCGATGTTGTGCCAGAGCGTGAGGCGTGTGCCGTTGCCGAGCGGTTCGAGCTCCCACCGGAGGTCGTTGCCACCCCAGCTGTACTCGAGCAGCCTCGGCGCCTCGGCCCGCTTCACGGTGGTCTCGGAGACCTGCGGCGCCTGCGTCCCGACCGTCGAGAGCTTCACCGGCCCCACGGCGGCCAGATTCCGATCGGCGTCGAACGGCGCCCATTCGGACAGGTGCGCAGGATCGGTCAGCGCCTGCCACACCATCGACGGCGGATGACGGAGCTCTCGGGCGAGAATGAGCGTCCACCTCTCGCCGTCCTTCTGGATCTCGGCTCCGGCCGCGGGGCCGGGCACGTACTTCTCACGGTTGCTCATCGGTTCCTTCCTTTCCTTGGTGCCTGCCCCATCCGATCGAGATGGCGTTCGAGCGCATCAACGTGGGCCGTCCAGATGCGCCGGAAAGGAGCTAGCCAGGCATCGACCTCCATGAGCGGCTCGGGCCGGATCCGATAGACGCGCCGCTGGGCTTCGACGCGCGATTCCACGAACCCGGCCTCGCGCAGCACGCGGAGGTGCTTGGACACTGAAGTTTGAGGCATCCGCAGCCGGCGCTCGATCTCGCCGACGGATCGCTCCGACGACGCCAGCAGGGTGAGGATGGCCCGGCGGTTCGGCTCCGCGATGATCGCAAACGATGATTCCATGTCGCGTAATATACTCATAAGTTCATATGCCTGTCAAGTCACATTCGAGTGCCCCGAGGATGACGCATGGCCCAGGGGAAACGAGATTCCATGGATTGAATGGCGCGAGATGCCATGAGATTGGCGCATTCGGCCACTACGCACGGACACCCGGGGTTCTAGACTGAGACTCGTTCGATGCGGGCAGGACCCGCAGGAGGACATGAGTCGCGGGTGGTCGCTAAATGGGGGGTGAACCTAATGGGCTACAGCGTCATCGACCGAAACAGCGCCGTCTCGAGGTACCTTTCGGACATGCGCCAGTTTTCCCTCCTCTCCGAGAAAGAGGAGCGAGAGCTGGCGGCATCGCTCACCGGCAAGGACAAGGCAAAGGCGGTCAATAAGCTCGTTGAATCGAACCTCCCCTTCGTGGTGAAGATCGCGTCGGAGTTCCGGGACCCGGCTGTTCCTTTCGAAGACCTCCTCAACGAAGGCAATGTCGGTCTGATCGAGGCTGCCCGCCGCTTTGACCACAGCCGGGGAGTCAGGTTCGTCTGCTATGCCGCCTGGTGGATACGCAGGTCGATCCTTCTGGCTCTGTCCCGGCACGCCAACACGGTTCGAATCCCCAGCTACCAGATGGAGAAGGCTCGGCAGGTTCGCGTCACCGAGCGGGCGCTCACCAGGAAGCTGGGGAGGAAGCCCGACCGGGAGGAAATCTCCCGGGAGCTCCAGACCACGATAGGGAAGATCGACAAACTCCTTCAGGTCAAGCAGAACAATCTCTCCCTTGACGACAAGATCGGCTTGGGCAAGGACAGTTCGATCTCCGATTTCCTGGTGGACCGGGGGGCGGTGAATCCCGAGGAGAACCTTCTCCGGGAGGAAAGTCAGGATCTGATCCGTCTCGCTCTCAAGGGCCTGAACGACCACGAGCGGACCGTCATCATCAACCGGTTCGGTTTGGAAGGTGGAAAAACCCTTACGCTCAAAGAAGTCGGAGAGCGATTGGGAATCACGGCCGAGCGCGCCCGTCAAATCGAGCAACAGGCCATGAATCGCCTGCGAAAGCTCATCTCCAGAAACCTGCGGATCACTTCCACCTCGGGTGCAGCGGTTTCAACCTCATCCCGAGTGGCCGGCGAAACACATCCGGATCGTCGCCCAGCAGAACCGCGGAACCGTCAGGCTGGTAGTCGGCTTGACTCACTATTATGTGGGGTGTTGCTGGCAGGATTGTGACCCTAACGAATCGGTGCCAAAGGCAATTCCGGCTCTTTTTGTCGTTCCACTTGGTTCAACCGGTTCCTTGGTCAGGCGGGACTTTTCCGACTCCCAATGCGGAGGAGGGAACGGCCCTCGTGCAGGACATCAATCCGGGTCCTAACGGCTCGTTCTACTACTACCCCAGCGAGTTCATCCAGGTTGGGAACCGGCTCTTCTTCACGGTGAGCGACGATGTCTCAGACCACGAGCTCTGGTCCGGGCGCGCGGCGATCATGATGCATCAGCCGGCTCGCGCCGTTCAGGACCTGAAGGACGAGGTAACCTCCGCCTACTTGAGCTCGGTCGCTGTGACTTCCAACTGAAATCGGTGATTGCTGTTCAGTTCGTCGACTCCGCTGATCACCACGGGCTTCCCGGGCGTGATCGGTGCCGAGGTGTTCATCTGGACATGACGCATCAACGGCGGGCTGGATGGCGCGCCTTTCTCGCCTTCGGAGCCCGCGAAACTCGAGATCTCCGCCTTCGTCACCAGCGAGCTGCCCCCGGGGCCTTCCAGGATCCGGCAATCCACGGACAGACCCACGTCCGTGTACTGGATCTTGTTCTCCTCCGTCGCGATTGGCACCCGCGTCCCCACGCGCAACTGCTGCCAGTCTCCGGATTTCGTCATCATGGTGTAATTGCGTGTGTTCACTGTCTTCCCGCCCTCAAGCTCGCGAACGACAAAGTCCAGCTTGAAGAACTTCCAGCTCTCCTGCTTTTCCTCCTGCGCGCCTGCCGGACTCGGCAACAGCCCGATCGCGACCACCAGCGTCAGCAGCCACCCGAAGCACCTTCTCATGTTCCCTCCTCTAACTCTGTTCAAGGCTCTTCAAAGGCTCGATCCTGATCTCCTGAATCTCGACTTGCGGCAACAACTCGTCCCCCGGCGGAATCTGCGGTTTCGCGGATCGCAGGAGCCCGCACCTGAATGCCGTGATTGCCAACCGTTCCTGCTCGCTCAGCGGCGCCGGTACAGGGAACACGCTCGGCGAATGCGCGAGCGGGGCGGCCGGCAGCGCTGCGTTTAACCCAGGGGCGACCCTCACCCTCGCTTTTGCTGATGCCGGTTCGCCTGCCGGCGCGGCCGCGCTCACCACTGTCTCCGGCTCTGGAGCCTGCACACCGGTCCTGGATTCCCGCGGGGCGGAGCTGTCGGCCATGGCATCACCCGCACCCGCAGCTGTCTTCCCCGGCTGCCGCTCACCCATCGTCTCCGGAGGCCCGGCTGAAGTCCGCTTCGACTCAATCGGTGAGGGGACGAGCACTCTCGGCGAGGGTTTCCGGCTCGAATAGACTGCGACCATTGCGACGACCACCACTGCTGCCGTCGCCGCCGCTGGCACCCACACCATCCACCGGCGTCGCCGCGGGTTTCGCTGTTCCGCGCGAAGGGCAGCCAGTACCCGGTTTTCAATCCCGGCGCGTGGTTCTGCACCGCTGTAGCGGGCAAGTGCCTGGTCGAGCCAAGCGTCGATCTTCCGTCCGGGATTGTCAGGATCCATGGCCGCCCTCCATCCAAGCCGCGAGCTTCTCCCTCAGCATCTGCCGCGCGCGAAACAGGCGCGTGCGTACCGTAGTCTCCGGTATCCCCAGGACTTTCCCGATCTCCACCGAGTTCATCTCCTCGACCGTCGACATCACCAGCACGTGCCGCAATTCCTCGGGCAGGGTGCCGATCAACCGGTGGAGCAGCGCCACCTGCTCCTGCTCTACGAGCAGTTGCTCGGCGCCGGTTTCTTTGGCGTGCGCCTGGAAGCCCGCCTCCATCAGGGGCCCCAGCGCGATCTCCTGCCGTGGATGGACGCGATCCAGCGCAACGCGCCACGCGATTCGTGCCAACCACGACCTGACCTCGCGGACATTCGGCAGTTCGCCACTGCGATGCACACGAAGGAAGGTCTCCTGCACTGCGTCTTCGGCGTCCTCCACATTGCGCAGGATGGAATAGGCCACCTTAAACACGAACCGCGCGTGCTCGCGCACGACGGACTCGACGTCCGTCGCAGGCGTCCTCATTGCGCCCGTCTCCGCCAGGGGAGCTCTCCCCTCCGTAAGGGGGAACGCGCCGCCTTCCGCTAACGCCCGAACACCCATCGTCGCTCTCAAAGTTAAAGACGGCCGCCCCGCCCAACCGTTCTGGGATTTCGCAAAGGAAACGAATCGGTGCGCTATCCTGGTCTGCGCAGAGGAATTTCAAGCCGCCATTGTGCGCCCGGTAGGGCCTATCGGGCCAACCCTGGGATGGCGGGTATTCCGGCGTCAGAGGCAATTCGACCCGTACGGGACCTGTGCCTCCTGATCGAGCGGGGGCGGCGGTTCAGCCGTCGCTATCGGACGTAGGGTTCGGTTTTGAGTTCGGGCGGCAATGTCGCACCGGCCGCGATGATGCACTGGATGCCCTGTTCGACGGAGAGGTCCGTCCGGCGCACGTTCTCCGCCTGAAACAGGAAGCTGTCGCCCAGGTACAAATGGTTGGTGGGAAGATACACAGCAAGGTGCTTTCGAGACGTCCCATCGATCTCGATCTCGAGCTCATTCGTGACAAAGCCGAGGCTCAAAGCACCTGTGCGCGGATGCGCGACCAGGACGACGCTCCGAAAGGCCTGTGCCCCTCCTGGCGAGAAGGCTTGCATGACCTGCTGCATCGTGCCGTAAATTGTCTTGACGACGGGGATTTCGAGGAGAAGGTGGTCCACCAACCCCAGAGTCCATCGCCCGGCGATGTTCGAGCTGAGAGCCCCGGTAAGGAGAATCACCACCGCAGTAATCAGAATTCCCAGGCCGGGAATGTGGCGGCCGAACAGGCGGTGCGTGAAGGGGTTCGCCCAAGTATCGAGCAGGTTGAACAACGAGGTGATGACAAGGACGCTAACGCCGATGGGGATGAGGACGAACAAGCCCGTCAGAAAATAGCGCCGGATCCTACCTGATTTCGCGTTGATTGCTCTTCCTCCAACTCCGCCCATCGACCGCAAGGGGTCAATGCCGGTTCCCCGAATCGTACCAGATCCTTGGCAGTGGAGTTTTTCCGGGTGGCGATTCTAGCGCTGATTCCTAGAAGCCCACTCGAACCTGGCGCATCGGGCGATGGAGAGTACCGGCAACGGGATCGGCTGAGTAGCGGCCATGGCCGCCTCCCGCCATGATGCAGGGAGGCTCGGCGAGGGCTCTCTTATCTAGACAACACGCGGCTTTGCAAACCGCCTGAGTCAAGTTGCGCGAGCTTGGCTGGGGGCTGATCGCGGATAAGTGTCGGCGGCGCAGCAAACTCGCACTGAGCGTATACTTCGACCGGGCTTTCCCCGGGAGTCCGGTTTTTCAAGCGGAGCAGCCGTGCCTTCTGCATCGAGATGAAGAGATCGATCTGGAGCTTTCTTTCGAACGATCTGGCCATTGATCTGGGCACCGCCAACACCCTGGTCTACGTCCGGGGGAAGGGCATCGTGGTCAGCGAACCCTCCATCATCGCAGTGAATCAGAAGACGGGGAAGGTGGAGGCGGTGGGCAGGGAAGCGAAGGAAATGTTCGGAAGAACGCCGGGAAGCATCATCGTCATCCGTCCCATGAAAGATGGTGTCATCGCCGATTTCGAGCATACCGAGATGATGCTCGAACACTTCATCAAAAAGGCCCATAACCGATCTCTGGGAGTGCGCCCCCGGATCGTCATCGGTGTGCCGTCGCAAATCACCCAGGTGGAAAAGCGGGCGGTCAGGGATTCGGCCTACCGGGCCAAAGCTTCGAGGGTCTACCTCGTGGAACAGGCCATGATGGCGGCGCTGGGAGCCGGGCTTCCGGTCACGGAGCCCACCGGTAACATGGTGGTGGACATCGGTGGCGGCACCACCGACGTGGCCGTCATCTCCATGGCCGGGATTGTCTACAGCCGATCGATCCGGGTAGCGGGCAATAAGATGGACGAAGATATCGTGCAGTTCATCAAGCGGAAGTACAACCTTCTGTTGGGTGAGAGGACGGCGGAGGATATCAAGATCAATATCGGCTCCGCCTTCCCTCTGGAGGAGGAGCTCACCATGGAGATCAAGGGACGCGACTTGGTGGAAGGAATCCCCAAAACTTTGGTGATTTCTGACGAAGAGATCCGGGAGGCCTTGTCGGAGACCGTTTCGGACATCATCGAGGCGATCCGCGTGGCGCTGGAGCAGACACCGCCGGAGCTCTCCGCGGACATCGTGAACAAGGGGATCGTCCTCACCGGGGGTGGCTCGCTCCTCAAAAACCTGGATAAGAGGCTCCGGGAGGAGACGGGTCTCCCCGTTTCCATTGCCGACGATCCCATGGCCTCCGTGGTGCTAGGCACGGGAAAGATGCTGAACGACTTCAACCTTCTCCAGAAGATTTCCATAGACTGAATGGACGCCTATCCCAGCACCACCCGGAGCTGATGCTCGCGACCGTCGTCGGATAACGGGACGAGCGATTCTCCCGGGAGCTGGGCTCCGTCAAGGCTGATTCGGGATACTCCCCGGCAGACTCCCTTCGGGTTCTCGACCGTGATCCGGTATAGCGTGCGGCCATGACGGTAGGTGATCTCGAACCCTTTCCACGCCCGGGGAATGCACGGATCGATTTGCAGAGCGGAGCCTCGCTTCCGTAAGCCGAGAATCCACTCGAGACCCGCCCGGTGCAGCCATCCCGCAGCTCCCGTGTACCACGTCCATCCCCCGCGTCCCACGTGCGGAGGTTCGGAGTAAATGTCGGCGGCCACGGCGTACGGCTCCACCTTGTATTTTCGAACCTCCGCACGACTGCTCGTATGGCGGATGGGGTTCAACAGGTCGAACAGCTCGCCGGCCTTGTCGCCGTCACCCATCTCGGCGAAAGCCATCACCGACCAGATCGCGGCATGGGTGTATTGCCCGCCGTTTTCCCGTATTCCCGGGGGATATCCTTTGATGTATCCCGGGTCGAGGGGCGCCAGATTGAACGGCGGGGTGAGGAGCAGCAGAAGCCGGTCGGCGGGCCGGACGAGTTGACGCTCCACGGACGTCATGGCCTGGCGCGCCCGATCTGGGTTACCGGCTCCGGACAGAACCGCCCAGGACTGGGAGATCGAGTCGATCCGGCACTCTTCGTTCACCGCTGATCCCAGAGGTGTTCCATCGTCGAAGAAGGCGCGTTTGTACCACTCACCATCCCACGCCTCCCGCTCCAGCGCAACCTGGATGGAGTCGGCCTTCATCCGCCATCGCGCCGCACGCTCAACTTCGCTCCGCAGATCGGCGATCGGGATGAACTTCCGCAAGTTGACCCATAGAAACCAGCCCAGCCAAACGCTCTCTCCCCGGCCTTCGTAGCCGACGCGGTTCATGCCATCGTTCCAGTCCCCCGCGCCGATCAGGGGCAGGCCGTGACTTCCCACCTCGAGGCTCCGATCCAGGGCCCGGGCGCAATGCTCGAACAGCGTCGCCCGATCCTCCGACTCCGTGGGCGCGAAGTAGGCCTCCTGCTGCTGGTCCTCGAGCTGCGCGCCTTCGAGCCACGGAATCTCTTCACCGAGCACCGCCGGGTCCTCGATCGTCTCAAGATAATGGGCCACAGCATAAGGAAGCCAGAGACGGTCGTCGGATATTCGGGTCCTCACCCCACGGCCGGTGGGGGGGTGCCACCAGTGCTGGACGTCTCCCTCCCTGAACTGCCGCGCAGCCGCCCGCAAGATGTGCTCGCGCAGGATATCGGGCTTGGTCACCGCCAGGGCCAGGACGTCCTGGATCTGATCCCTGAAGCCGTATGCCCCGCCGGATTGATAGAGCGCCGATCGGGACCAGATCCGGCATGAGAGAGTCTGGTAGAGGAGCCAGCGATTGAGCATGAGATCCATGGAGCGGTTCGGAGTCTTCACCTGCACCGCGTCGAGCAGACCGTCCCAGTGCTCCCTGATGTCGCGGAGAACCCGATCGCAGCTCATGGCGCGATAGCGCACGATCAGGGCTCGACACTCCTCGCGGCTCTCACCCTGTCCCAGCAGGAACAGCACCTGGGTGCGTTCGCCGGGCTCGAGCTCGACGAGGGTCTGCAGCGCCGCACACGGATCCAGCCCCGCTCCCGTCTTTCCCGTGAAGCGCTCGCCCCGCTCCAGCGATTCGGGATGATCGAGGCTCGCATTGCGGCCCAAAAACTCGAGGCGGTCGCCCGTCCAGGAAGTCTGGAGTCCTCCCAGGTCGGCAAACGCGACCCGCTCTGCGAAATCCGAGTTCCAGGCGTTCGTGGCGAACAGGGCTCCGGTATCAGGGTCGATGTCGGTGACTACGGAGGGGACGGATCCGCCGAGCGCCACACCCAGGACCCACTCCGCATAGGCGGTGACCGAGAGCCGCCGCTTGCGGCCGGACCGATTCTCCAGAGTGAGGCGGGAGATCTTGACCGGGTCGTGCAGCGGCACGAGCATCAGGAGATCCAGCTTGATGCCGTGCGAAGTGTGCTCGAAACGACTGTACCCCTGCCCGTGCCGGATGACATAGGGCCAGGCCTCTTCGCGGATGGGAAGGCAGGTGGGTCCCCACAGCAATCCGCTGTCTTCGTCGCGGACGTAAATTGTCTCGCCCGGTGCATCGCTGACCGGATCGTTGGACCATGGCGTCAGCTTGTTTTCACGGCTGTTCCTGGACCAGACATACCCCGAGCCTGACTCCGAAACCTGGAAGCCAAAATTCGGGTTGGCCACCACGTTGATCCAGGGAGCCGGCGTCCACTGCCCTCTGCCCAGAGCGGTGACGTATTCACGGCCATCCGGCGTGAATCCTCCCAGGCCGTTGAAGAACTCAAGCTCCAGGGAGGGCGGGGACACTGTCTTAGCGAACTCGCGCGGTGGGCGCAGCCGCAACAAAGCAGGTCCCGACCGCTCCAGACGGGTCGTTTGCTCGGAGAGCGAGCCGCGGCTCGCCAGGATGAGCAGGCGCGCCGCCGAGCGCAGCAGGACCAGGTCCTGTACAGACAGGAGGTCCTCCCGCAGCACGAAGACGTGTCCTCGGTCCCCGTCCGCTTCACGGCCGGCCGTGGATCGGCTCACCCGCACCATGGTTTCGATCGACTGCTGGAGGTCCTGAGCATAGGAGGCGCCTCTCGCGTTGAGGATCACCAGATCGGCGGGAACCCCCTTCAACCCCCAATACTCATGGGCCTGCAGGAGCTGCCGCACGACGTCCCGTTCCTCGTCCCGCTCGATGCGTACCAGCGCGACCGGCAGATCCCCGGAGATGCCGTGGGCCCAGAGCCCGGATGGTCCTCGACGGTTCGCTGCCAGGACCTGAGGCGCCGCGCGCAGCGTGGGATCGACATAGAGCAGCCGATTGGCCAGACGCTGGAAGAGATGCGCCTCGTCCTGGGTGATCCGCAGGTGATGCAGCTGGACCTGGGAACGTGTCCATGCCAGGGTGCTTTCCCGCTCGAAGGTTGCGGGCTGCCGATACTTCTCGGCGATCTGCAGCGCCTCCTCCCGTGAATTGGCCACGAGCGTGGTGTATCCGATGCGGATCGACCCTTGGGCCGGGAGTGCCACGCGATGCCGAAGGCTCACGATCGGATCCAGTACCGACCCGGCCGTGTTGGTCAGGGGACCTCCGTCGATCACCGAGATCGGCGTTCGGATTCCGCGCCCGCGTCCCAGAAAGCGCGCCCGATCACTTTCGTACTGCAGTGTATAGACGGCTTCTCCTTCCAACGCAGCCAGGTGGGCGAGCCAGATCTGGCGCTCGTCAACGGAGCGCGGGCGTCGCGTGACCAGCAAGGCATCGAGGTGGGCAACGAACTCCGACTGCACGAACAGGTTGGAAAAGGTGGGGTGGGCTTCGTCCCTGGCCTGCGGAGCCAGCACGATCTCGGCATAGGACGTGAAATCAATCTCGCGGTTGCGGTTTTCCAGATTGGTCACGGTCAATCGGCGCAGCTCGGCGTCGTCCTCGGCCGAAACCAGGATTTCGATGGTAATCGCCAGGGACCGATCCTTTTGCGTGATGCTGGCACGGTCCTCCGAATAGACGACCTCGTACTGGTCGGCGGCGGTCCCGCTGGGCTGGAAACCCGCGGACCACACGCCACCGGTCCGCACGTCGCGGAGAAAGACGAAGGTCCCCCAGCAGTCACGCGTCGTGTCCTCGCGCCAGCGGGTCACGGCGAGATCGCGCCAGCGGCTGAACCCAGCGCCCGCCGCCGTGACCATGACCGTGTATCGCCCGTTGGAGAGGAGATGCGTGCGAGGGGTGATGTCGTGCGGTGAGTCGAAGCGCCGTAAGGTAGGGGGAAGCAGATCCCGCACGAGCGTGGCGACGTGGACCTCCTCGACCCGCGGCCGGGTGATTGCCACGGCGCGTGGTGTGCGTTCCTGGAGCAACAGCTCCGCCGCCTGGACCATGGGATGGGCATGAAAGCGCTTTCGAGTCAGGTCATCGTTCACCACGTTCCCAAGAGAGATGAGAGTCATCCCCTGGTGATGTGCCATATAGGCGCGGACCACCGCCGCGGAAGTCTTCTCCGGCAGCCTCGAGGGGGTGTAATCGAGCGCTTCGTAGAACCCGTAGGCTCCTCTCGCTCCCGCCTCCTCGAGGCGGGCGAAATTCTGCAATGCGGCGCGGGGATCGATCATGGCCGCGAGCGCGGCGGCGTAGGGAGCCACCACCACGTCCTCGAACAGCCCGCGCTTCAGCCCCAGGCCCGGGACGCCAAATGCGGAGTACTGATAGGTGAGCTCCGCGTCGCGCATATTGTAGGCCGATTCGGAGACTCCCCATGGCACTCCCCGCTCCGCACCGTAGCGGATCTGGCGCCCGACCACGAGGCGGCACGTAAGATCGAGCAGGCTGTGGGGTGGCTGCGACATCACGAGAAGCGGCATGAGGTACTCGAACATGGAGCCGGACCACGACACCAGGGCGGCACCATGACCCAGGGGCGTGAGCGATCGACCGAGATGGAACCAGTGCTGGGGCGGCACGTCGCCCTTGGCGATGGCCAGGAAGCTTGCCAGCCGGGCCTCGGAGGCCAGCAGGTCGTACCTGCCGGGATCGAGTGTACTGTCGGCCACGCGATAGCCGAGGGAAAAGAGCTTGCTCGTGGGATCGAACAGGAACTGGAAGTCCATGGCATGGACCATCTCCTCGGCAAGTGCGGCGATGGCGAAGAGCCGGGCCGCAAGAACCCCCTCCTGGAGCTGTAAATCACGAACATGGCTCCTGACCGAAGCATGGACGGCGCTGGCCCAGACCAGGATTCCGGATCGGGAGTTGTTGCGTTCCTCGCCGGCACGCGCGCGCGCGATATCCAGCAGATTGTCCGCTAGAGATTCGAGCTCGTGGAGACGGTGGAGCCGCTCGGGCATCGCCGCCGGCAAATCTGCCAGCGCGGCCGCTGTCGCCTCCAGGGCCTCGCGCAGCTGCACCACCGTGACCGTCTGCGCACGGCCGGAATGCTCGATCGCCTGCATCGCATCGGACAGCAGATGAAGGGCGTCTTGGATCCCCTGGAGGACTTCCGGGCCTGCGAGGGGGCGGTGCATGCGCTCGCGGCACGCCTGGGACAGGGCGATGAGATATCCAGCCAGGTTGCCACTGTCGACGGTGGACACGTACAAGGGCTCCAGCGGCCGCAGGTCCAGCGTATCGTACCAATTGAGGAAATGACCCCGAACGCGGCGCAATCCGCCCATGGTCTGCAGCGTCTCCTCGAGCCGCTCCACCGTTTCCAGAGTTCCGATCCAGCCGAAATCACGGGCGACCATCGTGCTGAGGAGATAGAGCCCCAGGTTTGTCGGTGAGGTGCGGTGGGCTACGACAAACTCGGGGTCCTCCTGGAGGTTGTCCGGAGGGAGGCCATGGTTCCGCTCGTCCACGAACGTCTCGAAGAAGCGCCACGTCCGGCGGGCGATGAGCCGAAAGGCGCATGTCTCCTCGCGGGAGAGAACCTGCGACGTCGTGATCTTCCGTGGGACGCTGATGTGCCAGGCGAAGGCCGGCGACAGCAGCCAGAGGAGAACGAAGGGCAGGGCCACGGGCCAGGCTCCCGGCTTGAGCACGACAAAGGACAACCCGGCTCCGGCGGCCAGCAGGACGCCCCACCGAAGGCGCCAGTAGAAGACCCGGAGCCTCAGGTCGGCTGCCTGGCCCGCTTGCGCGGCCGTCACCCACTCCAGAAGGTTTCGTTTCGTGATGTAGAGCCGGACCAGAGTGCGGCTGATGGCGTCCGCCATCAGCCATGCCTGGTGGGCCAGCATGGTGATGGTCAGGAGCGTTTGCGACAAGGCCACCTGGATATCGTGGCCCACGGCGCGCAGATGGCTTCGCTTGGAGAATCCCCAACGCTGTGGAATGAAGCCGTCAAGAATCGGGATTATCGCCGGGACGACGACGGAGCTGACGAACAAGCTGGTCCAGACGAGCGGGGGAACCGCCGGGAGGATCCAGGAGGCCACCGCAACCAGGAATGCCGAGGGCGCCGCGAGGCTGCGCCGGAGGTTGTCCACCATCTTCCATCGTGCATGCAGCGGAATTCTGACCGTGCCGCCCGAAGCATCGCGCGCGCTGCCCAGGATCCAGGGCAGAAGCTGCCAGTCACCCCGCACCCATCGATGGTGGCGGTGCGCCGCCACGTCGTAGTTGGTGGGGAATTCCTCAAAGAGTGCCAGGTCGGTCGTCAGCCCGGCGCGCGCGAACGAGCTCTCGAACAGGTCGTGGCTGAGCAGGGAATTGTCCGGGACCTTTCCCTCCAGGGCCGCTTCGAAGGCGTCGACGTCATAGATACCCTTGCCGGTGTACGACCCCTCGCCGAATAGATCCTGATACACGTCGGAGACCGCGGCTGCGTAAGGATCCACACCTCCGGGGCCAGAGACGATCCGTTGGTAGATCGTGCTCTCCAATCCTGTCGGCAGGGACGGCGTGAGCCTGGGCTGCAGGATCGCGTAGCCCTCGACGACCCGCCCCTTCCGGGGATCGAAGCGCGGCCGGTTCAACGGGTGTGCCATCGCCCCGACCAGGCGGCGGGCGATCCCCATGGGCAGCCGCGTGTCGGCATCCAGGGTGATGACGTAACGAACCCCGTCCGGCACCTTGGGTGGCCGGCCGTTGATGGGCATGAAGGTGGTGTCTGCCGCGCCACGTAGCAGCCGGTTCAGCTCGTGGAGCTTCCCACGCTTTCTCTCCCACCCGATCCACTTGCCTTCCTTGGCGTTCCAGAGACGCCGGCGGTGCAACAGAAGAAACCGCTCGCCGGCATCCGGCGGATTTCCGTACCGCGAGTTGAGGCGCTCGATGCCCTCGGCCGTTGCGGCGAGGAGATTCTCGTCGCCGGGCATCCTCTCGGCGGTCGCGTCCGCCCAATCCGTGAGCAAAGCAAAGTGGAGCTGGCTCTCGGGGTTAGCCAGATAGTGCACCTCCAGCTTTTCGAGCTGCTCATCGATGTCTTCCGGGCGCGTGAGCATCGTGGGTACGACGATGAGAGTCCGAAGCTCCGCGGGCACGCCCTGGGCAAGTTCGAGCTTGGGAAGCAGCCGGGGCGGAACGAGAATCGGCACCAGTCGATGGAAGAGGGAAATCGCGATGTCCGACGCGGGGACCAGAGCGAGGATCCCCAACAGGGCCAGGACCCATGGGGTGGCCCCAGCGCTCCAGGTCAGGTGCAGAAGGCCGGCAAGCAGAAGGGCGGTGAAAGCCGCAATGCCTCCCAGGTAACCGATCATCGCATGGGTGCGATAGATGCGACGCAGCCGAATTCGCAGCGGGACGCGGAATTCCAGACGCTTCTCGAGCGCTCTCCGGCCCCTGGCAACGAGGTAATATCCAGGGTCCTTCTCAGCGCGCTCTGGAACGTCGGGGATCAACACGGTTTGCCCATTCTCCCCACCGGCTCTTCGGGCCAGGAGCACCGCTTCGCGTGCCACTTCGATCTCTGATCGCTTCGAGCCCCGGGAGAGCAGCTCGATCCGGGCTCGGTAGGCGTCCCGGGTCGTAAAATCCATGGCGGCGAACCCGGGGGCGGTGCAGAGGATTTGGTCCACCAGACTGACGCTCTCGAAGAACTCGGGCCAGTCGATGGAGGAAATCCACCGCATGCTGGTGATGATGTTTCGAACGGTGACATTCGCCGCGGCCTGCGCCTGATGTTCCTGGGCAACCGCCTCGTCGGGCGAGGTCCCCTGGGCGCTCAGCTTCGCCTCCAACCAGGCCAGGGCCGGCATGATCGAAGGATCCTGGCCACGCAGCCGCTGAACGAACTGCACTGCAAACGCGCGGTCCAGAGCGGTGTCGCCCAGACTGCTCAGGATCTCGTCCGGAGAGTCCGCCGGTCGATCGCGGAAGCCCAGCAGTCGATCGGCCAGTTCGTCCGCCCGGGCCCGCCCCTGACGGGAGCGGATGATCAGCTGCGACAGACGTCGTAGGTTTTCCACCAGAGCTACGCGGAGATGGATGGCAACCGCCCAGAGCTCCCCGATGGTCAGCGGATGGATGCGTTGGTAGGCTCGAACGAAGCGCTGGATCGTCTCCATCTCAAAGCGGCTGTCGGTGTGGGCGACGTAGGCCCAGGAAAGTCCGTAGACGCGCGGGTATCCCGCAAGGTGGCCCGCGGCGATCCTTGGCAATTTGCGGTAGTAGCTTCGCGGCAGGTGGTCCCGGATCCCCCGGAGCTGTTCATCTACGACGTGGAAGTTGTCGAGGATCCACTCCGCGGCGGGTGTGATCTCCTGATTCGCCAGCACGGTTTCGGCGATGTTCCGGTACCCGGCCAGGAGTACGCGAGCGTTCTCGCGAACCCTGGGAAGGAGATTCCGTCCGCGGGTGGGCTTCTCAGTGACGGCATGGGCCGCAGCCAGGCTTTCGGCGTGTTCCTCCAGGCGCTCGATGCCGAAGATCTCGGCTCGGATTGGTTCTTCCACCGGAGAGTTATCGTCGAGGACGATGGCAGCGGCCTTCACTCCGAGCCTCCAGTGATAACTTGAGGGAGCGCTTCCGTTCCGGGATTCGGGCAGATTCGGAACAAGGGGACTGGATCGTCTGCCGGCGGTGGCTCGCACGCCGGCCCGCCTTCCGGCGACGGACGAGAGTTGACGCTGGGCTGGGGCCCTGCGACCTCTCGCACTCTTGCTGGAATGCAGCTCATTATACTCAAAGGCCCCTCAGAAAACTGTCGCTCGGTGTGGTGTCCCATCGTCCCCACAGGCTTGAAATGCATGACATCCTGCCCGATACTCAATAGCAGCGAAGTTTTCCCCCGTCGCACATCGTTTTTCGCGGAGCCCCTGTGAGTTCTTCTGACCCATCCAATCGGCGAATGGACTTCGACCGCACTCCTTCGACCGTCCTCTCCACAGTGCTTCGCCGAGTATCCATCGGGGGTTTCGAATGCTGTGAACGCCAGGTGGTTGCGCGGCGCACGAACCCGAGGCATTCCCACGACTACCACTGCATCGGTTTTCTCATCAGCGGGCGAGGCACGGCAGAGCTTGGCACCCAGCGTTGGACCATCCAGCCCGGCTGCCTGAACGTCATCCCCGGGGGGGTTCAGCATGTGGAGTGGTGTGGCACTCGGCAAGTCCGATGGTGCGGCATCGAGATACCGGCGCTGCGCGATGAGTTCGCCGCGGAAGCAAGACGGGTCTTTGATCGCCCCTTTCAGGTCAGCGGAGGACCGGCCGCTGCTATCGTGGCACGGATGTATCGGGAAATACGTCTGGCCGACGATGCGTCATCGCTTTCACTACACGGGCTGGGACTCGAGCTGCTCGCCACTCTGGCGCGGGTTTTCAGGCCGTCCGCTGTTGAAGGCCGCGGGGGATGGATCGCGCGGACGGAAGATTACCTTCGAGCCAACTTCCAGGAGACGCTTACCCTGGACGAGGTCGCCGCAGAAGTGGGAGTACATCCGACCCATTTGGCCCGCGTCTTCCGCCGGCAGTTCGGTTCATCCATGGGGGAATTCCTGCGCGGTCTTCGAATCGAGCACGCAGTGAGGTTGCTTGCCCAAGGTCACATGCAGCTGTCCGAGATCTCCCAATGCTCCGGCTTCTCCGATCAGGCCCACTTCACCCGCGTCTTCAAGCGTCATCTCGGCATGACCCCGGGAGCCTACCGGCTCCGCCTGCGCGGGCGCTAGGGACGTCCAAGCGAGCTAACCCCGTCCAATACTGGGTCCGGCACTCCTGCTAGATTGGATCCGCATCCGCCGACTCGAGAGGAGCCGGACGAGGGACAGATCTTACCCGGGTCCACCTAACCATCAATAGGACGGGGGCACACAATGCGCAACTATCTCCGATTTCAGCCCGCTTCGGATAGTCTGATGACAAAGCCGGTCCTCATGCTCTTCACTTGCTCTGTGCTCGTATCCGCATCGCTGCTGGCGCAGACCACGTGGGGGCAGACGCAAACTCCGGTGTCCAAGCGCACCCTCCTGGACACACGCGGCGCGTTTTTCGCTCTTTCCGTCGCGGACCTCGACGCGAGTTCCCGGTGGTATACAGAAAAGCTCGGCCTCGAGGTACTTTTCAGCACGCCGGACACGAACGGTTTCGCCGTAATGGTTTTGGAGGGGGGCGGACTCACGGTGGAGCTGGTGCACCGCGATGACGCCGTGCCGGACCCATGCGGGGCGACAGACCCCTCGCGGTGCCATGGCCTCTTCAAGGTGGGTGTGCTCGTCACGGATCTCGACAAGACGCTGGAGAAGCTTGCGGCGCGTGGGGTCCCGGTCGCGTTCGGACCATTTCCCGAGCAGCCGAACCAACGGGCGAACGCCATCATTCGCGACAACGCCGGCAACCTCATCCAACTATTCGAGAAGTAGCATGACGCTTCGTATTCTGCTCACCAGACGTGGCAAGCGTTCTCCGCCACCATCGGCTGGCCGGCCTTGCAGCCCCAGGCTTTCTGGAACTCGGGCATGTTCTGTACCACGCCGTTGACCCGGTATCTACCCGGCGAGTGGGTATTGGTGCTGACTTGCATGCGCAGATTTTCCGGACGCTGCTTTTCGCACCACACGCGGCCGAAGCCCAGGAAGAAGCGCTGCTCTGGTGTGTAGCCATCGATGCTCTGGCCTGCTTTTCCGGACTTATCTTCGGAGATCATTTGCTCGAGCGCGGCCAGCGCAATGCGGGCGCCGCCATTGTCGGCGGTGTTCTCGCCGAGAGTCAGGCGGCCATTCAGTTTCAGGTTGTCGACGGTGACGAAATTGGCATACTCGTCGGCGATGCAGCTGACTCGCTTCTCGAATTCCTTTCCATCCTGCTCGGTCCACCAGTCACGCAAGTTGCCTTGCGGATCGAATTTGCGGCCTTGATCGTCAAAACCATGCGTGAGTTCGTGGCCAATCACCAGTCCGATGCCACCGAAGTTCACGGCATCGTCCATGCTCTTGTCAAAGAACGGGGGCTGGAGAATGCCCGCCGGAAACACGATCTCATTGAACGATCCGCTGTAGTAGGCGTTCACCTGCGGCGGAGTCATGCCCCATTCCTTGCGGTCGAGGGGCTTGTCGATCTTGGCGATCTGGCGCTTTGACTCAAACTCGTTGGCTCGCTTCACGTTGCCCAGCAGGTCGTCTCGTTTGATAACCACGGAACTGTAATCGCGCCACACGTCGGGATATCCAATCTTATTGCGGATGGCCTGCAGCTTCGCCTGCGCCTGCTTCTTGGTATCGTCGCCCATCCAAGAAAGGCTCTGGATGTCGCCATCCAGCGATTTCTCCAGCATGTCCACCATCTTCAGCATACGTTGCTTGCCCTCAGGGCCGAAGGTCGATTCGACGTAACGCTGCCCGAGCGCCTCCCCGAGTGATCCGTCGACGAGATCAACGCAGCGTTTCCACCGGTCTTGAATCTCCTTCTGTCCGGTCAGCGCCTGGCGCATTTTGAAGTTGGCGTCCACAAAGGGCTGCGATAGCCATGGAGAAGCGGCCCGCAGGGCGTGCCACATGACGTACGTCTTGAGCGTCTCGAGGGGCAGGGTTGCGATCACGCCGTTGACTTGCCGGAAGAAATCGGGAGTGCTCACGTTCACCGCGGTGAAGTTTGGCGCGCCTACGGCCGCGAAATAGCCATTGAGATGGAAATTCGGCGCCAATGCGATGGCTTCGTCGCGGGTCATCTTGTGGTCGCGATTCATGGGGTCGCGCAGCTTGGTGCGCTCCATCGAGTCAGCAGCCAGCAAGGTCTCCACTACGAGAACGGCTTGTGCTGCACTGCCGGCCTGCTGGGGAGTCCGGCCTGCCAGCGTAAACAACTGGGTGACATACTCGGCCAGGTGCTTTCGCATCTCGACTTTGTCCGGTTCGTCCTTGATGTAGTAATCGCGATCGGGCAGCGATAGACCACCCTGACTGATGTAAGCGATCACCTGGTCGGCATTGTGCAGATCGGAATTCGAAAAGAAATTGAACAACGCGTTCGCACCCATCATGCGCAGGCGACCGATCTGATCGATCAAGGCAGCCTTGTCCTTGACCGCGGCGACGCGGTCGAGTTCCGGCTTGAGCGGCGAGATTCCTTTGGCGTTGACAACCTTCTCGTCCATGCAGGAGGCGTACAGATCGCCGATCTTTTGTTCGATGGCATCGCGGTCCGCTCCACCGGCCGCAGCCTTCTCCAGAATTTCCCGCTCGACTCCGAGATTGCTCTCATCGAGTTCAGAAAAGCTCTGCCACGCCGCCCGGTCGGCGGGAATCTCCGAATTCTTGATCCAATTGCCGCAGGCAAACTGGTAGAAGTCCACGCACGGGTCGACGCTCTTGTCGATGTTGTCGATGCTGAATCCCGGGCCGGGTTTGGCAGTTTGCGCGAGTGCTGCAGCAGTGGACAGCAGGAAGACCAGGAGGAAGTGAAAAGTGCGCATAGGAAGAGATCTCCTTAGGCCGTGTTGGGACGAAAATGCCCCGAGTTGACTCCTCAATAATGGCGAGGCGGACAGAATACCCACTATTGGACCGAAAAATCCACCTCTTCCGGGATGAAGGGGAGCCGAATTCACGCCGGTCGGCCTGCAGGCCGTCGCACGGGGCTCCGGCCAGAATCCGGATCCAGCGAACGCCCTGGCGCCGCCTCGCGGCACCTATTCACGAAGGAAAAAGGGGGAGATAGGAAGATAAGAGGTCGGCGGCGCGAGTCCCGGCCATCGCACGGGTGACCGGGAGGTCATGTCGCAGTCATCGGAGGCCCCGACGGACCCGCGGGTTACCGGTGATCGAAGTGAGTCGTCACCGGTCCCGCGCGCCCCGAAGTCGGGTAAGACTGAACTCCAGCTTGCACCCTTCGCTTGCTGCCGCGGCAGGGCGCGTGCTGGACTTACTTCCCGAAATTGAACCGGAAGAAAGCTCGCGTCGTATTGGCGTCGCCAGTTTCCCAGTCGACCCCGACGCCCAGTCGACCGAACAGGAACAGCGCGCCGAGCTCGCCGGTTGTGTCGTCTCCGAGGTCGCCGCCGTAGTCGACCCAGTTCACCTGCCCTTTCACCTCGAGCCACTTGATGATCCGCCAGCGGATGCCGCCCTGGCCCTCGGCGCCACTCTCGTCGACGTCGCCCTCATCGATCTTGATGTTGGACCAGACGACCTGCGCGAACAGGTCCGCCTTCTCGCCGAGCAGGCCGTGCCAGCCGCCGCCGGCGTCCCAGAAGGTGTATCCGTTGATGTCGTCATATTCGGCGACCAGATGGAAGTTCTTGCCCAGCTTCATCGATCCGCCGGCGAACCATCCGTCACCGGAGTCTCCCTCGTCGGGACTGAAGTCGATCCAACCGCCCTCGATGTAGCCCCACTTCGGCGCCTCGTCCTGCGCCATAGCCAGGGCCGGCGCCAGTAGCACCACGAGAAGCACGAGCACACACTTCATTTTTGACACGGCACCCTCCATGTGCATCGCATTTGTTTGTGACCGTTTCGCAAGGGGGCGCCAGTCTATGATGGGTCATCCACCGGGTCAAGCGAGGGGGGCGATACGGATGGGAGTCAGAGCGACGGAGATCATGTTTTTAGGCGTCTCGCCGCACGATCCGATGGCGCTTTTGCGGCAGGGGCCGTGATTTTGCCCGCCGCCATGCTGGTGCCGACGCGCCGCGGCGGAAGACGCGGTGACTGTATTGAGGCAGTCCTGACCGAGCCTACCCCTCGGTCGGGACGGGACGCAGGCGGATCTCGATGCGGCGATTCCGGGCTCGCCCCTCAGGGGTCTTGTTGGAGGCGACCGGCTGGACGTCGGCCATCGAGACGGCGAGCAGGCGCTTGTCCGAAATCCCTGAGCCGTCGAAGAGGCGGACGACGCTCGCCGCGCGGGCGCCGGCCAGCTCCCAATTGGTCGGGTACCGCTCGATGAGAGCCGGGCCGATCGGCTTGTTGTCGGTGTGCCCTATGACCAGGATCTGGTGGGGTGACTTCTTGAGTTCAGAGGCGACCCGCTGCAGAATTTCGATGCCGTTCTTGTCCAGCGCGGCGGAGCCTGAGTCGAACAGGATGTCCTGCGCGACGTTGACGCGCAGCCCGTCGCGGAGCTGCTTAACTTCGATCTGTCCGGCTTTCAGCTCTTTCTTGAGGCTGGTGACCAACCCGTCGTAGGTCGCCTGCAGTTTGCGGGCCTCCTCCTCGCGCTCGCGCAGCTTGGAGCCGATCTCCTCACCCTGCGTCTGCAGGGTCGCCACCTTCGCCTCGAGGACGGTTTTTTCGGTCGCGAGCGCGGTTTTCTCCTGGGCAAGCGTCTCGCCAGTGCGGTTTGCTTTTTCGACCTTGGTCCGGAGCTGCTCGTAGCGCGTCGTGCAAAGGTTCCGTTCCTGCTCGACCTCGGTGTACCGGCTCCTGGAGACGCAGGCGGTCGAGGCCCCGCCGGCGATGGCTATCGTACCGAACGCGAGCAGGGCCAGGGCCCGAACGCGCGCCGCGTCGCGACTCCCTCGTGAATTCCTTGAATTGAGCACCCCTCGAATCCTCCCTTCCGTCGATGCACTGGAGCGGACCGGTGGTGGGGCGGCGGTCCCGCAACCCATCGTCTCTGAGAATGTAGGAACCGCGCGCGCGTCTGGCAAGGGCACTCGACCAGAGTCGTCCTGCGCGTCAATGATCTGACGACGTGGGACCCGTTTCGTGTCGCAAAGCTGCCCACCGTAGTGGTGTTCTGAGCCCGCCTTCCCCTGGGGCCTCCCGATGAAATCCTGGGATGAAGGGACGGGACCACACCAAGCCGTGGAGAAGGATTTGACCCTTCCGCGGAAGTGAACTACGCTCTTGGCACCCAAACTTTCTCCAACTTCCGGTCGCTCACAATAAGGAGGACGCAACTGAGAATGATCCTCGTCTTCGCGGCTATGGTTGCGGTTGGATTGGGAGCTCTTCCCTTGAATCCTCCCTCGCCTCCCTGAGACGTTTGAATCGGACAGGTTTCGATCCTCAACTGAAAGAGAAAATGTAGAGGAGGACTGAATGACCAAGAACCATAAATTTCTCATGTTACTGGCGGTCGTGGTGCTGATTGGAGCAGGCGGAGTGACGGGCCTCGCAACCTCCCCGAAGGGGTCTGCGCAGAGCGATGCCGCTGTTATCGAGTCTGCCACGCTGGATGCTGTTCAGGGCTCCGCGTGCAGCGTCGATGCGCAGCAAGCTTTTAATAGTGGCTCGACCCAAGTCAAACCCGGGTGCTGTTCGACTCAGTGCAATGTGGACAGGGACTGCGACAAGATCTGCGGCAAGGGCAACTGTGCCTGCATTCAGGAAAACCCTTGCTGCCGCAGGTGTGTGTACTGAAGAATGCTTTTTCTAAAAAGGAGGTCCGTAATGTCAAGATTTGGCGCGTCGAGACTTGCGGTGGTCCTCGGAATTGTCCTGGTCACCTTAGCTCTCGGGCTCGTGGGAGCCGCCCCGCTGTCTTCCCGCGAGGAACCGGCCAAGACGGTCCCGCTCGTCAACTCAGTTGAACCATCAGCGTGCGTTGCCGACGAAGTGCCGGCTTCCACCCTCCAGATGCCCGGTGCGAGCTTCGAGCCTGCGACTCCGGGGTGCAAGGCCTGCAAGCAACAGCCTTGGTGCGGGTGCACCTATCAGGGACACCCACGGATCTCATGCGATCCTTGTTGTTATCAGGCCTACCCCTACCCCATCTGCTTGAGTTGACGGGTTCACACGCGTCCCGGGCCGGCGGCTACTTCCGGCCTGGGACGATCTCTCCGGTCCTGGGACCACTTCCGATCGACTTGGGGAGCCAGATAATCCCTGCCCTCCATCCTCGGGGATCAACAGGAGAACTCATGACCGCTTCGCCCCAAACATGGCCGACCCTCCCACTCGAGGCTTGGCGCGAGACCTATGCCACATTGCACTTGTGGACCCAGATCGTTGGGAAGATCCGCCTCGTTCAAAGCCCCTGGATGAATCATGGCTGGCACTGCACGCTTTACGTGACAGCCAGAGGCCTGACCACATCGCCCGTTCCGCACGGGAGCCGCACCTTTCAGATCGATTTCGACTTCATCGGCCATCAGCTCACGGTCCTGACGAGCGATGGCCTCACAGGCGTTGTTGCGCTCGAACCGCAGGCAGTGGCAACTTTCTACAAGCGCCTGATGGCAGAGATGGACAGACTTGACCTGCACGTGAAAATCAACCTAAAGCCCAACGAGGTTTCTGACCCGATCCATTTCGACCAGGACGAACTTCACCGGACGTACGACCGCGAATACGCTAACCGCTTCTGGCGCGTCCTCGTGCAGGCCGACCGGGTCTTCAAAGCGTTTCGTGGACGGTTCATCGGCAAATGCAGCCCTGTGCACTTTTTCTGGGGCGGCCCCGATCTGGCCGTAACGCGGTTCTCCGGACGATGGGCCCCGAAACATCCCGGTGGAATTCCGAACCTGCCGGACTGGGTGACACAGGAAGCTTACTCGGAGGAAGTCAGCAGTTGCGGATTCTGGCCCGGCGGCGGTCCGATTCTCTACGCCGCGTTTTATTCCTATGCCTATCCTGAGCCGACCGGGTTCGCGACGGCAGGGGTTCAGCCGCGGGAGGCGTTTTACAGCAAGGATCTACGGGAGTTCATCCTTCCTTACGATGCCGTCCGCCAGTCGGAATCGCCGGATGACACGCTGCTCGAATTCCTGGAAACGACGTATCGCGCTGCAGCCGATTTGGCCAAATGGGATCGCAGCTCTCTGGAACGCGCCCAAGACCCGAACCGTGAGGTCTAACCCCGAGATTATCCTTGCCTGGCGCCGATTCTGAGCGTATATGGAAGGTATAAACCATCCATGGATTGGACCCGGGTTCGGAGGCATCACGTCATGAGATATGCACTTTCCGCGGCCGTTCCTTCTCTTCTGCTTCTCACAGTCCTCTCGCTCGGCTGCAACGATTCCAGCGACAACGAGGTTTCCGGCACGACCTTCGATGCCGTGGGCGTGACGCACCCCGGCACGTCTCCCGGAGGATCGCCGGGGGGGCCTGGCGAAGCTCTCAACGTCGACGGCGTTTGGCGTGCCAACACTACCGTCACTTCCAACGGTTGTGGCTCCCGTGTTCCATCTCTGGCGGGGGTGCAGGTCGAAGATCTTGCCCAATCCGATGCGATTCTGAATGCGACGGTGTTCAGCGCCTGCGGGGCGCCCATCGCTACGGGTGTGGGAACCATCAACGGCTCAACTGTGTCCCTGAGTTTCACGCAGAATCTTTCCGTGAATCCGAACTGCACTTTGAGAATCCAGACGGTTCAATCGGGATCGGTGCAGAGTGGCGACCAGAGCGTCATCAGCGGCACCAGCCGAATCAACGTCTCCGGCACGGGAAACTGCGGGAACGGTCTGCCCTGCCAGGTGCAAGCGAATCTGCTGATGGAGCGCTGCCCACCGGCGAGCTGCACCTTCCCAGGCTGTCCCTGAGTCTTTTGCGGGCCGGGCTAGAGTTCCGCCTCGCGGCCTGGATCCGTCATCACCGAGCCATCCTAGCGCAGCAGCGTTGAGGCGCGCTCTTGCGCCTTCGATTTGACCTCCGCGGGCGCATCCGAAGACGTTGCAAGAGCCGAAGCCGACGAGGCGAGCAGCTTTTCCGCCTCCGGCCGGCGGCCCAAGCCGGCCAGAGCCGCGCCGAGCAGCGACCGCGAGTTTTCGGTTCGCCAGTCGCCGGCGGGCAAGCTCCGCGGCTCGAAATGCCAATTTTGTCCGTTCAATGAGGACATGGAGAGACGGGTCCGTCTTGGCGCGATGGTGATGGGAATCCTGGGCGCGGCGGGAATCCGCGACCAGTCGCGCGCCGCGGCGCTCAGTGATTCAACCCTGGTGGAAGCCAGGAATAAGGCCGCCTCGTGCCTGGCGCGGGACTTCGACGGACGTGCATTCCGCGACCCCTATCTCACCTATGTCTATCCCGACGAGAGGCTGCCGACGCCCGCCGGGCCTGCTGTGGAGCCGGGGTTCACTTACAGAGCCATCGATGCGAATATCATGCTCGTCCTCTTGAAGCGGGAAGGAAGCATTCCCCCCTCGCTTCAGCCGGCGGTCGACCGGGCCGGCCAAGTGCTCGGGAAACTTCCCCGCCTGTGGAATGGCAGGGGATTCAGCAATGTGCGCCGGAGCCCCCGGACGGACGGCATTGCGCTGGACACGTTCTGCATCGTTGGCTGGCTCGAAAGCGATCGAAGCATGGCGCAGGCAGCCGCGCAGGCACGCGACGGCGATGCCTGGCTCCCGGAGGAACTCTACGACGGGGAGCAGCGGTTCCGCCGCGACGCGGACGAGTGCTGGTGCCTGCGGCTACTGACGTCGCTCGGAAATGACGGCATCGGGTCGGCGCGGCGCGTGCTCGATCGGGTGATCTCGGACTTCCGCTCGTCTCGTAGGGAGGACCCGTCCGGCCGACAGACGTTCTACGCCGCCTACCACCTTGGCCTCTTGCTGGCGGAATCTGAGGATCCGGGGAATGCCGTCGATCCTGCGGCCTTGCGGGCCGAGGTGGAGGAGGCGTTGGAAACCTGGGCTGCAGCGAGACCCGCGGGCCGGGAGCAGGCCTCGGACATCCTGGAATGGGCGAACCTCGCCACGTCGAAGCTGCCGGGACTGGAGCGGACCGGATTGCGGCGTCGCTCCCTGGAAGTCATCCTGCGCTACCAGAGCGCCGACGGCTGCTGGAGGGTCCCGGGAGCCGAACCCCCGCAGGCCGGATCCAGCTTTCTTACGCTGCGCGCGCTGCTCGCCCTGTCATCCTATCGTGAGCCGTAGTCGGCGAGCCCCGCCCAATAATAAGGATGGCTGAGCGAGCGGCCGTCGCGGCCGCGAATCTTGCCGCTCATGAGACTCCGCTGCAGCTCCCCGAGGGCTTCGGATGGGTAGCGACCTTCGAGCAAAGGGTACAATTCAGGAATGTAGGATTGAGCCTCACGATCGTCGACCTCCCACAGCGACGCGATGACGCTGCCGGCACCCGCCGCGAGAAAGGCCCTGGCGAGACCGATTCTTTCGTCTCCTTCCGCGCTCCCACGGCTGAGCCCCCCTTCGAGGCCCGTTTCGCATCCGCTCAGCACGACGAGTGAAGCGGGGAAGCGCATGGAAGCAATTTCAGAGGCCTCGAGCCGCCCATCCTGGCCTCTGCCGGGAGCCAGCTGAATGTAGGAGTGGGCCGGTGAGAGCGAGTTCGACCGGCCGTGAGCCGCCAGATGGATCCGGACACGCCCGGCGGCCTCCTCGCGAAATACCGTCTCCGTGGCGGCCCTTCCCAGATACAGACTGGCCGAGGGGCCTATCATCCCCGCCACCCGCTTGGCCTCATCCGCGGAGCCAGGAATGCTTCCCTCTCCGTTGCCCCAGACCGGATCTCCCAGTACCAGGGTCGACCCCTTCATCAGGTCGGGCTCTTCACGTCGCTCGAGGAGTGACTCCGCGGCTGGAAGCAGCGACAGGTTCCAACTCGCGACCAGAGGCCGGCCTTGCACTTCGAGTGCGGCGAACGGAATTCCATGCAACGGCCCGTTGGGGGAAATCAGGAGCCGGTCTCCGGGCTTCATGGAATCGAGCAGCGGCTCGAACAACCGCTGTCCCGCGAGCCGCGCCGCAGCGCGCCAGGCCTGCGTGACTGTCTTGAGCCCGGGGGTGGGCCGGCCCGGGTTCCTGAGGATCTCCAGAGTTCCTTTGAGTGATTCCACAGCCTCGAGGCCCGCGATTTCAACGGCGTCCAGATGATCGCGTGCAACGCTGAAAGCCACGATGCCGCCATCATCGAAGAAGAAGTCGATCAGCAGCTCCTGCGGCCCCAGGCGTGATTGAATGGCGGCCAGCGGAGCCACGACCGTGGGCATGAGCTCGCGCGGGGCCCCCTCCGCCGGCGCCTCAACTGAAAAAGAGGGGAGAGAAAGACGCTCGACGAAGGTACGGGCTTTCGCCATGCGGGCGACACGGTACGCCTCCTCGGTGTTCCCCCGGAGGCGATACCAGCGCGACAGCGATCGGTAGGGAGCGATGCGATCTTCCAGGATGGCGGCCCGCCACTCAGCCGGGACCGGGTTGCCGCGCAATCGCTCCACCTCCGACACCGATTCCGCATAGCGTGGACCCGCCTGCTCTTGACGCGCTGCCTCCAGCACGCGGCCTTCGAGATAGAGCATCTTCCACTCGTATTCGGCGGGACGCTGATTCCCCGAGAGCGCCCGGGCCTTCTCGAGCACGGCGCGCGCCGAGGCGACCTCTCCCGACCCGAGCCAGGAGTCGGCGAGCAGGGTGGCGGTTTGCCCCAATCCGATCACGTCCTTTTCCTCCTCGAAGATCGCCGAGGCCTGCCGCAGGAGATCCAGGCCGGTTTCCCGGCGCCCGGCACCCGAGGCGAGCTCCACCGTCGCGAGATCGGCCAGCAAATCGCCGCGGCCCTTTGCGGGCTTATCCGCGGGCAGCGTGGCCAGAGCCGACTCCAAGGCCTGGCGCGCTCCCGGAAGATCGCCCATCCGCTGCCTCAAGACGCCCAGCGCATCCAGATCCATGGCGCGGTCGCGAGGTGATCCCCCCTGCTGGTGCATGCGGGCGGCAATCTCGAGCTGCGCCAGTGCCGCGCTCGTCTCTCCCAGGAAGAATTGCAGCAGCCCCAGATTGCGGTGAGCCGTCGCCCCCTCCCCCACGCGCGCGCTGATCCGGTATTCGCGGATGGCAGCGTGCAGCTCGCCGACAGCTTCGGAGAAGCGGCCCAGGTAGTAATCGGCAATCGCGCGCACCTCGTGGAGGGGTGCGAGGATTTCCGAGGCATCCAGGCCGCGCAGCCTGCGCTGCGCCGAATCCAGCAAGGGAAGCGCCTCGCGATAGCGGCCCTGTTCCTGGAGAATCTGGGCCTCGTCCACGTCGATGCTCGCAAGGATGGTGGGCATGTCCAGGGATAAGGCAGCCTGGCGTGCCTGCGCGATGTGATCGAGCGCTTCGTTGTACCGGCCCAGCTTCATCAGCATGTGAGCTTGATTTGATTCGAAATCGGCTTGCGGGCGTTTCAGGCCAGCGTCGCGCGCGGTGGCCACGGCTTTCCGGATGCTCTCGAGCGCCTGCTCCAGATCCCCCATCTTGCTGTGCAGGGCGGCCTGATTGTTCCAGGCCGTCGCCTCGATTTCGGCGTTGCCGATTTCGTGTCCCACGACGCTGGTCTCCCGGGCCAGCCGAAGCGCCTCGTCGAATTCCCCGAGCCCCTGGGCGAGGTCTCCCAGGTTGACGAGGACGGCTGCCTCTCCCTCGCGATCGTTCCAGTCCCGCGCCGCCTGCAGCGCCGATTGCAGCGCCTGCCGCGCTTCCTGCAGATCTCCGCGATCCTCCAGCACGAAAGCACGACCGATCTCGAGGGAGATCAGCAGCCCGAGGTCGCCCGAGCGGGATATCGTGTCGCGGGCAGCCTTCGCCCAGGCGCCGGCAGCCTTCGAGTCCCTCTGGACGGCGGCCATGCTGCCGAGATTGGCCAGGCATCGCCCTTCCTCCAGCGAATCTCCCGTTTGCTTGAGCCGTGCGGCCGCCTGCTTGAACTTTGCGATCGCCTGGGTGATATTGCCGTTACCGTAGGCGGAGATTCCTTCCTTCTTGAGCTTCACCGCCTGGTCCCGCGTGGCCCGTTGCGCAGTCGTCCAACGGCGGAAGAGCGCGACGCGCTCCATCGGCGAGCGATCTCCGAAGGCTTCCACATAGGCGGAAGCGAGGCTCTCGGAAAGCACCTTCGCGTCGGCGTCCTTTCCATTGAGCAGCAGGTCAACCGACTCATACGTGGTTCCGCGATCTCCCTTCACGAGAGCCTGCAGCCCGGTCCCATCGTTGCGGTCGTGAAACACACGGGCCCGCTCCAGGAAGGCGGGGGCTTCCTTCTCTCCAGCCACGGCCGGCCAGATGGAGCATGCGGCCAGCGGCAGCGCGCAGAGGAGAGCGCGCAAAGCATGGGATTTCACGGACCCACCTCGAAGGGAGTCGGGCCGCTCTCGGCCACGACCCGATCGAGCGCCATGGCCCGAATCTTCCAGAGATACTGTCCCGGAGCGGGAGGAGGTGCATCTGCCGGCCAGGGCGTCGAGGTCTCCTCCGCGCCCAGGAGAGCCTGCGCCACCTGTGTGCCGGCGGTGTCGAACACGCTCAGCTCATAGCGATCCGCTCCTTCCACAGGGGACCAGCGAAACCACACATGCGAGGGGGGAAGCAGGGTGTCTCCCGAAGGGGAAAGCTCCGTGAAGGTGGGAGAGCTTCCCCGGACGGGGGATGGAGCCTGCCGCTCGGGGGATCCGAGACGTAGCACTCCAGCGGTGATCGCGGCGATCAGGAGAAACGATGCAGCCACGCCCAGCAGCAGCCGGCCCCGGGGCATCCAGCCGCGCCGGGGTGGTGAGGTGCGTGCCCGGCGCAGGAATTCCGGGGGGACTTGCTGCGCTCCACCCTCGGCCGAGCGCAGGAGAGCGATCCCGTCGCGACAGAGATCGCACTCGGCCAGATGCAACTCAAAGCGCTCCAGGCTCTGCCCCTCGAGAGTGCCGTCCAGGTAGGACGCGGTGACGGTGTCGTCCGGGTGCCCGGCCATCCGATTCTCGCTCACGCGCCTCTCCTCATGATTCCGACCAGAACGATGTCCATCCGCCCGGGTCGAGGTCTTTTCGATCGACACCGGACTCGGTGAGCCTGCGCCGGACCCGTATCACGGCTTCCCGGATCAAGGTCTCGGCCTGGGCGAGGGGTACCGCGAGGGTCCGCGCCACTTCCTCCTGGCTCAGCGAGTCTCGAAAGCGCAATGTGAGCGCCAGACGCTGGCGCGGCTCCACCGAGGCCAGGGCCTCCTGTAGAATTCGTCGAGCTTCCTTTTCGCGCAGCGGGCCCTCCGGGTCGCCGCGGCCGCTTTGCAGAGGCAGCGGACGCCGGGTGCCCTGCAACGCCGCATCCTCCACTGGATCGATCGGAAGGGCCCGGTGCCGGGAAGCAAGACGCGCCAGGAGCTTCCAGCGCTGGTTCGCCGAGAGGGCGGCGACGACAACCCCCGCGCGCCGGGACGTCTCTTCCAGGCTCAGCCGTATCCCATGACGCCCTTGAAGAAGGCTGCGCGCCTCCTCCAGGGAATATCCGTCGCGGAGGTGATACTCGAAAAGAAGCTGATCCGTCTCATCCATCGATGCCACCCGGCCAAACGGGCGGTATCGCCCTTCCTTCGCGCGCAGGAGATCCACCGCCATGTTCTTGGCGATCACGATGAGAAACGTGGAGAAGCGGCAGGGAGCATCCTCGCGGCGCTGAAAGGTGCGTACCCGCTTCATGTCGTGCTCACGCAGGCGATCACAGATGTGGAGGAAAAAGTCCATGCGGTCGTCATAATTGTCGGCGAAGAGCGATGCAACGCGGAACAGGACCGGTGCGAACACCTCCAGGAACTCCTCCCAGGCCCCCGCTCCTTCCCGCTTCACCCTGGCGAGGATCGCTTCTTCCCGCGCCGACCCCTCCCGGGCAAGCGCGACCGCGGGTGATGGAGACTCCGATGGCAAGGCTCGATGCCCCCTTCCTGCCCAACGCACATTCTGAGTATGGCTTGCAGGGAGAGTAGCAGAACAGCCCATGCCGAACAACCCCAGCAAAAGGCCCCGGCCGCACCGCAAGGCACAGCCGGGGCCGAAAAAAGGCAAGATGGAGAGAGCGTCTAATCCACGACCTTGATGTACACGGGAGAGCCGCCTCCGCCGCATCCCTCGTTCACGTATCCGTCGCAGTCGTCGTCAAACGGCGTAGAGCACGACTCGGTTCGTCCGGGACGCGCGTTGGGATTGTTGTCGTCGCAGTCCCCGGCACAGACCGTGACGCCGTCGCCGTCGTTGTCGGGGCAGTACCGATCGACTCGGAGCTTGTCGAGGCGCGCTCCAAGCTCCCGCGGGCGGAAGCGAATCGTGTAGGTCCCCGGCGTCAGGTGATAGGTGATCGGGTTGGCGTTCTCCACCGGGGTAACGTAGGCATTGTAATGCCCGACCCGGGTCCATCCGAAGGCGCCGTGGACGTAGGCCGGGTTGCTGAATTCGAAGCGGAAATGGGCAGCTGTGCCGAATCCGAAATTGACTGGGGCGCCCGCGGGATCCAGGACTTCCACCACGAAAGAGTCGTCGGAGCTGTCGGCGCCGAAGACTCGGGACCAGATATGGTAGTCCCCTGAGGCGGTGATCTGGACCTCGTACTCGGCGACGGCGTTGGAGAAGTTGGGCGTGCCGATGGGAACCGAGATGTAGGTGTCGCTCCCGGAGGTGGTGATGGAGAACGGCGAAATCACAACTCCCGATTCCGCTTCGAACTCCTGGCCGACGGAGTATACGGGCGGCGCGCCGCCGGCCCCGTGAGCTACGAACGTCGATCCGCTGAAGACCCCTCCGCCAGGGGGATAGTAGGTGAGCCGGACCTCCATGGAGGCCACCAGGGGATCCGAGCTCATGGTCAGCGTAACCGTCCGGCTGTTTCCCAGGGACTCCCAGGCGGTGGATGTGCCGTCGATCCTGCGGAACCGTCGATCCAGGGCGATGCTCGCGGCCGGGCCGTACCAGCCCATCCGGTCGTCCAGGCGGCAAGTGCCCGTCTCGAAGCTCATCAAGGAGGCGGGACAGAGCAGCGGGCTTTCATCCACCTGTCCGTTGCCGTCGTTGTCGAGCCCGTCCAGATACTCCGGTGCGAGCGGGAACCGGTGATCGTTGGCATCGTCGAAATCGAGACCGGTTCGAGCCTCCTTCGGGTACCCGTCCAGGTCGAGGTCGGCGTTGCTCAGCTGGTACCAGACACCGACATCGCCCGAGGTTACGAAGGAGCCTCCATACTCGGAATGGAAGCAGGTGGTTTTCCGCCCTGCGACGTCGTAGCCGGAATATCCCACCTGGGGAAAGTACTGCCTGGCGTTGCCGTTCCTGACCTGCAGGTTGCGCGTGGGATAGTTGCCCAGCAGCGCCGGGCTGGCGCGAAACTCGAACAGGTAGTCGTAGTACGGGAATCCCCGGAAGGAGAGCATTTTCGGCTTGGCCGTGGCGTCCGCCATGATGTCGGCGATCTTCAGCCAGTTCATCCCGCCAAACTTCACCTGAAGGCCGTAGTAGTCGGCATTGGGAACAGTAATGTTGCTGTTCCGGGAATCGTACTGGACCCGGTGTCCGTAATAGGTCGCCCCGTAGATGTAGCGGTTGCAGGCCACCACGGTTCCCACGTACTGGGAGTAGGACTGTTCGATCTTGAATTGTCCGAGCATGTGAATCTGCAGCCGATCGTTGGTGTTCACCCCGTTGAGCACTACCTGCTCGATGGGCGCGCTCCCGTCGTTCGCCACTCTGAAAGCCGGGCGTACGTCGGCGGGAGGCTCCAGGTCCCGGAAGTCGTCGCCGGTGACGAAATAGAAGTAGACCTTGTCCTCCGGGTACAGAATCGTGTTCTCCAGATCCAGTTGGGTCAGCGGCTGGGTCGCGAAGCGGAATCCCACGACCCAGCGCCCGTATGCCGCCTGCTGCGCCGGGGTGAGCGAGTCGAAATCCTGATCGGCGTAGGTATTGATCCGATGGTTGATTCGCTTCACGATCAGGGTCCCGTCCGGCAGGTGGTCGAATTCCACGTTGGCGGCTCCGACGTACTGCGTGAGCATGTCCTTGGCGGTGAGACAGGAGTTTCCCGGCTGGAACACCGCGACCTGCCCCCACTGGCGTGGCGTGGAGTCACCGTAGACGATGGAGATGCGGGCATTGGAGCCGTTGACCAGGGAGATTCGCCTGGCGATGTCGTTCGTGGTGCCGCGCTCCACCGCGGAAAAGCCGCCGGCCAGCTCGAAATCGAAGACCCAGCCTTCGGCCATGTCATTCATGATCTCCAGGGCGTCGAGCCCGGTCATGACGAGGGTCCGCGAGTCGGTGTCGTTGCCGGCGCCAAATCCCAGGCGAAAGACGTCATTGAAGTGAAAATCACCGATGGCGTGCTTGACGCCCGTGAAGGGGCTGTAGGCGACCACGGCGATGATCACATTGGAGACGTCGAGATCCAGGGGATACTCCGAGAGATTGTGCAGCGTCACTTGACCGGTGACCTTCCCGGCGTCGTCTGCCACGGTCATCGATCCGGTCTCCTTGCGGTTGCGGATGATCGTGAACTTGTCCTCCACGGTGCGCGAGGTGTCGCGCGTCCAGGTGAAGGTCCGCTTGCGCTCCGTCTCGAACACCACGCTCACGTCCCCCAGGGAGATGAAGGGTTTCTTGTCCTTGAATCCCAGGCTGAGCTTGATGCCGCTGCCGGTGTTGAACTTGCTGGTGATCTCAGTCTGGTCGTGAACGGTCGTCGTGATCTTGATGTCCTCTTCGTGGAAACGGTTGAATTCGTACGTGAAGTCGATCCGATCGTTGTACTTCACGGTGATGCCCGGCTCGATGAAGCTGGTGAAATCGGCGGTCACCCGGGGGCGGTCCGCCACGTAGGGACCCTGCCGCAAGGGCCTCTCGTCGGCAGGCGTGGTGCTGGCCGTGAATCCGTCGGCATCGTAGTCCCCGTCGGCGGGAGGCGTACAGGTGGCGGACGAGGTCCCTCCACCTCCGCCGCCAGGCGGCTCGTCGCCGGGGTCGATGAGGGGGGTGTCGGCGGTCACGGATAATCCGGATGCATCCTTTCCCTGCTCGGCCGCGAGCGCCTCGAGATACTCGTTCCAAGGAATGGCTTTCTTGAAGGAGCGCTTCCGGACCGTCCCGCCGCCTGGGGCGGTCTCCACCTCGATTTGGTGGGTCTGGCCATCCAGGCTCACCTTCGCCTTGCTCTCCTTCGCCTTCTCGGGCTGAGCCGTTGTCGCGACGCCGGCCCCGAGTAGCCAGGCCATCGCCAAGCTTACCGCTGGATAAACTCCCCTCCTCCGCCGCATGGATGTCCCCCCTTTGATGGTTGAATGCCCTTCGAATCGAGAAGGCACACCGGGAATTGAACGGACAAAAAGGGGAAGGGCACCTGCTCTTGCTCATCAGTCGCTTGACCCGTTATAGTGCCAAAAAAAGGCGCCTAACCCTATTAATAGGGTGACCTTGCCGGGAGGGGATGAAATTGAAAGATTCGCTGGATCAGCAAAGGACCTACGGGACGTGGTGGAACCTGCTGTTCTTTATCGCGGGTTTCACCTTCGACGTCTTCGCCACGCGCGCAGGCGTGGACCACACCGTGATGATCGTCCAGCAGGTCGTCTACCTGGCGATCATTGGCGGCATCCTGTACGTCGATTTCGTCCGGGAAGCCCAGCCCGAAGCGCTGATGATGCCGCGGTGGATCGAACGGCTGTGGGTCTACCGCAGCTTCGTCTTCCACTTCTGCCTCGGCACGCTCATGAACCTCTATTCGATCTTCTTCCTGATGAGCGCGTCGCTCTTCTCATCGATCGTCTTCGTCGCGATCCTGTTCGGCGCCATCGTGCTCAACGAGCTGCACGCGGTCCGCCGTGGGCTGGACGTCAAAGTCGCGCTCTACGTGCTCTGCGTCTTTTGCTTCTGGTCGCTCCTGATTCCAATCCTGCTGCACTCGATCAGCCGGCTGACGTTTCTGCTGTCGTTCGCCGCGACGCTCGCGGTCCTGGCGTGCTTCGTGGCCGTGCTGCGGCGGCGGATCGGGCGGACGCGTCTCGTCCGCCGGCTCCTCATGCCGGGCTTCGCGGTGAGCGTGCTCTTCCTGCTGATGTACTGGGTCGGCCTGATCCCGCCGGTGCCGATCGCCGCCCGGACGCTCGGCGTCTACCACCGTGTCGAGCGCGCGGGCGATGAGTTCCGGCTGTCCTACGAGCCGTCGTGGTGGAGGCCGTGGCGATCCAATGATCGGCATTTCGTCGCGGAACCCGGCGACGTCGTGCACGTGTTCTTTGCGATCTTCGCACCGACTCGCTTCGATGACACGGTATTCGTGCGCTGGTCGTTTTTCGATCGCAAGTCGGGATGGCAGGACTCGGACCGCATTCCGATCCGCATCACAGGTGGACGCCAGAACGGCTTCCGCGGCGTGGCAACGAAGGAGAACTACACGGCTGGTGCCTGGCGTGCGATCGTCGAGACCCGGGACGGTCGCGAGATCGCGCGGCTGCGGTTCACGATCACGAAGGGTGAGCCGAATCCAGGACGGGTGTTTAAGACTGAAGTGTACTAGGGCTCCACGGCTGAGGTAGGATGACGATTCCCCCTCAAGCCGTCAATTTCACTTCGAGCCCGTGGCGCTTGCGCGCCGAAACAATAAGGCCGATCCGACCCACAGCGCGGCGAAGCAACCATTCAGGATGAACATGGACTCCAATCCGGCGATTTGCGCAATCACGGCGACCAGCATCTGAGTGAGGGCCGTCGCGAACAACGCATGCGCCATTCCAGGTGGTTGCAGACGAGCAAAGATGGCACCGGTGATTCCTACGGCGAGCACCCCGATATACATCAAGTTGGCGGGGTTGCCCTCGTCCCCGATGATGCCAACGGCAAGGTTTATCCAGACGAGGAGGAGCGCTGCCGCGACGGCAATGCCGACGGCGGCCCGGTATGCGATACTGCCCATCCTCCTCGCTACCAGCTCATACGTGAGACCCGTGCCAAACAGGAGGGTGCCGGCGACAACGAAATCAAACGGGCCCCAGGCCACTTCATCGGTGAACTGCATCGCCACCAAGGGCACCAGCAAAAGGAACGCTGTCGCGATCGCAATCCGAATAATGTTCTTGTTTTGCTGAGTCATGATTGTTAAGTTCTCCCTAACAATTCCCGCGGAAGTTTCGACGAACATCCAAAGAGCGAAAGCGAATAATCCTCTTTCTTCCTCTGTGCGCTCTCGGAGAAGATCGCTGAAGGTCTGCTCCATGCCCTCGCCGAAGCGCTCGTAGAACGGCTTCGAGTGGAGGCGAACCAGTTTTGCGTAGTGACTTCGGTATCGCGCGATAGATCGTTCATGGGACATAGGAGTAAGTGTTCCACGAGAGCATTTTGCGCTTGGCTACCGCCACGACCTCGCGGTATCGCTGCAGCTCCGCCGCGAGCGCTTTTTGGCCGAGGCCGGTGATCTTGTAATACACACGGCGCTCGTCGTCCATGTCGGAGTCTGTTTTCTTGTCGCTCTCGCGTATGAATCCCGCCTCTATCATCCGGCTCAGGGAACCATAGAGCGTTCCCGGACCCATGTTGACCTTGCCCTGCGAATCGGCTTCGACCTGCTTCATGATTCCGTAGCCGTGCCGCTCCTCCACGGAGAGTGCGAGAAGGATATGAAGCACGGCCGGAGTGAGAGGCGCATTGGCTTTGTTGGTTGCCATATCCGGATACTATATCCGTTACGGATATATGTCAAGTGTTGATAGCAGGTCGGCCAGCGATTCAGTAGACTTGGTGCCTCATCCTGGGAAGGAGGTGGAACATGAAGTTGTCGGGCGGTTGTTTCTGCGGTGCTGTACGCTATCGGCTCTTGAAGGAGCCCATGTTCGTGCAATGCTGCCACTGCACCAATTGCCAGATTCAGACCGGCGGCGCGTTCGTCATAAACGCCCCGATCGAGACGGCGAACATCAAGGTGATCCGGGGCACCCTCGAGCGAACCCCCATGTCGCCCAAGAACAGCCGGCCCCATGACATCTATCGGTGCAGGAAGTGCAAGGTCGCGCTCTGGAGCGACTACGGAAGACGTCCGGCGCTCCGGTTCCTCCGTGTGAGCACAATCGACCGACCACACGGGATAAAACCGAAGGCCCATATCTTCACTCGATCGAAGGTATCCTGGGTTGGGATCCCCAAAGGGGTACCGTCGTTCAAGGTCTACTACGACATCAAGAAGCTCTGGCCCGCGAAGAGTCTGAAGCGTCGCGAGGCCATACTCGGCGTGGGAAGGTAGGTACTATGCGGACGAATTCATCTACTATGAGTTGTTAGCCCCGAGAGCGCCGATCGTCATGACATCATCGTGACCATGCGCGTCACAGACAACCCAGACAAGGAATGAACTTCGTGAGACCATGGAGCCCCGGTCGCCACGCGCGCGGGGCTCTGCTAGTTCAAGGTACACGGTCCCCCCGAAGGAGCGCTGGGACATGATAAACTTCAGCACCTCAGGACCTCGACGGGCGGTGCCTCTTGCGAGGTGGCGCCCGTGCGAATCTCTCACCAAAACCTTGAGACAAGGAGGTAGCTCATGTCGAAGACCTGGCTAGCTGTCGGCTTTCTGATCGTGGCGGGGGCGGCCGCGGGCTGGATGGCGCTCCCGAGCTCTCACAAGGATCCTGGCACCATCCAGACGGAAAGCATCACGTGCGGAAAGCATCATTGCTCATCGAATTCGATCTGCTGCCCCAACTGCGCCACCGGGGAGCTCCGTTGCTCGACCGGACCCCGGTGCCCGGAGTGTGCCCCTCGGTAGGTCATCCCTCGAACCGGCAGGTCTCTGTTTGACAGGGACCTGCCGCAGAGTTCCCCAGCCATTGACGCGGGACATGGCATGACGAGCCTAGATGCTGTTTTCAGTCTTCGACCAAGGGAAACTTCTTGAGACTTGGCAATCGCCTGGCCGCCATGCTTTGCGCCGCGTTCCTTTTCGGTGCGACGACGGTCCCCGTGTGGCTCGCGCTCGAAGGGCGCGAGCTGCTGGGGACTTCAGCCCCCGAGTGGAAAGGGATCCGGTGGATCCAGGGCGGCCCCCTCGACCTCTCCGCCTTGAGAGGGAAGGTGGTGCTGCTCCGGTTCTGGCTCATCGACTGTCCGTACTGCGAGAAGACGGCCCCCGCCCTCAGGGAGCTCTGGTCGAAGTATCGAGCCCAGGGTCTGGTTGTGGTCGGTTTGCACCATCCTAAGTCGGAAGGAGCGCAGGATCCGGCGCAGGTGATGCGCGCTGCGAGGGAGCTGGGGTTCGATTTCCCCATCGGTCAGGACGAAGCCTGGACGACCCTGCGGGCTTACGGTGTGGGGAGTCACTTCAAGCAGTTCACGTCCGTGAGCTTCCTGATCGATCGGAACGGGATCATCCGATTCGTCCATGATGGCGGAGAATACCATCGGGGAGGAGGGCCGGATCACCGGGAGTGCAACGCGGCCTACGAGGCCCTCGACGCAAGCATCCAGGAGCTGTTGGCGCGGCAGGAATAACCCCGCAAGCTGCCCGCTTCAGTTCGTAGTGCCTCTTGAAAGCCGCCGGCTGTGAGCAGACCAGCCTCTCGCCCGCGACATCCGCAATCTTCCAGCATGTGCATCCCCTCCCACGAGAGGCCCTGGCCCACCATCACGTTCACGACGAATAGCACCATGCAGGCGAAGGCGGCCTGCTTCACTGGATCGGTGTCAAATGTCCCTGCATGCCTTGCGTCGATTCTCGACAGGCAGCAGGAGCGTGACCCAGCTGGCCGAACCCATGAGCGGAACGAGCGTCTTGACCAAGCCCGGGTCGCGCAGCGTCACGATCAATCCTGCCAACAAGAAGGTGCCCCCCAGTAACCATGCGGCCGGAGACGCCCTTGGCGATTTACCTCTGAGTCGGGAGGCCCATGCGTCGGCGCCCACCACCACGAGCGCCAGGATGAACGGGCCGGCCAGGACCAGCCAACGCGATTCTGCGGTCCGCACCGCGATCAGCGTTGCACCGATGATTCCAACCCCCACGACCAAGCTGGGGCCCAGGTTAGGCCAATGCTTTAGCGTCATGCCGAGCTCCTCTGTTGGATCGCGCCGAACGCATGATTCGCCTCCTCAACCGGAGGCGCCTTGGCTCTCGCCTCTGCCGGCGTTGCGTGCCAGGAGAAGTGCGTCGCTCGACCTGGAGTCCTCTAGGGGTAATACGGTGACGGGTGGCGTCAAGTTCTGTTTTTCGTAGAGTAAAGACTCGCTCAACGGGTGACCGTGACCCGCAGAAAGGTCGCAGGAATCGTCGTCTGGCCTTTGACCGCGCTCCGGTTCTCGCGCTCGAAGAGCGCCTCGAGATCTTTCTGAAGATCCGCGGCTTTGCCGTTCTGTTCCGCGGCGGTGAACGCATTCATGGTCGGGCCGTAGTAGCTCTTGAAGTTTGCGACAAACGCAGAGGGTGAGAGGGGAGACTTGAACGTATAGGTGTCTTTGGAGAATGAGATGTTTTCGGCTGGCACCCCCGCCGCCCCAAACCGCTCGATGACGTGGCTCTCGATACCCCACGTCATGGGGCTGATGAAACCCTCGGGCGGTGGTGGCGAGTAGGAGGAGCTGATTTTCAGGATTTGTGCGACGAGCGTCGGATCGCCGGGAATCCAGTTCCCCATGACGATCCGCCCGCCCGGTCGAGTAACGCGCACCATCTCCTTGGCCACGTCGAACGGTTTGGGTGCAAACATGGCTCCGAAGATGCTGACCACCAAGTCGAAGCTCCGATCGGCGAGCCCACTCAGGTCGGTGGCATCACCGTGCTGGAACCGGCAGTTCGTCAAGCCTTCCGCCTGCGCGCGTCTGTTCCCGGCATCGACAAGGTTGGTCGCGATATCGACGCCGAGGACGTCGGCACCCAGCCTGGCCGCCGGCAGGGCCGTCGTCCCGTCGCCGCAACCCAGGTCCAGCACCTTCATTCCCGCTTTGATGCCAAATCCGGCGACGACTTCCTCCCCGCTCTCGCGCATGCTCGCGGCGATGCGCGTGAAGTCGCCTTTTTCCCATAGCGCCTGGTTCGGGTTCATTGGCGTGTCTCCTCTGGAGTGGCTGCCACTATACCAGCATCCCCGTCGTCGAGGGCCGGACGCGGGACTGCGGGCAGAAGAGGGGATACTGGACTTCAGAAAAATCGACAGGTTGTCTGAAAATCGACAACCGTCGAAGCCGGATCGTCGAGCCCTTTACCGCTCATGATTCCTCAAACCCAGCGCTCCCATTGATTTTTGGCACGAAACTCACCTTTACCGACCTCTGGCACACATCTTGGAATACGAAGACGCGTCCCGGTAGGAATCGCAGGGTCGTCGAAGGAGGGGTGAGGCCATGAAGTATCGCTGGATAAGGTCATCGTTGCTGCTCGCGGCGGTCGTCGGAACGGGCGTAGTGCTTGCAGCGTGGAAGCTAGCCTCGCTTCAAGCATCAGGCGCCGGGCTTGCGAACCAACCCGAGCCGGCGGAATCGGTTGCCGTCGCTGTCGCAAAACCAATTGAGCACCGCCCAACGACTACCGCCATCGGGACGGTGGTAGCCCTGCGCTCCATCACGCTGCGCAATGAGCTCCCGGGCACGGTCCGCCAGGTGGCGCTCGTCCCCGGCGCGATCGTCGAGGCGGGCAAGGTGCTCGTGGCGCTTGATGTCTCCGTCGAAGAGGCCGAGCTGAACGCGCTCCGGGCGCAGGCGACCCTCGCGGAATCCCTGCTGGCGCGCACCGAGCGTGCCAACCAAAGCGGCTCGATCGCCGAGTCGGAGCTGGACCGGGCGCGCTCCGAGCGGGACGTCGCTCTGGCCCAGATCGTGCGCACCCAGGCAATCATCGAGCGCAAAACGCTGCGAGCGTCGTTCCGTGCACGAGTCGGAATGGCGGACGTGCACCCCGGCCAGTATCTGGACGCGGGAACGGTATTGACGACCTTGCAGGGGGTGGACGAGGCCGCGCACGTGGACTTCTCGGTCGCGCAGCAGGTCGCCGCGGAGTTGCGCGTGGGTGACGCGGTGGAGATCTCTGTGGATGTCGGCCCACCCATCGCGGCCAGGATCGTGGCGATCGATGCCCGCATCGATCCGGTGACGCGCAATGCCGTGGTACGCGCGCGGATTGATGACGCCCATGCGCCGGAGCCGGGCTCTTCGGTGCGCGTGCGCATCCCTGTAGGCCCCTTGCGCGATGCCGTCTCGATACCGGTGAGCGCGCTGCGCAAGGGTCCGGATGGCGACCATGTGTACGTGATCGAGGTCGACAAGGACGGTAACCCGCGCGCCCATGCGCGGCCCGTCGAGAGCGGCCCCATGATCGGAGATGAGATCGTCGTGGAGGCGGGCCTTTCCGCCGGTGAGCAGGTGGCGGCCTCGGGCTCCTTCAAGCTGCGGGAGGCTGCGCTGGTGGCCATTGCCAAAGATTCCGCGACCGACGCTAGCCGTACGAAGTGAAAGGATCGACACCATGAAATCGGTCACGGATATCTTCATCAAGCATCCCGTCTTGGCAGGGGTCGTCAATCTGGTGCTGGTGCTCGTAGGGTGGCGGGCGCTGGCGTCCCTCCCGGTCCAGCAATATCCGCAAATTGAAAGCTCCTCTGTCGTGATCACGACGGTCTATTACGGCGCCAGCGCAGAGACCGTACGAGGATTCCTGACCACGCCGATAGAGCGGGTCGTTTCGGCCATAGGCGGCGTCGATTATGTGGAATCAACGAGCCGAGCGGGCGTCAGCACCGTCACGGTGCACTTAAAGCTCAACCACAACAGCACGGCGGCGCTGGCCGAGGTCACCGCGCGCCTCCAGCAAGTACGCTCAGAGCTGCCGTCCGAAGCCGAGCCGCCGGTGGTCGAGGTGCAGCGGGCGGATCGTCCCTACGCGACGTTCTATCTGAGCTTCAATTCGCACGAGCGCAGCGTGCCCGCCATCACCGATTACCTGTTGCGCACCGTGCAACCCCAGCTTGCCACGCTTCCGGGTGTTCAGCGCGTCACCAACCAGGAGGGAGGGCGGCAAATCGCCATGCGGGTGTGGATCGATCCCGATCGACTCTCCGCACTCAACCTCTCTCCTGGCGACATCAATGCGGCGCTCCAGCGCAACAATTACCTCGCGGCCGTCGGTCAGACCAAGGGCAATCAGGTCCAGGTCAATCTGCTCGCCAACACCGACCTCCGCACGGTCGATGAGTTCGAGAACTTGATCGTCGCCGACCGTGGGAGCGCCATCGTACGCCTCAAGGACGTCGCCCGGGTCGAGCTGGGGGCCGAGGAAGCCGACCTGATCGCGAAATACAACGAATCCGAAGGCGTCTATCTCGGCGTCTGGCCGCTCGTCGGAGCCAACGAGATCGAGGTCGGCGACCGGCTGCGCGCCGAAATGGAGCGCCTGCAGCCGACCCTGCCAAAGGACATCGAGATGCGGCTGGTCTGGGACGGGACCATGTTCATGAGAGACGCTCTTGCTGAAATCAGCAAGACGCTGGTCGAGACGATGCTGATTGTCGGTCTCGCCGTCTTTCTGTTCATGGGCTCAATCCGCACGGCGCTGGTGCCGCTGGTCGCGATGCCCGTCTCGCTGGTCGGCGCCGCCATCGTCATGCTCGGCCTCGGCTTCAGCCTCAATCTATTAACCATCCTCGCCATCGTCCTTTCAGTCGGGCTGGTCGTCGATGACGCGATTGTCGTCGTCGAAAATGTCGAACGGCACGTGCGCGAGGGAAAGTCACGGATCCAGGCGGCGCTGATCAGCGGGCGCGAGCTGGTGGGGCCGATTCTCGCCATGACCATCACTCTCGCCGCGGTCTATACACCGATCGGATTTCAGGGTGGCTTAACGGGCTCCTTGTTCCTCGAGTTCGCAATCACGCTCGCCGCCGCGGTTGTCGTATCGGGCATCGTCGCCATCACCCTTTCTCCGGTCATGAGCTCGCGACTGGTGCACGAGCATGGCCGTGAAGGACGGCTGACCGCTCTCGTGAATGGCGCCTTTGCGGCTGTGCGGGACGTCTACGCCCGGCTGCTCGACGGCGCGCTCGAATTGCGCTGGGCGATCGTCGCGGCCTCGCTGCTCATCATGGCCGCGGCGTGGCCCCTGTACACCTTCTCCAGCAAGGAGCTGGCCCCGGTCGAGGACCAAAGTCACATCAGCCTGTTCTTCCAGGCATCTCCGGACGCCTCGCTGGCCGCGGTCAACCGCGAGTCGAAGGAGGTCGTGCGCAAGATTCTCGCCTTTCCCGAAACGCGCTTCATGTGGTCCCTGAGCTCGTCATGGGGCGGCTTCGGGGGCCTGGTCGCGAAGGACTGGAAGACGCGTGCCCGCTCGACCGAACAGATGTACGGCGAGGTGTTCGGAGCCGTCTCGCAAATCCCCGGTTTGCGTGTCTTCCCGCGCCTCGACCCCCCTCTGCCGACCCCCGGACAGTACGACGTCGAGCTGGTGCTGCAGAGCGATGCTCCCCCGGAGCAGCTTTTGGAGACCGTGGGCGGTGTCGTAGGAGCCGGATGGCGAAGCGGCAAGTTCCTGTATGTCGACACCGACCTCAAGATCGACCTGCCGGAGGCCCGCGTGGTGCTCGACCGCGAGCGGGTCGCCGACCTCGGGCTCGACCTGGCCGGAGTCGGGCGGGAATTGGGCACCCTTCTCGGCGGCGCCTACGTCAATCGTTTCAACTTCTACGACCGCAGCTACAAAGTCATCCCGCAAATCGGGGAAAAGGATCGGGCCACCATCGAGCCGCTGCTCGATCTCAAGATCAAGACGCCAAGCGGACAGCTCGTGCCGGTTTCCACCTTCACACGCATCGAGTCGAGCACCGCGCCCCGCGTGCTGAACCGCTTCGCCCAGCGCAACTCCGTCCGGGTGTTCGGCGGTGTCCAGCCCGGAGTCACGAAGGAGGAGGGGCTCCGCGTGCTGGAAGCCGCGGCGGCTTCCACCCAAGGCCCGGCGGTCGCGCTCGATTATGCAGGGGAATCGAGGCAGATCCGCCGCGAGGGAGGAGCCCTCACGGTCACACTGGGCTTCGCCGTCATCCTCATCTACCTGGTGCTGGCCGCGCAGTTCAAGAGCTTTCGCGATCCGCTGATCGTGCTCCTGGGATCCGTGCCGCTGGCGATTTCCGGAGCGTTGATCTTCAGCTTCCTGGGCTTTACGACCATCAATATCTACTCACAGGTCGGGCTCATCACCCTGGTGGGGCTGATCGCGAAGAACGGCATCTTGATCGTTCAATTCGCGAACACTCTCCAGGAGCAGGGATTCGCCAAAGTGGTGGCCCTGCGTGAGGCGGCCCTGACCCGGTTGCGCCCTGTCCTCATGACCTCGGCGGCCACCGTCTTCGGCCACTTTCCGCTGGTGCTCGTGACCGGACCGGGCGCGAAGGCCCGCAACAGCATCGGCATCGTACTGGTGGCCGGCATGACCCTGGGCACTCTGTTCACGTTGTTCGTCGTGCCGGTGTTCTATTCGCTCATCGCCGCGCAGCACCGGCGCAGCCAGGTGGAGGAGGAGCTGGAGACCTTGGATCCCGTGGCCACGGACGGGGCTCTGACGCCGGCAATGGTTCCCGCGACCAGCCTTGCGGGAGGAGGTCAGTGAAATGAGAATCATCGCATCCCTGCTGCTCCTGGCAATGTTGACGACCAGCTGCGCCGTCGGTCCCGACTATCGAAGACCCCCCATCACCTCCCCGGATCAATTCCGCGGTCAACCTGCTCCGGAGGGTGCGACACCCTCCGGGGCCCCTCCTTCAGAGGAGGCTTCCTTCGCCGACCTCGCCTGGTGGGAGATCGTCCAGGACGAAAGCCTGAAGGCGCTCATCAGCGAGGCGCTGCGCAACGGTTACGACGTGCGCCTGGCCGCCTGGCGGGTCGAGGAAGCACGGGCCAACGCGGGCATAGCGCGCTCCGATTTTTTCCCGTCCATCCAGGGCCAGGCGGGCTGGTCGCGCGTCCGTGACTCGGAGTTCGTCTCCCCGGTGACCGAGACGAGGGGGCTTTACGAGGTCCACCTCGGCCTTTCGTGGGAGATCGATTTCTGGGGACGTATCCGGCGCCTGAACGAGGCGGCCCTGGCGCAGTACCTGGCGACCGAGGAGGCCCGCCGTGGGGTGATGCTGTCGCTGGTCTCCGATGTGGCCACCAGCTACTTCAACCTGCGCAAGCTCGATTCCGAGCTGGAGATCGCCGAGCGCACCGCGGCAGCCTTCCTGGAGACCAATGATCTGTTCACCCGGCGCTACGACGCCGGGATGGCTTCGGCTCTCGAAACCGCCAGTGCTGCCGCACCTCTTGCCACGACCCAGGCGGTCATTCCCGACCTCCGGAGGCAAATCAATGCCCAGGAGAACCAAATCTCGCTCCTGCTCGGGCGCAATCCGGGCGACGTGCCTCGCGGGGTGGCACTCGACGACCACCTCCTGCCTCCCGAGGTTCCGGCGGGGCTTCCTTCCGATCTTCTCAAACGGCGCCCTGATCTCCAGGAGGCGGAGCAGGAGCTTATCGCCGCCAACGCCGAGGTGGGTGTGGCCGTGGCCGATTTTTTTCCTTCCATACGGCTCACCGCCCTGTTCGGTGGTGTGGCGCCCCAGGTCACGGAGCTTTTCGGGAGCGGGAAGAGCTGGCAGGTTGGAGGAGGCCTGCTGACGCCTCTGTTTCAGGGGGAACGCTTGAAGAACCAGCACCAGGCGGCGCTGGCCCGGTGGGAGCAGGCGAAAGTCAATTATGAGCGCAGCGTCACGAATGCCTTCGCCGAGGTCTCCACCGCCCTCGTCGCCTACCAAAGACTCGCCGAGGTAGAGATCAAGCAGGCCCATGCCGTATCGGCCTATCGGCAGGCCGTAGACCTCGCCAACTCGCGCTATCTGTCGGGGTTGTCGGACTACCTCGAAGTCCTCCAGGCCCAGCGACAGCTTTTCCCCGCGGAGAATAGCCTGGAGGAGATCCGCTTCAATCGACTGGCTGTGCTGGTGGAGCTCTACAGGGCCCTCGGAGGCGGATGGAAGCTGGACGACACGCAATGGGCGAAGCAGAATCTTGAAAAAAGTTGAAATCTTTTCTCAAACTGGAAGCATCTCACTGGAGCGGAGGTTAAGTGCCGTGTTACCATATACCCATACCCCGACCGGTCACCTGAACTCGAGGAGTGCTGGCAAGGTGGGCAACGGCGCCTCCGAAACCATCAAAGATCCGTCGTCAGGCAGAGTCGTTGTTCTGCCCAGCTCCGCTGTGCTCGACGCCGATCCTCTCCCTTCCGCCCTCAGTCGTATCGCGCGCATCGTCTCGGAAACCCTGGAGCTCAGGGAGGTATTCACGCAGGTAGCCGAGGCTGCCGCCGAGGTCATGCCGTTCGATACGATGGGAGTCTGCCGTCTCGAGACCCCTAACTCGCTGCGAAGTTACGCTGTGGCGGGCAATACGGTGGAAATGGATCCCGAGGCCGTGATCCACCTCGAAGATTTCTCTCCATTGTTCCGGCCGCGCCCGGGTGCGACCCAGCGCATCGACGATGCGCATGCGACGCTGGATCCCGAATTCCTGATGGATCAAAAAATCCTGGCCAAGGGAGTCCAGTCGATGCTCTGCTCGTCGCTCATGAGCGGCAAGCAATTCGCAGGCGAAGTCTGGTTCACCTCACCGCGCACCGGGGCCTTCAGCGGGCGGCATGAAAGAGCGGCCAAGGCCATCGCCGACATTTTGAGCCTTTCCCTCGAGCATGAGCGGCTCTGGAGCCTGGACATCGCGCGCCGCCGCCGTCTGGACGCCATCGATTCGCTCCTGCCGGCGCTCGCGCAGACTCTGGATGTGCGCGGGGTGTTCAACCGCGTTTCCGAAATCGTGCATCCGGTGCTGCCGCATGACCGGCTGATTCTGACTTCGGTGAGCGCCGACGGTCGCGATCTCATCGTGGAAGCGAGCTCGGGCGAGCCGGTCGCCGAGATGCCCGGCCATTTCCCGGCACGCCCACCCGGCGATTCTTCCAACCCCCCCGAATATGTCCTGATCCCCGACGTCGAGCTGCAGCCCGAAAAGTGCGGCGCACGCTCCGGGTGCGGCCAGCTCGGAATGCGCTCATTCCTGGCCATCCCGATGTACCTCGACACCGGCACCGCCTGGATCCTGATCGTGTCGCGCACGCCCAACCAATACTCGGAAGAGGACGTAATCGTGGGTCGTCGGGTCGCGGATCATGTCAGTCTCGCCCTTTCGCATCAACGCCTCGCCGGCGAAGAGCGGCGCGCCGCCGAAGCGCGCGAGCGCGCTAACCGGCTCGAGGAGCGCGTGCAGGTGCTCAAGGACCAGCTCGAATCGAGCCTCGGCTATCACCGGATCATCGGCGAATCGAGAAGCTGGAAGGGTGCCCTGAGCCAGGCCGCCAAGGTGGCGCAGACCGAGACCACGGTCCTGCTCACCGGGGAATCGGGGACCGGCAAGGAAGTAATTGCCCGCTTCATCCATCGCGGGTCGCCGCGCTCCGCGGGACCGTTCGCGGCGCTCAACTGCGCGGCCCTTCCGGAGACCCTCCTGGAATCGGAGCTGTTCGGCCACGAGCGGGGCGCCTTCACCGGGGCGACAACGAGCCGGGCAGGCCGGATCGAGCAGGCCGCCGGCGGAGTGCTCTTCCTCGACGAAGTGGGGGAGATGACTCCCGCGGTGCAGGCCAAGCTGCTGCGGGTCCTGCAGGAGCGCGAATACCAGCGCCTGGGAGGGACGCGCCCCTTAAAGGCAGATGTGAGAATCGTCGCGGCGACCAACCGAGATCTCGAATCGGCCATGGCTCAAGGACAGTTCCGGGAAGATCTCTATTACCGGCTGCGCGTTTTCGAGATCAGGCTGCCCGCCCTTCGCGAACGGCGCCAGGACATCCGTCCCATGGCCGAGGCTTTCCTGGAGGAAATCGGAGCCATCGTGGGGCGCAAGGCCGCCGGCATCTCCCGCGAAGCATACGAAGCCCTGCTGTCCTACAACTGGCCCGGGAACGTGCGCGAGCTGCGCAATGCGCTCGAGCGTGCGACCATCCTGTGCGACGGCGGGATGATCGCCCTGGAGCACCTGCCTTTCGGATTGGGCCGCACGACTGGGCCCGCAACCCTCGCGGCGGCGCCCATCGTTTCCTCGGACGGCGCCAAATTGAAGGATGTCGAGCGCGAGCTGATCGTCAAGGCCCTTCAGGACGCCCGTAACAACCGCTCCGAAGCCGCCCGCCTGCTGGGCATCACCCGCTCGCAGCTTTATACCAAGATTCAAAGACACCGTCTCGAGCTCTGACCGCTCATCTCGCTCATCTTCCGGCCTCATCGGATCGCCTCCGGTGAGGCCAGAAGCTTCGTGAGCAGCCATACCAGCCGGGCCGCACAGATGCGGTCCGGGTCCAGCGCCGGATCATAAATCGCCAGGTCCATTCCCAGCGCCTTCGGGTGGCGGACCAGAGGGCCGAGCAGGCTGACGAGCTTGTCCAGCGTCGGTCCTCCGGGCACCGGCGAGTCGACCGCCGGCATCTGGACCGGGTTGATCACATCCGCGTCCAGGTGAATCCAGAAACCCCGCAGGCAGGGTGCCGTCAACCGCTTGAGAGCCTGCCTCGCCACTTCCGCATGACCATGCGCGAGCAGCGCCGTGTCCGGCAAATCCAGGACCGGGGACTCGGCAAGCGCCGCGTGGCCATACCAGGGCTCCGCGGCATCGCGCCGGCCCAGCAAAGTGACGGCATCACCCTCGACCAGGGACGAACAACCACCCAGGTGAGACAGGGGCGTGTCGCCGCGACCGACGGCGAAGCCCAAACTCATGCTGGCCACCGAGCCGGTGCGCGACTCGTCAGGAGTGGCGAAATCGGCATGGGCATCCAGATAAGCCAGGCCCACCGGTCCACCGGCGGCGCGCCGGGCGCCAAGGAGGCTTCCCAGAACGATACTGCAATCTCCCCCCAGAACCAGCGCAAAGCCGGCACTCTCGATGGTGGTTGCTACGCGCTCGCCCAGGGCCGCGCTGTAGGCGGTAATCTCGGGCTCATTGCGCGCTCGGCGCGGCGGCCGAAGGTAGTCGCGATATCCCGGGGGCACGACATCGCCCAGGTCGACAGCGTCGAGGCGATCGACCAGGCCGAGCTCCCTCAGAGCACCCGGAGCGCGATCGAGGTGCCGTGCCTCGCCACTGGCGTAGGGCCGAATGCCGATGGCGGATGGCGCCCCGACGATACCCAGGGATTGAGTCCTGGTGGGCATGCGCAGCGCGACGAAGTTCATGGGAAATTCCTCCTGGGATTCGACGTATCCGCGGCTTGATCAAAGCTGAATGTATCCTCCGTCCAGCACCAGCTCCGTCCCGACGACGAACGCCGACTCGCTCGAGGAGAGGTAGAGCACCGCCGCGGCGATCTCATCCGGGCTCCCGAAGCGCTTCAGCGGCACCTTGTCGGCAATCTGCTCCTTGAGCTGCCGGGTCTGCTCTTCCGGCAGCCCCATCCGGTCGATGATGGGAGTCGCCACCGGCCCCGGGCTGACGGCGTTCACCCGCACTCCCCGAGCCAGGAGATCCACCGAAAGAGTCTTGGCAAGGTTGACGACCCCCGCCTTGGAGGCGCCATAAACGCTCGAGCCCGGCAGCGCGATGTGCGCGTTGATCGATGCGTTCAAGACCACCGCGGCGCCGCGGGTGAGCAGCGGGAGGGCCTTCTGGATCGTGAAGTACAGTCCCCTCAGGTTGGTTGCCATCGTCTCGTCGAAGAACTGCTCGGTCACCTCCTCGAAGGGGATGAACTTCCCGATGCCGGCATTGACGAACAACGCGTCGATGCGGCCGAATCGCTGCTGGATCCGGTCCATCGCGCTCTTGATTTCGGGCACTTTCGACATATCGGCCTTGATCACGAGGACGTCGGGCCCGAGCGCCTTCTGGGCCGCCTGCAGGGTGGAATCGCTGCGCCCGGTGATCGCCACCCTCGCCCCCTCGCGAACGAACGCCTTGGCCGTCGCCAGCCCGATGCCGCTGTTCCCGCCGGTTACCACCGCCACCTTGTCCTTGAATCGTTCACTCATCACAGCCTCCTTGATTGGGTCCACGGTTCCCCCTATCCCTTATCAAGGGGCGTGCCACCCCGGACTCTTCTGCGGAAATTGCTGAGGGGTAATACTTTTCCCGGCCGCAGCTTCCCATTCGAGTCGGGCCGGAGCTGCACAGATTCCTGCAACTGCGGAAAAGCCTTCAGCAGACGATGCGGCCATCCATGGGGCGCCGGGACCTCACCGCCGCCTTCGAAGGTGCGACCACCGGGGGAGAGGGAAATCAGGGGGATACTTGGCTCACGGGGACCTGGGATATCCAGGCGAAGGTAAGGGTGGCGCCGATATCCGGGGTGTTTTCGAAATTGGCCACGTTTTCCGTCACCGCCAGCGCATAGACGATGTGCCCGCGGCGGCTGCGCAGGCCGAAGCTGGCCTGGTACTTGTCCGCGCGAATCTCATCGATATCGGTATCCCGCAGCGCGCTCTGACTGCCATAGAGCTGCACGATGAAGTTGGTGTGCTTCGTGAGCCCCACTTCGTACGCCGCCGTCAGGGTCGGCACCTCCCGGGGTCCCAGCTTCACCCCGAACACCCGCCCGTCGGTCCTGACCAGGCTGCCGCTGAAGTAGACCCCCTGGCGCCGGAACTTCCCCTGCAAGGAAGCCTGCAATCCGAAATCGTTGGTCCCGGTGGAAAGCAGCGAGCGTTCGCCGTGCAGCGCGAGCTTGGCGGCCCCGTCGAGGACCACGCCCCAGCGCTTTCCCGGCAAGGACCAGGTGTGCCGCATGCCGATGACCGGATCTCCCAGCCCGCCGTCGATCGGAGCTTCGAGGAACGACATCTGCAGGCCCTCGAGCGACATCACCGTCTGGAAGCGGTTGCGGGCCACCAGGTCCCGCCCGTCGGTGCCGGCGCCGATCATCTCGTGGAAGTTGTCGATGGTCGAATCCAGGAAGCCTCCCGCGAACGAGTAGGCGGGAAGCGTCAGATAGATCGAGGTCTTGCGCGCGATGGCGTAGTGGAGCGTCAGATCCAACAGGCCGAACTCACCGTCGACGTAGTAGGCGTCCTCTCCCATCCCCAGGATGGCGTCCACGTCTTCCTGCGTGAGCGGCTCTCGGGAATCGCGCTGCTCGAGGTAGCTGCGCACGTTTTCGCTCATCACGAACGTGTTGGTGTAGGAGAGATCCGCCTCGACGGCCCAGCTCCCCTTGCCGGCCGCCACGGCGTGGGCCGGCAGCATATCGAGGCGCAGGATGTTGAAGGGAGTCATGTCGCGGATGCGCAGCGGTCCGAGAAGCTCGGTTTGCCCGGCCTCCCCGGTTTCCCCGCCTTCCCCTCCGGCCCGGGCCGCCGGAGGGAAAAGGATCAGCAGGAAGCCAATCACCACGGCCTGAGTTCTGAGGAACGAAAGCCTCAGAAAGCCGCGATGCGGGACGCGCGGGTGCATTCGTCACCTCGGTCGAGGCCGATCCCCGGCGCGCAGAACCTTCACGAACTGGAGCCCCGCGTCGAGTATCAGCGCGGCGCCGGCCAGCATCAGAACTACGGCTCCCGAAAGCATGATTGCTGCCCACATCATGGTGTACCCCCTTTCCGATCGATTCTGTCTCTCGGTCCATTGCGTGTTTGCCTCTCCACTGTCGACGCATGCCCCTACTTCAAGCCGCGTGCCAGCGGCTTGAGATGACGCGTTCGAGAGGCAACGTCCTCAGCGCCCCGCAGTTGCGGCGACAACTCGTTTCCCACTCTCGAGCCGATCGGGTGTCGCGATTCAGACACCTGTGGAAAACCGCACAACAGTCGCTAAGGTGTGAAGCGTGAGTTCATAGGAGTTGAAAGGCGCGATGAAAATCGGGAGAGTGGTATCCTGACGATTGGAGATCTTTTCGGGGGGACCCCTGCAGACACTTCAGAAATCGACCCGGGGCAGTGCGCCGGTGCTCGAGTGAATGGCGCAACCTGGTTGCGCCGATCCGCGCTGGGGACGGTGGTCTTCCTGGCGGCAGCCTCACCCATCTTCGCCTGGGGGCCGATCGGCCACCGTATGGTCACCGAGACCGCGGCGCTCCTGGTTCAGGATGATCTACCCGAGACATGGGGCCCGCTTCTTGCGCGCCACCGCTTCGAGCTTGGAGTGTACGCCTTCCTGCCCGATGCTCGGTTCCGCCATATCGACGGCAACAACGGCAAAACCGAAGCTCCAACCCACTACCTGTACCTGGACGCCGTGGCGGGGGCGAGACCGGGGAGTGTCGACCACCGCATCGGGCAGTTCCTCGATCGTGCCGCGGCGCAGCTGAACGAGGTTCGGGCGCCCAAGGGCGGCTACCAGCGGGGCGCGACCGGGGAAGAGGACACCCGGCGGGTCTACCTTGGGCTCTACGAGCTCGGTGTGATGTCGCACTACTCGGGCGACGCGGCAATGCCGTACCACGCGACCTCTGACTGGAACGGCACCTCGAAGGGCGAAGGGGGCATTCACTTCTATTTCGAAGCCGACTGCGTCAACGTGCTCGAGCCCGGCCTCGCCTCCGCCGTCCTCGCCTCCGCGCGCAAGAACCGGGAGCGCTGGCTGTCGTCGTGGGGCGCCGGGAAGGTGTCCACCACGGAGCTGGTCCGAGCGGTACTGGCGGACAGCCTCGCGGCCGTCGCGAAGGTCTCCCGTCTCGACCGGAATAAGGCGATCGTGAATGCGGCTCCGCCCGGCGGCAAGGCCGACGCGGTGCGAAAACCCGCCGAGGCTGGATGCCCGCCGATGCGGTCGCTCCTCGTCGAGCGGCTGGCAAAAGGCGCCGCGATCACGGCGTTCCTGTGGGAGTCCGTTCTGCCGGGTGGCGTGGATTTCAGCGGTGCCGGCGGGTTGCAGTTCTCCGACATGGTGATGGAGACCGAGTACGTCGTCCCACCCGGGGACGAGAATTCCTCCAACCCGCGATGACCCCGAGCCCGGCTACGCCTTGGTGGCGCGCGTAATCAGGAAGTCCTGACGAAGCCAGTTGGGCTCGAAGTAGACGGCGGCCAGCTCCTCGAGCTCACGGCGGAAGGTGGCCAGCTTGGGACGGTCGCTGGACTCGAGCGACTGCACGAGCTTGGCGATCGGGCCGACGTTCGCTTCCATGTACTGCCGGTAGTGCTGTGGGCTCAGTGTCTGGAACTGCATCGTGCCGCGCGTGAAAGTGAGATCCTTGACCGCCGCGCCGAGACGCTCGCGGATAATGTTGGGATCTCCCCACTGCGGCGGCGGCGAGACGCCGGGTGGAGGCGGTGGGGCGTAACGTGCCGTCAACGCGAACATCCGGCCGATGAACAGCTCTGGCGGCCAGGTGGAAAAAGCGATCATCCCGCCCGGCTTCAGCACCCGCAGCATCTCCTTGACCACGACGTCCGGGCGCGGGGCAAACATGTGGCCAAACTGGCTGACGACGAAATCGAACTTGCCGTCGGGGAAGGGCAGCGCCTCAGCGTCCCCCTCGTGCCAGGTGGCCTCTGCTTGCAGGATCGCCGCGTTCTCCTTCGCCCGCGAAACCAGCTCGGGCGTGATGTCGATTCCAGTCACCCGCGCGCCCAATCGGGCCGCGGTCAGGGCGACGACGCCGGTCCCACAGGCGACGTCCAGCACTTCGGCGCCTCTGGAGATTCCTGCAAACTCGACCAGTCGCGGCGCCACGCTCCCGGTCACGGACTCGAGCGGCGAAAAGCCGGCCCACGCGGCCTTTTGCCCATCCTTGAACTGTGCGATCGGATCCATCGGCATCCTCCGAGTGAAGGAGCGTAGACTACACCAATGTTCCTTATTGGGACCACAAACGGCGAAACAGCCCGGTCAAGCTCGTCGCCGGGCGCCGGTTCGATTGGGGAGCATTGGACAGGGTCCTCCGACTACTCCGCCGACTCAGGAGGTGTTATCGTGAGCCGAAACGGCCAATATTGATCCCCCACTGCAAGGAGGTGCGAAATGCAACAGCTCAAGCGGCCCGATGGACATCATTCGATTACCCCCGGCTTTGCCGTGCCTCGCGCGAGCCAGGTGATCCAATTCCTTGAAAAGGCATTCGACGGCAAGGTGGTCGACCGCTACGATGGACCAGGAGGGTCGGTCGCTCATGCCGAGGTTCGGATCGGAGACTCGGTGGTGATGCTGGGCGAGCCGATGCAGGGCATGGATCCCATGCCTGCCTCGCTATCGTATTACGTCGACAATGGAGATCAGGTCGATCGGACCTTCCGCCGGGCGCTCGACGCCGGAGCGACGGCGGTGGCCGAGCCGCAAAACCAGTTCTATGGCTATCGAACCGCGACTGTCAAGGATGTCGGCGGGAACAAGTGGACCATCTGCGCTGTGGTCGAGGAAGTCTCCCGCGACGAGATGCATCGCCGCATGGCCGAAATGCAGAAGGGACATTGATCGAGGGAACATGACGCAAAGAATCGAGACCGCCACGCTGGCGGGCGGATGTTTCTGGTGCCTCGAGGCTGTGTTCGAGCGCCTGAACGGTGTTCAGAAGGTCGTGTCGGGCTACATCGGCGGGAAGCATCCCAACCCATCGTATGAAGCCGTGTGCACGGGCGTCACCGGACATGCCGAGGCGGTGCGCGTGACCTTCGACTCGCAAGTTCTGTCGTATCGCGATCTGCTCGAGTTGTACTTCGCGTTCCACGATCCGACGACGCTCAACCGCCAAGGCGCCGATACAGGCACGCAGTATCGCTCGGCGATCTTCCCGAATAGTCCCGAGCAGCGAGCAACCGCCGAGGCGCTGGTCGCCGAGCTGACGCAGGCAAAGGTGTTCGACCGTCCCATCGTCACGTCAATCGAGCCGGATGCGCCGTTCTACGAGGCGGAGGCGTATCATCAGGGGTACTACCGCGAGAACCCCAGGCAGGCGTACTGTGTCGCAGTCATTTCACCCAAGGTGTCGAAGCTGCGGGCCAAGTTCCGGGACCGCCTGAAGCCCGAGGAGGGCGCGGCGAAGCTTTAGTGGCCGGCTCAGTTGTTGTGATTGACGGTGCGGTGGTCTGGGATCCAGCTTAGCCGACTCAGCGGAGCGTCGCTTCCAGATCCTCTAGAGCGGCGCGCTCGGCGGCCGATACCTTCGTGCCGAGGCCCAGAAATCCTCCCGCCGCCTCGGCAACGCTGCGCGCCATGCCGATCAGGGTCGTTTGCATCGCGCGGCGCTCGGGTTCCTCGAACGCCGCGCTGAGCGCCCGAACGAACTGCTTCCATACCTCGACAAGGTGCGGGCTGGGTTTGCGCTCGAGCCAGCGCTCGAACATCTCGTGAGCCGGTGTGCCTGGCTTGATGCCGCGTTCCTCGGCGGACCGGATCAGCACGGCTCGCTCCTTGGGGTCGATCGAGCCGTCGGCCCAGGCCACGACGATCAACGGGACGAGGGTTACGGCGAGAACCGTTTCCGGTCCGACGCCAAGCTGGATCAGACGGTCGATGACTACGTCGTCGGCCTTCGGCGCGGACTCTCGGAGTGCGGCGCGCAGCTCTTTGAGGCGCGCCTCTTCCCTCATCTTCTCCAGTAACTCGGCGTCCTGCCGGGCGAAGAAGGCGTCCTCTAGACTCTTGGCATTGGGAGGGGGACCTTTCGATTGCGACACCATGGCACCACCTGTCTCTAAGTGGGCGCCCCCGCTCGGGCGCCGGGCGCCATTATGCATCAGTTTCGGGGGCCGCGACCATCCCAATCACATCCCTTCGATGCCCATTTATCCCGCCGCAGCAAGACGATTCCTCCGTAGGTACCTGGGGAGGTCTGGACAGACGATCCCGATCGTCGCCGGGGACAAAACCGCCGAGGACGGGGAGTACATGCGCGAGTTCTATTTCAAGACGGCCAACTCCACCGGCGCTTCGGACTGCGTCTTCAAGACCGATTTCGAGGAATCGGGCCATTCGATCAGCCTGTACACTTCGCCCGTGGCAATCGACCCCTCCACGGTTGCGACTTTTGGCTTTCTTGTTCAGGCCGTAGACAGACTCGGAAACATCACCAAGAGCCGCACCATGCCCGTCGCGATTCAAGGGTCGCTCTCGAATGGGGTCACCTCCGTGGAGGCCTGTGGCCCCCCCTCGGGCAACGGAGGCTGCCTGCCTGGAGCCGGATCCAGCAATTAGGGCCTGGATGATCTGAGCGGGCTTCAATCCTGCGTCTTAAAGGCACGGCTCGTACAGCCCCGAACGCCAAGTGTGGTAGAGATTGGCTTCTAGGATTGCTTCGGTTCTTCCGGTCGTAGGACCATGGGTTGCCCGCCAAGCTGACCTATCAATATGATGAGACCTTCCGGGGGGGGAGGCCGGAGCTTCAAGATCGGGGACCACTTCAGTAGCTGGCTACGCTACCCTCCCATGATGCCTATGCATCGGTGCCAAAACGGGTGACCGCCCGCGGATCAAGCGAATGAGGATTGCCTCACGATCGGAAGCGGCATTGCAGACCCTGGCCCTCCTGCGTCGACTCAAACAGACAGTAGAGCGCGGCGAAGCGAGGCTGCAGTTCGTGCTCCAGCGCAAGAGGCGTGCGCTGCCCCTGTCCGGAGAACAGGTCCAAAAATACAATCGCGACGGCTACCTGCTCGTCTCGGGCTTGATACCGGAGAACATCGTGGGCGGGGCAGTCGCGGCAATGTGGCTGTCTGTCGGGGCGGATACACAGGCTCAAGAGACTTGGGCCATCCTCGGACCACACCCGCTCGTGCTCCAGGACAAGCGCCTGGTCGCGACCTATACCGATTCCATGGTGGCTGCTGCCGCGCAACTAGCGGGAGAGCATGTCGCCAGCTTCCGCCAGCCAACGCGGGTGTTTACGGTCAACAACCTGCCCGTATCCAGGAACTGGCAAGCCCACCAGCCGCACCTCGATGGCACGAGGGCAGAGCTGCGGCACAGGACGTTTCCACGACCCTACCGGATTGGAGCCTTGAGTTATCTTACCGATGTGCAGCGTCACGGCGGCGGAACCATCGTTTGGCCGGGCTCCCACCTCAAGGTGGAGGCACTTGCGCGTGCCGAGCCCCGAAAATACAAGTACCTCTCAGCTTTGAGCAGCGATCTTGACCGAGTCTCCCTAGGTCCCCCGGTCGAGCTGACACCGTCGGGGGGTGACGTGTTGTTTCACCACTATCTATGCGTTCACGCGAGCAGCGACAACGTAAGCGGCGCACCGCGCCTCGCGATACTCCACAAATGGTAGTCGGCCATGCGGGAGCCAAACGCAGTCATTTCTGGAGAAGGCCCTGAAAGACGCCGATCCGGAGTGCCGGAAGCGCCTGGAGGAGGAAATTGAGCGGGTGCGAGCGCAGGTCAACTTTCCCGCCCAGGTGGACGCGTTCAATCAGTCGGTGAAGCTCGCCAACGCGGGGGATTATCCTGGCGCGCGGGCGATTCTGGAGAAGCTGCTGCCGCAAGTGCAGGACGCGGAGCTCCACCACCGTGTCGAGCAGATGCTCGCTGACCTGAAAAAGAGGATCGTTAAGTAGAGCCCCATCACGATCAGCCCCACCGTACCACCCCCGCACTACGCCCCGAGAATCTGCTTCTTGATTCCCAGGACCCGCGAAGCAAGGGGTCCGTCGGGCGGCTCGGATTTGAGGACCATGGTCTCGGCCTCCCCGATCAGCGCCCCGGCCTCCGAAGCCTTTCCCCGCAGGTGTAGAGCCAGGGCCAGGGTGCTCAAAGCCACGGCAAGGCGTGGGTGGCCGTCCGGGTAGACTCGCCGGTACATGGCGACCGAATCACGGGCGCCGGACTCGGCCTGGTCGAGCTTGCCCAGGTCGATCCGGCAAAAGGCGAGGTTGTTCATGCTGAGCGCTAGGGAGGGATGGTCTTCCTTGGTCGTGCGCCGGCGGAGCTTGAGGACCTGTACGTAGAGCGGCTCGGCCTGTGTGGCCCTGCCCCTGGCGAGCTGGATTCCGGCGAGGTTTCCCATCGCGGTCAGGACGGTGGGGTGGTCTTCGGGAAAGAGCCGCCGGTAGATCTCGAAGGCCTCGCGGGCCGATTCTTCGGCCTTCGGCAGGCGGCCGAGAGCGCGGCGTACGACGGCCAGATCGCCGAGCGACTGGGCGACGGCGGGATGGTCGCCGGGATAGAGGCGCCGGCGCATTTCCAGGGCCTGCAGGTACAGAAGCTCGGCCTCCTCCGACCGGCCCAAGTCGTGGCGCAGGGAGGCGAGGTTATGGAGCGTCTGGGCGATGTCGGGATGATCGCCCTTGTACAGGCGCCGGTCCATCTCCAGGCCCTCCTCGAGGAGCGGCTCGGCCTCCGCGGCGTGTCCAAGGTCCCGGCGCGCGAAGGCGAGGTTTATCAGGGCCATCGCGACATCGGGGTGGTCTCCGGTGTGGGCGCCATGCTGAATCTCCAGGTTCCTCTCCAGGAACGGCTCGGCCTCGGCGGTGCGGCCGCCATTGAGCAGCGCCCAGGCAAGACTGGTCATGGCCTCAGCGGCCTTGGAGCTCTGCGGACCGGAGACACGCTCGGACATCTCCAAGGCTTCGCGAAGGAGGGGCTCGGCTTCGGCCGATCTCCCCATGTCGGTGAGCGTGTAGGCGAGGTTGCCGAGGCCCTCGGCGAGGTCGGCGTCGCCGGCGGGGAACAGCCGGCGGCGCATCTCCAATGCTTTACGGAAGAGCGACTCGGCCTCGGCGTAGTTTCCCAGGGCGCGCCGGGCACTCGCGACGCTGCTGATGGAGGTCGCGACGTCGCGGTGGTCGCCGGGATGGATCCGGCGGCGGATCTCCAGCGCGCGCTCGAAAAGGGGCAAAGCGCTGGCCTGGTTGGCGTTGTTCAGGAGAACGGTGCCGATGGTGTGGTAGAGCACCGCCTCGGTCTCAGCGTCGTCTCGGAACGCTCCGTCGTCGATCACCTTGACGGCGCCGGACATCGCCTGGGCGATGGTCGTGTCCTGGCTTCCCCCCTGGTTGGGATCGCTGGACTGAAGGCTCTTGATCACGAAGCCGCTGACCGCCTCGAGGCGGCTGCGTGCCCTGGCTTCTTCGGTAGCGCGCTGCTCAGCCAATGCGGCCTGCCGGACGGCTTCGTTGCGCTGGACCAGGGCCGTCCCGAATCCCAGGATCAGCGCGCCAAGAACCGTGGCGACCCCCACCGCCGGCACCCGGTGGCGGCGCAGGAACTTCCGGGCCCGGTAAAGTCGCGATTCCGGGCCGGCTTCCAGCGGTTCGCCGGCAAGGAAGCGGTAGAGATCGGCGGCCAGGGCCTCTGGCGACGAGTAGCGCTGTGCACGCTCCTTTCGCATCGCCTTCAGCGGGATCCACTCGAGCTCGCGCTGCAGCTGGCGGGTCATCGATTCCCGTGCCAGCCGACGCTTCCCGGCGATCTCGGCGGCGGCCGCGGCCGTCAGCGTGGTAAGACGCCGGCTGGGGGTGGGAGGGGGCACCTCGCGGATGATCCGCTGGATCTCCGCGTAGCTCTTGCTTCGCAGCTCTTGGGGATCGAAGGGGAGCAGGCCGGTGAGCAGCTCATAAAGGAGGACGCCGAGTGAGTAGACGTCCGTTCGCGTATCGATATCCACAGCGCCGAACTCCGCCTGCTCCGGGCTCATGTACTCGGGCGTGCCCATGAACCGGCCGGTCTCGGTGAAGATGGTCTTGCCGGTCAGGGTGTGCTCGATCGCCTTGGCGATGCCGAAGTCGATGACGGTCGGGGAAGGCCGGCCGTCGATCATCGCGACCAGGACGTTGCTGGGCTTGAGGTCGCGGTGGATGATGCCCTTGGCGTGGGCGTGCTGTACGGCCAGGCAGACCGGGATGAACAGCTCGAGCCGCTGGCGCATCGTGTAGCGCTGCAGGTCGCAGAACTCGGTGATGGGCGGGCCCTGGACGTACTCCATGACGAAGTAGGGGCGGCCGGCGGGGGTGACGCCGCCATCGAAGACCTTGGCGACGCCGGGGTGGTCCATGACGGCGAGGGCCTGACGCTCGGCCTCGAAGCGGGCCACCACCTCGCGCGTGTCCATGCCAGGCTTGACGATCTTGAGTGCGACGCGCCGCTCCACGGGCTCGTGCTGCTCGGCCAGGAAGACGACGCCGAAGCCGCCCTCGCCGATCCGCTCCAGGAGCTTGTACCGGCCGACCCAGTCGCCGGGCTTCTCGCCCGGGTCCGTCAAGCCCAATGCGCCGCCCGCACCCGGCGTCGGAAGGTCCGGTGATGCCTCGAGAAACCCCTTCCCGACCATCCTCTGCTGCTCAGAGAGCAGCGCTTCCACGTCTGCCGCAAGCGACGGGTTTTGCCGGCGGATTGTCTCCAGCCACCCGGCGCGCGCTTCGACCGGCATCTCCAGGGCCTGATCCAGATAGGGGCTCGCGGCTTTCCAGCGGTCCGGGCTGAGGGTCGACATCAGGTTCCTTAAGACAGAGGGAACGGTCGGAGTTGCCCATTATCTTAGTGCGTTACGAGCCAGGCTTACAATCCCAAGGCTGTCGTGGGGTCGATCCTTGAATGCAAGTACTGCGACAAGTGTAGCCGACTAGGAACGCAGCGCCAGCCAGACCGCGAAGTAGAGCCCCATCATGATCAGCCCCACCGGCACGCCGATTCTTGCCCAGGCACGGCTGGTGATCTTCAAGTGGCCCGCTGCCACGATGTTGGGAATGTTGCCTGGGATGAGCATCCCGCCGCTGATCAGGAGCCCGAGCAGCGCCGCGGTCAGCTGATCCCGGGTCATGGCGACGCTGATCTCCGCCGCCGCCAGCGTCGCATTGTCCAGGATCGCGGAAATCATGTTCACCCAGAACAGTAGAGCCGCGGGCAACCGCGTGACGAACCGGTCCACCAGCGGTGTGAACCCCGTGCCGAGCAGCACCAGGGCGGCCACGAATATGAAGACTTTTAAGGTGCGAATCCAGACCTCCGAGAGGTCTTCGTGCGGGCGCGCGTTCTTGAGAGTGTCTCTGTCTTGACGGGGGTGGATCAGGGCGGCGAGGCAGCCCAGGGCCAAGACTCCCGGGAGGATCCACGGGCCCAGCAGCCTGGCTAGAAGCCAGAAGTCGCCGTGGAGCTTGCTGGTCACGATGGTGGACAAGGGCTCCCCAATCGGTGTGAGCGCCGCCCCCAGCCCGATCGAGAAGCAGGTGAGGATCGTGAGCCTCTCCTCGATGTGTCGGTCGAGGTCCAGCAGGTTGATGGCCTCGACCAGCAGGAGGGACGCGATGATCGCGGTCACGAGGGAAGACAGCAACCCCAGCCCAACGACGATCAAGAACACGAGCAGCCGAAGCGGCACCCGGGTCCGCAGGGCGCGGAAGCCCCGTTCGACGGTCTTACGGCCATAGTGAAAGAGTAGTCCGGCGGTGAGCACCGCCAGGGTGATTGCGATCGGTTCCCGCAGCGCCTCGACGACGAGCGCCGGACTCCATAGCCCGGAAATCGTCGTCGCAACAGTTCCCATCGCGAGCAGAAAGAGCTCGAGATTGCGCTCCACCCGGTGTAAGGCAAAGGGAAGCGCCAGCACGGCGGCCAGGATGACCCAGAGGAGGGCGACCGTGACATTACCGTACGACGATGCTGCCAGGACCGGCTCGACATGCTGCATGGCAAGGTGGGTCATCGCGAGATTCTAGCAGGCCATGCCGGCAGCCGCGGAGCCCTGGAGAAACAGGATCCCGGCACCGCAGCACCGCTCTGAGCTGGAGATGTGTGAGAAATCGCCGGCGGTGGATCAACCGAAGCGCAGCGGATGGTTCCCCTGCGAAAAACTCGCCCTGGCCGAAGAAAGCGTGCTGCTTTGGATTAGCGAGCGAGCTGAACCTGGAACTCGATGCGAACTTCGTCTTTGGCTCGAACGCCCGCTTTCCCTGGCGGCTTGATCCCGAAGTCGGTCTGCTTCACGATGGTCTGCCCAGTGTAGCTGCCCTCTTTCAGCGTTACCAACACGGTCACTGGCCTCGTTTTCCCGCGCAGCGTCAAATTGCCTTGCAAGGTCCATTTCCCGTCGCCGGCCGACTTGGCCGAGGTGGACTTGAACACGATGTCCTTGAACCGCTCGCTGTCGAGAACTTCGGGGCCCAACATCGTGCTCTGCACTTCCGCACGAGCTTTTGCTGACTCATCCTTGTCGATCACCTTCAGCGCGCGCGCATTCACATGCACCTCGACCCGCGGATGCGCGCCCGTCTCCGCGCTGCCGCTGACGATGGCGCCGCGGATGTTGTGTTCGTGCCCGAACGCCGAAAAAGCGCCCGTCTTCCCCACATGAATTGTCAGTGTTGACCGCTTCGTGTCAATGGCGTGCTCCTGGGCAGAGAGGTTCGCCGCGAAAAGGAAGCTCACTGCGGCCAGTATGACGGTCTTCATCCCTGACCTCCCCCGTTCGCTGACCTGCCCAAACCTGGGACCTCTGCCGCTTCTCCCCGAAGCTTGCGCCCAAGGGTGAGGATTCTGACGGCAGTCCCCTCAATCCCCACGGAGTATTCTTCTCCGCTTCCGAAGCGTTAATCGGTGCCATAGAGTTGGGGCCATCGGATGTGCCCTTGAAGCAATCCGATGACCCCCGGAAGATGAAGCATTCACTCGTCTGAGGACGTTCCGGTTCAGGAGCCGTCCGTCAATCCACGAGAGTGCCCCATCAGCTCTTTTTCTTTTCGGCCTGCTCATGGGCTGCGGCGGCGTCCATGTGCCGGGTAATCGACTGTATCAACGGCTTGGCCTGAGAAGGTGTCGTCACCTGCGAATTGACCAAGATCTCCCTACCGGAAATCGGCTTGCCGTAAAGGGATTCGTTCGCTTCCTTATCCGGCTTGACGACCGAGCCATCCAGGGCCGCGCCCAAGAAAAGTCCTTGCGAGCGGGACCAGGAGAGGATCTGTGCGTGCATCTGCGCGTCGGTGGATGCCTGGGCCGTGCGTCCTACCGGGCCGGCAGTCGCCGTGGCCTCGCCTCCGATGGTGAATTTATCGGAGAGGAGATGGCTGACCCCCTCCTCGTTCATGATCAACAGCACGACATCGGCAGTCTGTCCGCCGATCTGGAACCCGATACTTGCACCACCGATCTCATAGAACGCCGGCGCGCTCATCGAGCCGTTGGGCATCCGGCAGGAGGCGACGCCTTTGCCGGCCTTGCCTCCCACGATGAAGGCGCCCTTCGCGACGTTTGGAAAAATCATGATGCAATCGGCCTTCGCGAGGAGCTCCTGCGGAATGCCTTTGTCGGGAGCGTTCGCGAGGGCGTTGAGAACCGGCACGGCCTCCTGCAGCGTCTTGGTGTCCTTCTTGTCCAGAGCGGGCGAGGCACCCACCGACAAGCTCACAACCAACGCAAGTGCGAGAGCGATCGATAGTTTTTTCATGGCCTGATATGCCTCCTGTTCCGTCCTTGTTGAGTTGTCCCGGATCCCGAATCGCATCCCGCACAAGGGTTACGGAAGCGATATCAACAACTCTGCGAAATCCGAGCTCAAAGCGATACTTGTGTGGAAGTCTACTCCGCACGTCCGGGGCCGACTATGGGGTAAAACCCTACCGGTTGAGCGTGCTCTCGAAAAAGCGCCAGGCTGAATAGGTGGAGGACAGCTAAACCGCTTGCTGTTGTTGCTCGGCGGAGGCGGTGGGTATTACGGGTATTCCAGATGGGGGGACGCCGGGGCCTGCCGGTTGGCAAGTGTGTGTTTCGATCGTAGCCGATGGGAGCGCTAGGCGGGCGTTACCAGGTCCCGATGACGTTGAGGAATACGCCCTGGTTGTCGTAGCTCAGGTCGGTCAGGTCGTCGGAGAAGTCGGTGAAGTTGTAGCCGACGCCCGCCTTCAGGTGCTCGCCAAAGTAACGATAAACCGCTCCCAGCGCGCCGATGCGGCGTTGACTGACATCCGGGAGGTCAAGCATCCGCCCCTCGACCAGCCCCTCCCAGTCCTTGAGGAACCGCCAGTCCAGCCGCAACACGCCGAGGTGCGCGGTGTTGTCGAAGAACTCCGGCTGATCGCGACTCAGGCTCACCTGCCCCATGCGGTAGGCGTACTTGCCGCCGATGGACCACTTGGCGGTGAGGTCGTAGGTCAGATCGATCGCCGCGATGTGGCTCTTCTGAATGAACTCGGCCGGCGTGTTCTCCGCTCCCACCTGGCCCGAACCGAGTGGCGGTCCATCGGTCGGGAAGTTGTAGAAGAACGTGTACTTGAACAAGGCGCTCAGCCGGTCGTTGCTCACCGGACGGTAAGCGTAGCCGAGCACGGCCTCGGTGTAACCGCCATCAAAGAACTCGCCGAGCGAGCTGTCACTGAATGAGTGGTTCAGCTTGCCGACCACGCGCCAGTCCGGGTTCAGCTGGAACTTGAAGATGTTGCGGAACAGCCACGCGGTCCTCTCGGCATGCGTCGTGTCGGGTAGCTCCTGGTCATCTCGGCGATACTCGACCGCACTCGAAAATTGAAAATCTTCATGGCCATAACCCACGCGAATTCCAGCCGCCTTGCGATCGGTCTCAGCTCCGGTCAGCGCATCGCGCAGCGTACCGAACTCGACATTGCCGCCGAGATTCCAGGCTTCCTTTTCCATGAGGTTGACCCCGGCGGCGTGCGTGAGGCCGGACACAGGCCCGCCATCCTGGTAACGCTCCTCGAGGTAGACGCTGGAGCTGTCGGTGACCCTTGTCCTCATGCCCGTGACCAGGTTGCCCCGGCGCCATTGCAGACCGTTCTCCATCCGCTCGTTTTGCAGCGAATAGTTCAGGTAAAGATTGGTTCGCTCGGAACACTGCAGGGTGGTGCCGATCTTGCCGCCGGGCCCAAGGTCCCCGTCGGAAACCTCGCCTTCGATGCTGAAGCGCTTCGTCAGTCGATAGGATCCGCCCGCGCCGATGCGCCCGTTGTCTTCAAGATCGCCTTTTGACGCGACCGTTCCCTGGACGAAGCCGTAGGCGCTCCACGACTTACCGGGATCGAACCCCAGCTGCACGACCGCATCGGTGCGCTCGCCCTCTTCCTGGGTCGGCAGAACAACCGGCGAATTGTCCTCGCGCAAATCGTTACGCACGCCGGTGCTGAGGTTCCAGTGGTCGGTCAGCTTGAAACCAAGGTCCACTTCGAGCGCCCGAGTCTCGAGCCCCTGTTCCTGGGTGCTTTGATCGCCCTTGGCCGCCAGGTTCACACGACTCCCTAGGGGCATCCTGAACGTGCCGCCGTAGTGCTCGGTGTCCTTGAGCGTCGCATAGCCAGGCGCCGAGTAGCCGGCCTCGATGTTCTGCCCATAGAGGGTGAGGCGGCCGTCGGTGCCCTGGACGATGTCGCCAAGCCCGATGCTCACGTCGGCGCGGTAGGCCCCCGCATCCGCGTCGACGAACGACGGATCGTCACGGCTGACGAATTGGAATCCGCCGTCCGGGGACAGCAGTGAGGTCTGGACGAGACCCTCGCTCTTGCCCGCCTGCAGCTTGACCCAGGAAGCGGAGCTCATCCGGAAGGTCAGGTCCGCGGCGCCGAGGCTGCTGTCGGTGTCCCCTTCCTCGTTGGAATTGGCGGTCACGCCGAGACGCACGTGGTCGCCGAACCAGTAATGGCCCTGGCCACCGTAGGAGACCGCGTCCAGCTCGTCGAAACCTGGCGTGAACTCATAGCGTGCCACCAGATAGGCCTCGTCGCCGCTCAAGCCGCTGGTGCGCACCAGTAGATTATCTTCAGCGACCCAGGACAGCGGGGCCGCCAGCAGAATCCGGCCCTGCAGGTAGTCGATGTCGTAGTCCATGCCATAGCGGAGATTGATGACCCCCGTGACGATGAGCGAATCCTTGTCGCGAATTTCGATGCGCACGCGCTCGGAGCCCTGCAGGATGTCCTGGTGGCGCAGGAAGTAGAGCGAGCCGCCCGTTCCGCGAAATTCCTCATAGCTCCCCACCGTGCCCGGGTCGGCGGCGAATCCGTCGACGGCGGCCCGGTGTTCGCCGAAGCTGGTGGTGGCATTGGAGCCGTAGTGCGCGTTGGCTCCGTACAGGCCGCGATCGACCTGGGCCAGCTCGTTGTCCATGTAGCCGATCTTGAAGTTGCCCCACATCCCGTAGTTCTGGCCACGACTCGCCTTGACGTAGAACTTGCCCAGCGTCGGGGCCATTTCCTCCACGACTCCATCGTCGCCGAACGTCGGCCAGTAGTAATCGGGATCGATGCGCCGGAACAGCATCTCGGGCGACTTGTCCATGAAGTTGCTGAAGATGTCCTCCAGCGGGCCTTCGCGGGTATCGGCGCTTGCCGTCAGGCGCCAGTTCTCGCTGACCTTGCCGTTCACGTAGAACGCCAGCCGACCATCCAGCGACGAGTCATAGGGCTGCGGCGCATCCTCGCCCTGCAACTGATCGATCTGCCCGTTCGCGTTGTTGTGGGAATACGTGAAATCAGCGATGCCGATGTAAAACAGGTCCCTTTTCTTGAACTCCAGGTCGCGAAGATACAGGGAGCCGTTGCCCGCATCGTCCAGGACCGCGACTTCAACCGTATGCGCGCCGTCCGGGAGGATCTCCTCCGCGACGAAGTTGCCCTGCGGATCGACTGGAACCTGCCGGCCCGCCACCCAAACCGTGTGGTTCGCGGGGATGCCGCTGCCCTGCACCGTCACCGTGCCGCCGGTAATCGGAATCTGCTGGCGGACCAGGTCGCTTTCGCCGTAGACGGGCTGCTGGTCGCAGGACGGCGCTCCACACCCCAGCGCGTCCGATGTGGCCGTCTGGGGGTCGGTCGACTGCCCGGTGCCGGTGGTCGCGAGTCCTTCTGGCGCCGGGTCGCCACCCAGGGAAAGCGGCTGCGCCTCCGTTTCGTCGAAATGGCCCTTCGCGTCATAGGCGCGCAGCACGAACTTGAACTGCCGTCCCGGGACCGCGAGAATTTCCGCGGTCGGCTGCCACTCCGCCAGGCCCGCCTCGTCGACCGCGATGATTGCCAGCGGCACGGCCTGCACGGACTGCAGCTGCTCGAAAACGCGGATTTCAGAACGCTCGATGAAGCTCGAATAGTTGTCGTAGGTTTGAAAGCGCACGACCGGTGCTACAGAACCCTCGCCCGGCTGGCTCACCGTCACGGCGGGCGGTGCCGCCGCGACATCGAGGCGCGGCCGCGACTCGAGATTGTCGAAGCGGAACAGGATCTTGGCGTTGTCGAGCGCCACGTCGGTGCAGCGCTGGATGTCGGAAGTGTCGCGGCCCGGATCGTCGATCGGCTTGCCGTCCACGGTGATGCGCATCACGTTGAGCTCGTAGGGGCTCTTCGGAGTGAGCTCCCGGGTGATACGCGTGATGTCCACGCCCTCGTAATTGTCGAGCGGCACCGGCTCGTCATACACCACCTGCACGCGCACGTACGACGTTTCGCCCTGGATGAAGCCGGCGTTCACGACGTCGTCGGACTGGACAAAGCCGCGTCCCTCGACCTCGCCACTCGCTCCCGCCAGCTGAGGATCCTGCTGGACGATCCGCATGGCGCGGAGCGCTCGCGCGGCAGACAGGCCGATGTCGTCGCCGTACACCGAAGCGGTGCGGCGGTCGAGGCGCTCGTTCTTCGTGTAACCGATGAAGCGCAGCCGCGCGTTGGTCCGATCCGCGATGTCCGTCAGGGCGCGCTTCAATTCGGCCGCGTAGCCGGGCGGGATGATCGGCTCTCCGTTGGCGAGCTGCAGCGACGCGATGGGACCCCAGGGAGGATCGTAAACCTTGGTCACCACTTCCTCTCCACTGTCGCCGGGACAGAGCTGCGGCTCATCGGGCAGCTCCTGGAGAGGGTCGTCGTACCAGAACTCCACCTCGATGCGACGATTCAAGGTCCGTCCCTGCAGCGTTTCGTTGGAGGCGAGCGGGTGGGTGGCACCTCGACCGTCGCTTTCAATCGCCGAGGTCGGCAATTTCAGCGCTTCCTGCATGGCGAGCGCCACGCGGTGTGCCCTTGCCTTCGACAACGACAGGGAGGTTCCGTAAATGCGCTCGTCACGGCCTGTCAGCGGCGCGTCGTCGGTGTAGCCGATGAACCGGACTGTCACGCCCTGCTTATCTTGAAGGTTGGTGAGCGCCTGGCGGACCTGTTTGATGAAGTCCTCGGAGATGGGAATGCTCTCGTCCTCGTACCGCAGCGGCACGACGAGGTTCTTGACGCGCGCCCGCCGCGCATTACCCTCGCGGTATCGCATCTTGCAGACGGTTTCCATGCGGCAGACCTTGATGCGCTTGATGTCGTCGCTGACGACGACTTCTTCGTCCTTGACGGCATCTCTGGTCTCGTCGTACCAGACTTCCACCTCGACGCGACGGTTGAGCGCCCGACCCTCTTCGGTCATGTTCGAGGCAATGGGCTGCGCTTCACCGACCCACTCGTACGTGATGGCCTCAGGCGGCAGCGCGAGTGCCTTCTTGAAGTACTCGGCCACCTCGCCGGCACGCTCTCTTGACAGGCCCGTATTGTCGCCATAGATGCGCGCCAGCGAGTCGGAGAGTCGCTGCGAGTCGGCATGCCCGACGAAGTGGACTCGCACGTTTCTGCGGTTCCGCATTCCCTCGAGGACCTTGGCGAGTTTCTCGACGTAGCCGGCCGGAATTTTCGCCACACCCGACTCGAACCGGATCGGCGGCACGACATTCTTCAGCTTGACGGTCTCGACTTTCTGGGCCGCGACCTGCCGGACCTCCAGCCGATCGCCCTGCTCGCTGTCGAGCTGTTTCGGGTCCTGCGACCATTGCCGGGGTTTCTGGTCGGGGGAGAGATGCTGCTCGACCTGTTCACCCGGCTTGGCCTCGTCGGCCGCAGCGGCGCCCGCAGAGGCGGTCACCAGCAATCCAACCATCAGCAGCAGAGTGCGGTGTTTGATCATGCCGCTCACCTGCCGCCCGATGAGGGCACGTTGGGCCGTTTGGGCGGAGCACCAAGGCGCCAGAAGACTTCAGGCTCGATGGTGAGTGGGTAGTACTTCGCGGCATCCCAGGCACCGGTTATCTGCTGCTTGACCGCTTCCACCCGGCGCTCGACCAGCGCCTTGTCCTCAGTGTCGGCGACGTACGAGAGGCGCAGCACCGCCGGCGCCTTGTGCAGCTCCTCGAGCAGCAGGTTGAGGCGGGGCCGCCACTGCTCGCGGATCACCGTCGTGCCCGGCTCGAACACCGCATCGGAGAAATCGATGGCGACCACCCGGTGAATCGAGGCGCCGAAGTTGAACTTCAGGGCCTTGCCGCGCGTGGCGCGCTTGACCTGCACCTTGTCCGTCGACATCCGGAAGCCGGTCGGCAGGGTCCTCTCGTCGAGCTTCAGCACCAGATTGCTGCCGCGGAACTCGTTGGGCACGATCACGCAGGTGATGTGGTACCGCCCGTACGGATCGGTCGTCGCCTGCAGGCCCCGGGCCGTCACCACACGCACGCCGGGCAGGCCGGCTTCGCCCTCGTCCTGGACGCCGTTGCGATTGATGTCGTTGAAGACCTTGCCAGTCACATCGGTGCAATCGAAGGTGGGATCGGGTATGACGCGCACGCTGGCGGTCGCTTCACCGGAGATCGGCAGGCCGGTGATGTCGCTCACGAGCTCGGCGCGGTTCACGTATTCGCCCTCACTGACGCCGGCTCCCACAGTGAGGAGCAGCTTGACGGTGCGTGACTGGAGGCCCGCGAAGGTGAGCCCGGTCCAGGTGAGGTCCAATCCCGCGACCGTCGGCTGGGTCGGCACGTCATCGAGAAGCGCGGAGCCCTCGACGTAGGTGAATCCCGCCGGGAAGTGATCCACGAGGCTTACAGCCGTGAGCAGCGTTCCGGCGAGGTTGCTCACGGTGATGACATAGGGCACCTGCTGCCCGCGGGTGACGTTGATCTGCGGCGTCGTCTTGGAGATCGCGATGGTGCCGACGATCACGGGATCGAGGGGGATGTGGTTGTTGAAGATCTCGCTCGTGCCCGGCATCTGGTTGTTGTTCAGCATCAGGTGGAGCTGGTAGACAGTGCCGGCGGTACGCGGCGGAACAGACGTCGGCGGCGCGAACTCCGAGGTCTGCGCCTCGCAGAACAGAGAGGTGCTTGGAATGGCATCCGTGGCACTACCCGGGCAGGGCGGCACCAGGAACGCCGCCGTGGAAGCGTCCGAGGCCGGTGGGATGATCTGCGAGGAGCCCGCGACGTAGGTCGGGCCCGGAGGCGGCGTCACAGCGATGACGTAGTCCCCGCCGTTCGGGCAGGCCGGGTCGCCGAAGGTGACGTCGAACTTGTAGTAGCCGTCCGCGAGCGTGACCTGACCTTGCTGGGCCGAGCCGGCGGGGAAGCAGCTCACCGGCAAGGCGGTGCCGCCGGGACCCAGCAGAGTGAGGGTGGCCCCGGCCACCGGTACGCGCGCCATGGATTGGTAGATGACGCCGTTCGGATCAATCGGCAGGTTCAGGCCCTGCAGATTGGCGCCCGACGTCACGATGATGTTGCTGATCTGCTGCATCCCGTTGGTGAAGGGCGAGTCGGCGCGCCCCAGCAGCGCGGCGCTGGGGCCCGCGCCCGGCGCGCGGAACCGCAGCTCGTATTGCACGCCGGTGAGGTCGTTGGGCTCCACACCGATGATCTGGTAGTCGCCGTTCGCGTCCGTCAGAACCGACTGCCACAGCACGTTGTTGCGGTAC